>Ga0302254_10000016_pt1 | contig 29883 bp, 37 predicted proteins | sample I_Fen_E1_4_FD_194573 | JGI IMG/M metagenome (GOLD analysis project Ga0302254, IMG submission 194573) | Peat permafrost microbial communities from Stordalen Mire near Abisko, Sweden - I_Fen_E1_4 | ecosystem: Environmental > Terrestrial > Soil > Wetlands > Permafrost | place: Sweden: Abisko... | reverse complement strand
CCCGATGCTGCCGGTCTACATGGCCAAGGCGGGTGGCTTCTTCTTCATGGTCTTCGGCGTCACCGCGCTGATGGGCGGTCTGCTGTCGATCAACCCGGTCTGGAAGTACGGCCCCTACGATCCATCGAAGGTGACGGCCGGCTCACAGCCCGACTGGTACATGGGCATAGCCGAGGGTCTCCTGCGGATCATGCCCAACTGGGAGACCACGGCCTTCGGCCACACGATCTCCTGGAACGTGATGATCCCCGGTCAGATCGCGCCGTTCCTGCTGTTCGGCATGGTGATCGGCTGGCCGTTCCTCGAGGCGTGGGTGACCGGCGACAAGCGGGAGCACCACCTGCTCCAGCGACCGCGCAACGCCCCGACGCGGACGGCGTTCCTGGCCGCGATGGTCACCGTCTACGGACTGCTGTGGGCCGCCGGCGGCAACGACATCATCGCCGTCCTGCTCCACATGAACCTCAACTCGATCACGTACTTCATGCGGGCCGCGGTCTTCGTGATCCCGCCGATCGTGTTCTACGTGACCCGGCGCTGGTGCATCGGGCTCCAGCGGGCCGACAACGACCGGCTGCTCCACGGCTACGAGACGGGCATCATCATGCGGTCGCCCGACGGCGCCTACAGCGAGCGGCACGCGCCGATCAGCATCCAGAAGGCGTACACCCTCACTGCTCGCCACCGGGACGAGGTCTACACCCCCGAGTCGGAGACCGACGAGAACGGCGTGGCCGCGCGCGGCAGCCGCTCCCAGCGGATCCGGGCGAAGCTGTCGCGGGGGATGTTCGCCGACAACGTGCAGAAGCCCACGGTCGAGGAGCTCGAGGAGGCTCAGCACCACGCCGAGCACGTCCACGAGCTCGAAGCCGGCCTCGACCACCCCGTCCCGGGGCACGAGTTCGACGACCACCAGCTCCGCGACGCCGACGACGTCCCCCTCCGCTCGCACTGACCCGGCGGTAGCTCACGCCGTACGACGCCGACCCGGCAGTAGTTCACGCCGTACGACGCCGACCCGGCAGTACTGCGCGTACCCGGTGCCGGCTCAGCCGAGCCACTGCTGTCCGTCGCGGGTCTGCCCCGTCCAGGCCAGTGATCCGAACCTTCGGCGTGCACGTTCGACACCAGCCTTGAGCCGAGCTCCGGGATCGCACCCGCGCCCGTACACGTCATCGGTCTCGAAGACGTCGACCATCCATCCCTGGCGGTCCACCGGCCAGGCAAGCCGCTCGGCGTCGGGTCGCGCGCGATCCTTGCCGTGCCACCGGGGTCCGTTGTACTCGGCGATACTTCAGGTCGGGGACGGCGAGGTCGAGGTAGAACGCGCCGTCGGGCCGCACGACCGGGTGTTGCAGGGTCAGGGGTGGCATGCCGGGCTCGTCCTGCCACGCGAGGCCGAGGACGCACTCGGCTGGTGATCCGTACGCCGGGTCGACCAGGGGCTCCAGGCCACGGATCTGTCGTACGCCGCGGTACCCGGCGAACCGGCCACGCTCGCGGATCTCGAACTGCAGGTCGTCGCGTGAGAAGTCGGCGACCTTGCTCATCGCGCACAGAGCAGCGAACGCCTGTTCGCGACGAAGGGTCATCCCCAGGTCCACGGTCGTGCGTAGCTTGGACGTCACCAGGAGGCCTTCGAGCTCGATCACCTCGTGTCGCAGGAAGGAGCGTTCGCCGCCGCTGGCGAGCGGGTTGCGCAGACGGTTGCCTGGTGACAGGTGGATGCTCACCGGCGGCACGGCGCGGTGATCACCCGGCGCCAGGATCATGGGTGCACCGTGCAGCCAACCCGCCGTCCGTCCGGTCACCACCGCCGAGGGCGGGACGATGAGCGACAGGCACGACAACCGGAGGTCGAGCCCGTCGGGCAGCGGGGCCGCATGGGACGGCGTACCGCGTCGATTCATGCCGGGTCGGCGCCGTACGGGGTCAACGAGTGTCGGGTCAGCGTTCTACGGCGTCGACAAGTGCCGGGTCAGTGGAGGGCGGAGCCTTGGGCGTACGTCGCGTAGGGCTCGTTCCAGTCGCCGTAGCCGTTGTCGAGGGTCATGTGGACATTGGAGCCGGTGTACTGGACCACGTCCCCGATCTGGGAGTGGTCGTAGAGCCACCCGGCGTTCGCGGTGCTCATGCCCGTGCAACCGTGAGACACGTTGGAGTGGCCCTGGGAGGCCACCGACCACGGCGCAGCGTGCAGGAACTCCCCGGAGTACGTCAGGCGCATCGCGTACTCGACGTCCTTGATGTTGTAGCCGTTCGCGCTGTTCGGGTCGATCCCGATGGTCTCGGAGTTCATCGTGTGGAAGCGGTCCTTCTCGATGATCACCTTGGTGCCGGAGCGGGTGGTGAACCCGGGCATCCCGGTCGTGACCGGGATCGTGCGGGTGAGGTGACCGTTGTCGAAGACGCGCAGCTGGTCGGTCTGGATGTTGACCTTGTAGATGTGGGAGTCGCCGATGTGGAACGTGGTCGAGCGGTCCATCTGGCCGTAGATGCCGTTGCCCGCCGGGACGCCGTTGATGTCGGCGTTCACCGTGACGGCGGTGCCGGCCTTCCAGTAGTGGACCGGGCGCCACCGCACCTCGTTGTTGCTGATCCAGTGCCACGAGCCCTTCTGAGCGGGCTTCGACACCACGTGGAGGTTCTTCTCGATCGACGCACGGTTGGTCACCGGGACGTCGAACTTCACGATCACGGGCATGCCGATCCCCACGGTCTGGTCGGGCAGCGGGGCGATCGAGGGGTAGGTCTGCTGGTCCAGCGACAGCGACTCGGTCCGGAAGTGGGTCGTCCGCGTCTGCGAGGTGCCGTTCTCGTCGGTCACCGAGCCCACGACGGTGTAGGACGTGCCCGGCTCGAGCAGCGCGCCGGCCGTCCACGAAGTCTTGTCGGGAGCCATGGTGCCGGGGACCGAACCGGAGCGGGAGCTGACCGCGACCGAGGCGAGGGTGCCGTGGTCGGCCTTCACCTGGACGCGGTGGTCGACGGGCACGTTCGTGGCGCCGCGGGCGACGTTGGTCGTGACCACCGCGGTGGGCTGGACGGCGTCCTGGCTGGCACCGCGGTCGGCGGACTGGCTCGGGCCGGCCTTCAGGCCTCCGGCGGTGTCGCCGGAACCGCCGAAGCCGCAGCCGGCCGCGGTCATGGACAGGCCGAGCAGAGCGGCGACCAGGATCGATCGTCGGGCGCGCAGGACGGACATCAGACTCCCGGAGGTAAGGTTTCAGACGCTCCAATGTAACCCGCGACCCCCCAGCATCGAGGAATCGACGGGCGCGGAGAGTTCCGCGCCCTCCTATGACGCCGGCAACGGCCGATCGGTTGCCGTGGGTCAGTGGGCGTGCTCGCCCCGGTAGTACTCGAAGACCCAGCCCGAGAGCGCGAGAGCGCCCAGGCCGAAGCCGATGATGACCAGCCACCAGGCGGCGACCGCCGCGGCGTACACGATCACGCCGAGCGACGCGGCACACCACAGGGGCCACCAGGAGTACGGCGGGAAGAACCCCAGCTCACCCGCTCCGTCGGCGATCTCGGCGTCCTTCCGGTCCTCCGGACGCGCCTCCATCCTGGCGGCGTGGAAGCCGAGATACATCGTCACCATCGCCGCCAGCAGCGTGGTCATGACCAGCGCGGAGGTGCCGGTCCAGTCCCCGGCGATCAGCCAGTACGCCGGGCTCACCACGAGGAAGAACGCCGTGGTGATGGCGAAGATCCAGGCCTCGACCTTCACGCGTCATCCCCACCCATCTGGTCACGCAGGTGCTCCTCGCGGCCCTCGACGTCAGGCGCGTCGGCGAGGTTGCCGTTGGCCATGGCGTAGTTCTCCTCCATCTCCATCGCGGCGATCTCCGGATGGTGCAGGTCGAACGCCGGCGACTCGGACCGGATCCGCGGGATGGTCTCGAAGTTGTGGCGCGGAGGCGGACAGCTGGTGGCCCACTCCAGCGAGCGACCCCAGCCCCAGGGGTCGTCGACCCCGACCAGCGGCGCGTTGCGGGAGATCCAGACGTTGTAGAGGAACGGGAACGTCGAGGCCGCCAGGAGGAACGACCCGACCGTCGACACCTGGTTGAGGGTCGTGAAGCCGTCCTGCGGGAGGTAGTCGGCGTAGCGGCGGGGCATGCCTTCCACACCCAGCCAGTGCTGCACCAGGAAGGTGGTGTGGAAGCCGATGAACAGCATCCAGAAGTGCACCTTGCCCAGGCGCTCGTCGAGCATCCGCCCCGTCATCTTCGGCCACCAGAAGTAGAACCCCGCGAACATCGCGAACACCACGGTCCCGAAGACCACGTAGTGGAAGTGGGCGACCACGAAGTAGGAGTCGGAGACGTGGAAGTCGAGCGGCGGGCTGGCCAGGATGACGCCGGTGAGCCCGCCGAACAGGAACGTGACCAGGAACCCGATCGTCCAGAGCATGGGCGTGTCGAACGATATGGATCCGCCCCACATCGTGCCTATCCAGTTGAAGAACTTGACCCCGGTCGGGACCGCGATCAGGAACGTCATCCCGGAGAAGAACGGCAGGTCGACCTTGCCGGTGACGAACATGTGGTGCGCCCACACCGCGACCGAGAGGATCGCGATGCCGAGGGTGGCGCCGACCAGCCCGACGTACCCGAAGATCGGCTTCCGGCTGAACACCGGGATGATCTCGGAGACGATCCCGAAGAACGGCAGCGCGATGATGTAGACCTCGGGGTGCCCGAAGAACCAGAACAGGTGCTGCCACAGGATCGGTCCGCCGTGGCTGGGGTCGAAGACATGGGCCCCGAGCCTTCGGTCGGCCTCGAGCGAGAGCAGCGCACCCGCCAGGACCGGGAACGCGATCAGCACGAGCATGCTCGTGACCATCGTGTTCCAGACGAAGATCGGCATCCGGAACATCGTCATGCCGGGCGCGCGCATGCAGATGATCGTGGTGATGAAGTTGACCGCGCCGAGGATGGTGCCGAGACCGGCCATCCACAGACCCATGATCCAGAGGTCACCACCGACGCTGGGCGAGCGTACGGCGTCGGAGAGCGGCGTATAGGCGAACCAGCCGAAGTCGGCGGCGCCGGCCGGGGTCAGGAAGCCCGAGGCGGCGATCAGCCCGCCGAAGAGGAACAGCCAGTAGCTGAACATGTTGAGTCGCGGGAAGGCGACGTCAGGGGAGCCGATCTGGAGCGGCATCAGGACGTTGCCGAAGCCGAAGAACAGCGGCGTCGCGAACAGCAGCAGCATGATCGTGCCGTGCATCGTGAACAGCTGGTTGTAGACCTCGTCGTTCACGAACTGCATGCCCGGGTTGGCGAGCTCCGAGCGCATGATCAGGGCCATCACGCCGCCGACCAGGAACCAGGCGAACGACGTCACGAGATAGAGCTTGCCGATCACCTTGTGGTCGGTGGTCGTGAGCGTCTTGATGATCGACTCACCGAGCGCGCGGCGCGGGCGCCCCACGACGGTGGAGGTCGACGGCGTGGTCGCGGTCATTCCGAACCCCCCTCGAGACCGGCCTGCGTCTGCGACGTGATACCGCCGAGCAGCGGCTGGTCGGAGACGTTGCCCTGGGCCTGCAGGGTGAGCAGATAGGCCTCGTAGTCGGCCTCGGACACGATCTTGACGTTGAACAGCATGCGCGAGTGGTAGACGCCGCACAGCTCGTAGCACTTGCCGCGGTAGGTGCCCTCGACGATCGGGGTCACCGAGAACTCGTTGTCGTCGGCAGCCGGGCCGGGGATCACGTCCATCTTCTCGAGGAAGCCGGGCACCCCGAAGTCGTGGATGACGTCGGGCGAGTGCAGCTTGAACGTGACGGTCTTGTCGACCGGCAGCACCAGCGTCGGCGGTGCGCCCGCCTCGCCCACGCTGTAGAGGACCTTGTTGCCGGGCGTGGGGACCGGGTACCCGGGCAGGTAGTTGAAGGTCCACGTCCACTGCTGCCCGACGACGTAGACGGTGAGGTCGGGGTGGGGGACCGGCTCCCGAACGAGGTTCTGGGTGCGCTCGGTGTGGACGAAGAACACCACGACCATCACGATCGGGGCGATCGTGTAGAAGATCTCGAGCGGCAGGTTGTAGCGGGTCTGCACCGGTACGTCGTCGTCGCTGCGGCGGCGGTAACGCCAGATCGCGTAGAAGATCAGGCCCCAGACCACGGCGCCCGTGGCGAGCAGGGCGACCCACGCCCAGCGCCACAGCATGAACGTGTAGTGACCCTGCGACGTGACGGGGTCGGGCATGGCGAAGTTGGACCACTCGTGCTTGGTCTGGTCACTGCAGCCCGACAGGGCCACGGCGAGGACGAGGGCGCCGAGGAGGGCTCCGGTCCGTCGCGTACGACGGGCGGTCGAAGCCGTGGAAGCAGGGACGTGCCGACCCACGAACGAGCCTTTCTGCTCGGCGTTCACAACAGGCCGAACACTATCCGAAACCGGAGCCGGGTTGGGGGGTGGGTCACCCGGCACGTCGGACGGTTAGGTTGGCCCCGTGTCAGCCACCGAGGGCCTCGCGGAGCACGGTCGGCGGGTCTATCTCGACACGGCGTCCGGGGAGGCCCTGCATCCGGCCGCCCGCCAGAGCTTCGCGGCGGCCCTCGAGACGGCGTACGCCGACCCCCGGCGGCTGCACCACGCGGGTCGTGCCGCGCGCCTGGTCCTCGACAACGCCCGGGCCGCGACGGCCGACGCCCTGGGGCTACGGCCCGATGAGGTGACCTTCACGTCCTCGGGCACCGACGCGGTGCACCGCGGCCTGCTCGGCCTCCATCGCGGCGCCGAGCGCCACGGCGACACGATCGTGCACACGGCCGTCGAGCACTCCGCGGTCCTGCAGGCGGCGTCGTGGACCCGGAGCCCCACCCGCTCGATCCCGGTCGATGCCGAGGCGCGGATCGACCTCGACGCCCTCGATCTCGAGGACGCCACGGTGGTGGCCTGCCAGTCCGCCAACCACGAGGTCGGCACGCTGCAGCCCGTCGCCGAGCTGGCCGCCCGGCTGGACGGCGTACCCCTCTTCGTCGACGCGTGCGCCTCGGCCGGACGGCTCCCGCTCCCCGACGGCTGGTCGGCGCTCGCGGCGTCGGCGCACAAGTGGGGCGGTCCCCCGGGCGTCGGCATCCTGGCCGTACGACACGGCGCGCGGTGGCGCGAGCCGTTCCCGGAGGACGACCGCGCCGCCGAGCGCGAGAGCGGCTTCGAGAACGTGCCGGCGATCCTGGCGGCTGCGGCCGCCCTGCGGGCCGTCGTCGACGAGCGGGACGCCGAGTGCGTGCGCCAGCACGCGCTCGTCGACCGCCTCCGGACCGTGGTCGGCGGTCTGCCGGAGGTCGAGGTCGTGGGGTCACCGGACGACCGGCTGCCGCACCTCGTGACGTTCTCGTGCCTCTACGTCGACGGGGAGGCGCTGGTGACCGAGCTCGACCGGCAGGGCTTCGAGGTGGCCAGTGGGTCGGCGTGCACGTCGTCCGCGCTGGAGCCGAGCCATGTCCTGGCCGCGATGGGCGCGCTCACCCACGGCAACGTGCGGGTCTCGGTCGGCCGCGACACCACCGACGGCGACGTCGAGCGCTTCCTGGCGGTGCTTCCCGGGGTGCTCGGCGACCTGAGAGCACGGCTGTGATGCTCGAGCTCGACTGCCGCGGGCTGGTGTGCCCGGCGCCGGTCATCGAGCTGGCCCGCCGCATCGGGGACGTCGCGGCCGGCGAGCTCGTCGGGGTCGTGGCCACCGACGCGGCCGCGCGCTACGACGTACCGGCGTGGTGCCGGATGACCGGCCAGGAGTACGCCGGCGAGGAGACCGCCGACGACGGCGTGCCGCGCTACGTCGTACGCCGGGTCAGGTGAGGCGGGCGCCGACCTCGTCGGCCGCGGTGTCGCCGTAGGACAGCCGGATCCGTTCGACGAACTGGCCGGCACTGAAGGAGTACTCCTGGGTGCCGACGGTCTCGACGACGTAGGCCGCGAGCACGCAGCCGACCTGAGCCGACCGCTCGTGCCCCAGCTGCCACTCGAGACCGGCCAGGAAGCCGGCCCGGAACGCGTCCCCGACACCGGTCGGCTCGACGGCGGCCACACCCGCGGCGGCCTTGACCTCGATCGGCGCGGCGTCGCGAGCCAGGATCCGGACCCCGTCGGCACCGAGCGTGGTCACCTGGGTACCGACCCGGGCAAGGATCTCGTCGGCCGACCACCCGGTCTTGGACTCGATCATCGCCGACTCGTACTCGTTGGAGAACAGGTAGGTCGCGCCGTCGATCAGGTCGCGGATCAGCTCACCCTCGCTGAAGGCCAGCTGCTGGCTGGGGTCGGCGATGAACCGGTACCCGCGCTGACGACACTCGCGCGTGTGGCGGAGCATGCCCTCGGGGTCGTCCGCCGCGATCAGGACGAAGTCGGGCGCACCGACCCGCTCCACGATCGGCAGCAGCTCGATCAGCCGGGCCTCGCTCATCGCGCCGGGGTAGAACGACGCGAACTGCGCCATCGTGCTGTCCGTCGTACACACGAAGCGCGCGGTGTGGCGGCTCTCGGAGATGTGCACGAACGAGCAGTCGACGCCGTGCCGCTCGAGCCAGCTGCGGTAGTCGGTGAAGTCCTCACCTGCCGCACCCACGAGCACGGGACGCAGACCGAGGCGGCCGAGGCCGAAGCACATGTTGGGGGCCACTCCCCCGCGGCGGATCTCCAGGTCGTCGACCAGGAAGGAGACCGAGATCTTGTCGAGCTGGTCGACGACGAGGGAGTCCTTGAACCGCCCGGCGAAGGACATCAGGTGGTCGGTCGCGATGGAGCCGCAGATCAGCAGAGACACGACACGGACCTTACGACGAAGGTCCCTAGGGATACCCATCGGTAGCCGATAGCGTCGACGCATGGCTTCTGCGACACCCGGCTCCCACCTGGTCCACGACGAGCTCGACAGCCCGGGCTCCATGAGCGACGACTGTCGTGCGGTCGGCGCCAACCTGCACCTCGACCGGGCCGCCCGCGCGGCCGTGGCCGGGCCCCCGAGCCTGGACTACGACGACTTCCCGCGCGAGGTGCCCAAGCGCGAGATCGCGGTCAGTGAGGCCGCCGCTCGTCTGGCGAACGCCCTGCATCTCCACCTCGACTGACCCGCGCCCGTGCGGTCGATCCGCCTGGCGAGCAAGCTCCCGGCTGCGCTCGTTCCGGCCGCTCCGCCCCGGCTCCGCCGGGGCGGAGCATCCTCACTCGTGCACGAAGCCCCCGCCGAGTCGTCTCGGAAAGGCGGGGGCCTCGTGGCGTCCGGGGCGCTAGCGGCTCAGTGGAACGAGTCTCCGCAGGCGCACGAGCCGGTGGCGTTCGGGTTGTCGATCGTGAAGCCCTGCTTCTCGATCGTGTCGACGAAGTCGATCATCGCGCCGTTGAGGTAGGGAACGCTCATCCGGTCGACCACGACGGAGACGCTGTCGAAGTCGGTCACGACGTCGCCGTCGAGGGTGCGCTCGTCGAAGAACAGCTGGTAGCGCAGACCGCTGCAGCCGCCGGGCTGCACCGAGATCCGCAGCTGGAGGTCGTCGCGACCCTCCTGCTCCAGCAGGCTCTTGACCTTGGACGCGGCGACCGGGCTCAGGTTGATCTGGTCCGTACGACGCTCTTCGGTGACCTGCTCGGTCATGCTGCTGCTCCTTCACTGGGCGATGCACGTATGACAGGTCCAATTCTGTCACAGCCGGGGTTATTCCTCGCGATCTGCACGGCCGCCGCCGGCCCTCAGCGCGACCACGTACGGGCCACCCGGGCGGCGAGCTCGGCCAGGCTGCGGGCGGGATCGGTCACGGCCCGGTCCTCGCCGACCAGCTCCACCAGGGAGTACGCCGACTCGATGCCGAGCGCGCGCATCTCACGGGCCCCGACGAGGACCTGGCCCGCCAGGGCGACGCACGGCCTCAGCGCCTCCGCGGCGACCGTCGCGACGCCGTACGGCACCTTGCCGGAACGGCTGGAGAAGTCGAAGGCCCCCTCTCCGGTGACCACGAGGTCGGCCAGCCGGGCGCGGGCGGGCAGGCCGACGGCGTCCGCGACGACGTCGAAGCCCGGCCTGCGCTCGGCACCGAGCAGCAGCAGTGCGAAGCCGAGCCCACCGGCCGCGCCTGCTCCCTTCTCCAAGGAGGTACGCCGGTCGGTGGCGGCCGCGAGCTCCTCCAGCACGCCGTCGACGGCCGGGAGCCGCTCCTCGGTGATCCCTTTCTGGGGACCGAACGTCTTGGTCGCGCCGAACAGCCCGGTCAGCGGGCTGTCGACGTCGCTCGCACAGGTGAGCATGATCCCGGCGACCCGAGCCCGAGCCGGCCCGAGATCGACCTCCGTGACCCCGGTCAGGCCGGCGGCGCCCTGGTCGAGCGGACGGTCGGCGGTCGCACCGAGGGCGCCGAGCAGGCCCGCTCCCCCGTCGTTGGTCCCCGAGCCGCCGAGCCCGACCACGATGTCGGCGGCCCCTGCTTCGATCGCGTGCATGACCAGCTCACCGACGCCCCACGTGGTGGCGCTCTCGGCGCGTTCACCTCCGGTCAGCGCCAGCCCGCAGGCCTGAGCGCTCTCCACCCACGCCCGGCCGCCCTTGAGCAGCACGGCGCCGGGCACGGGGTCGCCGTGCGGCCCACGCACCGTGACGGCGACCAGGTCGCCGCCCAGCGCCTCGTGGAGCACGTCGACGAAGCCCGGGCCGCCGTCCGCCATCGGGGCGAGATCGAGCTCGTCGCCGGGCGCCCGACGTGACCAGCCCTCGGCGATCGCCCGGGATGCCTCGACCGCAGTCAGGGTGCCGGCGAACTTGTCCGGCGCGACGAGAACCCGCATGGAGCCCATTCTCGCGGTCGAGGGTGGGGTCAGGCCGACCGGGCCAACAGCCCGACCACCATCGCGGCCGAGCCCGCCAGTGCGCACGTCGCGCGCACGTGGTTCCACAGCTCCCACGCCAGCGCGTAGTCATGCCATGCCCGGGCGGCGTCGGGACCGTTGGCGGCGACCGAGGCGAAGGCGTCGTTGTGCGGGATGTGATAGATCGCGGTGATCGCGAACGACGCGACGTAGAGCAGGCAGCCGAGCAGCACCAGCCCGGCGCCGAGGCCCCTGTCACCCCGCAGCCGGAGCAGCGCCGTCACGGCGACGACGAGGCACAGCACCAGGGTGACGACCATGTCGACGGCCAGCAGCGACCTCGGAGCCACCTTGTTGATCTGCTGCATGGTCGCGACGGCGGCCGCGGGCGGCGAGTCGTCCAGCCCGGGCAGGACGAGGGTGGAGAAACCGAACAGCACACCGCCGAAGGCGGCCGAGCCGAGGGCGGCGAGGACGGTGACGATCTGGGTCGGGTTCATGACTCCAGTCCACTTCCGCCTTGAGAGACTTTCAATGGGTGGAGATGGCTTCTTCATCGGAATTCGTCTACGCTCCGCGGGTGGATCCACTGTCGAGCCTGATCGACGCCCCACGGGGTCGAGGGTCGTTCCTGCTCCGGGTGCCGATGGCGCGACCGTGGTGCATCCGGATCCGGGACGAGGCGCCGTTGACGGTCGTGGCGGTCACCGAGGGGGCGGCGTACTTCACTCGCCGGCCCGACCCGGCGCTGCCGCTCACCCGCGGTGACCTGCTGCTGGTGCGCGGCCCCACGCCGTACGACGTCGGTGACGCGCCCGGCCGCGAGCCGATCGCGGTCATCCATCCCGGCAACCGCAGCGAGACCCCGGACGGCGTGCCGCTGGACCTCCCGCTGTCCCGCGGACTGCGTACGTGGGGCAACGACCCCGAGGGCGAGGACGCGCTGCTCGTCGGCAACTACGCCTCGGTCGGGGAGGTCGGCGCCAGGATGCTGGACGCGCTGCCCGGGTCACTGGTGATCCGGGGCGACGAGTGGGACAGCCCGCTGGTCGCGCTGCTGCTCGACCAGCTCGAGCGCGAGGGCCCGGGCCAGGCCAGCCTGCTCGACCGACTGCTGGATGCCCTCGTCGTGGCGGCGGTGCAGCACTGGGCCACCACGAACGACGACCTCCCGCCGTGGCTACGGGCCGGTGACGACCGCGAGGTCGCACACGCGCTGGCCCTCGTCCATGACCATCCCGAGGCTCCCTGGACCCTCACCTCCCTGGCTCGTCAGGTCGGGCTGTCGCGCGCGGGCTTCTCCCGCCGCTTCACCGCGGTCGTCGGCGAGTCGCCGATCGCGTACCTGAGTGCCTGGCGGCTGGCGCTGGCGGCGGACCTCCTGGCCGGCACCGACGACACCGTCGCCGCGATCTCGCGGTCCGTCGGTTACACCAGCCCCTTCACCTTCAGCGACGCCTTCAAGCGCTCCTACGGCGTGAGCCCGGTCGAGCACCGGCGCCGCGGCCGCGCGGGCTGACCGGTCACTCCGCCGCCGCGTCGGCCGTGCGGGTCACGAGATCGGCGACGACGTCGCGCAGGTCGCCACCGCGTTCGAAGGCCTGCCGCTGGCGGCGGGCACCCGTTCCGAGGGTGGCCAGGCGCGACAGCCCGTCGCCGACGAGGTCGGCGTCGCCGGCGGACTCCAGCGCGGGACCCACGGCCTCGGCCAGCACCCGGAGCGCATCCGCGGCGGGCACCAGCTCCCACGACACCGGATGGACGAGGTCGCCGGTCAGGCCGTAGCGCGCCGCACGCCACCAGGCAGCGCGGAGCAGGTCACTGCGGACAGGCTCGAGCGGGTCGGGCTGTTCGGCGGCGGTCTCCACCAGGGCGCGCGCCAGCGCGGCGGCGAGCACCGCGTCGTCCACGTCCGTACAGGCGTCGGAAACGCGGATCTCCACCGTGGGGTAGACCGCCGACAGCCGGGCGTCGTAGTAGAGCATCCCGTCGTCGAGGGCGGCCCCGACGCGGATCAGGGTGTCGCGGACGCGTTGGTACTCCGCGACCGAGCCGAAGGGCTCCGCCGTACCGGAGGTGGGCCAACGCGTCCACACCTGCTGCCGCCACGACGCGTACCCGGTGTCGCGACCCGAGGCGAACGGCGAGTTGGAGGTCAGCGCCGTCAGCAGCGGCAGCCACGGGCGCAGCCCGTCGATGACCCTCACGCCCTCCTCGTCGTCGGACACGTCCACATGGACGTGCATGCCGAGGGTGCCGGCGCCCCGTCCGGTGTCACCGAACTCCTCGACGATCCGGGCATACCGCTCGTTCGGGCTGACCACCGGCATGGTCGAGCCGAGCGGCGGGGTGCCGGTTGCGGCGACGGCCACACCCACCTCCCCGGCCGCCGCGATCGCCGTGCGTCGGCCCGCCCGGAGCTGGCGTCCGATCTCGGCCAGATCCTCCGTGGGGTCGGTATGGGTCTCGAGCATGTCTCGGAGCAGCTCGCCCTCGAGGTCCTGGATGGCCCAGGCGGGCGGGGTTCCGCCGCGCGCCGCACGGTGGTCGTGCAGCACTGCGGCTGCCGCGTTGGCCAGCTCCCCCGTCTCGGGGTGCACCAGCAGGAGCTCCTCCTCGACACCGACCTTGCGCAGCGAGCCCATGCTCCCATCCTGCCCGGGGCAGCCGGTCTACGTTGGGCCGGTGACCGAGGTACGGATCCGGCCGATGACGACGGACGACGTGGCGCCGGCCGAACGGGTGACCGCGATCGGGTTCCACGAGCTCGACACGCGGCTGTTCCGCCGCTCCTGGCCCGACCCCCAGCTGCGACCTCCCGAGCGCAGCGCCCAGTGGGTCCGTCGTACCCGACACCTGCTGAGCACCGACCCCGGCGGTTGCTGGGTGGCCGAGGACGGCTCGGACCTGCTCGGGGTCGTCGTGTCGTTCGTCCGCGAGACGATGTGGCTCGTCGCGTCGTACGCCGTGGTGCCCGGCGCCCAAGGGCTGGGCCTCGGCCGGGCGCTGCTCGCCCCGGCCCTGGAGCACGGCCGCGGCTCGCTGCGGGCGATGCTGAACGCCTCCAACGACCCGAAGGCAGTCCGGCGCTACCACGAGGCCGGGTTCCGGATGTACCCGCAGATGTTCCTGCGCGGCACCCCCGACCGGTCGGCGATCCCGGTGGTGGAGAAGGTCCGGGAGGGCAGCGCGAGCGACATCGACCTGATGGACTCCATCGACCGGCAGACCCGCGGCGCGGCGCACGGGGCCGACCACGAGCTGCTCTTGGAGCAGCTCCGGCTGGTCGTCAGCGACACCTCGACGGGACAGGGCTACGCCTACCTCGACGACGGCATCGCCCTGCTCGCGGCGACCAACCGTCGTACGGCCGCGCGGCTGATGTGGGAGGCGATCGCGTCCAGCGACGACCTGCTGATCGGCCACATCACCCCCGAGAACGACTGGGCCGTCGAGGTGGGGCTCGCGGCGCGGCTCGAGCTCGACCAGGGCGGCTTCCTGGCCCTGCGGCACCTGAAGCCGCCGAAGCCGTACCTCCCCCACGGTGCCCTGATGTGAGGAGTCGGCTGCCGGGCCGACTCTCGACGCGGTCCCTACGATGAACCCATGACCACCGTGGATCTCCCGCTGCTGCCCCTGGGCCGAGGCACGGACCTCACCTCCGAGCGCGGCGTCGAGTGTCCCGGTGACCTGCCGGCGCCGTCCGACCCGACGCTGGTGGCGCGCGCCGCGGCCGCGAAGGCCGCGCTCGGTGAGCGGCTGTTCGTCCTGGGGCACCACTACCAGCGCGACGAGGTCATCCAGTTCGCCGACGTCACCGGCGACTCGTTCAAGCTCGCCCGTGACGCCGCGGGTCGACCCGAGGCGGAGTTCATCGTGTTCTGCGGCGTCCACTTCATGGCGGAGTCGGCCGACATCCTCACCGCGCCCACCCAGCACGTCGTCCTTCCCGACCTGGCCGCCGGCTGCTCGATGGCCGACATGGCCAGGCTGGCGCAGGTCGAGGACTGCTGGGACGCCCTGTCCGACGCCGGCGTGGCGGGGAGCGTCGTACCGGTCACCTACATGAACTCCTCCGCCGACATCAAGGCGTTCTGTGGCCGGCACGGGGGCGCCGTGTGTACGTCGAGCAACGCCGACGTGGCCCTGGAGTGGGCGTTCGAGCAGGTGCCGGACGCCAAGGTGCTGTTCCTCCCCGACCAGCACCTGGGCCGCAACACGGCGGTCCTGAAGCTCGGCATGTCGCTGGACGACTGCGTCGTGTGGGACCCGCGCCAACCAGGTGGCGGAGTGGAGCCCGAAGCGTTGGCGAAGGCCCGGATGATCCTGTGGAAGGGGCACTGCTCGGTGCACGGCCGGTTCTCGGTCGACGTGGTCGACCAGCTGCGAGCGCGCACGCCCGACATCAAGATCCTGGTGCACCCCGAGTGCACGCACGAGGTGGTCACCTCAGCTGACCTGGTCGGCTCGACGGAGTTCATCATCAAGACCGTCGAGGCCGCTCCGCCCGGCTCCAGCTGGGCGATCGGGACCGAGCTCAACCTCGTCCAGCGGCTCGCCCGGCAGCACCCCGAGCAGGACATCGCCTTCCTCGACCGCAACGTCTGCTACTGCTCGACGATGAACCGGATCGACCTCCCCCACCTGGTCTGGGCGCTCGAGTCATTGGTCGACGGCGTGGTCGTGAACCGGATCCAGGTCGACCCCGACACCGAGCGCGACGCCAAGATCGCCCTCCAACGCATGCTCGACCTCCCCGGCCGCTCCCACCGTGACTGAGCGCTGACCCAAGTCAGAGGCCGGGGGCGCCCCAGAGGGCGAGCCAGCGCTGGAGGTCCTGCTCCATGGGGAGCTCCGCCTTGAGCTCGTCGCGGAGCTGGATCTCCAGGAGGTTGTCGCGCGTCCGGGCGCCGGTCGGGGCGAAGCCGTAGAAGGTGCCCTGCTTGTAGAGGTAGACCAGCCCGACCCGCCGGCCGGAGCGGTCGGCGAACGGGACCACGGAGCAGAGCAACCCGTCGCCGAAGCCCTGCTCCTCCAGCGCGGTGTTGACGGCATGCAGGTCGGTACACAGGCCCTCGACGTCCGACGCGTCACGGGTGACGACGAGCCAGGTGAAGCCGAAGTCGTCCCGCGACACCGCGACGTCGGGCTTGTCGGGGTCGCCCTTGATCAGGGCCACCACGTCGTCCTGCGTCTGCTGGTACGCCGGCCCGTCGGCGGCGCGGAAGCAGACCGACCCGCTTCCCGTCGGCAGGAGGCCGGCCGAGGTGTCGAGGGTCACGGCAGCGCTGGGGATCAGGAAGAGGGAGTCGAGGTCGGCCTTCTTCGGCTTGGTACGACCGGTGATCGCGCCCCAGAAACCGCTCACGGCGAGGGCGGACCGTCGACCGGGCGCCCGAGCTCGGCCTGGATCCTGGCCAGCTGCTCGAGCCGCTGCTCCAACGAGGGGTGGGTCGAGGTGAGCTGGCTCAGGCTCACGCCCTTGATCGCCGGGGCGATGAAGAACGCGTTCATCGAGCTCGTGGCCCGCAGGTCACGGTCGGGGACGGCGGCCATGCCACCGGAGATCTTCTGCAGGGCGGTGGCGAGGGCCTGCGGCTTCATCGTCAGGTAGGCGCCCGAGCGGTCGGCGCACAGCTCGCGATAGCGGGAGAGCAGTCGGGTCAGGAAGAAGCTCACGGCATACACCACCAGGCTGACGACGAGCACCACCAACCAGACCGGGAGACCGTTGTTGTCGTTGTTCTGGCGGCGACCGCCACCGCCGAACAGCGCGCCGTACTGCGCGCCGCGGGTCAGCATCCCCGCCACGATGCCGGCGGTGGAGGCGATGGTCATCACCGTGACGTCGCGGTGGGCGACGTGGCTCAGCTCGTGGGCCAGCACGGCCTCCATCTCGTCGGCCGTCAGGAGGCCGAGGATGCCGGTGGTCACGCAGACCACCGACCGCTCGGGCGAGCGGCCGGTCGCGAAGGCGTTCGGCACCGACATGTCGGCCACGCCGACGCGGGGCTTCGGCATGTCAGCCAGGGCACACAGCCGGTCGATCATCGCGTGCAGCTCGGGCGCCTGCTCCGGCGTCACCTCGCGGGCGCGCATCGCCTTCATCGCGACGGTGTCGGAGAAGTACCACTGCCCCCAGGCGATCCCGAGCCCGATCACCCCGATGAAGGGAGCCCACCCCGAGGGCAGGACGAACATCAGGACCACCACGAGCGCGACGAACACCGCCCCGAGCAGGAACATCACGGACGTCATCCGGACCGTGAGGCCGGAGTCTGGGGCGAAACGAGTGCGTGCCATGTCTCCAGTGTCAACCAGGGATCAAACCGTCGCCGCTGAGCATGTCGCGGACCTCCGCCAGCGAGGCGTCGGCCATCGGCAGGATCAGGTCGCTCGGCTCGAGGGAAGCGGGCTCGCGCGCCGTCCCGGCCGCGCGTACGCCGTCGAGCAGCGACGCGAGAGCCGTACGGAAGCCCTCGTCGTCGCCGGACTCGACCGAGGCCTCGACACGCGCGTCGAGGTCGTTCAGCGCCGCGACGTCGTCGTCGGACAGGTCGTACTGGCCCTCACCGAGGATGCGGACGATCATGCGGGGCCCCCCCGGAGTCGCGGAGCCTCGGCGGAGCACGTGCGGGGGGTGGTGATCACGGCTGGTCCCCGGATGACTCCGTCGTCTCGGGCTCGGCCTTCAGGATCTCGCCGCCGTCCTGGCCGGCCTCGATCGCCTCGGGTGCCTGGCTCGCCTTCAGCTTGGCGAGCTCGGTCTCGACGTCGGACTGCGAGCTCATCGCCTCGAGCTCGCGGCTGATGTCGTCACCTCGGTTGAGCGAGCTGGCGTCCTCGAGCGCGCCGGACGCGATCAGCTCGTCGATGGCACCGGCGCGGGCCTGCATCTGGGCCGTCTTGTCCTCGGCCCGCTGGATCGCCATGCCGACGTCACCCATCTCCTCACCGATGCCCGACATCGCCTCGCCGATCTTCGACTGTGCCTCGGCAGCGGTGTACGTCGCCTTGATCGTCTCCTTGCGGGTCCGGAACGCCTCGACCTTCGCGCTGAGCCGCTGCTGGGCCAGCGTGAGCTTCTCCTCCTCGCCCTGAAGCTGTGCCTGCTGGGCCTTGAGGTCCACGATCTGCTGGGTGAGCCCGGACTTGCGGGTCAGTGCCTCGCGGGCGAGATCCTCGCGGCCCACCTTGATCGCCTGCTCGGCCTGCCCCTGCAGCTTGTCGGACTGGGCGCTCAGCTGGTTGACCTGGAGCTCGACCCGCTTGCGCGACGTGGCGACGTCGGCGACCCCGCGGCGTACCTTCGCCAGGAGGTCGAGCTGACGCTGGTAGCTGTAGTCGAGCGTCTCGCGAGGGTCCTCGGCCTTGTCGAGCGCCTTGTTCGCCTTGGACCTGAAGATCAGGCTGATCCGTTGCCACATGCTCATGAGGCCAGACTATGGGTAGGCGTCAAGGTCGCGGCACCGGCGGTAGGCTGAGCGCGCGGGCCGATCAGGCCCCGTCGCCGACACCAGGAAGCAACGCCTTGTTCCGCCGTACCAAGACCGAGACCACGCCCGTCCCCGCCGACCAGACCGACGAGACCGTCGCGCAGAAGAAGGGGCGGCCCACGCCGTCGCGCAAGGAGGCCGAGGCCGCCAACAAGGCGCGGGCCAAGGTCCCCCGGACGCGCAAGGAGATGGCAGCGGCGCAGAAGGCCGCCCGCGGGCAGTCGAGCGCCCAGGTCCGACAGGCCATGCGCACCGGCGACGACCGCTACCTCCCCGCGCGCGACAAGGGACCCGTACGCCGGTTCATCCGCGACTACGTCGACAGCCGGTTCTCGTTCATCGAGCTGCTGATCCCGCTGATGCTGGTCGTCCTGATCCTGGGCTGGAGCGGCAACGCGACCGTCACGACGTATGCCAACCTCGCGATGCTCTCGGTCCTCGTGCTGATCGTCATCGACCTGCTCCGGCTGCGCTTCCGGCTGAAGCGCGAGCTGACCACGCGCTTCCCCGACACGCCGACCAAGGGCACCACCTACTACGCCGTCGCCCGCTCGATGCAGATGCGCTTCATGCGGCTGCCGAAGGCCCAGGTCAAGGTCGGCCAGCGCCTGCCCGAGCACTACCGGTGAGAGCGAGGACGTTCCGAGCCGACGACGTCGGAGCGGAACGGCCGGAGCGAGCTTGCTCGCTAGGCCTTCTTGCTCACGCGTCGTAGTCGAGGACGACGCGGGCGGACGTCGGGTGTGACTGGCAGGTGAGGACGTAACCGTCCTCGATCTCCTCGGGCTCGAGGGCGTAGTTGACGTCCATCGCCACGGTCCCTTCCACGAGCTTGGCGCGGCAGGTGCCGCAGACGCCTCCGCGGCAGGCGAACGGCAGGTCCGACCTCACCCGCAGCGCCGCCTCCAGCACGCCTACGTCGTCGGGCCGGAGCTCGAGGTCGGAGGAGCGGCCGTCGAGCTTGATGGTGACCCGGGCAGCACCTTCGACACCGGCCGCCACGACCTCGGCGGCGCGCGGGACGGGGTCGGCGTGGAAGAGCTCGGTGTGGACCGCATGCGGCTCCACCCCGTGGTCGAGGATCACCTGCCGCAGGTCGACCACCATCTGCTGCGGGCCGCACAGGAACCACTCGTCGACGTCGTCGGCCGGGAGCAGCGCGTCGAGGATCCGCGTCAGCCGCTCGCCGTCGAGCCGGCCGGAGAACAGCTCGACGTCCTGCTGCTCGCGGGAGAGCACGTGGACCAGCCAGAACCGCTCGGGGAAGCGGTCCTTGAGGTCGTGCAGGTCGTCGAGGAACATCACGGTGCGATGGGTCCGGTTCGCATAGACGAGCATCACCCGGGCGCCCGGCTCGCTCTCGAGGATCGTGGACACGATCGAGATCACCGGCGTGATCCCCGAGCCGGCCGCGATCGCGACGTACGTCTTGGTCGAGGCGGGATCGAGGGTGGTGGTGAACCGGCCGGCCGGCGTCATCACGTCGAGCTCGTCGCCCACGCGCAGCGTGTCGACGACGCCCTCGCTGAAGGCACCGCCGGGCAGCTTCTTCACGCCGATCCGGAGCAGCCCCGAGCGCGGCGTCGTACAGATCGAGAAGCTGCGGCGCTCCCCGTCGTCCCCACGGATCGTCAGGTGCTGGCCGTGGACGAAACGGTAGTCGGCGGCCAGGTCAGGGGGTACGGCGAACGTGAGCGCGACCGAGTCGTCGGTCAACGGCTCGACGGAGGCCACCCGGAGCGGGTGGAACTGGGGCTTGGTCATCTCCGGCCTACAGCGCCTTGAAGTGGTCGAACGGCTCGCGGCAGGAGCGGCAGACCCACAGGCTCTTGCAGGCGGTCGAGCCGAACCTGCTGGACTCGCGGGTGTCGAGGCTGCCGCACTGCGGGCAGCGCACCGACAACGTGAGCCCCACCGGATCGTCCGGGCGCGCGCCGAGCGGTCCGGGCGGGGCGATACCGGCCCGGGCGAGCTTGGCCCGCCCCTCCTCGGTCACGTCGTCGGTGGACCAGGCCGGGCTGAGCACGAACTCGACGTCGACGTGCTGGTAGCCGGCACACGTCAGCGTCTCGACGAGGTCGGCGCGGATCGTCTCCATCGCCGGGCAGCCGGAGTACGTCGGGGTGATGGTCACGTGGACCCGTCCCTGGTCGTCCTCGGTGACGTCGCGGAGGATCCCGAGGTCCTCGATGGTGACGTGCGGGAGCTCGGGGTCGAGCACGGTCGCGGCGAGGTCGCGCGCCCTGGTCTGCTGGCCCGGATCGGCCAGGGTGTGCTGCGCTTGTCTCGAGGTCACCAGGTCGCTCCCGGGTGTGAGCGGTGGAGGTGTTGCATCTCGGCGAGCAGGTGGCCGAGGTGCTCGGTGTGGAGGCCGTCGCGACCACCGCCCAGAGCGGGTGGCACGTCGGGCACGGTCAGCGTCGCCTCGCCGACGACTCGCGCGAGATCGGCGAGGACGGCGCCGCGCAACGCACTCGGGTCGACGACCCGGCCGGCCAGGGCACCAGCGAGAGGTGCGAACAGCTCGTCGACGTAGGGCCACTCGGCGTCCAGGGCGCGCTGCATGCGGGCGTGGGAGTCGGGGGTACCGTCGCCGAGCCTCAGCACCCAGTGGGAGGCGTGGTCGACGTGGTAGGCGACCTCCTTGACCGCCTTGCCGGCGATCCCGGCCAACGTCTCGTCGGGGCAGCCCTGCAATCCGGCATATAGATGGGACTGGTACGTCGCCACCACGAGCAGGCGAGCCATCGCGACGCCGAAGTCGCTCATCGGCCGCTCCACCAGCTTCACGTTGCGGAAGTGGCGGTCGTCGCGGAGGTAGGCCAGGTCGTCCTCGGTCCGGCCCGCGCCCTCGACCTGACCGGCGTACGTCAGGAGGGTGCGGGCCTGGCCGAGCTGGTCGAGCCCGATGTTGGCGAGGGCGACGTCCTCCTCGAGCTCGGGCGCGCGGCTGATCCACCAGCCCATCCGCTGGGCGGAGACCAGGGCGTCGTCGGCGAGGCCCAGGGTGTAGTCGAAGAGCGGCTGGTCCACTAGAGGTGTTCCACCCCTTCGGGGACGTCGTAGAACGTCGGGTGCCGGTAGATCTTGTCGCCGGCGGGGTCGAAGAACGAGTCACGCTCGTCGGGGGTCGACGCCTCGATGTCGGAGGCACGCACCACCCACAGTGAGACGCCCTCGCCGCGGCGCGTGTAGAGGTCGCGGGCGTTGCGCAGCGCCATCTCCGCATCGGGCGCGTGCAGGGAGCCGGCATGCACGTGGGACAACCCACGCCGGGCGCGGACGAACACCTCCCACAGCGGCCAGTCTCGCGTGCGGCCGGCGCCGGTGCCGTCGACCATCAGGCCACCGACTCACGGCGTACGTCGTGCTTGGCCGCGTAGGCGTCGGCGGCCTCACGCACCCAGGCCCCCTCGTGGTGGGCACCGCGCTTGTGGGCCATCCGCTCCGCGTTGCAGGGGCCGTTTCCCTTGATCACCTCGAAGAGCTCGGTGAAGTCGATCTCGCCGTACGCGTAGTGACCGGTCTCGTCGTCCCAGCGCAGGTCGGGGTCGGGGAGCGTGAGCCCGAGGGCCTGCGCCTGCGGCACGGTCATGTCGACGAACCGCTGCCGCAGCTCGTCGTTGGAGAAGCGCTTGATGCCCCAGGCCATCGACTGGGCGGAGTTCGGCGAGTCGTCGTCGGGCGGCCCGAACATCATCAGCGCCGGCCACCAGTAGCGGTCGACGGCGTCCTGGGCCATCGCCTTCTGGGCCGGCGTGCCATGGGACAGCGTGTGGAGGATCTCGAAGCCCTGCCGCTGGTGGAACGACTCCTCCTTGCACACCCGGACCATGGCGCGGGCGTAGGGCCCGTAGGAACAGCGGCACAACGGCACCTGGTTGGTGATGGCCGCGCCGTCGACGAGCCAGCCGATGGCACCGACGTCGGCCCAGGTGAGCGTCGGGTAGTTGAAGATCGAGGAGTACTTCTGGCGCCCGGTGTGGAGCTGGTCGACGAGGTCGGCCCGGTCCACGCCCAGCGTCTCGGCGGCGGCGTAGAGGTAGAGGCCGTGCCCGGCCTCGTCCTGCACCTTCGCCATCAGGATCGCCTTCCGGCGCAGGCTCGGCGCCCGGCTGATCCAGTTGCCCTCGGGCTGCATCCCGATGATCTCGGAGTGAGCGTGCTGGGCGATCTGCCGGACCAAGGTCTTCCGGTAGGCCTCGGGCATGTCGTCGCGGGGTTCGACACGTCCCTCGTCGGCGAGCAGCGCCGTGAACGCCTCGGGGTCGTGGGCCACGGCCACCTCAGGGGTGTCGGGGCCGAAGTCGTTGCCGTACACCCGCCCCACGCTACCAGCGCTTGTGACGCTCGGATGCATCGTTGCCGCCGGGGTGTAACACGATGTCGACTGCGAGAATGGGGGTATGAGCAGCCCCACCGCCGACGTCTCGGTCCGGGTCGCCTGGGCCGACGACGCCGAGGCCATCGCCGAGATCCAGGCCCGCGCCTGGGCCACGTCGTACGCCGGGCTGGTGCCGGCCGCCGGCGACCTCCGCACCTCCGACTTCGCCCAGCTCTGGCGCGACGCGCTGGCCCACCCGGCCGACGCCCGGCACCGCGCTTTGGTCGCACTCGAGCGCAACCGCGTCGTCGGCTTCGCGATCACGACGCCGGCTACCGACCCCGACTGCGACCAGGTCACCGACGGCGAGCTCATGGAGCTCACCGTCGACGCGCCCGAGCGCGGCATGGGGCACGGGTCGCGGCTGCTGCAGGCCGCCGCCGACACGATGGTGGCCGACCGCTTCACCCGGGCCGTCACCTGGCTGGTCGCCGACGACGACGCCCAGCGCACCTTCCTCACCGACGCCGGCTGGGCACCCGACACCGCCCACCGCACGCTCGACCTCGACGGCACGGGTGTCACCCAGGTGAAGCAGGTCCGCCTGCACACGGCCCTGGCCTGACGGCCCTTGGTTTCCGACGCTGTCGGCGGCACGATGGGACTGGCGGCACCTGCCGCTCCTCCCTCACCCGAAACGGGGCCTGCGCGATGTTCGGACCACTGCCGCTGCTGCACCGGATCGTGCTGGCTCTCGTCACCGCCGCGTCGGGAGTGCTGGCCGGCGCCTGGGCAGCACACGTCACGCCGCTCCCGCTGGCAGTGTCGATGGGTGCGATCGTGGGCGGGCTGCTCGGCCTCGTCGCGGCGTACGCCGTGGTCCACCAGCCGCAGCCGCGACCGGTGCGGGTCACGCGCCGGCGCTGACCCCGGCCGCGGCTAGGGTCGGCCCGTGCCCGACCCAGGCCGTGACCAGCTCCCCGAGCGCCGCGCGATCATCCGCGACGGGCTGGGCGTGGGCGTCGCCACCGGCCTCTACGGCGTCTCGTTCGGCGCCGTCTCCGTCGCTGCAGGCCTCTCGGTGCTGCAGACCTGTGTGCTGTCGCTGGTGATGTTCACCGGCGCCTCCCAGTTCGCGATCGTAGGCGTGGCCGCCGCCGGCGGCGCGCCGGTCTCGGGTGCCGTGACCGCCCTGATGCTCGGCACCCGGAACACCCTCTACGGCCTGAAGCTCGCGCCGCTGCTTCAGTTCCGGGGCTGGCGACGCCCGCTGGCCGCCCAGCTGGTCATCGACGAGTCCACCGCCATGTCGGTCACGCGCGAGTCCACCGCCGCCGCCCGGACCGGCTTCCTCAGCACGGGCCTCGCGGTCTTCACCCTGTGGAACCTCTTCACCTTCGCGGGCGCCATCGCCGGCAACCTGATCGGGGACCCGCGGACCTACGGGCTCGACGCCGCGGTCGGGGCCGCCTTCCTGGCCCTGCTCTGGCCGCGGCTGGCCGACCGGGGCAACCGGGTGGTCGCCGCGTGCGCCGCCGCCGTGGCCCTCGGCGTCGTACCCCTGACCCCGGCCGGCGTCCCCGTGCTCGTGGCCGGGGGCGTCGCCCTCCTCGCCGGCCTCCTGACGCGCAACGCCGCGGACCCCACCGAGATCCCTGCGCCATGACCTGGTGGTGGGCGATCCTCGGCGCCGGCATCGGCTGCTACCTGCTCAAGCTGGCCGGTCTCTCGGTCCCTGCGCGCGTCCTCGAACGACCCCTGGTCGAGCGGATCGCCGACCTGATCCCGGTCGCCCTGCTCTCCGCCCTGGTGGCCGTACAGGTCTTCGCGAGCGGCACCCATCTGACCGTCGACGCGCGGGCAGCGGGCCTCGCCGCCGCCGTCGTCGCGCTCCTGCTGCGGGCGCCGTTCCTCGTGGTGGTCGTCGTCGCCGCACTCACCGCCTCGCTGCTGCGGGTGGTCTTCCCCGGCTGGTAGCGCGCCGAGAGCAGAGGAATACGCGGAACAAGCCGCCACGAATCCGCACACCCGCCCGATTTGTTCCGCGTTTTCTGCTCGGCGGAGGTCAGCCGAGGTCGAGGAGGTGCTCGAGGCCGACGGTGAGGCCCGGGCGGTCGGCGATGGCGCGGACGGCCATCAGGACGCCGGGGGTGAAGGACGCCCGGTCCATCGAGTCGTGCCGGAGCGTGAGCGTCTCCCCCGGGCCCCCGAGCAGGACCTCCTGGTGGGCGACCAGGCCTCGGGCGCGGACGGAGTGCACCCGTACGCCGTCGACCTCGGCGCCGCGGGCCCCGTCGAGACCGGTGGACGTGGCGTCGGGCATCGGCCCCAGCCCTGCCTCGCGACGGGCCGCCGCCACGAGCTCGGCCGTACGCCGCGACGTACCGCTCGGCGCGTCGGCCTTGTCGGGGTGGTGGAGCTCGACGATCTCGACCGACTCGTAGTAGGGCGCCGCGGCCGCCGCGAAGCGCATCATCAGCACGGCGCCGATCGAGAAGTTGGGCGCCACCAGGACCCCGACCCCGGGCGCGTCGGCCAGCGCCGAGCGGAGGACGCCGAGCCGCTCCTCGTCGAAGCCGGTCGTGCCCACGACGCAGTGCAGTCCGTGACCCACACACCAACGCAGGTGGTCCATCACCACGTCGGGATGCGTGAAGTCGACGACGACCTCGGCCGCCGTCAGCGCGTCCAGGGAGTCGCCGGCATCGACAGCCGCCACGAGCTCCAGGTCGTCGGCCGCCTCGACCGCCCGGCACACCTCCGAACCGACCCGGCCGCGCGCACCGAGGACGCCCACCTTGACGCTCACGGGGCCAACCTAGCGGCCGCGGCGGAGCGTGCGGGAGCAGCGCCACGGACCAGGGCCTCGACGCGCGCCGCGACACCGGGCGACTGTGGGTCACCCTCCTGGCGGAATCTGGCAGTCTGAGGCCATGCCAGTGCAGCCGATCCCCCCGCGTCTCCTGTGGGCCGTCGACCTGATGGATCCGCAGCCGGGTGACAACATTCTCGAGATCGGCTGCGGGGCGGGCGCGGGCGCCGAGCTGATCTGTGCGCGGCTGACCACCGGCAAGCTCTTCGCGATCGACCGGTCCGAGTCCGGCGTGGACCGCACCCGACGCCGCAACCAGAAGTACGTCGACGCCGGGCGCCTCACCGTGCGCCAGATCGACCTCGCCACCCTCCGTGTCCCGGTCAAGCGCCTGCACAAGGTCTTCGCCTTCAACGTCAACCTGTTCTGGGTCCGCCAGTGTGCCGACGAGGTCGCGCTGCTGCACGAGCGGGTGCTGCCCGGGGGCGCCGTCCACCTCTTCTACGAGACCACGCAGCCCGAGCTGGTGCCCAACATCGTGAAGAAGGCCTCGCTGGCCCTGACCGAGGGCGGCTTCCGGGTCTCCGTGGTCGACCAGAAGGCCCCGCCGGTCGTCGCCATCATCGGCCGGAGATAAGCTTTTAACCTGATATTGACTGACTATTAGGTTATTCCCTAAACTTGGCTCGTCATCAGGGAAGGAGCCGGGATGCGCGTCGTGGTGCTCACCGTGGACCAGCACGGCAGCCAGACGCAGCCCGACCACGTGCCGGCCGCGCTCGACGACCTCGCCGCCTCCGTCCCGGCCCGGCTCGCCTTCCAGCGCACCGCCGGTGACGAGTTCCAGGGCGTGCTCGACGACCCGGCGGCCCTGCCCCTCGCGCTCGAGCACCTGCTCCGCTCCGAGGTGTGGAACATCGGGATCGGGATCGGCGAGATCGAGACCCCACTCCCCGACCAGGCCCGCGCCGGCCGCGGGCCGGCGTACGTCGCGGCGAGGGAGGCCGTCACCGCGGCCAAGTCCAGTCCGTGGCGGATCCGCGTGTCCGGACCGGCCGACACGGCGCGCGCCCTCGAGTCGGCGGTCTGGCTGTGGGCGGCCCTGCTGGCACGGCGTACCGCCCGGGGCTGGGAGGTCGCCGACCTCGTCGACCAGGGCCTGACCTACGAGGAGGCGGCGTCACGCCTCGGCATCACGCAGTCGGCGGTCAGCCAGCGGGCCGCCGCGGCCGGCATCGCCGAGGGGCGCCGGGCTCGTGAGCTCGTGCAGTTCCTGACCCGGACCGCCCTGGAAGGAGAACGATGAACCCCCGGTACGACGCCGAGCTCGCCCTCACCCTGCTGGCGGCGGTCACCGCCCTGGTCGGGCTCGTCACGGGCCGCGCCCAGCGCCTGTGGACGGTCGCGACGGTCGCGCTCGTCGGGCTGGCGCTCGCCATCGCCTGGTTCGCTGACGACGCCGACGGCTCGCGCGACCGGCTGCTCACCGTCGCCGCCGGCGTCGTCGCCGTGGCCGGCGGTGGCCTGGTCACCACCCAGGTCTTCGGGATCGTCGACCGGGCCTCCCCCGTACGCCGGGCCGGTGAGGTACTGCGGGGCGGTGCCTGGATCGGCGCGCTGGAGCGCCTGGCCGTGTACGTCGCGCTGGTCGCGGGCTGGGGGCCGGGTCTGGCCATCGTGCTCGCGGTCAAGGGCCTCGGTCGCTACCCGGAGCTGCGGAGCCAGGAGGACACCGGCGCAGCCGAGCGGTTCATCATCGGCACGTTCACCAGCGTGCTCTGGGCGGTGGCGTGCGTCGGCCTGGCCGTCCTGCCGTCGTAGATCCATCGGACACACCGCGGGTGTGACCCACGCGGACGAGAGGAAGTCTCATGCCAGTCAGTACCCCCGACCATGAGCAGGTCGAGGACGGCGGGACCCTTGACTCCTGAGACGACTCCGCGGGTGCTGAGAGCCGACGCCGTGCGGCTCGGCCTCCGAGCCACCGACCGGCAGGACGCCCTGCGTCAGTGCGGAGCGGTCCTGGTGCAGATCGGCGCCGCTGGACCGGCCTACGCCGAGGCGATGCTGGAGCGCGAACAGCTGGTCTCGACCTACATGGGGATGGGCTTCGCCATCCCACACGGCACCGACGCCAGCCGCGAGCACATCAACCGAGCTGCCCTGGCCTTCCTGCAGTTCCCCGACGGCGTCGACTGGGACGGTAGGGACTGTCACGTGTGCATCGCCATCGCGAGCAAGAGCGACGAGCACATCGGCATCCTGCAGGCGCTCGCGAAGGTCCTCAGCAACCAGCAGTCGGCCCGGCGCCTGCGCGAGACCAGGAGTGTCGACGAGGTGCTCGAGCTGCTCGCTCCGTAGGACGACAGCATCGCGAAGCGCGGGGCGACCGAGGTCACGATCGGCTCTGCGAGGTGGCACGATCGCCAGGTGAGCGACTGGGTCTGGGCCGTGCCCCCGCTGTCGCACCCGTGAGTCCGCAGCGGGATCGGCCCGCGGCTAAACCGCTGGGCCTCTTCTCGGCGTAGGGAGGGTGTGGAGACACTCATCTCCGGAGGACGGGACATGACCGAGCGCGGCACCCCGGCAGAGTTCGCACGCTGGGTGGAGCCTCATCTGCTCGTCCTCGCCCGCTACGCCGGACGCCATGCGCCGGCGGCCGACCGCGACGACGTCGTTCAGGAGGCCCTGATCCGGGCCTGGCAGCGCTGGTCGACGTACGACGAGCGCCGGGGTGCGCCGGTCGCGTGGCTGATCGGGATCGTGGCCGACCGCTGCCGGCGGCACCGCGCCCGCGGTCCGGGCGCCGTGGTCGAGCTCGTGGAGGGCGTGGAGCCCGCCGCGATGCCGGACATCGACCTCGAGCGCGCGCTCGACCGGCTCACCGACCGCCAGCGCGCGGCCGTCGACCTCCACTACTACGTGGGCCTCGACGTGGCGACCGTCGCCGAGGTGATGGGCTGCGCGCCCGGCACCGTCAAGGCCACCCTGCACCAGGCTCGAGCCCGCCTGCGCGACCTGCTGGGAGACGACCATGCCTGACCTGATCGACGAGCGGCTCGCGCGAGCGGCCCGCCGCTGGCAGGAGACCCAGCCGCCGCCACCCGTCGTACTACTGGATCGGCTCGCGGAGCATCGTCCTCACCCCGGGCGACGCCGTCGGGCCGGTGTCATCGCCGCGGCCGCCGTACTGGTCGTCGCAGCCGGCGCAGTCGCGGTCGGCCGCCTCGGCTCCTCCGGCACGTCGCCGTCGCCGACCGGCCCGGTGACCCACCGGGTCGGGCTCGAGCACCCGGGGACGGTTCCCTGGGCCGATCTCCCGGCCGGTCACCCCCACGTGCGGACGACCCTGGCACCGCACGGCGGTGCGACCCACGGACGGGTGGTGACGCCGTTCGACGGCGTCTCCGCCGTGGGGGCCATCACCGGCAAGGCCGAGCCCGGTGACGTGCTCGTCTTCGAGGCGGTGCTGTTGTCGTCGACCGACCTACCCCTCGACCCCTGCCCCGACTACTCCATCGCCTTCGGACGGAACTCCCACCGGACCTGGCAGCTGAACTGCTCAGCGGTGCCCTACCGCGACGCCCGGGGCCGGCCCTACCTGCCCGCGGCGACCAACGTGCGCTTCGACATGCAGGTGACCGTGCCGGACGAGCCGGGGCGGCAGAAGGTGCTGTGGACGCTCGACGGACCCCAGCAGATGCCGGGCTTCTACGGCCTGGTCGACGTGGTCCGCGGCAGCTGACCTCCCTCCCACCGGGTCGTCCGCCTCACAGGAGCTCCTAGTGGCCGCTCAGGCGGACGACCCGATCAAGGAGTCCAGGCGACGTGGTTGCGGCGTGGAACGGGCGTGGAGACACTGGTCCACGGAGGGCGGGACATGGCCGAGGGCGGGACCCGTGCGGACTTCGCGCGCTGGGTGGAGCCCCACCTGACGACCCTCGCCCGGTACGCCGGCCGGCGGGCCGCACCCGCCGAGCGGGACGATGTCGTGCGGCAGGCACTGATCCGCGCCTACCAGCGCTGGTCGACGTACGACGCGTCGCGGCTCACTCCGGTCGCCTGGCTGCTCGGGATCGCGGCGACCGAGTCCCCACGCGACAACTCCCCGCAGCCCGCACGCGAGGTGGTCGAGCTCGTCGACGGTGCGGGTACCGGTCCGCAGACCCGCGACGTCGACCTGGAGCGCGCCGTCGAGGGTCTCGGCCGGCGCGAGCGGCACGCCGTCGACCTGCGCTACTTCGTGGGGCTCGACCTCGCGACCGTCGCAGAGGTCGTGCACGGCGCCCCCGGGACGGTCGAGGCCACGCTGGCCCAAGCTCGGGACCGGCTCCGACGGCTCCTGGGGGACGACGACGAGGACCTGATGGACCAGCGGCTCTCCACCGCGGCCCGGCGCTGGCAGGACGAGCAGCCTCCCCCGCC
>Ga0302254_10000013_pt1 | contig 31413 bp, 30 predicted proteins | sample I_Fen_E1_4_FD_194573 | JGI IMG/M metagenome (GOLD analysis project Ga0302254, IMG submission 194573) | Peat permafrost microbial communities from Stordalen Mire near Abisko, Sweden - I_Fen_E1_4 | ecosystem: Environmental > Terrestrial > Soil > Wetlands > Permafrost | place: Sweden: Abisko... | reverse complement strand
GTCGACATCGTCGAGGACTTCGCGGTCGTCGTCGTGTTCGGCCCGGCAGAGTACTCGCGTGCCCAGGAGGGTCGAAACTCCTCCTAGCGGGGGATCGATGACCAAGCGGACACCGTCGTTCCGCTCCGGTGACATCACGCGCCCACTCGCGCCAAGATCAGCCACCACCGGAGGGAAGTGAGGGACGTGGACGCGCAGGGAACCCCTCTCGAGGATATTCCGGAGCCTGGTCTCCTGCTCGGCGACCGGGTGGTGCTCGAGCCGCTGCGGGTCGGGCATGCGGCCGAGCTGGCCCACCTGCTCGACGACCCCAGCCTGCACACGTTCATCGGTGGCACGCCGGCGACGGAGGCGCAGCTGGTCGAGCGTTTCCGACGCCAGGTGGCCGGATGGTCGCCGGACCGCTCCGAACGCTGGCTGAACTGGGTGGTGCGTCGACGGGTCGAGGACCAGGTCGTGGGGACAGTTCAGGCAACCGTCACCTCCCACGACGGTCGTCTCGCCGCGGAGGTGGCGTGGGTCGTGGCCACGGCGTACCAGGGCCAGGGGTACGCGAAGGAGGCAGCCGTGACCATGGTCCAGCGGCTTCGGCAGCACGGAGCCGCCATGCTCGTCGCGCACATACACCCCGACCATCACGCCTCCCAGGCCGTCGCTCGGGGACTCGGCCTGACGAAGACCGGCACCTGGCACGACGGGGAGGAGCGGTGGCAGGGCTAGCGACGCCACGCCGATACCTACCCTGTGAACCATGGAGCCACACGACCTGCCGCTCACGGGCACCTGTGAGGTGAGCACCATCGGCCGCCGCAGCGGACGGACTCGCCGGACCGAGATCTGGTACGTGATCATCGACGGGCAGATCGTGCTGACCGGAACTCCTGGTCCGAGGAGCTGGCTGGCGAACATGCGCCAACATCCCGACGCGGTTCTGCACCTGCGCGACCCAGCCCGTGACCTGGCAGTCGTGGCCCGAGAAGTCACCGATCCGGCTCAGCGCCGCCGGGTCGCTGAGGAGGCGGGTCGCCTCCAGCCGTGGTACGCCGATCAGCCGTACGCGATCGAGGACTGGGTCACCGACTCACCCATGGTGGTTCTGGAACCCGACTCCGCTCATTGACCAGAGGCTCGATACGCCTCCACCCTGCCGGGGGCGGCCGGTCGGCTTGCCAAGGCGCGACAGGACGGGCCGGATGCTTCTGCGACGCGACGGGTTGCAGAATGAGGCGTGGTGCACTGGTGGCGCGGCTTCGTCTCCCGGGAGTTGGCGCGCCTCCGTCGAGACGGCCGCGCCTCGCTGCTGTGGTCGCTGCGCATCACCGTCGCGGCCACGGCGAGCTACCTCGTGGCGTCACTGTTCTTCCCCAGCACCCAGCCGCTGCTTGCGCCACTGACCGCGATGCTCGTGGTGCAGGTGACGCCGCTCTCCCTGCTCGCCAGCGGGCTCGATCGCGTCATCGCAGTGGTGGCCGGGGTGGCGCTCGCCGTCGGGTTCGCCGCCGTCGTACCGCTGGAGTGGTGGAGCCTCGGCGTGCTCATTCTGATCTCCATCACCATCGGTCAGTTCCTGCGCCTGCGCTCGAACCTCGTCGAGGTGGCGATCAGCGCCATGCTCGTCCTCGGCGTGGGAGCGATCGGCGCGGAGGCGGCCGCGTGGCAGCGGATCGCCGAGACCCTGGTGGGCGCCACGGTGGGCATCATCGCCACGCTCGTCTTCCCGCCCAAGGTCGGCAGCTCCGACGCCGGCCGCGCGATCGACGGACTGGCCGACGCAGTCAGCGAGCTCCTGGTCCGGGCGGCCGGGGAGCTCGCCGCCATGGCCGAGGGAGACCCGCACCGCCTGTCCGGTGCCGCCCGGGAGTGGCTCGACGACGCCCGGCGCATCACGCACGACATTCCTGTCGTCGGTGCCGCACTGCTTCGGGCGGAGGAGAGCCGGCGTCTCAACGTGCGTGCCGTTGGTACGCCGCACGTCGAGCCCGGGCTCCGGCAGGGCCTGGAGGCACTCGAGCACACGTCGGTGGCGATCCGCGGCTTGATGCGCTCGGTGGCCGAAGCCTCCGACGGTGACTGGCTGGACCAGGACTCTGCCAGCGACGTGCTTCGCGACCTGGCAGAGACCTTCCGCACGCTGGCAGCCGGCGCCGACGCCTTCGGCGAGCTGGTACGTCACGAGGGCGACGTCCAGGTCAGCCTGAGTCGGGACGACATCGCCCGCCTGCAAGACGCCCAGGGCGGCATGTTCCGAGCACGAGCCCGTCTCGACGTCGCGCTCGAGGAAGCGCACCCTGCCGACGTGGTCGAGCTGTACGCCGCTACCCGCGCCACCGTCCGGCGGCTTCAGCACGAGCTGGGGCTGGATGAGCGGGTACGCCGCCAGCTCCGTCTGCTCCCCCAACGCCGCCTGCCCACCCGCTCCGGCGTCCATCGACAGTCTGCCGGCGACGTGTCCCACCCCGCCGGCCCCGACGACGAGACACAGGTGTTGCCACGGCTCCCTGAGGAGCCGCCGGAGGGTGGCACCTGACGTCACCAGGGAATCGTCGGCCATCGAGGAAGAACGTGGCACCCTTCGTCGAACGGTCCTACACCCGGGCCGAGGCCCGTCGCGAGGTCAGGGTGCGGGCTCCGTCGGTGTCTTCAGCTTCTCGTCGAAGAAGGCGAGGACGCGGTCGACGCCCGCCTGTTGGCGGTGCTCGGTGAGCGTTGCGTGCTTGCGCCCCGGGAACTCCACCGCGACGAAGTTGTCGCCGAGCTCACGGTGCAGGGTGTCGAAGCGCGTGCCGACGGCTGGATCACCCTCGTAGCGCAGTCCGAGAACCTGGCAGCCCGCTCTGACCTTCGCCTTGACCGACGCCAGGTCGCGGGCGCTGAGACCGAGGTCGGCTCGGCGCGCTTTGCCCACCGGGGCGGGCGAGGCTGGCTGGGCGAGCACGGGCGCCGCCACCGGGGCATCGGCGAGCATCGCCAGGGCGTAGCCGCCGGTGAGGCACATGCCGACGGCCCCGACGCCGGGCCCTCCCAGCTCCCGGTGAAGCTCCTTGGCCAACGACTGCAACCAGGTGGCCACCGGTGTCGTGCGCGCGAGGGCGAACATGGTGAACTCCCGGCTGACGCAGACACCCGCGATGCTCCGGACTGTCTCGAGCACCGTGGCCTCGGCCCCAGGTCTACCGAACAGCGAGGGCATCACGACCGTGAAGCCCCGGGCCACCAGGTCCTGGCCGAACTCGAGCACCGCAGGCGTGATACCAGGGATCTCGTGGATCACTATCACTCCAGGCCCGCTGCCCTTCCTGTACGTGGGGTGCGTGATCCCGTCGGCCATGTGGGTGCCGAGCGTCCAGGACTCGAGCGAGCTCATGGAAGGGACCCTATGCCGAGCTCGATCCGGTCACCCCGAGGTCCGTTCGGCCGCCGTTTGCCGGCGCAGCAGAATCCGTAGCGCCAGCCTCCACCGGGGTGCTGACCTTCTCGGTGGAGGTCGCAGCTATCGGATCGTTGATCTCACTGACTCGATCGCGGTGTGCCGCGGTCTCCACCCGAGCTGGGTTTTTGCCTTGGTCGTATCCATGATCACCGGGTGGCTCATGGCCTCGACCCATTGCGCTCCCGAGGGCAGGTACGGCAGTTTCGCGACGGCGCGGGCAACAGTGGTGACGGGCCCGAAGGGGAACCGCACGACCCGGAGGCCGAGTCCCCGGGCGACCTCGACACCGGTGATCACATCATCAGCGGCGATGTTGTAGGCCCCAGGCGGACCAGCGCCGACGACGCACAGGCGCAGCGCCTCGGCCACGTCCTCTTGATGGATGAGCTGGAGCGGCAGGTCTGGCACGAGAACTGGCAAGCCGGGCATGCGATGCAGCGCTCCGCGCACGCCTCGCACCAAAGGCGCGAGCACCGTGGGGATGATGACCTTGGCGCCGACCGCATCGGGGCCGAGGACGATCGGGGGTCGCAGAACGTAGAGCGCGGTCTGCGGGTGCGTGGCGGCCTCCTGTTGCAGAAGGTGCTCGAGCTCCGCCTTCTCCTGGGCGTAGAAGAGGCGGTTCGCAGGGCGGGTGTCCCAGTCCTCAGTCATGCCGATCGGGTTGTCGCGATGGAATCCGTAGGCCGCAACCGACGACGCGTACACGAATCTCCTCGCCCCGACCTCGGCCGCCGCGCGGAAGGCGTTCAGGGTGCCCTCCATGTTGACCGCCCGCGTCGTCTCCCTGCCACCGCTCAGGATCAGGAAGGCCAGGTGCACGACCACATCGGCCCCATCGAATGACGTCCGCAGAGCGTCGACGTCGCGCACGTCACCACGGCGGTACTCCATCTTCGTCCAGCCACGCTCCGACGGATCGAACGGCCGCCGCGCGATGCCCATGACCCGATCGACCCGTTCGTCCTCCTGAAGCAGGGGCATCAGAGCGAGCCCCAAGGTCCCGCTGGGCCCCGTGACCGCGACCGTGAGTTCAGCTGCGCTCGCCATCGGCCCACCCTAGACGCGCCCACTGCGGATCTACCTGAGCCTGCCCTCGCCCTGGCCTGAGGACTGCCGAGAGGTGACTCGGACGGCTGTGATCTCAGCCGTTGTCGAGCACGTTGAGAAGCGCGTGCTGCACGCGGCCCCATTGGTGAGTCCACGTCTGGACGGGTACCAGTGTCGCTTCGAGGATCTGAAGCTGGTGGTCGAGTGCTCCCAGCTCGGTCTGGAGCGCCTGGATGCTCAGACGCTTCGCATGAACCTCCTCGACGACGACGTCGAGTTCGTCGGTGAGCTGAGGGGCTTGCTCGGCGATCGTCCGCAGTGACGTCAGCATCCCACTGACGGGACCGAGGACCGGATCGGGGACCACTGCGCGGGCACCAGCTGTGCCGGCCGAGGTCACGAGCTCGATCACCGCTCGGGTGCGGTCGAGGAAGACGTCGAAAGCGGAGTGCGCCATTCCGTGGCCGGGTTCCTTGTCGTTCGCAGTCATGCTTCCTCCGACGTTTGTCCGCGCAACTGGTCGAGCATCGAGGCTCGCGCCGTCACGTGACTGATCGTGACGTTTGTTGCTCGGACGGCAGAAGTGCCACAAGTCCCTGGCGCCGCGGGGAACTCCTCGAGGGCTGTCCGGAAGCCTGAGCCCTCTCCTGCCGGTGCGCGGAGAGGTTCGAACTCACACCGTCCCTCACGGGCACGCATGGAGGTCGAGTGGAACGGGCTTCGACGCGAGCATCTCTCGTAGCGACAGTCTGCGGTTCCACACCGACATTGCGATCGTACGACTGAGTGGGTCGCTTCGCCGTGTTCAGAACATCCCGGATCGGCATGCGACCCGTCAGCTCAACGCGAGAGCCGCGCCCGGGCAGAGTCCCTGGCCTCGGTCACGGTGATCGGTCGACCGGCCTGCTGCAGGCCCATCACGGGCGTGTTCTGGTAGATCGCTTCGTAGTTGCCGGCGTTCACCTGGAAGGTCTCATGCCAGATGCCGGCCGCACCACGGTCGTCCGAGCCAAGCCGGTTCCACGCATGGCCATCAGCAGACCACTTGCCTCGGTCGCCACGGCCGGATCATGCACCATGGCGCCGATCAAGAACACGACAAAGTCGCCATCGAGCTCGGCGGTCCACCGTCCTGGTTGGAGAACCATGACGACGAGAGTCCCATCGCCGGATCGTCGGTGTCCATCCTCCCGCCGGGGTCGACGACGACCACTGGACGCAGGATGGACCAGACCCGGCGGTCATTTCGGCGCGTCCGCGCGGCCTGAATCGTGCGGTCCACGGGCTGCACCGCCCCCTGGCCTCGAGAGCACGCGTGCCTTTGCGTGCCCTGCAGTGAGTTGGGGGCCCGCGACCGTGACTGCTCAATAGCGGCGCGGCAGCGGTGACAGACGCCTCGACTGCTCAGTTCGCCGGGATGGCCCCGATCTGTTGTAGTAGTCCCAGTGCGTCGATCATCGCCCACTGCTCAGCAATCTTGCCGTTGTCGACTTTGAACCAGTCATGAGCCGTGAAGCTCACGTCCGCACCCGATGGGGGAACGCCGTTGAACACCCCTTGGTGGGTGCCGGTGATCACGTACCGAACCGCCACCAGGCCGCCGTCGCAGACGAGGGCGGCTTCATCGAGCTTCAGGTTTGGAAAGGCTTCGAAGATGGCCTGCAGGAGCATCTTCGAGCCAGCCGGCCCGACGACCTCAGGTCCGTTCGGGTCGTGGCGAACGTAACCCTGCGTCAGCAGTGAGACTGCGGCGTCCGGGTCGTGGTCGTTCCACGCGTCCGCCCAACGGCGCACCACGACCTTGGCGTCCTCGTTCGACATATCTCTCCCCGTTGATCGGCAAGCCCTTGGGCATCCGATCCTTCTCCCGCCAAACTGGACGGTCAAGCCCGACCCTCTCGATGCTCCATCGACATCCAGTTGTCCGCACGCGCAGCGGCGCGGGCCACACGGCCCTCCGCTCGGACCAACGACCGGCATTGGCGCAGTCACGCCTGAACCGGGCCGGGTACGGCTCACCCGCCAAAGCTCGAAAGGGAGAGTGCAAGACGGGCGCTACTCACGCATCGAGGTGCTGCCGGCTCAACAGCAGAACCCAGCCCCCGTGTCGCCCAACCTAGCCAGCCGCGTCCGGCGCTTCATGACGGCCAGGATGACGTGGGCAGCTTCGACAACCGGCCGAGTTGCAGGGGTGTCGCCGGCAGGACGTGGTCAGGGGCGCTCCCAGGTAGCTGGCCGGAAGCACATGGCCCTGTGCTACGAGCTGGACCTGTGCGTCCGGCGACGCGGGCCTGGGCCGCGTCCGGTGGACCTGACTATCGCGGGCCGGAGGATGAGTGGACGACCCGTTCCAGCGTCGACAAGGCGGTGGTGACGTCATCCATCGAGTTGTAGACCGCGAAGCTCAGCCGACAGCTCGCGGCCGGGTCGAGGCCGAGGTCGCGATGCGCGAGCGTCGCGCAGTGGCAGCCTGCACGTGACTCCACACCTGAGGCCCCGAGTCCCTCAGCGATCTGGAAAGGGTTGATCCCTCGTACGTTGAACGCGGCCAGCGCCGTACGCGAGCATGGATCAGCCGGTCCGTACAGGCGGAGCCCGTCGATCTCGAGCAGGCGCACGAGTGCCGCCCCGGTCAGCGCCTGCGTGTGCGCCCGGACGGCGCCCATGGTCTGCTCGACAACAGACCGGGGCAGCCACTCCTCCGAGTCGAAGTACCGCGTCGAGCCCGAGGGGGCGACGAGGTCGACCAGCAGTCGCAGTGCCTGGGCCGACACGATGGTGCCTAGGATGTTGGGGGTCCCGGCCGCGAACTTCCAGGGTAGGTCGTTGTACAGCACCTCGTCCGGCGCGACCTGTCCCTCCGCGATCATGTCGCCGCCGTACAGGAAGGGCAGTGATCGCTGCAGCAGGTGCTCCTTGGCGTAGAGGACCCCGACACCGAACGGCGCCATCATCTTGTGGAACGAGAACGCTAGGTAGTCGACGTCCAACGCCTGTACGTCGATCGCACTGGTCGGGACGAGCTGCGCGGCATCGACCAGCATCAGCGAGCCGCTCCGGGAGTCCGGCTGCTGGTAACCGCTCGCGTCGGCGATTTGTCGTACGGCGTCCAGCGGTGGCTTGACCCCGAGGAAGTTCGACGCTCCGGTGCAGCAGACCAGCTTGGTGCGCGCATCGACGAGCGACGCCAGGTGCGCCAGGTCGAGCTGACCGGTCTCGTGGTCGAAGCGGGCGACCCGGCACTCGACCCGCCTGCCGAACCGCGGGAGGATCTCGCGACACAGCCCGTACCAGGGCACGAAGTTCGAGTTGTGCTCCATCATCGTCGTCACGATGTTGTCGCCGTCTTGGAGGTCGGTGAGCAGCGAGTACATCACCGCGTTGATCGCCTCAGTCGTACTTCGGTACGTCGCGATGCTGCGTCTATCGGGGGCATTGAGCCATGCAGCGATCGTGTCGTATGACGCTTCGAACCGCTCGGTCGTCCGGCGGGATGCGACCGACTGGCCCCGGTGCACGTTCTCGTAGTCGGCGGTGAGACGTCGGTAGAGATCGAGCAGCGCGCCGGGCGGCTGGGTGGTCGCGGCGTTGTTCGTGACCACCCGCCCCGTCCGTGGGAAGTCGAAGGCTGCTCGAACGCGCTCGACCTCGACTGGCGCAGGCAGTGCAGCGAAGGAAGGTACGGCATCGGTGAACGCCGGGATCGGCACCGCTCTCACCCCTCACTCGACAGAAGGACTCCTGTCGTCACAGGAGACACTGGGCCGCGCCGAGATACTCGAAAGAGAACGCCGGCGGCTCTGGTCCTGTGGCTAAGAGGTGTGGTCATGCTGCTCGCCCACGACCAGGCGGCCGCGTCATACCGCGATCGCGGCGGCCTTCGGACCTCACGACAGTCGGCGGTCGGTCGGCCCGTCGCCGTAGCGGCGCTGCAAGGCGAGCCGAAGACCTTCCCAGCCACGGCGCCTACGACCAGTGCTGCCGCACGCTGCGCGACGAGCTCGGGGTCGAGCCGTCCCAGCGGGTCGCCCGCCTGCCCAAGTACGAGCCGGAGCAGGTCGGGTTGCACGCGGTCGACGGGCGACACTCGCGTCTGTCAGCGGCCCAACCGACCTGAGGCTCGCGGGGTGTCGCGCGACCACCCGGGAACTCCGCCTTGAGCAACACCCCACCCATACCCCTCTGAGACGACGTCAGGAGTCGATGAGTCCGAGCCGGCGTCCGAGCGCCACCGCCTCGGTGCGATTGGCGGCTCCGAGCTTGGCCATGATCCGGGACACGTGCACGCTGGCGGTCTTGGGCGCCATGAACAGAGCAGCACCGATCTGGTCGTTGGTCCGGCCGTCCGCGACCAGTCGGAGCACCGCGTGTTCGCGCGCAGTGAGACCATGTGTCCCTTCAGCGGGCTCTTGCCCGGGGAGCCGAAGCAGCGCCCGCGCGGCCAGAGACCGGATCTCGTCGGCGAGGGGAACGGCATGCAGCCGATCGGCGACGGCGAGCGCAGCGGCCAGCTCGTCGACCGCGGCCGGCTTGTCGCCTTCTCGCACCAGGGCCTCTGCCAGACGTACCCGACACTCGGCCTCCTCGTACGTCGCGCCCATCGCCGCCCATGCCTCCGCCGCGCTGCGCCACAGGTCCGCGGCCTCGCGGCCCTCCGCGCGGGCCAGATGGGCCTGCACCTCGGCCGGCCAGGCGACGCCGAGGGGTCCCCAGTGGTAGACCCGGGCCGCGGCATCGCGCACCAACGCCATCCAGGCCGCGTCTGCCACTGGTTCCTGCCAGGAGTACCGAGCGCCGGCCAGCACGGGGATCCAGGTGCACTCCGAAGACTCACCCAGCGTGCCGTCCTCGAGAACGGGCCGCAGCGTCTCCCGCGCCCGGGGCACATCGTGGTCGTATGCCGACAGCTCGGCTGCGATGAACTGCGCCGAGAACTCCATGGGATCGGGTGGGTCGCGCCGCGGCACCTCACGGGCAGATGCGAGTAGGTCCCCCGCGGCCGCAGGGTCCCCACGCCGGAGCGCCAGGGTGGCGGACCCACGATGCTCGTGACCCCAAGACGCGGACCGAGCGTGTACGCCGACGTCCGCGAACAGCTCTGCTGCCCTGTCCCAGTCGCCGCGAAACATGAGTGCTCCGGCCAGGATGGTCGCCAGCGGGCCCCACTTGTGCTCCAGGTTCGGGTCGGCCATCTGTGCCAGAGTCGCCTCACCCCGAGAGATCGTCTCGTCGATCTCGCCCTTGGCGGCGAAGCCCGCCACAGCGGCGACCTGGAAGTAGACGTGATACTTGCGGTCCACGCCCTCCGTCCGGGCCACAACACCGAGGATGGCAGCCAAGTAGTCGTCGATCCGACCCGCCTCCGCCGCGATGATCGCCCGCCAGTCGACCACGACCGCCAGGGGACGCAGCTGACCGAGCGCAGTGGCGGTGCGATCCATCTCCGCCAACACGTCGTCACTGAAGGCGCGGAGGTATCGGGACCAATGCACGAAGTGCATCAGCGTCTCTTCCGCGTCGAAGACCATGGCACTGGGCGTGCTGTCTGCCAACACGGCCAACGCCTCACGTAGCTCCCCGTCGGTGACGCGGCGCACCTTGCGTCCCAGACTCCGCTCACTCGAGAGTCGGTGGGCCCAGATCCACACCCTGCGAACCCCGGTCAAGGGGGACGCCCGGGACTCCTCGGCGACCACGACCTCGAGCACCTCGGCGTGCGTGTAGGCGAGCCGACTCGTGAGCCGAGTCAGCGCCTCGTCCCGTTCGGCCTCGGTGTCGAAGTCCGGGACGGCGTCGCTCAGCTCCAGGACCCGCAACCAGTGAGGCCTTGCCTCTTTGGACGAGCCGTACCGCTCAGCCAGCTCAGCGGCCCGGATCGACGCTTCCAGCGCCGCCCTCGATCGAGGAGGTGCGGCCTGCCACCAGTGCTCCGCAATCGCGAAGACCGTCTCAGCCTGCTGGTTGGCGGCGTCGGCCTCGAGCACCTCCGCCCAGCGTTGGTGCCAACGGCTCCGGGTCGAGGCCGGCATCGACTCGGCCACCGCATGGCGCAGGAGCACATGATGGAACCGATATCTACCCTGCGGCAATGGGTCCATCAGCCCGTGCGCCACGGCGATGTCGAGCGTGGTGCCGGCGTCGTGTGGGGGTACGTCGACCACGCGAGCGAGCTGGGATGCGGTCACCGGGCGCTCCTCCAACGCTGCTGCACCGAGCATGTCCATCGTTGGGCTGTCGAGTCGGTTGAGGCGCCCAGCCAAGTTGAGCCGCAGACCGGACGGCACCGCACCCGGCGTACCGTTCCCGCCCCGAGCCACGGCAACGAGCTCCTCGACGTAGAGCGGGATCCCTTCGCTGAGCTGCTGGATACGAGCCACCAACTCCTGCCCCTCACGGTTCGTCGGTGACGGGGGCCGGCCCGCTGACCCGAGGGCGTCGTGGACCTGTTCGGCGACCTCGTCGGCGGTGAGCGGGGGCAGGGTCACCAGGACCGCATGGTCGAGTCGGGAGATCGCCTCGACCTGGTGGGCGACGGGGACGGGCCCCTCGACGGCGTGAGCTACCGGCCGGGTGGTGAGCACGAGCAGGAGCTGGCCTCGTGTCGAAGCGCTGGCGAGGAACACGAGCAGGTCCAACGACGACGCGTCGGACCAGTGGATGTCCTCGAGGAAGAGAACGACCAGCCGGTCCCTGGTCAGACCCGTCAGCAAGAGCTGGATCACGCCGAACAGCTCCAGGCGATCCAGCTCCGCGCCGGCGGCGGACGCGGCGCCGAGCTCCGGCACCAAGGGGACCAGGCTGTCCGCGCTCGCACCCAGCAGGCCGACGACCGCCTCCCGCCCCACCTCCAGCACCAGGTCCTGCAACAGGCTGGCCGCGGCCCCGTAAGGCACCGCGCCTCCCGCCAGATCGACCCCGTACCCGGTGGCGATCACCGTCTGGTGGTCCCGGTCACAGTCCGCCGCGACCTTCTGTGCGAACTCCCGGACCAGGCGGGTCTTCCCGATGCCGGACTCACCCTCGACCACCACCACGGAGGGCTGCCCAGCGCAGGCTCGTCCGTACGCCGCGAGCAGCACCTCGAGCTCTCTGGTGCGGCCCACCAGCCTCGGACTCTGGGCATACGCCATGCCTCATCGTGACGCCATTTCGCCGACCTGTCGCCTCTGGGACCGAGCAGGAGCAGGTCACAGGATGGGCAATTTCCTGATTCGCACCAGGCGTCTTAGCAGCACTCTGAGACGTGCCCCAGCAACACCGCCCAGGGCCGAGAGACCCCTCGGTAAGTCACGGAGGTAGCCGTGCTCCCATACGCAGCCAGCCGCGCAACCACGACGATGGTTGCCTCGATGATGAGCGACGCAGCCATCGCCGAAGCGCGCGACCGGCGTCAGGCCCCGGCCGAGCGTCCCGCGCACGAGGCCTGCCACCGGCACGCCTTCACCTGGCCGCGGTGGGCCACACTTCCGCGCATCGCCTCCTGACCGGGGCGGCGCGCCGTTCACCGACGCAACGACCGGGCTTGCGGGCCCTGGTAGCCCGTACCCGCTGTTCACGACCGCCTCAGCGTCGGTGGGGGCCATGGGTGCGACGGCATGAACGACAGGCGTGCTATTTCGCGTCGACGGCGGCCAGGTCATTCCGCGTCAGCGCGCCCTGCATCGCCAGGGTGCCGACCACGCTGATCAGGACGACGCTGAGCCAGAACACGCCCGGCACGTAGCGGCGGAGCCTGAACTGGGCGACCAGGGCAATCACGAGGCCGGCGCTGAACAACAGCGTGGTGTTTGGTCAGGCCGAAGCCGAGGGTCTCGTTGATGTAGTCCGCCAAGCTCTTCGCTGTTCGTACGGCGTTGCTGGCGGTAGGAATGGCCTGAAGGGCCAAGGCCCTGGGCGGCCGCCGCCGGCCGCCGCACTGCGGACAAAGGAGACCCGCGATGAACGAGCCTACGATCGACGTCGTCCCGATCGAGGTGCCAGAGGGTGTGAACCTCATCCTCGGTCAGGCGCACTTCATCAAGACCGTGGAAGACCTCTACGAAGCGTTGATCGGTAGCTCGCCACACCTTCGCTTCGGGCTCGCCTTCTGCGAGGCGTCCGGACCCCGCCTCGTCCGGCGGGCCGGTAACGACACGACCCTGGTCGGGCTCGCCGTGCAGCACGCCCTGGCCGTCGGCGCGGGCCACTCCTTCGTCGTCTTCCTGCGCGAGGGCTTCCCGATGAACGTCCTCAACCAGATCAAGGCGGTCCCGGAGGTATGCGCCATCTACTGCGCCACGGCCAACCCCGTCCAGGTACTGGTGGCGCGTACCGATCAAGGCCGTGGGATCATCGGCGTCATCGACGGCGAACCACCGTCGGGAGTGGAGAACGAGGACGACGAGCGGGCCTGCATGACCCTTCTTCGGGACATCGGCTACAAGCTCTGAGCCGGGCCCGTCGCCGAGTCATGGTCTGCCGGGCGGGCTCATGTCGAGCCAGCACGCCTCTGTTCGTCGGCCGCCGGCCCCATCCGCCAAGCCCGCTACGTCCACCCGGCGAGCCCGACATCATGGTGACTGATGCCCCTCCAACGGAGCTGGACGAACGGTTCACCTCCAGTCCCGATCGACGGGTTCGCCCTCAGCCGAGGCTGACGTCCGGTGACCCGAAGCGAGGACGGCAACGTCCTGGGACTTCGGTCCCTTCCCCACCGCCCGCGACCGGCCTAGCGTCATAAGGATCCCTGCTCATTGGAGGCCGGAATGACGACTCACACGTCAGAATCCACCACAGCTCCGGCGCGCTCGGCGCCGCAGGCGGGCGAGCAGCAGCGGCCGGAGCCCGCCGTGCGTTCTCGACTGTTCGAGACCATGGTGCTGTGCCGCACCTACGAAGAGGCGATCCTGCGGGAGTACCACGCCGACAAAGGTCCCGGGTTCGACATCGGCAAGGGCCTGGTGCCCGGGGAGATGCACCTCTCGGCGGGTCAGGAACCGGTGGCCGCTGGCATCTGCTCGCACCTGACCACCGACGACGCGGTGACCGCCACGCATCGCCCGCACCACCTGGCTATTGCCCACGGAGTGGACCTGCGCAGGATGACCGCGGAGATCTTCGGCCGTGAGGCTGGGCTCGGCCGAGGCCGCGGCGGGCACATGCACCTGTTCGACCCGGACACGCACTTCTCGTGCTCCGGCATCATCGCGGAAGGGTTCCCGCCCGCTCTGGGCCAGGCGTTCGCGTTCCAGCGAAGGGGCACGGACCGGATCGCGGTCGCCGTCACCGGCGAAGGTGCCGCCAACCAGGGCGCCTTCCACGAGTCGCTCAACCTCGCCGCACTCTGGAAGCTCCCGGTCGTGTTCGTCGTCGAGGACAACGACTGGGCGATCTCGGTCCCGCGGACACGGTCCACCGCGGTCGCCTCGAACGCCGACCGCGCCGCGTCGTACGGCATGCCCGGCCACCGGGTCGAGGACAACGACGTCGAGGCTGTGTACGCCGTCGCCGCCGAGGCGGTGGCCCGTGCCCGAGCCGGTCATGGCCCCTCGCTGATCGAGATCCACACCGTGCGGATGTGGGGCCACTTCGAGGGCGACGCGCAGGGGTACCGCCCCGAGCTCGCCGAGGTGCCGAGCCACGACCCCATCCCTCGTTACGAGCAGCAGCTGCGCGCGGACGGGGTGCTCGACGACGCCAGAGTCGCCGCGATCCGCGACCGGGCTGCGGCCGCTGTCGAGGACGCCGTGGCGTTCGCCAAAGAGAGCTCGACGCCCGACCCGGCGTCCGCCACCGACTACGTGTTCGCCTGAAAGGAGCCCGAGATGACCATCATGGAAGCACCCCAGGCAACCCGGCGGCTCACCACGTCCAAGGCCATGGTCGAGGCGATCGCTCAGGAGATGGAGCGTGACCCGTCGGTGTTCTACATGGGCGAGGACGTCGGCGCGTACGGCGGCATCTTCAGCTCGACCACGGGCCTGCTCGAGACGTTCGGGCCCCAGCGGATCATCGACACTCCGATCTCCGAGACCGCGTTCATCGGTCTCGGGATCGGCGCCGCCGTCGAAGGGATGCGCCCCATCGTGGAGTTGATGTTCAGCGACTTCATGGGCGTGTGCCTCGACCAGATCTACAACCACATGGCGAAGATCCACTTCGAGTCGGGCGGCCACGTGCAGGTACCGATGGTGCTCACGATGGCAGCCGGCGGCGGGTACTCCGACGGCGCGCAGCACTCTCAGTGCCTGTGGGGGACGTTCGCCCACCTTCCCGGGATGAAGGTCGTCGTACCCAGCTCGCCGGCCGACGCGAAAGGCCTGATGACCGCGGCCATCCGCGACGACAACCCGGTGGTCTACATCTTCCACAAAGGTGTCATGGGCCTGCCGTGGATGGTGAAGAACCCTCGTACCCTCGACGAGGTGCCGGAGGGTGAGTACGTCGTGCCGATCGGCAAGGCGCGAGTCGCCCGCGAAGGTAGCGACGTCACGGTCGTCAGCCTGTCGCTGTCGGTCCACCACGCGCTCGACGTGGCGGAGAAGCTGGCGCCGCAGGGCATCGACGTCGAGGTCATCGATCTGCGCAGCTTGGTCCCGCTCGACCGCGAGGCGATCCTGACGTCGGTGGGGAAGACCGGACGGCTGGTCGTCGTCGACGAGGACTACCTGTCATGCGGCGTGTCCGGCGAGGTGGTCGCCACAGTCGCCGAAGTCGACCCCGGGCTGCTGGTGATGCCGGCCCAGCGGGTTGCGGTGCCGGATGTGCCGATTCCCTACGCACACGACCTGGAGTACGCCGTCCTCCCACGGCATGACCGCATCGAGAAAGCCATCCACGCGGTGACCATTCGATGAGTTCGCTGGTTCTGTTTCCTGCACTCTCGAAGGAGACCCCGGATGCCGAAGGAGTCCTCGCCACGTGGTTCGTGAGCGAGGGCTCCACGGTCGCTCCGGACCAGCTCCTCGCCGAGGTGCAGGTGGACAAGGTCGCCGCGGAGGTGCCGGCGCCCGCCGCGGGCGTCGTACACCTCCTGGTCGACGAGGAGGCGGTCGTCCGGCAGGGGGCGCCTATCGCGCGGATCGACTGAGTGGTACGAACAGCGAGCCGCGAACGTGCAGGGTGTCGCGGACCCGGGTGCCGCCCGTGTCAGACGAGTGATGGACGGCGGCCCCTGCTCGTGTCACTCGTGGAACGAGGCCCTGCCCGGAGGTGAGACCCATGGAACAGTCCGCAGATCCGCTGGTCTGCCCCGACTGCCACGCCCTGACCGACGATCTGCCCGCTCATGAGCGCTGGCACTCGCGGCTGGTCCAGGACATCGCAGTCGCGGTCGACAAGGAGAACAAGCGCCGCGAGGCGGCCGCGAGGGGCTGACGAGGCAGCGAAGCCGGCCCAGCGGAGAAGGACGGCGGTGGTAGGTCGCCGATGAGTGGCGCTTCGGGCCGCGGCCGCTGGTGGCGCGACCAGGACCACCCCGGGAATGCCACTCGCGTGAGTGACCGTCGGGGTAGCACGACCCCCGGTGCATCACGTGCGGCCTGTCATGACCGCCCTCAGTGACCACAGTTTCGGCGGCGGCGCCTTGGGGGGAGACGTGGCGGTCGGCACATCAGCCAACCGGGCGGCCCCGCTTTGTCGGCAGGACGACCTCGACTACATACGTCGCACCGCCTTGGACTTTGCCAGTCTTGTGGTCGCGCTGAATGATGCTGAACTGCCAGTCGCGAGGAGCTCGGGACCGAGCCGGCGGGTCGATGCGGAGGAACGCTGTCTGCGTCCCACCGGGGATGACCGGTAGCCCGGACAGGGTGGTCCTCTTCCCGGTGGGCACGGACAGCAAGGGCGCGCCCGCGACGTTGTCCATCGCGGTGAGCAGATACTTCAGATCTCGCTCGGAGAGCTTGCCTTCCTGCTGGAGCCGGACGGCATCCTCGCGGTGCTGCTTGAGCCAGCTGCTCAGCATGGACGCGGGCCGGCGTTCAAGAGCCGCCTCCTTGATGGCGACAGGGGTGATCAGCTCCTGTGGCCCGACGAACGAGAGCTGGCCGCGCAGCTGCCGGGCGTCTATCTCGAGGTCGATCGCCGTATCCTTGGCGCTCCGGCGGAACAGGTGGGCCCCGATGTCCAGCCGCACCCACATGCCTGTCGTCGACTCCGGCGGTGGGGGCGTGCCGACGAACTGAACCAGATGCAGGTTCTTCTGCGCGACCTTGCGCTCGCTGACCGTCAGCGTGTCGATGTTCCGCTGCGTCGAGGTGTACGGGTCGTCGGCCGAATGCAGAAAGACGACCGCGCAGTAGTGCGACTGCCCAGGAAGGCTCGCCGGGATGGGCAGGACGGTCGACGGAACGTCGAACGCGGCGACCTGCGGGATGCCCGGCCGCAGATCCGTCAGGGTCACTGTGCCGAGCGTCGTCCAGTCAGGCCCGGCAAGCGCCGTCCCGGCCTGCACGTTCGCCGTGTAGCCGGACGGCAGCGGATGCAACGTGGTGGAGGCGTTGGTGACCGCGGCCATGACCTGAACAGAGCCCTCTGGGAGCGGGCCGCGGTTGTGAACCAGTGCATAGAGACGGTTGTGCACCACCTGCGGCGGTGCGATGGTCTCGACGCCCTGACTGCCGTCGACGATCGTCTCGTGGAACTGCAAGAAGTTGATCTGGTCGGTCGGCGTCTGATAGCCGGCCGGTGTCGGGGCGTCGACCTTGATGTTGGGTGAGAGCCAGTGCCACACCTGCGCTGTGGGCCACACCGAGGGGTCGGAACGGCCATCAGTCGAACCGCCCCGGCCGAGGTCGAGGAAGGTGTCCCGGATGTACAGCTCGACACCACCGAGCGCGGGCGCGTCGAGCTGGTACTCGTAGACACCTCGTCCGTAGGTCGAGGCGCGGAGCAGGCGCGCTCCGGCATGAAGCTGCAGATCCAGCACGGGGGCGTCAGGCAGACCACGCTCCAACGGCACCCACGCACCGGCGCTGTTGGTCGACAGCCAGACACCGATGTCGGCGCCGACATACACGTGGGTCGGGTTGGCCGGGTCGACGACGATGGCGTTGTGCTCGACGTCGAGCAGGGAGGTGGCGCCGGAACCGCTGCGTGACTGCCATGCGGTCCCGTTGTAGTGCCAGACGTGTCGCGCGTCACCGGAGCCACCCAGGCAGACGTAGATCGAGGACCCGGTGGCGTCCGACCAGTCGACCGCGATGTCGGAGATCAGTGCGGCCAGGCCGAGCGCGCCACCGGTGGCGTTGTCGATCCGGGTCGCGCTCCACGTACCTGCACTGAGATCCGCGCGATAGACGCGACCAGTCGTCGTGCCGAAGTAGAGACGGGTGGGCGAGGCGAACACCATCGAGTAGACACCGCCGGCCCCTGAGGGCAGGCTCAGCGTGGGAGATGCCACAGCAGGCCAGGTCACGCCGAAGTCGTCGGAGATGTAGATGCCTGCCACGAACGAGGCCGTGAAAGCCCCGAACGCGACGCGCGTCGAGCCGGGCGCGCCGACAAGTGGCTCGGCCATGATCCCCCACGTCGGTGCGATCGCGAGGCTCCAGTCGCTCCAGTCGCGTCCGCCGGTTGTGGTTCGATACACCGAGCCGTTCGCGTAAGCGAGCGCCTGGAAGGGGTCGGTCGGGTGGACCACGCAGTACCCGCCGTCCCCGAACAGCACATCACGCCAGAGCTCCTCGCCGATGTAGCGAACGGTTCCGTTGTCCTGCAGTCCGCAGTACATGATGGCTGGCTCGCTCGGGCTCATACCGAGGTAGTTGGCGCAGAGCGACGACAGGCCGAGGTTTCGGGACTCGAACTGGCCGGAACCGGCCGGAGCGCGGTTGAGGAAGCATCCGCCGTCGGTGCCGGTCCAGAGCCTCGTGCTGTCTCCGGGCACGAAGGTCAGCTCATGCACATCGGCGTGTGCCGATGACCCGATCGCGGTGGTGGTCATGGCGTAGCTCGACCCAGAGGGCGTGACCACGCATCGGTGGATGCTGCCAGGGAACGGCGACGTGCTGGTCCGGTCCCCCCCGAGGTAGATGAGGTTGGCGTTCGACGGATCCACGGCGATGCACAGGTCGTAGTCACCCTGACCGCCAGGCAGGAGCGCCGGGGGTCCACTGATCGACTTCCAGGACCCGGCCAGTCCGTCGAGCCGGTAGACGCCCAACAGGCCCCCGCTGCTGTTCGCGACGAGCGCGTAGAGCACGTTCGGATTGTCTGGCTGGACGCCCAGGCTGATACGTCCGACGTTGGCTGTCGGGAACCCGGTCCCCAGGGCGGTCCAGGTGCTCCCGTTCGTGGACCGGACGACGCCCTCGCCGCGTTTGGCTGCGACGAAGTTGGTCACGCCGCCCGCAGCCGCCACGACCACGCTGGTGTGCGCGCCCGTACGACGACGCTGCCAGGTCGGCACGCCACCGGTGACGGTGCGCTGGTAGAGGCCGTTGTTGGTCGCGCCGACGACCTTCTGCTGGTTGGTCGGGTCGACCGCCAGAGCGAAGAAGTCGAAGCCGGCGAGATCCGGTGAGGACGCCTCGAGCACCCAGCTGCCGCCGCCGTCGTCCGAACGGATCGGGCCGATGCCGCGGTAGGCAGGTAGGGCGTTGGTCAGGCGCAGCGTGAAGAGGCTGTCGGTGTCGCCTTCGCCGGTGCCGACATAGACCCTGTCGGGGTCACTGTGGGAGATCGCGATGGCACCGCAGCAGAGGCTGGCGGCGGCGAAGCTGGACGGGTTGGTGTCGAAACCGTCCATGGTGGAGTACCACGAGTCGCCGCCGTTGTCTGAGCGGAAGACGCCGCCGTTGGCCGTTGCGGCATACATCCGTGACCCGCCTGCCGCGATGGCGATCCTCGCTGTCCGCCCCCCGATCGCGGGTCGCCCGTCGGCCTGTCCACGTGCCGCGACTGCCGGCCCGATGGGAACCCAGTTGTTCGCGCCCGGCAGAGCCGGCATCCCCGGGGCAAGAGCGGCGCCTGCGGCGATGGCTCCGGCGGTCTTCGCCTTGCGCCCGTAGTAGTCCTGGAGTCGTGTCCGCCAGAAGTCGCGAGACGGCTCCGACAGAACGTCATCGGCCCGTCCGGGCTGCAGCCGGCTGACGAGTGCGCCGACCGGTGCCCGCCGGCGCGGCTTGGGTTTGCCCTTGGCCTGGCTCGCCGCCTTGACGACCCGACGCTCTCTGGCGGCGAGGCCCGCTTCGAGCCTGTCGGCTTCTTCGCGTGGCCGCATGGCCGAGTGCGCTGCCTCGAGCCGGGGCACCAGCCACGAGCGTGGACCCCCCTCAGGCTCGATGTCGCGGGCCGAGACTGGCTTGGAGCTGCTCTTCCGAGGCATTGCCTCTTCCCTTCGAAGAGATGACGACCCGTCATCGCCAGATGCGGGTGGACCTGCGGTCAGGCGCTCCCCACCGACGGTCGAAGAAGGTGAGTGCGGCGCCGCTCGCGTCGAGCGATCGCGAAGGTCGTCGAGGCAACGACCAAGAGCCCGAGAACGATCAGCCACTCCAGGCTGCCGTTGCCGTGGTCGGGATCAGCGCCGAAGACGAGCTCGATCCAGTCTCGCCAGACCACAGTGACGATGAAGAGTGCGAAGCTCACCACGGACAGCGCCGCCTCGACCCAAAACCGCCCTCGAACCTTCCGGTTCGGTTGTTGCGCGTCAGCCATTCGACCCTCCCTGTACGCCCTGACGCCACGATGCTCCACTGCACGGCGACTGTAAAGAAGATCACCATCATCACGGAACAGGGAACGGTCAGGACTCGGTCAGTTGCAGCCTGGGAACTGCGGGGGCAACAGCCGAATCCCGAGTCCAAGGAGAGCGTCGAGCGCGAATGGGGACGTCAAGGCCTACGACGAATGAACTTGGGCGTAGCGGGGTGTGTCTGACCGCCGCGAGCGACCCTGCCACCGGTGACATGGCGAGGGGTGCGAACGTCGGGATCTGGGCATCGATAGGGTGCGCCAGCGGCATCTTGTCTACGTGAGACCGCGCATCCTCAGACCGGCGACGAGGTCGCGCGTCCTGCCTTCCTGCATGGCGGGCCTTCGCGTGGGAGCATCGGGTATGCGTGAGGTTCGCATCGACCCGGTATCGCTGGAGCGGCTGGCACGACTTCTGGACGCGGAGCGTGCTGGGCGGCTCGAGAGCAACGTGGTCCTCGCACGGCGCATCCTGGACGGTCGGATCGTGTGGAACGTGAACGCGACGGCCTCCGGTGGAGGGGTCGCGGAGATGCTCACGACGCTGTTGGCCTATAGCCGCGGGGCAGGTGTCGACACGCGTTGGCTGGTCCTGGAGGGGAACCCGAGGTTCTTCCGGATCACCAAGCGTCTGCACAACTTCCTGCACGGGGCTCCTGGTGACGGTGGCCCACTGGGTGACGCGGAGCGAGACGAGTACGAGTCGGTTCTCGCCGGCAACCTCGACAACCTGACGTCACGGGTGCGAGCCGGGGACATCGTGCTCCTGCACGACCCGCAGGCAGCAGGGATGGCACAGGGACTGCGTGCGGCGGGCGCTCATGTGGTGTGGCGCTGTCACATCGGCCGGGACACACCGACCGAGCTCACCGACGTCGGCTGGAACTTCTTGGAGCCCTACGTCAGTCAGGCGGACGCGACGATCTTCTCGCGCGAAGCCTACGGCCCCCGATGGTTGGACCGGCCTCGCTCACGGATCATCCCTCCGTCGCTGGACCCGTTCAGCACCAAGAACGTCACGCTGCCACCAGCCGATGTCGACGCGACGCTGCGCTATGCCGGCCTCGTGGCCAGGCCCGGAGATCAGGGCAGTCTGGCCTTCGGCCGGCGCGATGGCTCCACTGGTTCGGTGCGCGCCCACGGCAACCTCGTCGTCGCCGGCGACATGGTGCCCGGGGACGTGCGCGTGGTGGTACAGATCAGCCGTTGGGACCGGCTCAAGGACATGGCCGGGGTGCTGACCGCCTTCGCCACCAGCCTGTCCAGACTGCCGAGCGACGTTCACCTGATGCTGGTGGGGCCTGATGTGCTGGGGGTGAGCGACGACCCCGAGGGCGCCGAAGTGCTCTTCGAGTGCGTCGACCTGTGGAAGACGCTGCCGATCCAGGCCAGACAACGCGTGCATCTGATCTCGTTGCCGATGGACGACGTGGACGAGAACGCCCACCTCGTCAACGCCTTGCAGCGGCACGCCACTGTCGTCGTGCAGAAGAGCCTCGTCGAGGGCTTCGGGCTGACGGTGACCGAGCCGATGTGGAAGAACCGTCCGGTAGTCGCCTCCGCGGTCGGTGGCATCCAGGACCAGATCGTCGACGGGGAGAGTGGCCTGACGCTGGCCGACCCAGCCGACCTGGGTGGCTTCACGGATCTGATCGCCACCGTGCTCGATGATGACAACCTCGCACAGCGGCTGGGTGACGCCGCCGGCAATCGGGTGCGCGACCAGTACCTCGGCGACCGGCACCTGATCCAATTCGCAGAACTATTCAACGAGCTACTGCAGGAGTAGCCCCGCTGCCCGCCGCAGTTCGATGAAGCTACCGAGGGGTCAATGCGCGTGCTCACACGCCGTCGTGCCCAGCGATGAGGGCCGGTCGTGAACACCCCTCAGCCGAGCTGTGCCCGCCAGATCGACCATGCCCACGAGCCGAGATAGACCCACCTACTTCCCGCGGAGTCGGCCACCGTGACGAGCTGCTTGACTCGGGCGTGCTTCGGCAGCCCGGCGACGGGCGAGAGCAGGTTGCCTGCGTCGCGGACCACGCGTACGACCGTCTCGGTGCCGGCGTGGATGGCCGGCGGGTGCTCAGCCGTGTCGACGGCGATGCCGGTGATGCCCGTCAGGGACGTGTCCGCAGGAGACAAGCTCCAGGTCTGCAGGTTGTCGCTGAGGAGGAGCCGGCCTCCGCACAGCATCGCCCCCGCGCGCGGCGCCCACAGGGTCGGGAACTGCGCCTCGGCGGTGAACCCCGCCGGCAGGACAGACTCGATGAGGGTGTTGCCGGCGGCGTCGAAGCGGTAGACGTGTGAGTTCCCCTTCTTGTCGGTGGTGCCGACCACGGCGACCCGGCCGTCGTACGATCCGACGCCGGTGGGCGGGCCAGGCAGCACGGTGAGCAGTTCGCCGTAGAACAAGGAGTCACCGCCACCGGGGTCGAGGTAGATGCCGTACAACGTGGGCACCTGGGCGGGGTCTGTGGCCGTGACCGGCGCGGGTCCGGACATCTCGGCGGCGTGTGCGACCAGGAGGTGCCCGGCCGCGTTGCGCCAGGAGGACCCTTCGGCCGCGGTCAGGTACGACTCGAACCTCGGCAGCGGGCCGGTGGTGGGGCGCTTCACCTCGTGGCTGGCTCCGGGTCCGGCTGCGGTGATCTCACACCACCGCAACGGAGGCGCGTCGTTGCCCGAATGCAGCAGGAACCGGCCGAGGACCACCACTTGACGCTCCCCGTCCCCGCCCTCGAACTGCCGCCATGTCTGACCCGGCACCGTCCACACCTCGCCGTTGTCCTGGAGCCCCGCCGAGCAGCTGCCGGGCACGTCGGGTGCGGAAGCCATCGACGGTGACGGGCTCTGGGCGACCATCAACGTGGACAGGCCACGGTTGCGGCTGCTGTCGAAGCTGCGGCCGTCCTCGTCGGTGCTCACGAAGATCCCGCCGTCGTTACCGACCAGCAGCCGGGTGGTCCCGGTACTCCGGTCGTACGTGATCAGCCGGCTGTCGGCGTGGAAGGTGGTGTTCAAGATGTCCGGGTAGCCGTCGGAGTCGAACGTCGCCGCCCCGTCGGTGGAGCCGAGCAGCCGCTCGCGCCGTCCGGCGAGGATCACCTTCATGGGGTTGGTGGGATGTACGGCGACCCCGAGGTCGCGAGGTGCCTGCAGGCGCATGTCCCACGGCTGCTCGAGCTGGAACCGGGTGAGGTCCGGGTCGACCGGGAGGTGTGGGCACACCCAGGAGCGTCCCCCGTCCTGAGAGCGCAGCACTCCGAGGAACATGTCGTTGGCGTTGTCCGCCGCCAGCGCGTAGACGGTCTTGCGGTCGGTCTCGCACGACGCCAGCACCGTGCGGCCCTGGCGGGCGGCGAACGCGGCCGGCACAGTGTTGGTGTGCTCGCTCCACAGCAGCGTGCCTGCGGTGGACTCGCCCCGGAACATCCGCGGCGGGACCGCGGGGGCCTCCGGTGCCGCCACCGCCGGCGCACCCGGCGCGGCGGCGACCACGCCCCCGGAGGTCACCACCAGCCCCGAGCAGGAGGTCGCCACGGCCGGGTCGGTCTGGAAGCTCCACACCCCACCCGGCCCGGGGATCGGTGACCACCAGACGCCGGACGTCGCGGCGATCACGACGACCCGGTCGTCGGTCACCGCGACCGCGCTGAGGTTCACCCCGGCCGCGCCGGGCAGCGTCACGTCGCGCCAGGTGTGCAGCGGGTCGGCGGCCCCCGGATCGGTCTCCCGGAGGCCGCCCCAGGTGGCGGCGAAGATATGCAGTGGGTTGGTGGGGTCGGCCGCGAGCCCGAGGACCTGCGGGTCTGCCCACCCGTAGCCGACCGGCTCGGCCGAGCCGTCGGGGTGCGAGATCCACACGCCAGCCTCACGGCAGCCGAGCACCAGCACGTCACCGGGCGCCCCGAGCGCGACCTCGACCTGACCTGACGCCCAGTTGCCGCCTCCGGTGTCGATGCCGCCGACGCGGTGCAGGGCGTATGCAGGGGTGGGTGGGGCCGTGGGTGGCTGCGGTTCGGTCCGCCGCTGCATGGTGCACAGCCGCGCGACGAGCTCGATGAGGTCCTCCGGGATCAGAGGGTCGGTGAGATGGACGTCGGCCGACTCCTCGGTCACCGCGACGCTCGCCACATGGTGACCGGACACCACGACATCGAGCCAGGAACCCGGCACCAGCTGCGTCACGACGAGGGTGCGGGTGCCGACGTAAGCCTGCTGCAGCACCGGCTCGGGCAGGTCCACCGTGGCGGCGACAGGAGCCTTGAGTTCGGCCGGATGGCAGCCGAGTACGCGCACGACGATGGTGTCCGGATCCTTGAGGTACGGCGAAATGCCGACGGCGACCTTCGTGCCACCAGCGACCGCGCGACCCAGCTCCCCCAGGCCGAGCCGCTCGGACAGGACGAGCACGGTGGCACCCGGGTCGACGTCCTCCACCACGACCGTGCTCGAGCAGGCGACGAGCGGCTCGACGATCTTCGGCATGCGGTCCGGGGCGACCGCCACGACGACCCCGGGGGAGGCGTCGCTCCAGTCGTTGCACAGTCGCTGGACCACCGTGAGGCGCTGGCCCGCCACCAGAGTCAGCGCGCCGATGTCGAGGTCCTGGTCGGTGCCGGACGCCTCCATCTCGAGCGCGTCGGACCCGTCGACGCGCAGCCGCACGGTGGCCCCGGGCACCAGGCCGTGCAGACCCAGCAGCGGCGACCCCGGGCACGGTTCGGTGCTGATCGAGGGGGGCGGCAGCCGGTCGCTCGTGGCCTCGGCGGATTCCTCCTCGCTCTGCTGTGCCTCGCAACGCCGGTCGGCCTGATCCACCCACCAGGTGAGCTTCTCGCCGGTGCGCAGCGGGTCGACGCGCAACCGGCCGCTCTCCGCGTGCAAAGGCCAGCTGACCGTCGAGCCGTCGTCGCGCTGGAGGAAGAAGTCGGTGCCCGGCTGCCCGCCGTGCACGACCAGCAGTCGTTGGCACTCGCGCAGCGGCTGCTCGAGCACGACCTTGGGTAGTCGTCGCTCGCGGGGGTCGACCAACTTCAGCGCCTCGATCGTCGGCTCCGCGCTGGTGGGTCCCGGTCCTCCGGCGCAGGCGGTGACCGTGACGTCGAGGTGGTCGCTCTGGTTGAGCGCACGCGAGAGGGTGACCACCTCGACGGTCCCGCCCTTCGAGGTGCCCAAGGGCGTGTTGCTGGCCTTGTCCCGCACGGTCGCCGTCGCCCCAGGGGCCAGGCCCCTGACCTCGACCTCGCTGGAGCACGCCGTCACCGGGAGCACGATGAGCGGGTTGGACTCGCCTGCCTCCTGCACCGCGACCGGGATGCTCGACCAGTCGCTGGAGTCCGGGCCACGTGTCTGCATCACCGACACGGGCTCGCCCGCGGCCAGCGTCACACCGGGGTCGAGGTCGAAGAGCTCGTCGGGCCAGGTGGCGACCCAGGCCCCCAGGGGCCGGTCGTTCGCCCCACGGAGCGCGACCTTCGCTCCTTGCACCTGACCGCCGAGCCGCACGCGACGGCTGCAGACCGAAAGGGGCTCGAGGACGTTCGGCGGCGCGAGCTGCATCAGGGTCCCCTCCGTTGGACGTGCCCACCTTCCTCGCACCACCCCGGCGTGTCCACCCCCGTGTGTCCTCGGGCTCTGCACCGCGGGGTGCATGTACAGCGGTGTGGCTCGCAGGCAATACTGAGCCGACGAGCTCGACGAGACGGGGTGCGTCGATGCACGGCAGGTTCTGGGTCGAGACTGGGATGGCCGTGCTCTCCACGGTGCTGCTCGTACTGACCGCGATCTCCCGAGAATGGATCGAGGTCGTCTTCGGCGTCGACCCCGACCACGGGGACGGCTCACTGGAGTGGCTGCTCTTCGTTGTACTGGCGCTGGCCACCGCGGCGCTCTACCTGACCGCTGGGTTGGAGTGGCGTCGGAGCGCGCTCGGCAAGGCCTGAGCCCCGCCGACTCGTAGTCGACTGGTCGGCGGCATCCTCGTCGCATTCGTCGGAGACTGGCGCGCCTGCTCGCCGGTGCAGCCAGCTGACTCGTGGCTGCCTACCATCGCGAGTCATAGAGGGGTGCGGAGGTGCGTCTTAGCCGCGAGGGTGCCCGCATCATTCCGGCAGTCGGTCAACCCTCAGGGAGTCGCCGGGTGCTCCGAAGCAAGCGTGTCTTGCCCAAGCCAGACCCGGGTGGACGCGATGGCGCTCGTCTACGCGATGAAGTCGAGCGCGGTGTGGGTCGTCTCCTCGGTGGTGGGGGGCGGGCGTCGGCGGCCGCCGCGCTGAGCGGCGCCTCCGGCGAGGACGACGAGGAGGATGCCGAGGGCTTGGCTGGGTGAAGGGACCTGGTGGAGCAGGAGGAGGCCGAGGGTGAGGCCGATGGCCGGCTCGAGGGCCATCAGGGTTCCGAACGCGTGAGGGCTCATCCGACGTAGAGCGAGCATCTCCAGGGCGAACGGCAGGACGGGTAGCAGTACAGCCAGGCCGGCAGCAGCCGCGACGACGCCGACGGTGAGGTGGCCGGAGGCTTGGGGGATGCCTGTGACGGCGGCGGCGGCGGCGCCGATGGGAACGGTGATGGACAGGCCGCTGAGGCCGCAGAACCGATCGCCGACATGTTGGGTCAGCACGATGTAGATGCCCCAGCCGACGGCCGCCAGAGCCGCGAACGCGAGCCCGGCGGCGTTGACGTCACCGCGCCAGGGCTGGGTGAGGAGGACGACGCCGAGGAGTGCGAGGGCAGGCCATGCCAGGGCACGTCTGCTGTGGCTGCGGAGTGCGGCGACGGTCAGCGGGCCGAGGAACTCCACCGCGACCGCGGTGCCCAGGGGGATGCGTTCGATGGCGGCGAGGAACGCGATGGTGACGAGTCCGGTGGTGACCCCGAGGGCGAGCAGTGACGGTAAGTCGTGGCCGCGGACCTGGCGCAGCGGTGGCCGGGCTATGACCAGGAAGATGACGGCGCCGATGGTGAGCCGCAGCCAGGCGGTGCCGGCGGGGCCGACGGTCGAGATCAACGGCAGCGACAACGCTGAACCGAGCTGGACCGAGGTCATCGACGCCAGGGCGAGCCCCCACGGCGGGACCCTTTGAGGGCGGGCAGCGGATGGGGTCACGTCTGGGTCCGGTCAGCCGGGCTGGCGCGGTGTTCGTTCCAGTCGCCGATCGCGGCCAACCGGCGACGTTGCTGGGCCGCGGCGCCGGTGTCGAGCCCATGGTCACGTTCCTGGGGGCGGTCGATGACCCGCTCGCGGTGGGCGGTGGGGTTGTGGCCGTCGTACTTGAACTTGGCTTCCACGCCCAGCACGGCGAGCCGGACACCTCGGATGCCGGGCAGCATCCGGCCATAGGGGGGTTCGTCGACGGCGACGGAGGCGTGCCGGCCTTCGGGTTGGAAGTCGGCGAGCTGGGCGGTGAGGAGGTCGGCCCTGGCTTGTGGGTCGTCGACGATCGTGGGCCGGCAGGTGAACTGGACGGCGGCGTAGTAGGAGGTCGGGACGCCGTCCTCGTCGGGGCCGCCGGCCTTGGCTCTCCAGGAGGTCGGGATGTAGGCGTAGGCGCCGATCACGTTCAGCCGTACCTCGGCCGCTGCCTCGAGGTGGGGCCAGACCGGGTTGGGGCGGGCCAGGTGCATCAGCAGCTCGTCAGCGCCACGTGCCGTGAAGTGGGTCGGCAGCATGAGCGGTGCATGGGCGGGGTCGAGGTTGTTGACCGCGAGCACCCGAACCGGTCGGTGGTGCCCAGCCACTCCTGCCACTCAGTGGGGTCGAGGGCAGCGTCCCAGGGCTGGATGAACATGGTCAGGTCCTCTCGAGCTGCTCGGGTGCGCGCGGGGCGGTGATGAGTCGGTGAGCCGTCGTGACGTGAGGCCCGAGCCGGGCCAGGTGGACAGCCAGGTCGTCAGCGGCGGCGGTGAGGGCGTCGTCAGTCATCGGCTCGAGGGCATCGAGGATGAACACGGCCGTGGTCGTGTCGTCGCGTAGCTGGGTACGGCGACCCTGGCGCCAGTTCCAACGACGACAGGTCACCCCCACCTCGTCGCACCACACGACCTCGCCCGGGTCGGGGTGCTCGACGACGTCGCGGCCGTCGGCGACGGTGTCGAACGGTTCCGTGCCGGTGGCGCGGACCAGTCGCGGTGGGCCGGCGTACCGGGTGAGGTCCTCTCCACCGAGCGGAACCTGATGGAGGACCGAGATCGCGTTGTACAGGTCGGTCAGCCGGTTCACCCGGGGCAGCCCGGTCGGGGCGCGGCGCAGGAGTGCTTCGAGGCTGTTGCGGGTGCGCTGCGGCTTGGCGCCCAACGCCCGGTACGCCTCCCGCCAGGCTGCCACGTGGGGCAGGTCCTCGACCGGTTGTTCTCCCCGGGCACGCGCGGTGGCCTCGGCCGACCGGAGCAGCCCCTCGCTCGCCTCGTCGCTCGGCCCGGGGACCAGTCCGTCGACGGCCAGGAGCAGAGCCCGGTAGTCGGGCCGCAGCGCGAACACGCCCGCCTCGACCTGGGCGCCGCCGAGGAACTCCTCGACCGAGGTCAGACTGCCCGGGATCGACGGCTCAGGCATCCCGGGCCTCCGACCTCGACGGCGACCCGACTCCAGGCTCGAACACCGCCAGGGAGAAGCGCGCGGCCTTCTTGCCGTCATTGGCGTACCCGTGGTCCACATCGCCGGGGAACGCGACCGCATCACCCACCCCGAGCGTGACCACCTCATCACCCACAGTCAGCGTGACGGTGCCTTCCTGGACCTGCATGAGCTCCTGCGTGCCGCCCGTGTGCGCCTCGCTGGCATGCGTGTCGCCCGGACCGAGGGTCCAGTCCCACAGCTCGAGCACGTCCGGCGGCTGGGTTCCGGCGACCAGCACACCCCGGCCGCCGACGTCGCCGCTCCACAGCGCGGCGCCCTCACCACGGCGAGTGACCTGCACGCTCCTGGTCTCGGGAGGCTCCACCAGAGCCGGCAGCCCGACCCCGAGCGCATCACTGATGCGCAACAACGTCCCCACACTCGGGTTCGCCGCACCCTGCTCGACGTTGACCACCATCCGCCGGCTCACCCCCGCCGCCTCAGCAAGCCGGTCCAGGGTCCAGCGACGCGTCTGCCGCTCCAGCCTCACCCGGGCGCCGATCGCCGCAGCAAGAGAAGCAGTGGACTCATCCATAAGTGCAGCATACTGCACTCAATGTGCATCGACAGCGACACCCACGGTCGCGGTCACAGCCGTCACCTCGCGCCCTCGTCCTGACTCCGTGGCGGCCCCCGACCGCACGACACCGGGCCGAACAGGCCCGCACCTGGCGAGCCTTCGCGGTAGACCCTTCTCGCGTGACGTGCCGGTCTTCCCTGGCGAGTCCCCAGGCTCGACGCCGGCCGGCGCAAACGACCGGGTCGTTGCGAGCGGCTCACCCATGGGCGATGACCTTTCCCGTCTGCTGGATGCACGGAAGTCCCGGGGCTAAGGTGACGACATGGGCAAGGAGTACGGCGTGGGGCCGGCCAGCGAACTGCCCTCGGGCGTGGTGGTGGGTGCCGGACCGTATGCCGTCGGCAACCGCGACGGTGAGTACTTCGCGGTCACCCGCAGGTGTCGACACCTCCGAGCCGACCTGGCGAACGGCAGCATCGATGCGGACGGCTGTCTGGTCTGTCCGTGGCACCAGTCCACCTACGACGTCCACACCGGTCGGATGGTGGGTGGTCCGCAAGGGATCTTCGGCAAGGTGCCTGGGCTTGGTGCGGCCTTCAAAGCGCTCACCAGGGTCTTGCCGCTTGGCCGAGGCGAGGTCACCGAACGCGCTGGGGATCTCTACGTCCGCTGACTCTCGACGGCATCAGCGGTGACGGCGTCGAGGCCGCGGGCTACCCGCACCGCTGCGCTCTTGCGCCCCCCGTGCAGGCGGTGCGGTGTACCCGGGTCGCCAGGAAGACTCTCGCCGAGTGTCCGCTCCCGCGGCCACGTGACCGGTGCGCTCCACTCCAACAACCGGACCATGCACGACGTGAACGCCGTCAAGGCCATCGCGTTCGGCCTGGCCGCTGACCAGCGCTCGTTCGCGGGCTACTACCGCTGGGAGGTGTACTACTCGACCTCCTCCGGCCTGCTCCTGCTTCCGCAGGGGTTCGACCGAGGCCGTCCCACCTCCGCGGCGCAGGACCCGCGCCCACCCCGAATGTCTGGTCCACTGAACCGGTGTTCCCGCGCGATCCCTCGCCGGCTCCTCGGCGAGCCTGTGCGGGGCCTACCCGATGAGGACGAGTCGCTGTCGGGTCGCTGCTGTCAGGCAGACAGCGAGCCCGAGCACGCCCACGTCGCGCAGGACCAGGTCCGACAAGCCGTTCGTGATCGTCAGGGAGGTCACGATCTCGATCAGCAGGAGCGTTGAGAGGGCCGCGACGGCCCGGACTGCGATTCCCGCGAACATGGCGACCGCCAGCATGAGTAGCAGCCAACCGTGCGCCAGCACGAGCAGCACGAGGAACTCCGAACCGGAGACCAACGGAACGTATCCGGTCCACAAGGACGGCTGGACCAGCTCGTGATAGCCGAACCACGACAACACCAGCCCGAGGAGGATGCGGCTTACCGTGGGTGCCCAGTCCGTCGCCAGCTGCCCCGCCCGTTCGACCGGGCCCAGCGGCGCCGCCGGCTGTCCCGGGGCGGTGACATCGCGTGTGGGGAGTGGGGCCTTGGCCGGCGTCACTGCACGATCCTCCCCTGGGCATCGGTGACCACGACACCGTCGTCTCCGAGGTTGTAGTCGGAGCTGCCCGCCTCGTCGCCCATCGAGGCCTCGACGACATAGACCCGGGCGCCCCCGGCGTACGCATGATCAGCCCCCGGCTGGCCGCTGACCCCGGCCTTGACCGAGATGCCCGAGCCCGTTCGATGGACCGAGATCGACAGCCCCGTCATAGCGGACTTCGCCGCGGTACTCGGGGAACCAGGCCAGACCAGGTAGGAGTACGACGCGAAGCTCTGCGACGCCAGGAGTGGGCCCGGACCCGTCGAGTGACCCGTCGAGCCACCGCCACCCGGGGGCGATGTTGACGTGGCACTGCTCGGGCTGGAAGGGCTGGTCGGGGTAGGCGAGCCGCTGGGTGCCGACGAGGTGGCGCCGAGTGCCCCGGGTGGCGGACCCGAGTGACGCGTGGACCAGCCGTGCACAGCCAGCAGGCCTCCTGCCACCGCGGCGGCAAGGAGCAGCGTGACGCCCCTCGGGCCTACCGAGCCACCAGATATTCGCATTCAACTCACAACCTCGAA
>Ga0302254_10000012_pt1 | contig 32175 bp, 32 predicted proteins | sample I_Fen_E1_4_FD_194573 | JGI IMG/M metagenome (GOLD analysis project Ga0302254, IMG submission 194573) | Peat permafrost microbial communities from Stordalen Mire near Abisko, Sweden - I_Fen_E1_4 | ecosystem: Environmental > Terrestrial > Soil > Wetlands > Permafrost | place: Sweden: Abisko... | reverse complement strand
GCTATCTGTGGTACGCCGCGTGGCTCTCCGAGCGCGAGCTGCGGATGGCCGAGCCGGACCTGCCCGACGATCGCTCTGCCTTGGCCCGAGCGCGGTGGCGTCGGTTGCGCCGAGGACTGAATGCGCTTCCGGCAGCCCTAGGCAGTGTGTACGGGCATGCGCGAAGGTCTGACGGACCCCATCTACCGGACTAGCCTTGTCCGGTGCCCGCTGACCCCATCTCGCGTGTGAGGCCAACGCCCCTGGCGTTCCTTGCCGTGGGCTGGTTGGTCGTCATCGACGTCGCCAACGGTGTTTCCGCAGGCCCGACGTCCCTGGCCGGGCTCTTGTCGATGGCCTCGGTCGTGGTGATGGTCTTCGTGTGGCTGAGCCGCGGACTGGGTGGCTACGACGAGGCCGGGTTCGCGGATCCCGGCCGGCCCCCCGTCCCACTCGCACTCACGTTGTTCGCCGTGTGGGCCGTCGCCACCGTCCCCCTGAATCCCTCATCCGAAGGCATCCAGAATGTGACGGTCTACCTGGGGTTCGTGCTCGGGATCGCCGTCACCGGGAGGCTGTGCTCAGCCGGTGCGACCGATCGTCTGCTCGGACACCTCCAGAAGGCTGGCTGGTTCGTGGGCCTCGTCTACCTGGCCAGCGTGCTGGTGAGCGGCTTGGGGGCATCGGGCGTCTACAACGCCCGTGCCTTCGCCCTGGCGGCGCTTGTTCTGCTGGGCGTGGCTGTCGCGCGGGGGCAGAGCAAGGCGTTGCCGGTTCTCCTGCTGCTCGACGTGGTTCTGAGCCTGTCGCGGACCGCCGCCCTCATGAGCATTCTCGTACTCGCGGTAGGTCTCGCCGTACGAAGTGCGTCCCGCGGGCGGGCGCTTCGCGTACTGGTCCTTCTTGGCGCCGGTGTGGCCGTAGCGTGGTTTGCCTTCACGCGCTTCGCTCCTCTCAGAGACAGGTTCGAGGGCGGCGACCAGGCGTTCAGCTACGGCGGCGCCCAGTTCAATGTGTCCGGACGCGCGGACCTGTGGTCCTTCACCCTGCAGGACGCACGACACCACTGGTGGTTCGGCGGCGGACCGGGATCTGCGGACCGGGCGGTTCTGAACCACTTCCTCACGGTGTCCCATCCACACAACGACTACCTGCGCGTTCTTCACGACTTCGGGGTCGTGGGGCTCGTTGTCTTCGTACTCGGATTCGTGACCTTGATGGTCAGGACATGGAAGCTGGGCCGGGCCACCGGTCGCCCTGTTCACTGGGCGGCGTTCTTGGCGCTCGTGGGGGTCGCAGGAACGGCTTTCACCGACAACGTCATTGTCTACGCGTTCGTGATGGTTCCCCTTGGGGTGCTGGTGGGTGCGTCACTCTCGGAGTCGTCGCTCCCCGAGTCTCGCTCGGTCGAGCCCGATTCTCGACGGGCCACGACACCGTCTTCCTGAGTGCGTGACGGGCCGTCCGGTGCGCCGAGGTTCGGGCGAACGGCTCACGGCCGGCCGAGGAGGCCGTCACGCCTGCGCTTCGGTGAGTGCGGAGCTCCGCGTCGTCCACACGGAGACAGCGAGACCGGCGCACGACACGGCGCTCGCCGCGACCAGGGACCACACGTCGTCACCCGCCACGATGGCGACGGCCAAGGGAGGGGCGCAGGAAAGCAGGGCTGAGGTCGCCACCGGCCGGACCATGTCGCGAGACCAGGGCGAGAGGCCTAGCTTCGTCCGGGCGTAGAGATACAGCAGGGCGTTCTGGAGGACCATCGACAGGCCCCACGAAGCGGCCGCGCCGGAGGCGCCGTACCTCGGCACGAGAACAAGGGCCGAGGCGACCATCACGATGACGCACACGACCGCCACGGCGAGGTTGACGGCACTGCGACCGGCCATCAGCACCACGCCTCCCACCGCGCCAGTGGCTACGTTCACGAGTGCGCCGACCGCGAGGATCTGTAGACCGACACGGCCGCCCGGCAGGTCGGGGCTGGCCAAGGAGAGCAAAGCGCTGGGGTAGACGAAGAGCACGACGCACATCGGCAGGGAGAGCACGACCAGCCATCGGGTCGTGGACTGGAAGAGGTGCTCGACCTCGTCGTGCTCGTGGCGGATGAAGGCGGCCGACAGGCGTGGCAGCATCCCCGTGGTGACGGACTGGAGCACCATGCCGGTGCCCATGGTGAGCCTCGTGAGCGCGGCGTATGTCGCTGCCTGGGCGGGGCCTGACAACGCGCCTACCATCAGCGTGAGCAGCCAGATGCTCGAGGCCTGGACGACCTCCTCGAGCCCCCGCGGAAGCCCGAAGGCGAAGAAGTCCCGCGCGCTGGACCACTCCCACACGGGTGACTTCGAGCACCGAATCCCGGCCCGACCCAGGGATCCGAACGCATGCGCGGCCGAGAGGACCGCGCACACCAGGGCAGGCCCGGTGATGCTCCAGCCCAACCCCCGGTCACCGCCGCCCAGGGACAGCACGAGTATCACCGCCAGCACCCGCAGTACTGGCTGGCCACCGAAGTCGTAGAGAGCCCCGGGTGTCGGCTCGTCGACAGCGCGGGAGATCGCAGTGAAGACGCGGGTGAGGACCACGAACGGAACTGCGAGCATCATCGTGGCCAGCAGCTCGTGAAGCGCCGGCTGGTGTGGTTCGTCGGTCAGCTGGCGCGCCAGCGGACCAGAGACGGCGTACCCGAACGCGGTGACCGCGAGTGAGAACAGGGTGACCGGCACGACCGTGGCCCATACGGCGGCCGAGACATCTGCACCGTGGCCGCGGCGGACCTGGGCGATCGATCGGGTGACGGCCATGGCGGCCCCGAGGCTGCACAGGATCGACGCACCGGAGACCAGGGCGAGCGACTGGAAGTACAGACCGCCACGGTCGACGCCCGCGCCACGCACGACGAGCATCAGCAGAGCGAAGGTCGCCACGGCACCGACGGCAGATCCCGCCGTGTTGATCACCCCGCCACGGGCGACCTCACGCAGGTTCGAGTCGGACCGCTGTGTGAGCGTCCGGAGCCTGCTCATGGCGCCTCGTGCCCGGACGGCAGTGGATGCCGAAGCGCGTGCACCCCACCGATGGCGACGCCGCGAGCCCTCGCCAGAGCTTCGGGGTCGCGTGCCCCGACCGCGTGCGCGAAGTGCAACATCGCTTCACCCAGCACGCTCCACCAGAACGCCGACAACCTCAGGCCGCGGTCACGGTTCTCGCGGACGAAGCGATGAAGCAGCTCGATCCGCTCCCGCGAGATGCGCTCAGCGGAGTGTCGGTTGACCGGGCTCAGATGATGCACAACGCGGGCATCCTTGGCGATGGTGAGCCGGTGGGTACGGCTGAGGGCATAGCTGAAGTAGAGGTCCTCGCCGAGGCTGTATCCCTCGAGGCGGTTGTCGAAAGCGATGGAGCCGATCGCGTCGAGCCGATAGCTCATGGCGCAGCCAGGCAGCCACTGGGCGCGAGTTGCCTCGTGCCCCTCGTAGTGGCCGATGGTGCTGCGCCCCGAGCGAAGGACGACTCCTGGTCGCCGCGAGTAGAGCGCGAACACGTACTTGGCGAGCTGGAAGCGAGGAAACGGCTGGTTCACGACGACGCCGCCCACGCCACCGAGCCGAGGATCCGTCGCGAATGCTCGCTCGACGGCTGCGAAGTAGCCGGGCTCGGGTTCTGTGTCGTCATCGATGAAGTGCACGATCTGTGTGTCAACGCGCTGACCACGGATCCAGTCAAGGGCCTGGTTGCGTTGCCGGGCGAGCCCGGGCGTGCAGTCCAGCAAGGAGCATGACGTCGCGTCGGTGACCACGCGTCGCACTTCTGCTTTCTGCTGGGGTTCGCTGGAGTCGGCCACCAGGACCTCGAGCGTCGGGGCGATGGCCCGCACGTCGGTCAGGGCCTTCTCGAGCTCGCCGGGGCGGTTGCGGGTACAGATCACGACGATCGACCTCGTCGGCGGCGCCGACCTGTCACCCATAGTCCGACCTTACGGTCCGGCTGCCTTCCCCACCGAGGCCCGACACGGCGTCGTAGACAGCCAGCAGTGACGCCAGGCCGGCGGCCGGCGTGTTGTGCTGCTCGTACGACGTGCGGGCGGCCGCGCCGCGAGACCGGGCGTCCTCCGCAGTGATCGAGGCGAGCGCCTGCGCCAGCCCCTCGGCGCTCGGGTCCACGACCCAGCCGGTCTCGTCGTCGATGATCGACCCGACGCTGCCCCCCGAGACCGTTAGGACGGCGCGGCCACGGCCGAAGGCCTCGGCCACGGCGAGCGGGTAGCCCTCGAAGACGCGCGAGGGCACGACGACGTACGCCGCGTCGGCCATGGCCTGAGCGACCCGGTCCGGCGACACCTGGCCGAGCCACGTGATCATGGGGTCGACGTCCAGGGCTGCGGTCACCAGGTTCCGGAGGGGACCGTCGCCGGCGATCACGAGACGCTGCTGGGGGTGGAGGCCACCGCGTCGTGCGAGCGCCCACGCGTCGAGCAGGCGGTCGATGCCCTTCGCCTCGTCGAGCCGTCCGACGTAGAGCACGTCGCGCCCGGGCTCGCCCGCGCTGCCGGGATCCGGGACCCAGGTCGGGCGCACCGTGATGCGGTCGGCGGGCAGCCCGTAGGAGACGAGCATGTCGCGCATGAACGGCGTCAGCGCGAGGTAGCGGGCGACGCCCTGCCGCCAGGTCCGGCGATGGACCGTCATGCCGATGGTCACCGGCACGGTCTGGAGCCGGGAGCCGCGGTAGCAGCCGTGCTCGAGGGCCGGCAGCCCGAGCCGTGAGCCCACGCAGTCGGTGCAGACGTGGCCGTCGCGCAGGTGCAGGCCGTTGGCGCAACCGTGCCGGTAGTTGTGCACCGTCTGGACCACCGGGACGCCGTACGTGCCCGCCACGCGCACGACCGCCGGCGAGATCAGCGGCGTGACCTGATGTAGGTGGACCACGTCGGGTTGCACACTGTCCAGCAGCCGCTTGAAGCGTCGTACGCCGGAGGGCGAGTAGATCGGGCCCGGCGCGGCCCGCAGGACGCCCCTGGGACCGCCGGGGATCGAGTCGGAGTCCTCGAACATCTCCACGGCCTCGACACCGCCCTCACGCAGGAGCGCCACCTCGGCCTTGACGAGCTGGTTCTCGCCGCTGGGGGCGTTGGAGCGGTAGAAGTTGTGGGCGACCAGGACCCGCATGCTCAGGTGGTGCGGTGGCGAAGCGCCGACACCACGAAGCGCGGGTTGCCGATCAGGTAGCGGCGCCATAGCCGACGAGGCTCACGGGACAGACGGTAGATCCACTCGAGCCCGGAGCCGTGCAGGAACGCCGGAGCCTCGGACACGGCGCCGGACCAGAAGTCGAAGGCAGCGCCGACCGGCACGATCGGCATCTCGAGCAGCGGTGCGAGCCGGCGTACGACGTAGTCCTGGTTGGGCGTGCCCAGCCCGACCCACAAGATGGTGGCCCCGGAGGCGCGGACGCGGACAGCCAGGTCGAACAGGTCCTCGTCGCTCAGGGGAGCGAACGGCGGCGTCTCGGTGCCGACGATCGAGACGCCGGGCACGTGCGCGCGCAGCCCGTCGGCCATGCCGTCGGCCACGCCGTCCTTGCCACCCCACAGGTAGTGGTGAGCGACGCCGAGGCCGAGCGCGGCGACGGCGCCGACCAGGCCGGGGCCGCGGACCGGGCCCGGTTCACCCTGCGACCGGCCGAGCCAGGCGACCGGCGTACCGTCCGCGAGGTTCATGTGGCTGGCGAGCAGCGCATCCTTCAGCAGGGAGTCGCGGTCGACCAGCGAGAGCGTGTAGGCGTTGCACAGGTGGACCTCGTAGCTGGTGCCCGACGCGGCGGCCTGCACGATGTGCGCGGCGGCAGCGGTGGTGTCGAGGTCGGCGATCGGGATCCGGCACACCGAGTAGGTACGGAACTCAGCGAGGCTCGGGGCGCTGAGCGCCAGCGTCGGCTCGAAGGTGTCGGTCACGGGAAGACGGTGACATGCGGGCACCGCTCCTGTATGCGGAATGGCAAGGCTGGTGGGTGCGAAGTGGCCATTGTCACGCACCCGAGACGACCATGCCCGGACGCACACAATGACCAGTCGTCTCCCCCGAAATGACCATGGTCACCCGGTGGTTCATGGAGAATGGCTGACGTCCTCCCTCCCACTGTTTGGAGTCTGCTGTGCCCCGAGCACTGATCACGGGCGTCACCGGCCAGGACGGCTCGTACCTGGCCGAGCTCTTGCTGGGCAAGGGCTACGAGGTCCACGGTCTGATCCGGCGCGCGTCGCTGTTCAACACCGGCCGGATCGACCACCTCTACCGCGATCCGCACGAGAAGGACGCCCGGCTCTACCTCCACTACGGCGACCTCACCGACGGGGCTCGTCTGGTCACGCTGATGCGCGAGATCGACCCCGACGAGGTCTACAACCTCGGCGCGCAGTCCCACGTCCGCGTGTCGTTCGACGAGCCGGAGCACACCGGTAACAGCACCGCGCTCGGCGCGATGCGCCTGCTGGAGGCCGTGCGGATGTCCGGCGTGCAGTGCCGCTACTACCAGGCGTCGAGCTCGGAGATGTTCGGCGCGGCACCACCTCCGCAGGACGAGTCGACCGCCTTCCACCCGCGCTCGCCGTACGGCGTGGCCAAGGTCTACGCCTACTGGGCGACCAAGAACTACCGCGAGGCGTACGGCCTGTTCGCCGTGAACGGCATCCTCTTCAACCACGAGTCGCCCCGGCGCGGCGAGACGTTCGTGACCCGCAAGATCACCCGCGCCGTCGCCCGCATCAAGGCCGGCCTCGACGACCACGTCTACATGGGAAACCTCGACGCCGAGCGCGACTGGGGCTACGCCCCGGAGTACGTCGAGGGTATGTGGCGGATGCTCCAGGCAGACGAGCCCGACGACTTCGTGCTCGCCACCGGCACCTCGATCTCCGTTCGTGACTTCATGGCGGCGGCCTTCACCCACGTCGGTCTCGACTGGGAGGAGCACGTGCGTTTCGACGACCGCTACCTGCGGCCCTCCGAGGTCGACGCGCTGTGCGGAGACGCGGGCAAGGCCGAGCGGGTGCTCGGCTGGAAGCCGACTGTCGACGCGACACAGCTCGCCCAGATCATGGTCGACGCCGACCTGGAGGCGCTCGCGCACGAGGGCCGGCCCTGGATCGACCGCCCGGCACTGACCGGATGGCCGACGACGCCATGACCGCCTTCGAGCCCGGACCGCTCGACCGCGGCGCGACGACGTACGTCGCGGGGCATCGCGGCATGGTCGGCTCTGCCGTGTGGCGCCGACTGGAAGCGGCGGGTTTCACCGACCTCCGCGGCCGCTCGTCGGCCGAGGTCGACCTGCGCGACCGCGACACCGTCTTCGACTACCTGGCCGAGACCCGGCCTCGCTACGTCGTGCTGGCGGCCGCCAAGGTCGGTGGCATCCTGGCGAACGACACGTATCCGGTGGAGTTCCTCTCCGACAACCTGCGGATCCAGACCAACGTCATGGACGCGGCTCTCGAGCAGCGGGTCGAGCGCCTGCTCTTCCTGGGCTCGTCGTGCATCTACCCGCGGCTCGCACCTCAGCCGATCCGCGAGGACTCCCTGCTCACCGGGCCCCTCGAGGCGACCAACGACGCCTACGCGATCGCCAAGATCGCCGGCATCCTCGGCGTCCAGGCCGTCCGCCGCGAGTTCGGCCTGCCGTGGATCTCGGCGATGCCGACGAACCTCTACGGGCCCGGCGACAACTTCTCGCCGACCGGGAGCCACGTGCTCCCCGCGCTGATCCGGCGGTACGACGAGGCCCGCACGACCCGCGCGCCCAGCGTCACCAACTGGGGCAGCGGGTCCCCCCGCCGCGAGTTCCTGCATGTCGACGACCTCGCCGACGCCTGCCTCCACCTGCTCGAGCACTATGACGGGCCGGGACAGGTCAACGTCGGCACGGGCAAGGACGCCACGATCGCGGAGATCGCCGGGCTGGTGGCCGAGGCGGTCGGCTACGCGGGCCGGACGGTGTGGGACACCAGCAAGCCCGACGGAACGCCGCGCAAGCTGCTCGACGTGAACCGGCTGCGTGACCTCGGCTGGTCGGCCCGCACCCCCCTGCGTGACGGCATCGCCGCCACGGTCGCGTGGTACCGCTCGCACGCCGACCACCTGCGCGAGGTCGGCTGATTTGTTGAGTTGGCCCTCCGGGCTCGTTCACTTGGCCCTTGCGGTGCCAGTCTGAGCCCGGAGGGCCAACTCAACGAGCCCGGAGGGCCAACTCAACGAGCCCGGAGGGCCAACTCAACGCGTCAGGAGCCGGAGTTGATCATCCCGGCGCCGACGGTGACGCCGGTGGCCTCGTCGATCAGGATGAAGGAGCCCGTGGTGCGGTTCTTCGAGTAGGGGTCGCACAGCAGCGGCACGGTGGTGCGCAGCTGGACGCGGCCGATCTCGTTGAGCCCGAGCTCCTTGGTCTCCTGGTCGCGGTGGAGGGTGTTCACGTCGAGGCGATACTGGATCTCCTTGACCAGGGCCCGGCCCATCCGCGTGGTGTGCTTGATGGCGAGCTTCTGGCGCGGACGCAGCGGCTCGTTGGTCATCCAGCAGATCATCGCGTCGATGTCCTGGCTCGGCTTCGGCGCGTTCTTCACCCGGGCGATCATGTCGCCGCGGCTGACGTCGACGTCGTCCTCGAGCCGCACGGTCACCGACATCGGCGGGAAGGCCTCGTCGATCTCGCGGTCGAACATGTCGATGCCCTGGATCGTGGAGGTCATGCCGCTGGGCAGCACGACCACCTCGTCACCGGGTTTCAGGATGCCGCCGGCGACCTGACCGGCGTACCCGCGGTAGTCGTGGAACTCGTCGGACTTCGGCCGTACGACGTACTGCACCGGGAAGCGGGTGTCGACCAGGTCGCGGTCGGAGGCGACGTGGACGTGCTCGAGGTGATGGAGCAGCGTCGGGCCGTGGTACCACGGCGTCCGCTCCGAGCGCGTGACGACGTTGTCGCCGTTCAGGGCCGAGATCGGGACCACCACGAGGTCGGGGATCGACAGCTTGGTCGCGAACTGCGTGAACTCGTCGTGGATGCGCTCGTAGATCTCCTGCGACCAGTCGACGAGATCCATCTTGTTGATGGCGAGCACCAGGTGGGGCACCCGGAGCAGCGACAGCAGCACCGCGTGCCGGCGGCTCTGCTCGGTGAGGCCCTGACGGGCGTCGACGAGCACGAGGCCGAGGTCGGCGGTGGAGGCACCGGTGACCATGTTGCGGGTGTACTGGATGTGACCCGGGGTGTCGGCGATGATGAACTTCCGGGCCGGGGTCGCGAAGTAGCGGTAGGCGACGTCGATCGTGATGCCCTGCTCGCGCTCGGAGCGCAGGCCGTCGGTCAGCAGAGCCAGGTCGGTGTAGTCGTAGCCGCGCGAGTGGCTGGTCGCCTCGACGGCTTCCAGCTGGTCCTCGAAGATCGACTTCGAGTCGAGGAGCAGCCGACCGATCAGGGTGGACTTCCCGTCGTCGACCGAGCCGGCGGTGGCGAATCGGAGCAGATCCATCAGAAGTAGCCTTCCTTCTTCCGGTCCTCCATGGCTGCCTCGGAGAACCGGTCGTCGCCGCGGGTCGCGCCGCGCTCGGTGACGCGCGCGATGGCGACCTCCTCGATGATCTTGGCGATGGTGTCGGCATCGGACTCCACGGCACCGGTCAGCGTCAGGTCGCCGACGGTGCGGAAACGGACCGTCTTCTCCACGACCTCCTCACCCGGCCGGCACGGGTTGTGCTCGCTCTCGGTGAGCCACATCCCGTCGCGGTTGAAGACGCGGCGCTGGTGAGCGAAGTAGATCGACGGGAGCTCCACACCCTCCTGGCCGAGGTAGTGCCAGATGTCGAGCTCGGTCCAGTTGGACAGAGGGAAGATCCGCATGTGCTCGCCACCGTGGATCCGGCCGTTGTAGAGGCTCCAGAGCTCCGGGCGCTGCATCTTCGGGTCCCACTGGCCGAAGTCGTCGCGGTGGGAGTAGACGCGCTCCTTGGCGCGGGCCTTCTCCTCGTCGCGACGGCCGCCACCGAAGGCGGCGGTGAAGCCGTTCTCCTCGATGGCCTGGAGCAGGGTCGCGGTCTGCATCCGGTTACGGCTGGTCTTGCCGTCGTCGACGACGATGCCGTTCGTGATGGCCTCCGTGACGCTGGCCACCACCAGGTGGACACCGAGCCGGTTGACCCAGTTGTCGCGGGTCTCGAGGACCTCGTCGAAGTCGAGGCCGGTGTCGACCTGGAGCAGCGGGAAGGGGATCTTGGCCGGGTAGAAGGCCTTCTCCGCCAGCCGGAGCATGACGATGGAGTCCTTGCCGCCCGAGAACATCAGCACCGGCTTCTCGAACTCGGCGGCGACCTCACGGAAGATGTGGATCGACTCGGCCTCGAGCTGGTCGAGCTGGCTCAGCTGGTAGTCGGCATGCGTCGGTGGTGCGCTCATCGAATGTGGGGGCCTCTCATCGGGACAGCAGCGTTCATGCTATCCGGCGCGGGCCGGAGCCCTAAACTCGGCGCGTGACCGACGCCCAGCCCAGGGGTCCCGGGCCCGAGCCCGGGTCGACGTCGTCGGCATCGGCCGGGACGGCCGTGTGGCGCCGCGCCACCGGTACGGCGTACGTCGAGTCGCCGGAGCGCGTGGTCGTGCTGGATCTCGACCACCTGGACCTCCCGCCGTACGTCTTCGAGGGCTCGGCGGCCCAGATCTGGGCGTGCGTCGACGGAGACCGGAGCGAGGCGCAGATCGTGACCGATCTCGCAGCGGCCTACGACGCGCCCGCGGAGGTGGTCGCCGCGGACGTGCGCGAGTTCGTCGAGCGGCTACGGGGCCTGGGTCTGGTCGTCGACGGCACCGACGGCTGACGTCGGCGCGCCCGGAGGGGTGTCGCCCTCGAGCTCGGCCACGGTGGGCGCGCCGAACATCGGCATGCCCTGCGTGCGTCGGATCAGTCCCCAGACCAGCGGCAGCACCACGATCATCCCGACGCCGACCAGGGCGATGAAGACCGGGTGGGTGTCGTCCTCGCCGGCTCCGAGGGGCGCCCAGCCGGACTTGTCGAGCAGGGCCAAGCCGGACATCGTCAGCACGATCACGATGCCCCGGCGGATGAACGACTGCGGGACCCGCGGAGCGATATGGCTGCCCAGGATGCTGCCCGGCAGCGAGCCGATCACCAGCGGGACCAGGATGTGCCAGTCGAGGCCGTTGAGGGCGATGTTGGAGATCGCGGCCGCGATCACGAGGGGCACGGCCTGCACGAGGTCCGTGCCGACCAGGCGCAGCGCGGACAGGCCGGGGTACAAGATCACCAGCGAGATCATGATCACCGAGCCGGAGCCGACGCTGGTGACGCCCACCAGAAGGCCGCCGAGCGCGCCGATGGCGACCGTCGGCAGCGGCCTGATGCGGGGATCGGGGTCGGCCACCGGGCCGCCACCCTGAATGCGGTGCAGGTTGATCACCAGGCGCAGGGCGTAGGTGGCTGCCGCGAAGAGGAGCGCGAAGCCGATGCACTTCTTCAGCACGGTGTCGAGGTCGCCGGAGTCGCCGACCGCGCGATGCAGAATCCACGGACCGGCCAGGGCGAACGGCACCGAGCCGATGATCAGCCACTTGGCGAGGGTCCAGTTCGGCTGGCCCTTCCTGGCATGTGTGATCGCGCCGCCCGACTTGTAGATGGCGGCGGCGGTGAGGTCGGCCGTCACCACCGTCGAGGCGCCACCGACGCCGAGGAAGATGAGGGCCGGCGTCATCAGGGCGCCGCCGCCCATCCCGGTCAGGCCGACGATCGTGCCGACGAAGAACGCGGCGACGATGATCTGGAAAAACTCGGCAGTGAACCAGCTACCCATGGGCGCGGTCCTTCCACGGAAGGTAGGGCAAGACGCTTGAATCTACCGATACACGAGAGATTGACCAATTACGCAGAGTCGTCGCGGAGCTTCTCCACGACCACCTCGAGCATCCGTTCCATGGTGACGGCCGCGCGGCGCGCTGCCTCGGGGCCACGCCGATAGGGGTCCGCGATGTCCTGGTCGGGGGACGCGGGGAGGCGCCGGCTCTCGAGCGCGTGCAGGAGCGCACGACCGTGGAGCGAGGGGTCCGCCGCCTCGGCACTCGCCACGAACTGACCGAGCGTGAAGACCTTGCGGAAGGCTCCGGGTCGCTCCTCGAGGAGGCGGGTCCGGTGCGCCGCCTCGGCAGTGAGGACGACGTCGGCGGCGTCGATCATCTCGCCCGTCGCCGGCCGGCTGCGGAAGCCGTCGACCCGCGTCCCCCACCGCGCGAACTCCGCCTCCATCGTGTCGCTGACCGGCGACGCGTCGAAGCCGTGCGTGCCCGCGCTGCTGACCTCGACGCCCGCATCGGGGCCGAGGAGCTGGCGTGCCCGGAGCTCGAGGTACGGCGAGCGGCAGATGTTCGCCGTACAGACGAACAGCACGCGAAGTGGCGCGGGGTTCCCGCTCCTGTCGACCGCCGGGACTGCGCTGTCGGCCTCGGGCCGCGAGACGAAGCCGGCCGCGGCGAGGGCGTCGAGCACCTCGTCGCGGCAGTCCTCGATCGAGCGCCCCGTCGTGTCGAGGCGGAGGTCGGCGTCCCGGGGCTCCTCGTAGGGGGAGGAGACGCCGGTGAAGTCGGGGATCTCGCCGCGGCGGGCCTTGGCGTAGAGGCCCTTGCGGTCGCGGCGCTCGCACTCCTCGAGCGGGGTGGCCACATGCACCAGGAAGAACGCGCCCCCGGCGGCCCCGGTCATCGCCCGCACGTCCTGCCGGGTGGCGTCGAACGGTGCGATCGGGCTACACACCGCGACCCCACCGTGCCGCGAGATCTCGGCGGCCACCCAGCCGATCCGACGGATGTTGGTCTCGCGGTCCTCGCGGCTGAAGGTCAGGCCGGCGGACAGGTTCCGGCGTACGACGTCGCCGTCCAGGCTGGTGACCGTGCGCTCGCCGTGCTCGAGCAGGGCGTCGATGACCGCCTGCGCGACCGTCGACTTCCCGCTCCCCGACAGGCCGGTGAAGAAGAGGACCAGCCCCTGGTGGGCGGGGCCGGGTCGGTCGGCCTCGACGATCGCTGTGATGTCGTCGGCGTAGTCGCCGTCGCCGTCACCCAGGGCCAGCACCGGGTCGGGCCCTGCGTAGGCGGCGACGACGTGTACCCCGAGGTCGTGGTCGACCGCAGCGTCGCCGTGCGAGGCCAGCGGTACGGCGACCACCGCGGCCCCCGGGAGCCGGCCCGCAGCGGCCAGCGAGGCACGCAGCAGCGCGACCGGGGAGAGCTCGGGCGTGCCGGGACCGGTGAGGGCCAGCAGCACGATCGGGGTGCCCAGGCCGCGCAGACGCTCGATCTCGTCCTCGGTGAGGGCGTCCACGACCGGCACGAACGTGGCACCGGCGTGGGCTGCGCGGACCTGTGCGGGCGTCAGGTGGAGGCGGCGGAACGGCCCGTGCTGGGCGTGGGTGAGCGCCTCGACGGCGCCGTCGGCGGCGAGCCGCGCCAGCGGCAGTCCTTCGGGATCGACCAGCTCGACCTCCTGCCCGGCGAGGTCCGGCGGCACATCGAGGGTGACCGGCGATCCCGGCTCGTTGAACCCCGAGACCGGGGCCAGCGCCCCGCCGGTGAGCAGCTCGAGATCGGCGAGCTCCCGCGGGGTCGGGCAGTGTTGGGGCGTCGGCACGGGACCATCCTGCCAGCGTCGCTACCCTGGCCGGATGCCTGCCACGAGGAGCCCCGTCATCCCGGTCGCGGAGATCGTGCGCAACGGTTTCGTCGAGGGACACCACTACGGATCCGTGGTCGCGATCGACCCCGACGGCGCTGTGGTGTGGTCCGTCGGAATCGTCACCGACCCGATCCTGCCGCGCTCCTGCAACAAGCCGCTCCAGGCGCTGGGCATGCTCCGGGCCGGGCTCGACCTCCCGCCCGACCTCCTGGCGCTGGCCTGTGCGTCCCACTCGGGCGAGCCGTTCCACATCGAGGGCGTACGCCGGCTGCTCGCGGCGGTGGGCCTGTCCGAGGCCGACCTCCAGACGCCGCCGGACTACCCCCTCGACGACGGTGCCCGGGAGCAGGTGATCCGCGACGGCGGATCGAAGGCCCCGGTGTTCATGAACTGTTCGGGCAAGCATGCCGCGATGCTCGCCACCTGCGCGTTCAACGGCTGGCCGACCGAGACCTACCTCGATCCCGACCATCCGGTGCAGCAGGCCATCGCCGCCACCTTCGCGGAGATGACCGGTGAGCCGGTCACGGTCACCGCGGTCGACGGGTGCGGCGCACCCCTGCTCTCGACGTCGCTGGTCGGCTTGGCGCGGGCGTTCGGGCGGCTGGCGCTCGGCGTGGACGGGTCCGGGGCCGAGGACGCGGGAGCAGCGCGCATCGCCGACGCGATCCGCTCCCACCCGGCGTACGTCTCGGGTACGACGCGCGATGAGCGGGCGCTGCTCACCGCCGTCCCGGGCGCCATCGGCAAGGCGGGTGCGGAGTGCTGCTACGCCGTGGCCTTGCCGGACGGCCGCGCCTTCGCGCTGAAGGCGGACGACGGCGCTCCCCGGGTGAGACCTGTGCTGATGGCGGAGGCGCTCCGGACGAGCGGGGTCCTCGACGACCCGGGCGTCGACGCCGACGCCGTACGAAGGACCGGCCTCGTCGAGCTGCTCGGCGGAGGCGTGGCGGTCGGTGAGATCCGGGCCTGCTACTAGGTGCTAGCAGCAGACAGCACGGTTAATTCATCAGAAACCCTAGGTTCCACTGGGTTTTCGGCGCGAATGTGACGCCTCTCACCATGTCGGAACTTGCTGTTGCTAACTGTTGCTAGCACAATGGAGGTGTGGCAAAGGGCAAGGTCGGCAAGACGGTCGAGACGCTGGGTGACTACCTACGCGAGCAACGGGTCTCCGCCCGCCTCTCGTTGCGGCAGCTCGCCGAGCAGGCCGGTGTGTCCAACCCCTACCTGAGCCAGATCGAGCGCGGCCTCCGCCGCCCGTCGGCGGAAGTTCTCCAGCAGCTCGCCAAGGCGCTGCGGATCTCCGCTGAGCAGCTCTACATCCGGGCCGGGATCGTCGCCCCCGACGAGGGGATCGGCGGCTCGGTCGAGCTCGCCGTCCTCAGCGACCGCGCCCTGACCGAGCGGCAGAAGCAGACCCTGCTCGACGTCTACGCGTCCTTCCTCGCCCTCAACGGCGGGACCGACGCCCCCTGATCGATCCCGGCAGGGTGCCGGGCAACCACCATCGAAGGAGCAAGACATGGCCAAGGCCAAGTTCGACATCCCCACGCAGATCCCGCCCGTGGCGGCGCGTCCGCTCTACGCCGGCGTCGGCGTGACCGACCTCGTCGTCGAGACCGTGCGCGACTACGTGGCCGACGTGCAGAAGCGCCTCGACGACGTGCAGAAGAGCGTCTCCGGCCTCGAGACGAAGCCCGAGGTGCTGCGCGACCGCGCCAGCAAGGCCGTCGCGGACACGCTCGACACCCTGAACAAGGACGCCCAGGCCCGCCGCCGCATGATCGAGCAGCGCGTCGCCGAGCTCCAGTCCGAGGTGCAGACCTTCCCGACCCGCCTCCAGAAGCTGGTCGACGCGCAGGTCGCCACCGCCGGTGACACCTACGCCGACCTGGTGAAGCGGGGCGAGTCGCTGGTCGGCCGGATCCGCCGCCAGCAGTCCACCCAGGACGCCGAGGCCGCCGCGAAGACCACGGTGAGCAAGGCGAAGACGACCAAGACGCAGGCCAAGAAGTCGGTCAAGAAGACGACCACGACGGCTCGCAAGACCCCGGCGAAGAGCAGTGCCAAGGCGACCGCCACCGCGGCGAAGAAGACCGCGACCAGCGCGACCCAGGCCGTGGTCGACGCCGCCGAGAAGATCGGCGACTGACCCGTCGACGGCTGACAGCAACACATCACTGGGCCCCGGGAGGTATGTGCTTCCGGGGCTCAGTGGCGCCCGGGTGACGTCAGGACCCCATCGGAGTCATGGCGGGCATCGGGTCATGCCCCGGAACGGTCAGCGACGGTACGACGTCCGGTGCGACGAGCACGAGCACCCCGAGTACACACAGGACGAGCGCCGTCCCATAGGTCGCTGGTCGCCGCCAAGGGAGGGTCTTCTCCAGGGCGATCAGCGCGGCGACGAGCGCCATCCAGGTCACGCTCATCACGCCCAGGGCAAAGAGTGAAGCCATGAGTGCCCAGCAGCAGCCGACGCACCAGGCGCCGTTCTTCGCCCCCATGCGGAGTGCGCCCGACCAGCCATCGCGCCACGAGCCGAGGAGAGCCCCGAGCGGGCTTCGGCACTTGCCCAGACACGCGTTCTTGAGCGGCGTCAGCTCGTAGCCGGCCGCCAGGACCAAGGTCGCGCCCGCCAGCGGGCGCCCTGCCTTCCCCCACGCGAGAGCGCCACCTGCCACATGGTTCGCGACCACGCCGATGGTGAAGGCGATGACGCCCGCCGCGGCCCACGTGACCAGGTAGCCGGCGGTGAACACCACGGGCACGAGACGCGACTGCCTGCTCATCCGTGAGTACAACGCGACCGTCGGGGCGACCGACGGGAACATCATCGCCGCCATCATGACGACCCAGACACCGAGGAACCAGCCGAACGTCCCGAGGCCGGTCCATGGCCCGTTGTCCATGCCCCGCATCTGTCCCGCCGTCCACCACCAGCCAGCGGCGGCGAGCAGGAAGAGGACGACCACCAGGCCCAGCTGGGCACGGCTCGCGGCGAAGGCGGGACGCAGGCCCGTGCCGGCGGTCGAAGCCGCCGGCTGGGTGCCGGTCACGCGCTCAGGCGGACCACGAGAAGTCCGACGTCGAGAGCCCGGTCTTCCCCTCGTACTCGATGCCGAACGCGTTGATCCGCGACCGCTTGGCCTCAGCCATCGTCAGGTCCGATCCGGCCGGGTGGAACATGCCGGAGAACTTCACCGGCTCACCAGTCTCCACGCCGAACGGAACGATGTCCTCGATCTCGAAGTCGACGGCGTCGCCGATCCGGACGCTGTGCCTCAGGCCGTCGTTCACGACGTCGATCGCCACGCGCTCCACCCCGAGCATCTCGCCGATGAGCGGAGCGAGACCCGCCATCGGTCCACCCAGCTGGCCACTGAAGACCTGGACGAGCTGGTCGAACTGTGCGTCTGTCGCTCGGTCGTCGACGAAGACGCCGACGCGCCAGTTGCCCTCGGTCATCACTTTCGGGGTGTCGGCGACGAGGGCGACCTTGCAGCCGGCGATGTCCGTGCCCTCGACGGTCCCCTCACGGATGTTGAAGACGAGGGTCACCCGACAGAAGTCGTAGGTGGCTCCGTGGTCGAAGGACAGGTTGCACGGACACATGAGCTCGCAGGAACAGGTCTCGACATAGCTACCGGCCAGGTTCCACGTCATCGAAAGCCCCCTTTACGCCACGGATCCACTGTCCTCCTGCGCCGATGTACCGTCAACGGTCGCGGGACGTGCCTGGGTTCGCGCCTCCGGGGCTCCCGACCGTGAGAAAGTGGTGTCATGGATTCCGCAGACCGGCCATGGGGGGCGTGGCACGTTCTCGACGAGGGGCTCGGCTTCAAGGTCAAGCGCATCGAGGTGCACCCTCACCACCGACTGTCGTTGCAGACCCACGCGTACCGGTCCGAGCACTGGACGGTCGTCCGCGGTACGGCCACTTGCTTCCTCGACGGTGAGGAGCACGTCGTACCCGTCGGCGGCGCCCTCGACGTGCCCCTCGGGGCGGCCCACCGGATCTGCAACGAGCACGACGAGGACCTGGTCGTGATCGAGATCCAGCGGGGTCCCTACCTCGGCGAGGACGACATCCTCCGCCTCGACGACGACTACGGCAGGCTCGAGGCGTAGGCGCGGAGCGCCTCGCGGGCGTCCCTCGGCTCGAAGCCGGTGGCCTCGATCCGACGCATCGACAGCACTCCGCTGGCCGGTCGCGGCGAGATCGCGCGCCCGGCGGCGTACTCCTCGGTCGTGACGGCGCGTACGTCGTCCGGATCACGACCGCGGAGGACGAAGACCTCGCGCGCCACGTCGGCCCACGACATCGGCGGCCCCCCGTTGCTGACGTGGTAGGTGCCGTACGGCGAGCCGCTCTCGACCAGGTGCTGCGTCGCTCGCGCGAGCTCGTCGGCGAAGGTCAGCCGGCCGATCTGGTCGGAGACCACCGAGGGCGTGGCGCCCTCGTCCGCCAGGCGCGCCATCGTACGAACGAAGTTGGCGCCGTCGCCGACCACCCAGGACGTGCGGAGGAGATAGTGGCGCGGCACGGCCCGGAGGGCCAGGTCGCCCGCGGCCTTCGCCTGGGCGTAGACCCCCAGCGGGGACAGCGGCTCGTCCTCGTCGTGCTCGTCGCGGGTCCCGTCGAAGACGTAGTCGGTCGAGTAGTGCACCAGTGTGAAGCCGTGCCTGACCGCCAGTCGGGCCAGGGACGCCGGGATGCCGGCGTTGAGGGCCCAGGCAGCGCGTCGTCCGTCAGCCGTCTCGGCGAGGTCGACCGCGGTGTAGGCAGCGGCGTTGAGGACGATGTCGTGGTCGGTCCAGGGCCAGCGATCGAGCTGCTCGTCATCGGTCAGGTCGAGCTCCGGCAGGTCCACACCCAGGGCGTCCGGGAAGACCGACTGCAGGGCCCGCCCGACCTGGCCGGCCGAGCCCAGCACCAGTGGCCGGCGGACGGCGACACCGTCGACGTCCGCGAGCCTCGGCGCGGAGAGGTCCTTGTCGGAGACCACCCGCTCCGCCGGCGGGATCGGCCAGTCGATCGCCAGGGCCGGGTCGGCGAGGTCGACCGCGACGTAGGACGCGTCGGGGCGCCAGTGGTCGTTGACGAGATAGGTGTAGGCCGTGTCGGGAAGCAGCGTCTGGTAGCCGTTGCCGACGCCTCGCGGCACGAACACGGACATGCCGGGCTCGAGCTCGACGGCGTACGTCGTGCCGAACGTGTCGCCCGCCCGCAGGTCGACCCACGCGGCGTACGCGCGCCCGGAAGCGACCGTGACCAGCTTGTCCCACGGCTCCGCGTGCAGCCCACGCGTCGTGCCGCGGGCGGCGTTGTGGGCGATGTTGGCCTGCACGGGCCCGAAGTCGGGCAGGCCGAGGGCGGTCATCTTGGCGCGCTGCCAGGTCTCGGCGAACCAGCCGCGATCGTCGGCGCGCACGTCGAGGCGGAGCACGAGCAGACCGGGGATCGGCGTGTGCTCGATGGAGAGGTCGCCCATCACTGACCCTTCGCGGCGTACGCCGCCTCGGTGGCGTGCTTGTGCGGACCCCACCAGTCCGGGTGGCCGGTGTACCAGTCGACCGTGTCGGCCAACCCTTTCTCGAAGTCCTCGAAGCGGGGGCGCCAGCCGAGCTCCTGCCGGAGCTTGCCGGACTCGATGGCGTAACGGACGTCGTGCCCGGCCCGGTCGGCGACGTGCTCGTAGTCGTCCTCCGGGCGGCCCATCAGGCGCAGCAGCAGGCGGACGACCTCGAGGTTGGTCCGCTCGCCGTCGGCACCGACCAGATAGGTCTCGCCGATCCGCCCGCGCTCGAGGATCGTGAGCAGGGCGGAGCTGTGGTCGTCGGCATGGATCCAGTCGCGGACCTGCTGGCCGTTGCCGTAGACGCGCGGCCGGCGCCCCTCGAGCAGCTCGGTGATCTGCCGGGGGATGAACTTCTCGACGTGCTGCCACGGGCCGTAGTTGTTGGAGCAGTTGGACAGCGTGGCGCGGAGCCCGAAGCTGCGCACCCAGGCGCGCACGAGGTGGTCGGAGCCGGCCTTGGTGGCGGAGTAGGGGCTGCTGGGGCGGTACGGCGTGTCCTCGGTGAAGCGCTTCGGGTCGTCGAGCGCGAGGTCGCCGTACACCTCGTCGGTGGAGACGTGGTGGAAGCGGGCGTCGACCTTCCGGGCGGCCTCGAGGAGCACGAACGTGCCGACGAGGTTGGTGCGGACGAACGGCGCCGGGTCGTCGAGGGAGTTGTCGTTGTGGGACTCCGCCGCCAGGTGCACGACGGTGTCGTGGGCGGCGACCAGCGGCTCGACCGTGGCCGCGTCGGCGATGTCGGCGACCACCAGCTCGACCCGGTCGGACGGGAGGTCGGCGAGCGACTCGGGGCTCGCGGCGTACGTCAGCTTGTCCAGCACCGTGACCCGGGCCTCGGTGTGCTCCACGACGTGGCGCACGAAGTTGGAGCCGATGAATCCGGCCCCACCGGTCACGAGCACACGTTCCATGGGCCCGATCATATGAGTATCGGACGTGACGCCAGGCACGAAGGCCGACCCGGCTCCCTAGGATGTGCCGCATGCGGGGAATCATCTTGGCCGGCGGCACCGGCTCGCGGCTGCATCCGATCACGCTCGCCGTGAGCAAGCAGCTGGTGCCGGTCTACGACAAGCCGATGATCTACTACCCGCTCTCGACCCTGATGCTGGCGGGGATCCGCGAGGTGCTGGTCATCACGACGCCCCACGAGCAGGACGCGTTCCAGCGGCTGCTCGGCGACGGCTCCGACTTCGGGGTCGAGCTCACCTACGCCGTACAGCCCTCGCCGGACGGCCTCGCCCAGGCGTTCCTGATCGGCGAGGGCCACATCGGCGACGAGCCGGTGGCCCTCGTGCTGGGCGACAACATCTTCTACGGTCCCGGGCTGGGCGAGAAGCTCCGTCGCTTCTCCGACATCGACGGCGCGGCGATCTTCGGCTACCGGGTGGCCGACCCGTCGTCGTACGGCGTCGTCTCGTTCGACCAGGAGGGCCGGGCGACCTCGCTGGAGGAGAAGCCCGACCAGCCGCGCAGCCACTTCGCCGTGCCAGGCCTCTACTTCTACGGCACCGACGTCGTCGACCTGGCGCGCTCCCTACGCCCGTCCGCGCGCGGCGAGCTCGAGATCACCGACCTCAACCGGATCTATCTCGAGCAGGGTCGTCTCTACGTCGAGGTGATGCAGCGCGGCACCGCGTGGCTCGACACCGGCACGGTGACGTCACTGATCGCAGCGGGGAGCTTCGTCCAGGCGATCGAGGAGCGGCAGGGCCTCAAGATCGGCTGCCCGGAGGAGGTCGCCTGGCGGATGGGCTTCCTCGACGACGCCGGGCTGGCGCGGCGGGCGGACGCGCTCACCAAGAGCGGGTACGGCGCCTACCTGCGAGCCCTGCTCGACGAGGGACCCGCCGGCGGCGACGGTCAGTAGGCCCCGCGGGAGCCGAGCACGGCGCCGACGGTACGGGTCAGGATGACGAGGTCCTGGATCATCGACCAGTTGTCGACGTAGTAGAGGTCGAGGCGGATCGACTCGCTCCACGAGAGGTCAGAGCGGCCGGAGACCTGCCACAGACCGGTCAGGCCGGGGCGGACTCGTAGGCGGCGCGACTGGGTCAGCGTGTAGCGGTCGACCTCGACGGGCAGCGGCGGCCGCGGGCCCACCAGGCTCATGTCACCGCGCAGCACGTTGAGCAGCTGCGGCAGCTCGTCGAGGGAGTAGCGCCGGATCCACTGGCCGGGCTTGGTGATGCGCGGGTCGGCCTGCAGCTTGAACAGACCCTCCTCGTAGCCGGCGGCCTGGTGGAGGTCGGGGAGGATCGACTCGGCGTCCGTGACCATGCTGCGGAACTTCAGGCAGGTGAAGTAGCTGCCGTCGCGGCCGACCCGGGTCTGCCGGAACAGCACCGGCCCACCGTCGTAGCGCTTGATCTGCCACGCCGTCCACAGCATGACCGGGGCCGCGAGCATCAGAAGCGCGGCGGAGCCGACGAGGTCGAAGGTGCGCTTGGCCCAGCGCAGGGCGTCCTGGGAGCGCGGTCGGTCGAGGTGGAGCAGCGGCAGGCCGCCCACGGGGCGGACGCGGATCCGCTCGCTCGACACGTCGGTGACACCGGGAGCCATGATCACCTGGACTTTGTCGGGCTCGAGGTCCCAGACCAGCTCGCGCATCGCGGTCGGGTCGCTGAACGCACCGCCGACGACGAAGACGACCTCGGCGTCGTACGCGCGGATCAGGGCCGCGGCCTCCTCGACGCGGCCGAGGACCGGGACGCCGCCCAGGGTCTCCATGGTCGCGTCGCCGACGGGCGTGAGCGCGCCCGCCACGTGGTAGCCGAGCCACGGCTCGCGCTGGAACACGTCGGCGACGGCGTCGACGTGGTCGGAGCTGCCGACGATCACCGTGCGCTGGCCGAGGGCGCCCAGGCGGCGGGCGCGGTGGAGCCAGCGGCGGAGCACGAAGCGGCTGACCGCCAGCAGCGGCGGACCGATCAGGAAGGCGAAGAGGAAGAATCCACGGGAGAGCTGGAACTGCAGGAGGTAGCAGCCGATGCCGAGGGTGGCCGCGGTGAGGAAGCTGGAGCTGACGACGATCTTGTACTCGTCGGCGCCGGCGCCGAAGACGCCCTGGTCGTAGCCGCCGCGCAGGGCGATGACGGCGACCCAGCAGAACACCAGCGGCAGGGCGACCAGCGCAGCGGACTTGGTGACGGTGCCCGACCCGAAGGTCAGCATGTGGTTGCGGCCGTAGGCGGCCAGGAAGACGGTGACGGTGATCACGACGAGGTCGGCCACGAGAGCCGTGGCCGGCAAGGCGTGCAGCGCTCGGCTGCTCTTGTGAATCGTGGGCGCGCTCGACAGCCGCGCGCGCTCAGGCGCAATCCCCATGCGTGACACCATGAACTTTCCCCCAAGACGCAGCCTTGGAACACCCCACGCGTTCCACCCCTGGCTGCGGACCCGATTCTAGACCGCGGGGCCGGGCGCTGTCCGTGATTCGGGGATCTTCACCGGGCCGTCGATTCCCGCAGGTCGGCGTCGACCATCATCTGCACGAGCTCGTGAAAGCTCACCTTCGGAGCCCATCCGAGCACCGTGCGCGCCTTGGTCGCGTCGCCCACCACCCGGTCGATGTCGGCGGGTCGCATCAGGGTCGGGTCCTGCCGGACGTAGCGGCTCCAGTCGCTCACCCCCACGTGCGCGAACGCGGCGTCGAGGAAGTCGCGGATGGAGTGCGTCTCGCCCGTGGCGATCACGTAGTCGTCGGCCCGGGGCTGCTGGAGCATGAGCCACATGGCCTCGACGTAGTCCCCGGCGTAGCCCCAGTCGCGCTCGGCCTCGAGGTTGCCCAGGACCAGCTCGTCCTGCAGTCCCCGGGAGATCCGGGCCACGCCGCGGCTGATCTTGCGGGTCACGAAGTCGACGCCTCGCAGTGGCGACTCGTGGTTGAAGAGGATGCCGCAGGAGGCGTGCATGCCGTACGACTCGCGGTAGTTGATGGTCATGTAGTGCCCGAAGACCTTGCTCACGCCATAGGGCGAGCGCGGCCAGAACTGGGTGCGCTCGGTCTGGGGCACCTCGCGGACCTTGCCGAACATCTCCGAGCTCGACGCCTGGTAGAAGCGGATCGCGCCGAGGTCGTCCTCGGCATGCAGCCGGATCGCCTCCAGGATGGTGAGAGTGCCCTTGGCAGTCACGTCGGTGGTGTGGCTGACGTTCGCCCACGAGTACGCGACGTTCGAGACGGCGCCGAGGTTGTAGACCTCCTGCGGGTCCGACGCCCGCAGGGCGCGGATCAGGCTCGAGAGGTCGGTCAGGTCGCCGTTGTGCAGCGTGACGTCGGGGATCAGGGAGCGGACGAGCTCGAGCTTGGGGTTGTGCTGCCCACGGACGAGTCCGTGCACGTCGTACCCTTTGGCCAGCAAGGCCTGGGCAAGGTACAGCCCGTCCTGTCCGGTGATCCCGGTGATGAGTGCGCTCGGTATGGAGTGGAGTCTCTCACTGCTGCGCCCCCGATGGGGTCCCGGGTGGCTGCGTCGCTGCCCGATACGCTGCTGGGATGAAGATCTTGGTCACGGGAGGCGCCGGCTACATCGGGTCGACGACGGCGAAGGCACTGGAGGACGCCGGCCACGTGCCGGTGATCCTCGACTCGCTGCTCACCGGACCGCTCGCCTTCGTCCGTGACCGGATCTTCTACGAGGGGGACATCGGCGACCGCGACCTGGTCCGGCGCCTCGTCGACGAGCACCCCGACATCGACGCCACGATCCACATGGCCGCGCGGATCATCGTCCCCGAGTCCGTGGAGAAGCCGTACGAGTACTACCGCGACAACGTCTCGAAGTCCTTGGAGCTGTTCGACCAGCTGGTGACGCTGGGCAAGCCGCGGGTGCTGTTCTCCTCGTCGGCCTCGCTCTACGCGATCAAGGACGACTTCGAGGTCACCGAGGACGACCCGCTGGCCCCCCACTCGCCGTACGCCCGGACCAAGCTGATGATCGAGCAGGTGCTCGAGGACATGGCCGTCGCCACCGACCTGCGGGCCGTCATCCTGCGCTACTTCAACCCGATCGGCGCCGATCCCGATCTGGAGTCCGGGGTCTACGCCAAGGAGCCGTCGCACGTCCTCGGGCAGCTCGTGATGGCGGCCCGCGGGCAGAAGGACTCCTTCACGATCACCGGGACCGACCTTCCGACCCGCGACGGCACCGGCCTGCGCGACTACATCCATGTGTGGGACCTCGCGCGGGCGCACGTCCGCGCGGTCGAGCGCTTCGACCAGGTGCTTGCCGAGGCCGGTGGCCCCAGCGTCGTCATCAACGTCGGCCATGGCGACGGGGTCACGGTGCGTGAGCTGGTCGCTGCCTTCGAGCGCGTCTTCGGGCACGCCGTACCGCTCAGCGAGGCGCCGCCACGTCCCGGCGATGCCGTGGGCGCGTTCGCGAACGTGGACCGGGCGACCGAGCTGCTCGACTGGCGGACGGAGCTCTCGATCGACGACGCGATCGCCTCCGCCCTCGCCTGGGCCGAACGTCGCCAGGAAGTCCTGGGCTACGAGTGACCCGCCCCTACGCCGTCTCGCTGGCCGCCGTGGTCGTCGCCGCGTCGGTGGGACTGGCCACCCCGGCGTCCGCCACCCACGACTTCCGGGTCACGGCGCCGTCGGACGAGACGGGGTCGTCTCTCCCGCTCAGCGGTCGGACCGTCGTGATCGACCCTGGCCACCAGCTCGGCAACCACAACCACCTCGCCCAGATCAACCGGATGGTGCCGGCCGGCGGGTTCAAGAAGCCGTGCAACACCACCGGCACCGCGACCGACGGCGGCTACCCCGAGGCGACCTTCACCTGGCAGGTGTCGCAGGTGCTGAAGCACCGGCTCGAGGCCCTGGGCGCCACCGTCGTGCTGACCCGGCACTCCAACAGCCAGCATCGATGGGGTCCCTGCGTCGACGCCCGCGGCCGGGCGGGCAACGCGCTCCCCGCCGACCTCAAGATCAGCATCCACGGCGACGGGTCGTACGCCGCAGGCGCGCACGGTTTCCACGTGATCGCGCCGACCGACCGCAAGCCGTGGACCCACGACATCTTCAAGCCCTCACGCCGGTTGGCCCTCGACACCCGCGCCGCCCTGCGCCGGGCCGGGCTGTCCGTCGCCACCTACATCGCCGGGGGCGACGGGCTCGACTTCCGCTCCGACCTCGGCACGCTGAACCTCTCCGACATCCCCACCGTGATGGTCGAGCTCGGCAACATGCGCAACCCGACCGACGCGAAGCGGATGACCTCGGCGAAGGGCCGGGCGACATACGCACGCGGACTGGCTGACGCCGTACGCACGTACCTCGGCTGACCGGTCGGCGTCGGCCCTCGCCCACGTGGGTAATGTCGCAGCCATGGACCTGACCCTCACCGACGAAGAGCGCGAGATCCGTGACTGGGTGCGCACGTTCGTCACCAAGGAGCTCATGCCGTTGGAGCCGCAGGTGCTCGAGCGCGAGCGCAACGGCGAGCGCGGCTTCTCGCTCGAGGAGCTGAGGGAGCTCCAGGAGAAGGCCAAGCAGTCCGGCTTCTTCGGCGTCCTGACTCCCGAGGAGTACGGCGGGATGGGGCTCGGCTCGCTGATGGCCGCCCTGATCGAGATCGAGCTCGGTCGCACCTTCGTGCAGTTCAAGTTCGGCGGCGACGCCGACAACATCCTGTTCCACGCCAACGACGAGCAGAAGAAGCGCTACCTGGAGCCGACGATCAGCGGCGAGCGCTACAGCTGCTTCGCGATCACCGAGCCCGGGGCCGGCTCCGATGCGCGCAACATCCGAACGTCCGCCGTACGCGACGGGGACGAGTGGGTCATCAACGGCGAGAAGACGTTCATCACCGGCGGCGACATCGCCGACTTCACGATGGTGTTCGCGGTCACCGACAAGGAGAAGGGCGCCGACGGCGGTGTCACCTGCTTCCTCGTCGACCGCGAGGCGGGCTGGACCTCCGCCTCGATCCCGACGATGGGCGAGTGGGGTCCGGCGTCCTTGTCGTTCCAGGACGTCCGCGTGCCGCACTCCGCGATCCTCGGGGAGGAGGGCCGCGGCTTCGCGCTCGCGATGAAGTGGATCGGCAAGGGCCGTTTCATGCTCCCCGCGAGGGCTCTGGGTGCCTGCGAGCGCCTGGTCGAGATGGCGATGGAGCAGGCCAAGAACCGCGTCACCTTCGGGGAGCCGATCGCCAACCGGCAGGCCATCCAGTGGATGATCGCCGACTCCGCCGTCGAGATCGAGGCGCTGCGGTGGCTGGTGCTCACCGCGGCCTGGCAGGTCGACCACGGCATCGACTCGCGCCAGTCGCAGTCGATGGCCAAGCTGTACGGCGGTGTGCAGGCCAACCAGATCGTCGACCGGGTCCTGCAGATCCATGGCGGCATGGGCTACACCCGCGAGCTGCCGGTCGAGCGGTGGTACCGCGAGCTGCGACTGCTGCGGATCTACGAGGGGACCGACGAGATCCAGCGACGCACGATCGCCCGCAACCTGCTGTCGGGCCACGTTTCGGTGCGCGGCCACCTCGGCTGACGCCGGCCGTCGACGATCAGTCGACCGCGAGGGCGCCCATCGCCGCGAGCACGGCCCTCACGTGGGCGACCTCGTGGGTGCGGAAGAGCTGCGTCCCCCCGAGGGCGGCCAGCACGGCGAAGAACCCCTCGGCCTTGCGGAACTCGTCCTCGAACAGGTCGAAGGCGTGGGGGAGTGCGTTGCAGACCGGTACGCCGAGTGGCCGGAGCCGGAAGGACTGCGCCAGGACCCGGGTCTGGTGACGTACGCGGGTCGTCGGGTCGGTGAGGTTGGCGTAGTAGAACCCCATGCCGGGGTCGAGCAGCACCCGGTCGACGCCGAGAGCACGCGCCCGCTCGAGCCGGGCCCCGAAGTGGTCGAGCAGCCGGGGGAGCGGGTCTGGCTCGAGCGGCACGGACCCGACGTCCCGCACGTTGGCCAGCTCGACGAAGCACAGGACGACCGCGGCGTCGTGCTCCGCGGCGAGGGTGAACATCTCGTCCTCGTGCTCGCGGCCCGTCATGTTGAGGATCCGGGCTCCGGCGGCGAGGCCGGCCCGGACGACGGCGGGCTCGTAGGTCTCCACGGACACCACGGTCTCGTCGGCCAGGGCCTCCACCACGGGAACCAGGGCCGCGATCTGGTCGGCCGCGTCGATGCGCTCGGCGCGGGCGGTGCTCGACTCGGCACCGACGTCGACCACGTGGGCGCCCTGAGCGACCTGGACCCGTGCCTTGCGGATCGCCGACGAGGGTGAGACCGCGACGCTCTCGCGGTACGTCGAGCCCCGGGACAGGTTGACCGTCCCCATCAGGGTAGGTGCGTCGTCCCCGATGACCAGGGCGCCGACTCGCACGGCCGCTACGGGCGCGGCGAGCTCGGTGCGATAGGTATCCCGCAGCGCAGCCAGGTCATCGAGCGAGATCATCGCGGGCAGTCTAGGTCGCTCGTGGGTGCATCGGCGGGCCGTGCCGCGGGGCAGGATGGCTGCGTGACCACCTTCGGACGGCTGTCAGACCTCGACGACGACGCGCTGCGTGCGGCGTACACCCCACCGCGGCTGCCGTGGCTGAGGCTGAACTTCGTGGCGACCGTCGACGGCGCGGCGGAGGGTGGCGACGGCACCAGCGACAGCATCAACAACGCCGCGGACAACCGCGTCTTCCACCTGCTGCGCGATCTCGCCGACATCGTCGTCGTGGGGGCCGGCACGGTGCGGGCCGAGGGGTACCGCCCCAACGCCAAGCCGCTGGTCGTGGTCACCCGGTCCGGCGAACTGCCGCCGACTCTGCTCGAGGGCGACACCAGCCAGCTCTACCTCGCGACGGGCTCGCAGGCGCCGGGACTGGAGAAGGCGCGGTCGGTACTGGGCGACCGGGTGCTCGTGCTCGGGTCGGAGGGGCCGGACCCGGTGGCGCTCCGGCGGGCTCTCGAGGACGCGGGCTTCGTCAGCCTCCTGTGCGAGGGCGGCCCCCATCTCGCCGCCGACCTCCTGGCGGCCGGTCTGGTCGACGAGCTCTGCAGCACGGTGGTGCCGATGCTGGTCGGTGGGTCCCACGCCCGGATCGCCGAGGGCGCCCCGCTCGACGTACCCCACGGCGTACCCCTCGAGCTCCACGCCCTCCTCGAGTCCGACAGCACTCTCCTCGCCCGCTGGTTCGTGGCGTCGAGGGGATAGTCCCCGATCAGATGGTCGTGAGATCGCGGATTCCGCAGCCATCTGATCGGGAACTATCCCGGCGGTGGGCGGTGGGCGGTGGGTTTCGTGGGGGTGGTCGAGATGTCAGGGTGGACGGGTGACCACCGATGCCATCGACCCGACCGTCCCACCCTCCGGCACCGGCTGCGTGGAGTGCCTTGCCTCCGGCGGGTGGTGGTTCCACCTGAGGCGTTGTACGGCGTGCGGTCACATCGGTTGCTGTGACACCTCACCGAGCCAGCACGCCACCGCGCACTGGCGGGAGTCCGGCCACCGGGTGATCGCCAGCTTCGAGCCGGGCGAGGACTGGTGCTGGGACTTCGACCGCGAGGAGGGGTTCGAAGGGCCGACGCTGGCCGAGCCCCAGAGCCACCCGACTGACCAACCGGTGCCCGGACCGGCCGGCGCTGTACCCGACGACTGGCAGGACCACGTGCACCAGTAGCCACGGACGCACGACGGCGGCGCACCCCGAGAAGGTGCGCCCGCCGTTACGCCGGTCAGTAGTTGTTCGTCTGGACCTGGACGTCGGCCGGACGGGGGACACAGACGGCCCAGACGTTGATCTGGTCGGCGCCCTGGTTGGTCGTGTCGCCGAGGCGCACGATCCAGCCGTCGAGCCGGTCCGGCTTCGGGGTGTTGTCGGAGTAGTCCATCCGACCCGGGAACGAGTCGGCCACGGCGGGGTTCTTGTCGTTGGCGAACGTGTGGTCACCGTCGGCATTGATGACCTGGACACCACCGGAGACGGCGATGTACTTCTGCGAGACCGCGTCGGTGTCGCCACAGGCGACCGTGGCGATCGCGCCGCCGTTGGCGCCACCGGTGTAGTGCGCCACCCGGTAGATGCTGCCGTCGAGGGCCCCGGCCTTGTTCAGCATCCCGTTGATCCGGGGAGTGAGGTCCTCCGAGTGGACGGTGCCGTCCTTGATGGCGCGGCTGTTCACGCCGTTGTCGGAGATGTCGACGGCGCGGATGGTGCCGTCCTGGATGTCCTGCGAGGTGACCATGCCTGCGGCGACCGCGCCACCGCCGGTGGCGGCCAGCACGAGCGCTGCGGCACCGGTCACCACGGCTGCAGTCCGAGATCGGAACGCCTGGGGGAAATTCACGAGTGAGCCACTCCTTGTGTCGTTGCGGACGACAGGAGTGGAAGCCCCGACCCCCGTCGCTAGAGGCTCAACGACCGCGGGCGGGGGAGGTTACGGGGGAGCCGGAGTCAGTCCGACGGCGACGACTTCACGCGTACGGCGCGCGGCTCCCAGTCGTAGACCACCCGCGTGCCGAGGACGAGGTCCTGCAGCGACTTGTTGTTGCGGCTGAACGGCACCCACGCGATCCCGATCGGAAAGACCACGACGAACAGGGCGCGCAGTACGGAGCCGACGAAGCGGAGCCGCCGACCGCCGAAGCCGAGGACGCGTAGTCCCATCACGAGGTAGCCGTAGGTGCGGCCGCTCAGGGTCCAGAACGCGGTGAAGTAGACGACGGCCACGCAGAAGGCCGCCGTGAGGCTGAAGAACGGGTTCAGGTTCGGGACCTCGAAGCTGCGCGGGTCGATCAGGAACAACAGGCCGACCAGACCGAGGTAGCCGCCCAACAGGACGGCGCCGATCACGAGCCCGTCGAGGACGGCGGCGATCAGGCGGGTCACGATGCCGGCGCGCTGCCCCTGGAACGCGCGCGCCTCACGCGGGACCGGGGAGATCCGGGCAGCGGTCGCGTCCGTGGGTTCCTCGTCGTCCATCGCGGCTCACGAGCCCCCGGGGCCGGAGGTGCGGGCGCGGCGCAGCAGGAGGCGGTCGATGGCACGGTCGACGGCCTGGTCGGCGCCGATGCCCTGCATCCGCACGCCCTTCACGGTCTCGGAGGCCATCGAGCCGGTCGAGTCGCGGATGATCTCCGGAAGGTCCACGCCGTCGATGATCTCGTTGGCGAGGGCGATCAGGTCCATCTGGTCGAGGACGGCGTCGACCACCCGGACCAGGTCGACGCGCTTGAGCACGATCTCGGTGAGGTCCATCTGGTCGAGGACCGCGTCGACCACCTTCACCAGGTCCACGCGCTTCAGGACGATCTCGGTGAGGTCCATCTGGTCGAGGATCGTGTCGATGTCGAGACTGCTCGCGATCCCGTCGATGTCGACCTTGGCGACGAGAGCGGCGATCTCGTCCTCGTCCACGTGCACGATCACCTGGCGGACGACGGCGTCGAGGTCCACCCGCTGCAGCACGATCTCGGTCAGGTCCAGGCTGTCCAGGACCGGCTCGACGTCGACGCGCCGGACGACCTCGGCGATCGCCTCGGTGGCGAGGTGGTCGAGCTTCCCCGCGAACGCCACGGCGTACGTCGTGGACTGCTGGACGACCGGGGCCAGGGCCGCACGCACGATCCGTGGCACGGGAACCCGCGACAGGGTGTCAACGCCCGGGATCCTCATAGCACCGCCCCTTCCAGCCGTACGACACACCTGCAGGCAGTGTGCTCGGCCGCCGAGCGTGCGCGACTCACCCGTGGGGGGTGATCCATGGCCGCTCCGGGCGCGGGCTCAGCGGGTCAGCGCGCTCCCTTGCGGACCCGGGCGGCGGTCTTCGCCCGCTCGTGCTGGTCGAGCACCACCTTGCGGATCCGGACGGTCAGCGGAGTGACCTCGACGCACTCGTCCTCCCGACAGAACTCCAGGCACTGCTCCAGCGACAGCCTGCGCGGCGGGATCAGCTTCTCGAAGTTGTCGGAGGTGGCGGAGCGGATGTTGGTCTGCTGCTTCTCCTTGGTGATGTTCACGTCCATGTCCTCGGCGCGGGAGTTCTCGCCGACGATCATGCCTTCGTAGACCTCGGTGGTGGGCTCGACGAACATCACGCCGCGCTCCTGCAGGTTCGTCATCGCGTACGCCGTCGCGGCACCCGACCGGTCGGCCACGAGAGAGCCGTTGTTGCGCGAGCGGATCTCGCCGGCCCACGGCTCGTAGCCCTCCGAGATGTGGTGGGCGATCCCGGTACCGCGGGTGTCGGTGAGGAACTCGGTGCGGAAGCCGATCAGGCCGCGGGCCGGTACCAGGAACTCCATCCGCACCCAGCCCGTGCCGTGGTTGGTCATCTGCTCCATACGGCCCTTCCGGGAAGCCAGCAGCTCGGTGATGGTGCCGAGGTACTCCTCCGGCGCGTCGATGGTCAGCCTCTCGACGGGCTCGTGGACCTTGCCGTCGACCTCGCGCGTGACCACCTGCGGCTTGCCGACCGTGAGCTCGAACCCCTCGCGCCGCATCTGCTCGACCAGGATGGCCAAGGCCAGCTCGCCGCGGCCCTGCACCTCCCACGCGTCGGGACGCGCGGTGGGCAGGATGCGGAGCGACACGTTGCCGACCAGCTCGCTGTCGAGGCGGTCCTTGACCAACCGGGCGGTGACCTTCGAGCCCTTCTCGCGGCCGACGAGCGGGGAGGTGTTGGTGCCGATCGTCATCGAGATCGCCGGCTCGTCGACATGGATCAGCGGCAGGGCGACGGGGTTCTCAGGGTCGGCGAGGGTCTCACCGATGGTGATCTCGGGGATGCCGGCGACCGCGCAGATGTCGCCGGGTCCGGCCTGGTCGCCGGGCTTGCGCTCCAGCCCCTCGGTGATCAGCAGCTCGGTGATCTTCACCGTCTTGACCGTGCCGTCGCGCTTGATCCAGGCCACGTTCTGGCCCTTCTTGAGGTGA
>Ga0302254_10000011_pt1 | contig 32341 bp, 29 predicted proteins | sample I_Fen_E1_4_FD_194573 | JGI IMG/M metagenome (GOLD analysis project Ga0302254, IMG submission 194573) | Peat permafrost microbial communities from Stordalen Mire near Abisko, Sweden - I_Fen_E1_4 | ecosystem: Environmental > Terrestrial > Soil > Wetlands > Permafrost | place: Sweden: Abisko... | reverse complement strand
GGCGCAGGTCTCGGGTGCTCTCCCCATGGTCGCGGGGCACCTTGTCCCACAGCGACCGGCGCACGGTCCGGCCGACGGCACCCATCACGACGGTCACCCTACGGGCGGCCGCTGGCTCCTCAGCTCTTGAAGGTGTCCTTGACGTTCTTCGCGGCGTCCTTGAGGTGCTCGCCGGCCTTCTTGACCTTGGCCTCGCCCTGGTCGGCCTTGCCCTCGGACTCCAGGCTCTCGTTGCCCGTCGCCTTGCCGGCGGACTCCTTCACCTTGCCCTTGAGGTCGGTCCCCTCGTTCTCGGCCTTGTCGTCGATCCCCATGATGTCTCTCCCTTGATTGGATACCTGTCCAGGTAAGCACGCGCCCCGGGTCGGGGAGCACCCCCGCAGGGGTGAGGGGTCATGTGAACCGGAGCACGCCGTCCTCGAGGGTCGCCGTACGGAGCGTGCGCCGGTCGTGGAGGTAGCTCTGGCGCAGCTGCCACGGCTCACGATCGCCCTGCCGCGGCAGCCGGTCGAGGGCCCGGAGCACGTAGCCCGACGTGAAGTCCATGAACGGGAGCTCGCCGACCGACGGGTCGCGCACGGGCACCACGGCGCGATGGCCACGCGCTCTCATGTGGGCGAGGAGGCGGCAGGTGAACTCCGCGACCAGGTCGGCCTTGAGGGTCCACGACGCGTTCGTGTAGCCGACGGTGAAGACGAAGTTGGGGACGCCGGAGAGCATCAGCGCCTGGTAGGCCATCGACCGAGACGGGTCGACGCTCGTGCCGTCGACGACCAGCTCGATGCCCCCGAAGGGCGAGAGCCGCAGCCCGGTCGCAGTGACGATGACCTCCGCGTCGAGGTGGCGGCCGCCGGTCAGCACGATGCCGGTCTCGTCGAAGCGCTCGATCGTCGAGGTCACCACCTCCGCACGGCCGCTGCGGATGGCCCTGAAGAGGTCGGCGTCCGGCACGAAGCACATCCGTTGGTCCCACGGGTCGTAGCTCGGCGCGAAGTGGGTGTCGACGTCGTAGCCCTCGGGGAGCATCGCGACGTTCTGCTTGCGGACCAGCCGGCGCACGAACGCCGGGCGCCGACGCGAGATCCGGTAGAAGGCGGAGGTGGTCAGGATGTTCTTCCACCGGATCAGCCGGTAGGCGAGGCGGGAGGGGAGCCACTTGCGCAGGGCCAGGGCGACCGGGTCGCGGCCGGCCAGGCTCAACACGTAGGACGGGGACCGCTGCAGCATGGTGACGTGCGCGGCCTCGGACGCCATCGCCGGCACCAGCGTCATCGCGGTCGCGCCGCTACCGATGACCACCACCTTCCTGCCCACCCACTCGAGGTCGGCCGGCCAGTGCTGCGGATGGACGATCGGCCCGCGAAACTCGTCGGCACCGGCGAACTCCGGCTCGTGGCCGTGCTCGTAGTCGTAGTAGCCGCGGCAGCTCCACAGGAAGCCCGCGGTCAGGGTCACCGTCTCGCCGCCGTGCTCGACCTCGACCGTCCAGCGTGCGGTGGCGCTGTCCCATGACGCCCGGACCACCCGGTGGTCGTAGCGAATGTGCGACTCCACGTCGTACTCGCGCGCGGTCTCGCGGAGGTACTCCAGGATCCGCTCACCGCGGCCCAGCGACTCCTCGTCGGTCCAGGGCTTGAAGCGGTAACCCATCGTGTACATGTCCGAGTCGGAGCGGATGCCGGGATAGCGGAAGAGGTCCCAGGTGCCGCCGCTGACCGCACGCGCCTCGAGGACGGCGTACGACGTGCGCGGGAGCGTGCGGGTGAGGTGCGCCGCGGCACCGATCCCCGAGAGCCCCGCACCGATGATCAGGACGTCGACGTGTTCAGCCACCGGTCAGGCCTCGGCCGCCGCGCCGGAGGCGAGCAGGGCGTCCACATCGCCGATGCCCCAGGCCGCGAGCGCGTCGCGGGTGTCCCGACCGGCCCGGGCGGGCGGAGGCGTGGTGAGCGTCGGCGCGGTGCGCGAGAAGCGCGGCGCCGGGGCCGGCTGGGTCATGCCGTCGCGGTCCACGAACGTGCCGCGAGCCACCAGATGCGGATGCTCGAACGCCTCGCTCATCGGCAGGACCGGGGCGACGCAGGCATCGGAGCCGTCGAAGATCTCGGTCCACTCAGCCTGGGTCTTCCCCCTGATCGTGTCGCCGAGGACGCGACGCAGCTCGGCATGCCGAGTCGGGTCGTTGCGGTCGGGAGCGGTGTCGGCGATCCCGAGCCCGCGGACCAGCTCGTCGTAGAACTTCGGCTCGAGGGAGCCGACCGCGAGGTGCCGGCCGTCGGCGGTCTCGTACACGTCGTAGAACGGCACACCGCCGTCGAGGAGGTTCGCGGCCCGCTGCTCGCGGTAGCGGCCGCCGGCCAGGAAGCCGGTCGCCATCGCGTTCAGGTGTGCGGTGCCGTCGACGATCGCCGCGTCCACGACCTGGCCCTCGCCGGAGAGCCGGGCCTCGAGCAGAGCGGCCAGGATGCCGATCACGAGGTATGTCGACCCGCCACCGAAGTCGCCCACCAGGTTGCTCGGGAACATCGGGCGGCCGCGGTCCTGGCCCATACCGAACAGCGCCCCGGTGATCGCGATGTAGCCGAGGTCGTGGCCAGCGGTCGGGGCGAGCGGACCATCCTGTCCCCAGCCGGTCATCCGGCCGTAGACCAGGCGCGGGTTGCGGGCCAGACACTCGTCCGGACCCAGGCCCAGCCGCTCGGTGGTGCCGGGACGGAGCCCCTCGACGAGCACGTCGGCGGTCTCGACCAGGTCGAGCACGGTCGCGATGCCGTCGGGGTGCTTGAGGTCGAGGGCGACGCTCGGGCGGCCGCGGTTGAGCAGGTCGTGCGGGCCGCCGGTCAACGGTTGGCCGCCCGGCCGGTCCACCCGGATCACGTCGGCGCCGAGGTCGGCCAGCAGCATGCACGCATGCGGTCCGGGCCCGATGCCGGCCAGCTCGACGACCCGCACGCCGCGGAGCGGTCCGGTGCCCTGGCCCAGTGCGAGGCTCATACGCCGATCATGTCAGGGGGCGATCGGCCCTTCGTGACCAGGCAGCACGCGGTCCAGGAACTGTCGGGTCCGGTCCTCGCGGGGGGCGCTGAAGATCTCCGCGGGCGGACCCTGCTCGAGGATCCGGCCCTGGTCGAGGAAGCAGACCGACGTGGCGATGTCGCGGGCGAAGCTCATCTCGTGGGTCGCCAGGATCATGGTGGTGCCCTGGTCGGCCAGGTCGCGGACGATCGTCAGCACGTCCCCGACCAGCTCGGGGTCCAGCGCCGCGGTGATCTCGTCGAGGAGCAGCAAGGTCGGCTGGGTACAGAGCGCCCGTACCAAGGCCGCTCGCTGCTGCTGGCCTCCGGACATCCGGTCCGGGTGCTTGTCGGCCTGGTCGGCGAGGCCGAAGGAGGCGAGGAGGTCGCGGGCCCGCTGCTCCGCCTCCCCCTTCGGTACGCCGTGGACGCGACGGGGTGCCAGGGTGCAGTTGTCGAGGACGGTCAGGTGAGGGAAGAGGTTGTAGGCCTGGAACACCATCCCCATCCGGCTGCGCACCTCGCGCCGGTCGACGCGTGGGTCGGAGATCTCGCGGCCTTCGAACTCGATCACGCCGTCATCGATGTCCTCGAGCAGGTTCAGGCAGCGCAGCAGCGTCGACTTGCCGGAGCCGGACGACCCGATCAGGCAGATCACGTCGTGGGTGGAGACGGTCAGGTCGATCTCGCGGAGCACGACCTTGTCCCCGTAGCTCTTGCGGAGGTCGGTCACCTCCAGCAGCGCGTCGCTCATCGGGCTCCCTGCCTCTCGCGCTCCATCGCACGGCGCTGCAGGTAGTCGGTGAACCGGGCCAGCGGGACCGTCAGCACGATGAAGTACGCCGCCACGACGACGTACGGCGTGAAGTTGAACTGGAAGTTGGCGTAGTCACGTGCCGCGAACAACGCGTCGAAGAGGCCGGCCGCGCCGACCAGGGCGGTGTCCTTCTGCAGGCTGATGAAGTCGTTGAGCAGGGGCGGGATGACGCGCCGCACGCCTTGGGGGACGACGACGTAGCGCATCGCCTGGCCTCGCGACAGGCCGAGGGCATCGGCGCTGGCGATCTGCGACGGGTGGACCGACTCGATACCGGCCCGGATCACCTCGGCGACGTAGGCGCCGTACGACAGCACCAGCGCCACCAGCCCCCAGAAGAACAACGAGTTGGTCACGCCCTGGAGGCCCAGCGCAGGCATGCCGAACGCGAGCATGAACACGAGCAGGATGGTCGGGATGCCACGGAACAGGTCGGTGTAGACCACCGCGATGACCCGTAGCGGCAGCAGAGCCGGCGCCTGCGACTGGCGGATGACGGCGACGACCATGGCCAGGGCGAGGATCAGCACCTCGCCGATCAGGAACAGCTTGACGTTGTAGGTCCAGAAGGCGTGCCAGATCGACGGGAAGGACGCCCTCGCGTCGGGCCACGAGAAGAACGTCGCCTTGACGTTGGGCCAGCCCGGCGAGGTGACGGTGCCCAGGACGAGACCACCGAGGACGATGACCGTCGCGACGGTCGAGACCAGCAGCGAGCGCCGGCGCATGGAGCGGCGAACCGCCTCCCGCTCCCTCTCGCGAGCGCTCGGCTGCCAGGCCTCGGCGTCGCTCACTGCAGGACGGGCACGTTGACCGTGTCGCTCAACCACTTCTTCTCGAGCGCGGCCAGCGTTCCGTCGCTCTTGAGGGTGGCGAGCGCCTGGTTGACGCAGCCCACCAGCGGGTTGTCCTTCTGGAACAACATGCCGAACTCCTCCGGCTGCCCGTTCGTCGTCTGGAACTGCCCGACGACGGTCGCGCTCGGGATCTGGACGGCGGTGATGATGAAAGCCGTCGGCAGGTCGGCCGCGATCGCATCGACCTGGTGGTTGAGCAGCGCCTGCTTGGCTGCGTTCGTGTCGTCGAACACCAGCGGATCCGTCGTCGGCTGGATGTCGTCCCGGATGGCCTGGAGCGACGTGGTGCCCGTCTGCGCGCCGAGCTTGTAGCCCTTCAGGTCAGCCAACGACGTCGCCTTCGCGACGGGCGAGCCCTTGAGTGCGATCAGTCCTTGGGTTGCCGAGTAGTAACCGTCCGAGAAGCTGACGACCTTCTCTCGTGCCGGCGTGATGGAGATCTGGTTGATGTCGAAGTCGAAGTGCTTCGGCCCCGGGGCGTAGGACGAGTTGAACGGCACCTTCGTCCACGCGACGGCGGACTTGTCGAAGCCGAGCTGCTTGGCGACGGCGTACGCCACGGCGGACTCGTAGCCCTGACCGTTGCTCGGGTCGTTGTGGCGGAACCACGGGTCGTACGCCGGGGAGTCGGTTCCGACGGTGAGGACGCCGTCCTTCAGGGTCTTGCCCTGAGCACAGTCGGCGGGCGTCGCGTTCGGTGACGTGCTGGCGTTGGAGTCGGTGGCCGTCGAGCTGGCCTGCGGCGCGCACCCGAGCGCGAGGAGCATCAGCGGAGCAAGGACGGCAGCCTTGAGAGGCGTACGCATGGCGCAGATCGTACGTGCTGGCCGGAGTCAGTGGTGACCCGCGTGCTCCTCGTGGAACCGGTGGACCACGGCGTGACCCTTGCCCCGCTCCATCAGCCAGTGGTTGACGGGCACGGCGGCGACGAAGGCGACGGCGAGGGACGCAAGGAGCGACCACCAGAACAACGGGGTCGTGAGGGTGGCCGCCATGGCACCGGGGACCATCAGCAGGAACACGTTGTCGACGATCTCCATGGTGGCGATCGAGACCGTGTCGCTGGCGATCGCAGCCTGCCTCGCCGTCCGGTGGTCGGCGCCTGCACGACGTACGCCGGTGTAGGTCAGCAGGTAGCCGAAGAAGAAGGCGAGGCCTACCGACAGCGCGATGTTGGCGGCGTTGCCCCAGCCCCACCAGGTGCTGAGCACCATCCCCAGGATCTCGCCGATCGCGCAGCCCGTGAGGCAGTGCCGGGTCGCCGTGATCGCCATCCGCCAGCTGTCGGTCATGTTCGACACGGTACCCCTGGGGGGTATATGAGTGCAATGGACGTCACACACGGGCAGCCGCCCGCACCGACCGGATCGACGGTTCAATGGCGCGGGTGAGCTATCCGCATCTCCTCGCGCCGATCACGCTGGGTGACCTGACCCTCCGCAACCGCCTGGTCATGGGCTCGATGCACACGGGGCTGGAGGACCGGGTCCGCGACCTGCCGGCCCTCGCGGCGTACCTCGCCGAGCGGGCCCGCGGCGGGACCGGCCTGATCATCACCGGCGGCTTCGCGCCGGACCTGCGCGGCTGGCTCAAGCCACTCGCGTCTGACATGACGACGCGCCTCCAGGCGATGCGGCACCGCGAGGTGACCGACGCCGTGCACGACGAGGGCGGCGCGATCGCCCTCCAGGTGCTGCATGCGGGGCGCTATGCCTACCACCCGTTCAGTGTCAGCGCCTCGCGCTCGAAGTCGCCGATCACCCCGTTCACCGCCTCGGCCCTGAGCACACGTGGGGTGGACCGCACGGCCAGCCACTTCGCCCGGGCGGCCGGGCTGGCCCGGAAGGCGGGGTACGACGCGGTCGAGATCATGGGCTCCGAGGGCTACCTGATCAACCAGATGCTCGCTGCCCGCACGAACCACCGCACGGACGCCTGGGGCGGCACCGCGGCCAAGCGGATGCGCTTCCCCGTCGAGGTGGTACGCCGTACCCGCGAGGCCGTGGGCGACGGCTTCCCGATCGTGTACCGGATCTCGCTCCTCGACCTGGTCGAGGGCGGCCAGACCTGGGACGAGGTCGTCGACCTCGCCCACGCCCTGGAGGAGGCCGGCGTCACCGCGCTCAACACCGGCATCGGCTGGCACGAGGCGCGGGTGCCGACGATCATCACCCAGGTGCCGCGCGGCGCCTGGCGGTCGTCGACGGCCCGGCTGAAGGCCGAGGTGTCGGTCCCGGTCTGCGCGTCCAACCGGATCAACACCCCGGACCTGGCCGAGGAGATCCTCGCGGCCGGCGAGGCCGACCTGGTGTCGATGGCGCGGCCGTTGCTGGCCGATCCCGAGTTCGTCGCGAAGGCTGCCGGCGGGCGTGCGGACGAGATCAACACCTGCATCGCGTGCAACCAGGCCTGCCTCGACCATGTCTTCGCCAACCGCAAGGCCTCGTGCCTGGTCAACCCGCGGGCCGGTCGGGAGACCGAGCTGGTGCTGCTGCCGACGCGGACCACCTCCTCCGTCGCCGTCGTGGGGGCCGGGCCGGCCGGGCTGGCAGCCGCGGCGAGCGCGGCGGAGCGCGGGTTCGCCGTCACGCTGTTCGAGAAGGACCCGGAGATCGGCGGCCAGTTCCGGCTGGCGATGCGGGTCCCCGGCAAGGAGGAGTTCGGCGAGACCCTGCGCTACTTCTCCCGTCGCCTCGAGGTCCTGGGCGCCGAGGTGCGGCACTCGACGGAGCCCACGCTCGGCGAGCTCGCGGCGTACGACGACGTCATCGTCGCCACCGGCGTCACCCCGCGGATCCCTGCTCTGGTCGGCGGCGACCACCCGAGCGTCGTGACGTACGCCGACGTGCTGGCCGGCCGCGTCGTGCCGGGTCATCGCGTGGCGGTCGTCGGCGCCGGCGGGATCGGTGTCGACGTGAGCCACTTCCTGACCCACGACCCCGACGACGACCTCGACGACTGGAAGGCGCACTGGGGCGTCGGCGACCCGGCGATCAACCCGGGCGGGCTGACCGAGCGCAAGCCCTGGACGCCGGTGCGCGAGGTGACCCTGGTCCAGCGCAAGGCCACCCCGATCGGGATCGGCCTGGGGAAGACGAGTGGTTGGGCGCACCGTGCGGTGCTCAAGCAGGCGGGGGTCCGGCAGGTCCGCGGCGCGGCATACGTCCGGGTCGACGACGCCGGCCTCCATGTGAGCGTCGACGGCGAACCGCTGCTCGTCGAGGCCGACCACGTCGTGCTCTGTGCGGGCCAGGAGTCCGTCCGCGGACTGTACGACGAGCTGGTCGCCGCCGGAGCCCGCGCCCACCTGATCGGGGGCGCCGACGTCGCCGCCGAGCTCGACGCCAAGCGCGCGATCGAGCAGGGCACCCGGGTCGCGGCCGCCCTGGCGACCTGACCGGCCCTGGGCCGGCTGCGGACCGGCGGGCCGCTGCCCGACCCTAGACTGCCGCCCATGCGGATCACCGTCATCGGGTGCGGTTACCTCGGGGCCACCCACGCCGCCGCCATGGCGGAGCTCGGGCACGAGGTCCTCGGCATCGAGAGCGACCCGGTCAAGCGGCAGCAGCTGACCGAGGGCCGGGTGCCGATCTACGAGCCAGGCCTCTCCGACCTGCTGTCGCACCACGTTGCCTCGGGGCGCCTGCGGTTCACCGACTCCTGGGCCGAGGTCGCGGACTTCGGCGACCTGCACTTCCTCTGTGTGGGCACCCCGCAGAAGGCGGAGAGCCTGGCAGCCGACCTCAGCCAGGTCGAGAGCGCGATCGAGGGGCTGGCGGCCCACCTGACGCGACCCGCGGTCGTCGTGGGCAAGTCGACGGTCCCGGTCGGCACGGCCGAGCGGATGGCGCGTCGCCTCGCCGAGATCGCGCCGGCCGGCTCCGACGTCCTGCTCGCCTGGAACCCGGAGTTCCTCCGCGAGGGCTTCGCGGTCGAGGACTCGATGCACCCCGACCGGATCGTGCTCGGAGTGACCGACGGCCGGGCCGAGAAGGTGCTCCGCGAGTTCTACGGGCCGCTGATCGACGCCGGCACCCCCATCGTGGTCACCGACTTCGCGACCGCCGAGCTCGTCAAGGTGGCCGCCAACGCCTTCCTGGCCACGAAGATCTCCTTCATCAACGCCATGGCCGAGGTCTGCGAGGCCACCGGTGCCGATGTCGTCGACCTCGCCGACTCGCTCGGGTACGACGCCCGCATCGGCCGCCGGTTCCTCCAGGCCGGCATCGGCTTCGGCGGCGGTTGTCTGCCCAAGGACATCCGGGCCTTCGTGCACCGGGCCGGTGAGCTGGGGGTCGAGGACGCGATGTCCTTCCTGCGCCATGTCGACGACGTCAACCAGCGCCAACGCGGACGCGTCGTCGACGTCGCCCAGGCGATGGTCGGGGGGCTCGCCGGCGCCCGGATCGCCGTCTGGGGCGCAGCGTTCAAGCCCGACAGCGACGACGTCCGCGACTCCCCGGCGCTCTCGATCGCCGGCGCCCTCTCGCTGCGCGGCGCCCAGGTCAGCGTCTACGACCCCCGCGCGAACGACACCGCCCGGGTGGCGTTCCCGACCCTGGTCTACGCCGAGTCGGCCGTGGACGCATGCCTCGACGCCGACCTGGTGCTGCACCTGACCGAGTGGCCCGAGTTCCGCAACATCACGCCGGACCACCTCGACCGTGTGGTCAGCCGGCGTCGGATCTTCGACGGTCGCAACGCCCTCGACCTCGAGGCGTGGCGCACCGCGGGCTGGACCGCCCGCGCCCTCGGTCGCCCCTAGCGGCACGCGCCGAGGTCCGTCGCTAGTTGTCGGGGGGCTGCTTGCGGATCGTCTCGGCGTACCACTCGAACGACCGCTTAGGGATCCGCTCCAGGGTGTCGTAGTCGACGTACACCAGGCCGAAGCGCTGGGTGTAGCCCTCGGCCCACTCGAAGTTGTCCATCAGCGACCACGTGTAGTAGCCGCGGACGTCGACGCCGGCCCGGACGGCGACCGCCACGGCCCGCAGGTGCGCGTCGAGATAGTCGATCCGTTCCTGGTCGTCGATGACGCCCTCGTCGTCGGGTACGGCGTCGTAGGAGCACCCGGACTCGGTGATCATGATCGGCGGCAGCGCGGCGCGGTAACGCGCCCGCAGGGTGATCAGCCACTCGCGGAGCGAGTCGGGCACCACCGGATGACCGAAGGCGGTGGTCGGGTAGCCGACGATCTGGAGCTCCTCGAACGGGTTCGGGGAGTCCTCGGGCGCGGCCCCGATGCGCATCGGGTTGTAGTAGTTGACGCCGTAGAAGTCGAGCGGCTGGCGGATCGTGGCCAGGTCGCCGGCCTGCACCACCGGGTCGAGCAGGGGGGCAAGGTCGAAGGGGTAGCGTCCGAAGAGCATCGGCTCGGCGAACATCCCGTTCCAGAGCGCGTCGAAGAGCTTCGAGGCACCGACGTCGGCCTCGTCGTCGCTGGCAGGCCAGATCGGTGCGTGGTTGTTGGCGCAGCCCACGCTGCTCGCACCCGCCGCACGTAGCGCGATCGCGGCCCGACCGTGACCGAGCAGCAGGTGGTGAGCCACCGGCAGCGCGTCGAACATCAGCTCCCGACCCGGCGCATGCGTCCCGAGGGCGTAGCCCAGCATCGTCACCACGTTCGGCTCGTTGACCGGGATCCAGTGCTCCACCCGGTCCGCGAGGCGCTCGCCGACCAGTCCGGCGTACTCAGCGAAGCGGTCCACGGTGTCGCGGTTCAGCCAGCCGCCCTCGTCCTCGAGCGCCTGGGGCAGGTCCCAGTGGTAGAGCGTGGCCATCGGCTGGATGCCGCGCTCGAGCAGCCCGTCGACAAGCCGCTCGTAGAAGTCGAGCCCCGCCTCGTTCGCCGGCCCGGACCCGCCGGGCTGCACCCGCGGCCAGGAGATCGAGAACCGGTAGCCGCCCAGGCCCAGGCGTGCCATCAGGTCGAGGTCCTGGTCCAGGCGGTGGTAGTGGTCGCAGGCGACATCGCCGGTCGACCCGTCCACGATGCGCCCGGTCTGGTGGGTGAAGGTGTCCCAGATGCTCGGTCCCTTGCCGTCCTCGGTGGCCGCCCCCTCGATCTGGTACGACGCGGTGCTGGCACCGAACCGGAAGCCCGGTGGAAGCAAGGGGTGAGGCACGGGGATCATTGTGTCGGTGACCGTCATCATTCGTCGGGCTTTGGACCGGTTCTCGACCCGTGATTCGGGTCGCCAGGCCCTGCACTCCTTCTCGTTCGGCTCCTCGTACGATCCCGCACGCGTGTCTTTCGGCCCGTTGTTCGCGCTCAACGACCACCTTCTCGGGCATGGCCGGGGGTACGACGCACACGAGCACAGCGATGTGGTGCTCGTCACGTGGGTGGTGTTCGGCGAGCTGGTCCACACCGACGAGACCGGCACCTCGACCCTCGGGCCCGGCGAGCTGGCGGTGACGCGCACCGGCAGCGGCACCACCCACAGCGAGTTCGCGGGCGACTCCGCCACGCGCTTCGTCCAGATGTGGCTGCGCCCCGGTGACACCGGCGGCGACCCGGTGCGCGAGACGTCGGCCCCCGACCTGACCGGCCCCGGGCCGGTACCCGTGGCCGGCCGCTCCGGTCTCACCCTCGACGTGCCCGGCGCGACCCTCTCCATCGCGGAGCTCGCCGCCGGTGACACCTTGCTGCTGCCCGGGGAACCGCTCGTCCACGTCTTCGTCGTGACCGGGGCCCTCCTCAGGTCGAGCCTGGCCGAGCCGCTGGCGGCGGGCGACGCCTTCGAGATCTCCCGGGAGACCCCCGGGGACCGCGACGGTCGCGACCTCGCGGTCACCGCCGCCGTACCGACACAGCTGCTCGTCTGGACCTTCCAGGAATGACCTCGAGCCTCAGGGCACCAGCACGCCGGGGTTGAGGATCCCCTCCGGGTCCAGCGCCGCCTTCACGGCCCGCAGGACGGCGATCCCGAGCGCGCCGATCTCCGCCTCGAGCCAGGGCTGATGGTCGGTCCCGACCGCATGGTGATGGGTGATCGTGGCCCCGGCCGCGACGATCGCGTCCATCGCGGCCGCCTTCGCGGTCAGCCAGCGTCCGATCGGGTCGTCACCCTCGGCAGCCGCCACGGTGAAGTAGAGCGAGGCACCGGTCTCGTAGACGTGCGAGACGTGGCACAGCACGATCGCCGACTCGCCCAGCGAGCCGCGCAGTGCGGCCGACACCCCGTCGTACACCTCACGGAGGCGGGACCAGTACGTCGCGGTCTCGAGCGTCTCGACGAGCACCCCGACGTCGAGCATCGAGTCGCGGAGGTACGGCGCGTCGAAGCGCCCGGCTGCCCAGGAGCGGCCGGGGTCCTCGCCCACGAGCTCACCGCCGAGCGCGGAGAGCACCGCCGTCACCGCCGTACGGCGTGCGGTCACCGCGGCGGGCGTCCCCTCGTAGCCGACGATCATCAGGCAGCCGCCGGCCGACCCACCGCCCACGGCGTCGGGGTCGGCCAGGTTGATCGCTGTCTCGGACTCGTCGGAGAGCCGCAGCACCGTCGGCAGGAGCTGGGTCTGGGCGAGCTGCCGGACCGCATCCGCCCCGGCGTCGAAGGACGGCCAGCGCCACCCCTCGTACACCCGCTCCTCGGGCAGGGGACGCACCCGCACCGTCACCGACGTGATCACCCCGAGCGCGCCCTCCGACCCGAGGAAGAGCTGCCGCAGGTCGGGACCGGCGGCGCTCGCGGGCGCGTGCCCGAGGACGACCCGGCCGGCCGGGGTGGCCACCTCGAGTCCCGTCACCAACGCGTCGAAGCGGCCGTAGCCCGCCGAGGACTGGCCGCTCGAGCGGGTCGCCGCGAAGCCGCCGATCGTGGCGTACTCGAACGACTGGGGGAAGTGACCGAGCGTCATCCCGTGCTCGGCCAGGAGCGCCTCGGCCTCGGGGCCGCGCAGGCCGGGCTCGAGGGTGGCGGTCATCGAGACGGGGTCGACGGCGAGCAGCCTCTTCATGCGGACCAGGTCGAGGCTGAGCACGCCGGCGTACCCCTCCCGGCGCGCGACCAGCCCGCCGGTGACCGACGTGCCGCCGCCGAAGGGCACCACCGCGAGCCGGTGGTGGCCCGCCACCTCGAGCAGTGCCTGGACCTGGTCTGCGTCGGCGGGGCGGACGACGGCATCGGGTGCATCGGTGAGGTCGCCGGCGCGGGCGCGCAGCAGGTCGGGCGTGGACTTCCCGCGGGTGCGCAGCCGGCGGCTCTCGTCGTCGGTGACCAGCTGGTCCGGGCCGACCACGGCGGCGAGGTCGGCGAGCGCGGCCCCGGGCAGGGTCACCCCCGGCAGTGTCACCGGAGCCGAGTCGTCCACCCGGTGGTCGACGACCGGGAACACCAGCTCCACCAGACCGCGGGCGGTCTCCGGCAGGTCGGCAGCGCGGTCTGGGTCGCCCCAGCGGGTCGGGTGCATCTCTCCGGTCATGTGTTACAGTGTGACACATGACGTCACTTCGTCACAACGAGGCGCCCGACCCGCAGTCGGCGTACCTCGACGCCGCCCGCGCCTGCATCCTCGACGTCGGCTGGCGCCGGACGACCCTGACCGAGGTGGCCCGGCGCGCCGGGGTGAGCCGGATGACGATCTACCGCGCATGGCCCGACATGCCGACCGTGCTCGGCGACCTGATGACCCGCGAGTGGGGGGAGGTCGTCGCCCGTGCCGTCGGTGAGGCCGACGCCGCGCTCCCCGGGACACCGACCGCCGCCGACCGGCTCGTCGCCGAGGTGGTCGCGACGACCAGGGCACTGCGCGAGAACGAGCTCTTCGTCCGGATCGTCGAGCTCGACGCCGAGCTCCTCCTGCCCTACCTGCTGACCCGACGAGGCCGCAGCCAGCAGGCGATCGCGGAGCTGACCGCCGGGCGGATCCAGGAGGGCCAGGCCGAGGGGAGCATCCGCGCGGGCTCACCCGTGACGATGGCGCGGGCTCTCCTGCTGGCCGCCCACGGTTTCGTGCTCAGCGCGCACACCATGGTCGACGACGACGTGAGTGAGGACGACCTCGACGCCGAGCTCGAGCAGGTCGTACGCCGGGCGGTCACGCCATGAGCCGCGGACGCATCCGAGCCGGCCTCGACGAGGTCCCGACCCAGGTCGACCTGCTCGTGGTCGGGCTGGGCGTCACCGGCGTGGGGGTCGCCCTCGACGCCGTCGCGCGTGGGCTGACCGTCCTCGCCGTCGACGCGCACGACCTCGCCTTCGGTACGTCGCGCTGGTCCAGCAAGCTGGTCCACGGTGGCCTGCGCTATCTCGCCAACGGCCAGGTCGGCGTCGCCCACGAGAGTGCGGTCGAACGCGGGATCCTGATGGAGGTCACCGCTCCTCACCTCACCCACGCCCTGCCCTTCCTCCTGCCGCTCGACGACCACACCGGCCACCGTCAGGCCGCACTGCTCCGGGCCGGCATGGAGGCCGGCGACTGGCTCCGCATCGCGGCCCGCACCTCGCGCGAGACGCTGCCGCGCCCGCGTCGCGTCTCGGCGACCGAGAGTCACCACCTGGCGCCGGTGCTGGGCGCGGGCGTCCGCGGCGGGATCCTCTCGTGGGACGGCCAGCTCGAGGACGACGCGCGCCTGGTCGCCACCATCGCCCGGACCGCCGCCGGCCTCGGCGCCGAGCTCCGCACCCGTGCGCGGGCCGTCACGCTCACCGGCACCGGGGCGGTGCTGCGCGACGAGCTGAACGGCACGGCGTACGACGTCCGCGCCCGCGCGGTCGTCAACGCTGCCGGCGTCTGGGCGGGTGGCCTGGTCGACGACGTGCGGCTGAGCCCGAGTCGCGGCACCCACCTCGTCGTGCGCGGCGCCGCGTTCCCCGACCTGCGCGTCGCGTTGACCCTGCCCGTGCCCGGCGCCCGCAACCGATTCCTCAACGTGCTCCCCCAACCCGACGGCCTGGTCTACATCGGGCTCACCGACGAGGCCGTCGACGGCGAGCCGCCCGACGTCCCCGAGCCGAGCCGGGCCGAGGTCGACTTCCTCGTCTCGACCGTCTCGTCGTGCCTCGCCCGCCGGTTGACCACGGCCGACGTGGTCGGCTCCTACGCCGGGCTGCGACCGCTGCTGAAGGCCGACGGCCGCACCGCGGACCTGTCCCGACGTCACGCCGTGCTCACGTCGACCTCCGGCGTGGTGACCGTGGTCGGTGGCAAGCTCACGACCTACCGCCGCATGGCCCAGGACGCGGTCGACGCGGCCGTGGCCCGCGCGGACCTCGCGGCCGGCCCCTGCACCACCGCTCGCCTCCCGCTCGCCGGTGCCGCCTCGCGGCCGGAGCTGGCCCGGCTCGCCGCGACCTCGCCGTCGCCGCGGCTGGTCCGGCGCTACGGCGCGGACGCCGGGCTGGTGCTGGCCGATGCCAGGGCGGCCACCGGCCTGCGCGACGCCGACCTGCTCGCCCCCGTCGCCGACGGGGTCCCGATCACCCTGGCCGAGCTCGTCTTCGGGGTGACCCACGAGGGTGCCCACGACGTAGCGGACCTGCTGGACCGGCGTACCCGGGTCGGCCTCGTCGGCACGGACCGAGCCGCCGCCGAGCCGGCTGCGCGCCGTGCGATCGAGCTCGCGGCCGCCTCGGTTCGTTAAATCGGTGGGGGGCCCTCCCCAAGCGCGGTGTCCGTCCCCTACCTTGTACCCATGCTCGAGCCCCGGGGGGCGGCCTCAAGCACGTCATTCGAACCTGAAACGGACGTATCCGCCCGTGTAGTCATCGAAGCCCGCAACGCGTTGTTGCAGGGCCGCATCTCCGACGCTCTGGAGCTGGTGGAAAGTGCGCGACACGACCCCGACCTCTCCGACGGGTCCCGGGTCGAGCTGGCCCTGACGGGGCTGCTGTCCCGGTTGGCCCGGGGCGACCTCCGCGGCGCCGCACCGTTCTCCCGCGAGCTGACCGCCCTGGTCCGCGTGCGCGGACCCGTGGCCGCCCGCGCCTGCTTCGGCCTCGGCGAGTTCGCCGCGGCCCGGGGCCAGACCGACCTGAGCGTGACCTACTACGAGAGTGCCGGCGAGGAGCTCGACGGGGCGGACGATCGCCCCTGGCTGCCCTGGCGCAGCGGCCTGGCGCGGATCCTGGCAGGGCGCGGCGAGGTCGGCACCGCCACCGGCCTGGTGGAGGAAGAGCTCACCGAGGCGCGCATCCTGGACTCGCCGTACGCCGTCGCCTCCACACTGCGCACGATGTCAGCGGTCGCCCCGACCGACCAGCGCGTGGAGCTCCTCGACGAGGCTCTCGCCCTGCTCGCCGGCAGTGACGCCGCACGGCTCGAGGCCCAGATCCGGACCGACCTGGCGGGCTGGCTGATGCTGCTGAGGCCGACCGAGTCGGCCCAGGCCGTCGACCTGCTCCGTTCGGCCGAGAAGTACGCCCGGCAGGAGGACCTCGCACCCCTGCTCGGCCGGATCCGCTGGCTCCTCGAGCGCCTCGGCGAGGCTCCCGACGGCGAGCTGGCCGGCCGGATGTCCGAGCTGAGCGCCGCCGAGCAGCGGGTCGCTCAGCTGGTGGTGCTGGGCAAGCGCAACCGCGAGATCGCCGTCGAGCTGGGCGTCAGCGTCAAGTCGGTCGAGTGGCACGTCTCGCACATCCTGCGCAAGCTCTCGATCACCTCGCGCCTCGACCTCGCCGACGCCCTGGCCCAGCCGCGCCAGAACCGCTGACCCGAGCGGTCAGCTCGGGATCGCGACGTACGTCGTGTCGAGGTACTCCTCGATGCCCTCGAAGCCACCCTCCCGGCCGAACCCGCTCGCCTTCACGCCGCCGAACGGTGCCGCCGGGTTGGAGACCAGGCCGGTGTTGACCCCGACCATGCCGAACTCCAGGGCCTCGGCGACCTTGATCGTGCGCGCCAGGTCGCGGGTGTAGACGTAGGACGCCAGGCCGTACTCCGTGGCGTTGGCCAGCGTGATCGCCTCGTCGTCGGAGGTGAACGTCGTGATCGGCGCCACCGGACCGAAGATCTCCTCGCTGTTGATGCGCGCCTCCGCCGGGACGCCGAGGAGAACCGTCGGCGCGAAGAAGTGGCCCGGCCCGTCGGTGGCGGAGCCACCGCAGACGACCTCGGCACCGTCGTGCACCGCGTCGATGACCAGCTGACCGACCGACTCGACGGCGTCGGCGTTGATCAGCGGTCCGACGTCGGTGCCGGACTCCTGGCCGCGACCTGTGCGCAACGCGCCCATCCGCTCGCCGAGCAGCTGCCCGAACTCGCGGGCGACCGACTCGTGGACCAGGAACCGGTTGGCGGCGGTGCAGGCCTCGCCCATGTTGCGCATCTTGGCGATCATGGCGCCGTCCACGGCCGCCTTCACGTCGGCGTCCTCGAACACGATGAACGGCGCGTTGCCGCCGAGCTCCATCGAGAGCCGCTGCAGCTCGTCGGCCGACTGACGCACCAGCACCTTCCCGACCGGCGTGGACCCGGTGAAGCTCACCTTCCGGAGCCTCGGGTCGGCCATCAGGGTCGCGCTCAGCGCCTTGGAGTTGTGGGTGGTCACGACGTTGAGGACGCCCGCCGGGAGACCCGCCTCGTCGAGGACGGCCGCCAGGGCCAGCATCGTCAACGGCGTCAGCTCGGCAGGCTTGATCACCATCGTGCAGCCGGCCGCGACCGCCGGGCCGATCTTGCGGGTACCCATGGCGAGCGGGAAGTTCCAGGGGGTGAGGAACAGACACGGACCGACCGGCTTGCGAATCGTGAGCAGCCGCGAGCCGCCGGCCGGCGCCTGCATCCAGCGACCGTGGATCCGCACGGCCTCCTCGGCGAACCAGCGGAAGAACTCCGCGCCGTACGTCACCTCGCCCTTCGCCTCGGCCAGCGTCTTGCCCATCTCGAGGCTGATCAGCTCGGCGAAGTCGTCGGCCCGGTCCATGATCGCCTCGAAGGAACGGCGCAGGATCTCGCCGCGGTCTCGAGGGGGCGTCGCGGCCCACTCGGCCTGGATGCCGGCGGCGGCGTCGAGCGCCGCCATCGCATCGTCGGTGCTGCCGTCGGCGACGTCGGTGATCACCGACTCGTCGGCAGGGTCGTGGACCTCGAACCTGCTGCCGGAGCTCGAGTCGCGCCACTCACCGCCGATGAAGAGACCGCGGGATCCGGTCTTGGCCAAGAGGTCTAGTCCAGTCATGGGAATCACCCTGTCACTTCGGTGAAGTTTGCCGAAAGTCTTCACGCGATCGTCTCAGGTCTGACACGCTTTCACCGTCGGCCTGGGGGCTAGCACCCGACCGATACGTGAGCCCCTCGCTGACCCCATGCTGCGAGGGGCTCGCCCCATTTCGCATCGCGTGCGTCGTGTGCGTCGCCGGGGTCGCCGGCCGCGTGGCCCATCCGGGACCTTCCGCCTCTTGAACATCCGCCCCGGGAGGAGTTGATTCGGGACCAACGTGTTCTGAGTCGGCGGCCCGACGCGGCCGCCCCGGTACCTGGAGGCAGACCATGGCGGACAAGGTGGGCGGTCGTAGAACAGCCGGGCAAGATCTCGGGGCGAGCAGCCCCGACCGGATCCGCAACGTGGTGCTCGTCGGGCCGGGCGGTTCCGGCAAGACCACCTTGGTCGAGACGCTGCTCGCCTCCGCCGGAGCCATCCCCCGTGCCGGGACGATCCAAGAGGGTTCGACGGTCTGCGACTTCGAGGAGTCCGAGCGGGCGCACGAGCGGTCGATCTCGCTGGCCATCGCCCCGGTCGTCCACCGCGACACCAAGATCAACTTCATCGACACCCCCGGGTACGCCGACTTCGTGGGCGAGGTCCGCGCCGGCCTCCGCGCCGCCGACTGCGCGTTGTTCGTGATCGCGGCCAGCGAGGCCGTGGACGACGCCACCTCCGCCCTCTGGCGCGAGTGCGCCGAGGTGGGCATGCCCCGCGCCGTCGTGATCACCAAGCTCGACCAGGCCCGCGCCGACTACGACGGCGTCCTCGCAGCGTGCCAGGCGGCGTTCGGCGACAAGGTACTGCCGCTCTACGTCCCGGTCCGCGACGGCGCCGAGGTCACCGGACTGGTCGACCTGATGGTCGGCTCGACCGTCGACGGGGGCGACCACGAGGACCTCCGCGGCGCCCTGATCGAGGGGATCATCGAGGAGTCCGAGGACGAGACCCTGATGGACCGCTATCTCGGCGGCGAGGACATCGCCCACGACACCCTCACCCAGGACCTCGAGAAGGCCGTCGCCCACGCCACCTTCCACCCCGTCGTACCGGTCTGCTCGGTGTCCGGCGTCGGGTGCTCCGAGCTGCTCGACCTCGCCGTCGACGGCTTCCCGTCCCCGCTCGAGCACGCCTCACCCGAGGTGTTCACCCCGGCCGGGGCCGTCGCCGAGCCGATCAGCGGCGACCCACGCGGTCAGCTCGTCGCGGAGGTCGTGAAGACCTCCAGCGACCAGTACGTCGGCCGGGTCAGCCTGGTGCGCGTCTTCTCCGGCACGCTCACACCGGACGCGCCGGTCCACGTGTCGGGCCACTTCACGTCGTTCTTCGCCGAGTCCACCCACGAGGACCACGACGAGGACGAGAAGGTCGGGTCGCTCACCTACCCGTTCGGGCGGCTGCACGTCCCGGCGGACTCCGTGATCGCCGGTGACCTGGCCGCGATCGGCAAGCTCAGCCGGGCCGAGACCGGCGACACCCTCTCCTCGATCGAGGAGCCCCGCGTCCTGCGGCCGTGGTCGATGCCCGAGCCATTGCTGCCGGTGGCCATCGTCGCGAAGAGCAAGGCCGACGAGGACAAGCTCTCCCAGGCGCTCGGCCGGCTCGCCGCCGAGGACCCGAGCGTGCGGGTCGAGAACAACCCCGAGACCCACCAGCTCGTCCTCTGGACCATGGGCGAGGCCCATGCCGACGTCCTGATCGCCCGGCTCGCCGACCGCTACTCCGTCCATGTCGAGACCGAGCCCTTCCTCGTGTCGCTGCGCGAGACGTTCGGCGGAGCGGGCAAGGGGCTGGGCCGGCACGTCAAGCAGTCCGGTGGGCACGGGCAGTACGCCGTGTGCCACATCGAGGTCGAGCCGCTGCCCGAGGGCGGCGGCTTCGAGTTCGTCGACAAGGTGGTCGGCGGCTCCGTGCCCCGCCAGTTCATCCCGTCGGTCGAGAAGGGCGTGCGGTCCCAGATGGAGCGCGGAGTCCGCGCCGGCTACCCGATGGTCGACCTCCGGGTGACTCTCACCGACGGCAAGGCTCACGCCGTGGACTCCTCCGACATGGCCTTCCAGATGGCCGGGTCCCTGGCGCTCCGTGAGGCGGCGGCGTCCGCGAACGTGACCATGCTCGAGCCCTACGACGTGGTGGCCGTCGTCGTCCCCGACGACCACATCGGCTCGACCATGAGCGACCTCTCGTCACGCCGCGCGCGGCTGCTCGGCACCGACAAGGTCGGCGACGACCGCACCGTCATCCATGCGGAGGTGCCCCAGACCGAGCTGGCCCGCTACGCCGTCGACCTGCGCTCGTCGACCCACGGCGCCGGCTCGTTCACCCGCTCCTTCGGCCACTACGAGCCGATGCCCGAAGAGGTCGCCCGGACGGTCGCCACCCGCGACCGCTGAGGCGGGGGGCGCTTGTCGGGATACCCGGCTCACCGGGGATCCCTGCACTTCTCAGCCGTTGCAACCCTCGAGAAGTGCAGGGAGTGACTCGTCGCTGTGGCTGGAGTGGCGTGAGGGCCGACGCGCCGGCAGCGGCTCAGCGGGCCTGGGCGCCGCGGAGGAACTGCTCGAGGAGCGGTCCGGCGGTGCCGGCGCCGGTCTGGCCCACGTCGACGAACGCGCACACCGCGAGGTCGCCCTGGCCGCCGATCATCCAGGCGTGGGTGAGCCGTTTGCCGTTGCGGTCGAACTCGGCCGTACCTGTCTTGGCGATCACCGGAGGGCCGGGCACGTCGGCGAGCCCGATGCCGGTGCCACGGGTGACCACGCCGCGCAGCATCTGCTTGAGAGTCGCGTCCTGCGACGCCGTCAGCGGGGTCGCCGAGGACGTCGCAGGGGGCACCGACGTGACCAGCTGGGGTACGACGGTGTGCCCGGCGACCACGGACGCCATCACCGTGGCCATCGTCATCGGCGAGGCGAGGATCTGCCCCTGTCCGATCATGTCGGCGGCCTTCTCGGTCTCCGACGCCGGCGGTACGACGTTCCCGAAGTACGCCGGGAACCCGAGGTCGTGGTCCACCCCCATGCCGAGCGTGGCGGCGGCATCGACCAGGTCGTGCGAGCCGAGCCGGGTGCGCTCGTTGATGAAGGCCGTGTTGCACGAGTCGGCGAGAGCGGTGGCCAGCGTGATCCGGCCGTTGGCGGACGGCGGGTAGAAACTGTCGTTGGTGAACACCTTGCCGTTCACGTTCACGCTGGTCGGGCAGTCGACCGATGACGACGGCGTCTGACCCTGCTTCACCAGCGCCAGCGACCCCACCGTCTTGAACGTCGAGCCGGGGGCGAACCGACCGTAGGTCGCGTCGTTGTAGCCGTTGTTGCCCGGTCCGTTGGCCGCCGCGACGATGGCGCCGGTCGAGGGCCGGACCGCGACGATCGCGCTGGCCGGGCCGACGCCGGCCAGGATCCGTTCGGCGAGCAGCTGCAACCGCGGCTCCAGGGTCAGCCGGAGCGGTGTGCCGTTGACCGGCTTGGTGGCGAAGACCTTCGTCCGCTTGCCGTCGGACGCCACGGAGTCCACCTGGACGCCGGGACTGCCGCGCAGCTGCTCGTCGTACCGCGCCTCGAGGCCCGACAGCCCGGCGAGGTCACCGACCCGGTAGACGCCGGGGTTGTCCTTGATCATCTCGGCCGTGACCGGCCCGACCGTACCGAGGATCGGGGCCGCGAACTCCTTGGTGATCGCGAGCGGTAGCCGGCCCGCGATCGCGTCGACGCCCTTGATGTGGACATACGCCCGGGTGACGGCAGGAGGCACCTCGCCCTGGCGGAAGACGATCGCCTGGACGAAGGCCTTCGGACCGGCGGCCTTGACCTGCTTGACGTACGACGCGGCGTCGATGCCGACGAGCTGCGCGAGGCGACGCGCGGAGTCGGGCGCCTGCGCGGCACCCACCTTGAGGCGGTCGACGCCGAACCGGACCACGGGGCGCTCGGTGACCAGGCCGACGCCGCGCGGGCCGAGGATGTCACCGCGCCCCGCCTCCACCGTGGACGCCGACAGTGTGGTGCGGGGGTCGTCGAGGGAGGGCTCCACGACGCTCGGCGCCCAGGTCATCTGCCAGCGACCGTCCACGAGCTTCATGGGCGCGCTGGTCTGGTAGCTCCAACCGGTGCCGAGCGGCCAGAGCCAGCTCAGCGTCGCGGTGGCCGTTGCGTCCGACGACTTCTTCACCGCGGTCACCTCGACCTTCGGCTTCACCTCGCCCAGCCCGGCGACCGTCGCGTCGTACTCGTGGCCCGCCTGCGAAGCCGACATGCCACTGAAGCCGACACCCGAGAGGTCGCCCGAGGAGAGTCCCTCGGCCAGCGTGTCCGCGGCAGGAGCCGGGTCGGGCCCGGAGTCCTTGGACCCGCACCCGGCCGACAGGAGCGCCAGGCAGAGGGTGGGCAGGAGCAGACGTGCCGAGCGGGTCCCCATGGCCGTCATCTTGCCAAAGGGGTGCACGGCCCCCGGTCAGCCCAGAGCCGGGAGCCGCTCCAGCGCTGAGGCCACGGCCGCCTGGAGCTCGACGTCGTCCCAGCTGTGGTCGGTGATGTCACCGCGCAGATACGCGTCGTACGCCGCCAGGTCGAGGTGGCCGTGACCGCACAGCGCCGTCAGGATCACCTTCTCCTCCCCGGTCTCGGTGCAGCGGTGGGCCTCCTCGATGGTGGCGGCGAGCGCATGCGTGGGCTCGGGTGCCGGCACGATCCCCTCGGTGCGCGCGAAGAGCACACCCGCGGCGAAGCACTCCATCTGCTTCTTGGCGACCGCCTCGAGCTCGCCGGTCTCGTACAGGTGACTGATCAGCGGGCTCATGCCGTGGTAGCGGAGGCCCCCGGCATGGATCGGGTCCGGGATGAAGTCGTGCCCCAGTGTGTGCATCTTCATCAGCGGCGTCATCCCGAGGGTGTCGCCGAAGTCGTAGGCGTAGGTGCCCTGGGTCAGGCTCGGGCACGACGCGGGCTCGACCGCGCGCACCACAGGAGACATCCGCCCGGCCCACTTCTCGCGCAGGAACGGGAAGGCGAGGCCTCCGAAGTTGGACCCGCCGCCGGTGCAGCCGACGAGCAGGTCGGGGGTCTCACCGACCATCGCCAGCTGCAGCAGTGCCTCCTCGCCGATCACGGTCTGGTGCAGCAGCACGTGGTTGAGCACGCTGCCCAGGGCGTAGTTGGTGTCGGACCGCTGCGCGGCCACCTCGACCGCCTCGCTGATCGCGATCCCGAGCGAGCCGGTGGAGTCGGGGTCCTGCGCCAGGATCGCCCGGCCGGCCTCGGTCAGGTCGCTCGGGCTGGGGTGCACGACCCCGCCGAACGTCTCGATCATGATCCGTCGGTACGGCTTCTGGTCGTACGACGCCCGCACCTGCCAGACCTCGCACTCGAGGTCGTACTGCGAGCAGGCGAACGCCAACGCGGTCCCCCACTGACCGGCCCCGGTCTCGGTGGTCAGCTTGGAGATGCCGGCCCTCTTGTTGTAGAACGCCTGCGGTACGGCGGTGTTCGGCTTGTGGGATCCGGCCGGGGAGACACCCTCGTACTTGTAGTAGATCCGCGCCGGCGTCCCGAGCGCCTTCTCGAGCCGGTGTGCCCGGAAGAGCGGCGACGGCCGCCAGAGTCGGTAGACGTCGAGGACCTCGCCGGGGATCTCGACGTACTGCTCCTGCGAGACCTCCTGCAGGATCAGGTCCATCGGGAACAGGGGCGCGAGATCCTCAGGCCCGACCGGCTGACCGGTGCCCGGGTGGAGGACCGGCGGCGGGGGCGTCGGCAGGTCGTGCAGGACGTTGTACCAGCGCGTCGGCAGGTCGCTCTCGGCGAGCAGGATCTTGTGGTCGGCGGTCGGGGGCATGGGCCGAGCCAAGCACTCGGGACCGTCGTTGTCAGCCCCCCGTTCCGTGCGGCCTCACCGGGCGCCGGCGTACGGCGTACCGAAGCGCTCGGGTCGGATCGTGCGGTCGACGGCGGCGTAGTGCCGCTGCTGCGCCGCGAGCGCCGGCCCCTGCGCCCGCGCGGCGGCGAGCACGGACTTGGTGACCGTGAGGCCGGCGCCGGTCAGCATGGGGCTGACGAGCGGGGTGTAGCCGGCGGAGTGTCCGGCGCGGTTGGGGTGGTAGCTCTCGCTGATCGGGTTGGACAGGCCGTTGAGCCACTCGGGGTTGCCGCAGACCGCGTGGCCGATGAACGCGCTGGTCGGGTTGGCGAAGGCGAAGCCCCTGGCGGCGGCGGCCGCCGCGAGCTTGCTGTTGAGCAGGTCGGCAGTGGCGTTCAGCAGCGACTCGTCGGAGGGGCTGAACCAGGTGAGCGCGTTGCAGTCCTCGCCGTTGAAGAGGCGCGGGTAGCCGACGACGACGACCTTCGCGTTCGGTGCCTTCGCCCGGATCGAGGAGTAGAGCGTGGCGAGCGATCCCGGGAGGGTGTTCTTCAGGTAGCTCTGGGCCTTGCTCACCGCGCCGTGGCAGTCACTGAGCCAGCCCGGCTCGGCACAGGTGGTGATCACGCTGGTGAAGCCGGCGTCGTTGCCGCCGACGGAGATGGTCACGTAGCCGGTGCCGGCGCTCAGGGCACTGAGCTGGGTGTTGGTCACGTCGGAGACCTTGGCGCCCGAGCAGGCACGGAAGTTGAGCGCGTAGCCCTTCGCTGCGGCGATCAGGCTCGGGAAGGCGTACACCGAGCGCTGGCAGGAGGTGCCGTCATCGAGGTAGGAGCGGGTGCCGACGCCGGAGGAGTAGGAGTCACCGAGCGCCACGTACGACGGTGGGGCGGCTTGGGCCGGTGCCGCGGCGAGCAGTGGAACCGACAGCGCGGCGGCCGCGAGCGCAAGGAGCCGGCGTACGGGCGTGCGGAGCATGGGACCTCCCGAAGCGGGTGTGATGCGGGTCACTCTAGGGCCGGGAATCATCCGGGGCCGGATGCGTTGTACTGGACAGTTAGTTGAAAATTCAACTCAAGACCTCTAGGAGCCCCTCATGGCTGACAGCACCTTCGACCCCGCCACCACCGTCATCGCCGACATCAAGGGCGACTACACCCTCGACCCGACGCACACCCACCTGGGCTTCAGCACCCGCCACGCGATGGTCACCACCGTGCGCGGTCAGTTCACGAGCTTCACCGGCGAGGCCGTGGTCGACACCGCCAACCCGGCGGCGAGCAAGGTCGAGGTGAAGATCCAGGCCGCCAGCGTCGACACCGGCGTGGCCGACCGCGACGGTCACCTGCGCGGCGCCGACTTCTTCGACGTCGAGACCTACCCCGAGATCACCTTCGTCTCGACCGGCGTGGAGCGCGACGGCGACGACTGGGCGATCACCGGCGACCTGACCATCAAGGACGTCACCAAGCCGATCACCATCGACTTCGAGTCCACCGGCTCCGCCAAGGACCCCTTCGGCAACCTGCGGATCGGCTTCGAGGGCAAGGCCGTCCTGAGCCGCAAGGACTGGGGCCTCACCTGGAACGCCGCGCTCGAGACCGGCGGCATGCTGGTGTCGGACAAGATCAAGCTCGAGTTCGACATCTCCGCCATCCAGAAGTGACCCACGCCGACCCGGCACTTCTTCACGCGAAGAGGTGCCGGGTCGGTGTCATGTCCGCGTCGACTTCTGCCGGGTCAGCGCATATTCGGGTGAACTTCTGCCGGGTCAGCGGTTGAATGCCGGGCGTGGACGAGCTGGACCTGCCCGCCGGGCTGACCTCGCGACCGTTGACCATGGGAGACGCCTACGCGGTGTACGAGGTGATGGCGCGGCAGGAGCAGCACGACCTCGGCAAGGTCGAGATCGAGCCGGCCGACATCGTCGGCGACTGGCAGAAGCCCAGCTTCGAGGTCGGGGGCTCCACCATGGGCGTCCTCGAGGGCGACGCGTTGGTCGCCTACGCCGAGGTCAACAAGTCCGGGCGCGGCGACGCGGCCGTCCACCCGTCGTACCGCCGGCGCGGGATCGGTACGACGCTCGCCTCCTGGATGCGCGCGCGCACGGCCGAGCTCGGCGGCACCGTGATCGGCAGCCCGGTCCCCGAAGGGTCGCCCGGCGACCAGCTCCTGGAGAAGCTCGGCTGGAAGATCCGCTGGACCAGCTGGGTGCTCAACCTGCCGGAGGGCGCGCGGATCGCGGAGCGGCCGCTGCCCGACGGGTACCGGATCCGGGCGGCGACGCCCGACGACTACCCCGCCGCCCACGTCGTCAAGGAGGACGCGTTCCTCGAGTGGTCCGAGCGCGAGCGCGAGCCCTACGAGGACTTCCTCGCCACCACGACCCGGCGCCCGGGCTTCGAGCCGTGGCACTTCCGGGTGGTCACCGATGCCGGCGGCGAGGTCGTCGGCCTGTCCTTGCTGAGCATGTACGGCGAGCCACCCGTCGAGGCCTTCATCAGCCAGCTCGCCGTACGCCGCGACCAGCGGCACCAGGGCCTCGCCCAGGCGCTGCTCGTCGACGCCTTCGCCCGCGGCCGCGAGCACGGCGCGAAGCGCTCGGCCCTCTCCACGGACTCCCGGACCGGTGCGCTCACGCTCTACCAGAAGGTCGGCATGGTGGTCGGCGACGTCTGGGTCAACCGAGCCAGCGAGGTCTGAGCAGCCACCCGGTCAGCGCCAGCGTGCCGACCGCGGGTGGTGGTGAGCGAAGCGGCGGATCACGAAGAGGTAGACCAGCAGCGCGACCAGGACCCACGGCAGATGGGTGAAGACCAGCACGACGACGACCAGCGCGATCAGCAGCTTGACCGGGAACGGTACCCGCGGCAGCGGTCCAGGCCCACCCCTCCATGCGCGGGGTGGGGTCGGCGTCGCGGCCGGTTGGACCGGGCGTGGCCGAGGCAGGTCCGAGAACGCCGGAGCCAGGTCCCCGGAGGTGCGTGCCGCCCAGATCTGCTCGAGCCGCTCGCTGTGCTCCTCGGCGGTGATCCGGCCCATCGCGAAGTGCTCACCGAGCTCGTGCGCGGCCGCCTCGCGCTCGGCGTCACCGATCCGGAGCCGCTCGTTCACCGCTCCTCCTCGTCGCCCGGTTCCTCCTCGAGCACGTCCACCTCGCCGTCGTCGCCGGGGTGGTCGGCCAGGATCCGGTAGAGCCCGCGGCGGGCTTCGACCAGGACGCCGATCGCATCGCGGCGCTGCTCCTCGGTGCCGGTGGAGATGATCTGCCAGACCGCGTTCATCACCCGCCCGACCTCGGGCTTCAGGGACGCGAACTCCGTGCCGTCACCCTTCTCCCGCGGCCCGCTGCCCTCGCGCTCGAACGGCGCCCAGACCTCGGCCACCTCCTCGGCATGGCTGGCCAGGTAGGCACGGCCGTCGTCCGAGAGCCGGAGGGTTCGCCGGCCCCGCTCGTCGTCGCCCTCGATCAGGCCCTCGTCCTCGAGCTGCGAGATCGTCGGGTAGACCGAGCCGGGGCTCGGCCGCCAGGCGCCGTCCGTGCGCTCGTTGATCTGCTGGATCACCTGGTAGCCGTTCAACGGCTCCTCGGCGAGCACGGCGAGGATCGCCACCCGCACGTCGCCGCGGCGTACGCGCGGACCACGCGGCGGACCGTCCTGACCGACCAGGCCGAACAGCCCGGTCAACCACGGCGGCGGGCCCGAGCGCCGATCCGGGCCCCACCTGCCCCACGGGCCGCCCCACTCGCCACCGCGGCGAGCCTGGGATCCGTGCTGGTTGAACAGGGACTCGAACTCGGGTCCCCAGGAACGGTGGTGGCTCATGGCCGCCTCCTCGCTGCGATGTCGAACGATCGGCTCGTCGACCGATCACGATATATCGCGAGCGTACGTGACGAAGGGACGCCGGACAAGGGGGTTCTCACCCGGACCGAGCCGCCCTAGGGTGACGCCATGGCCGACCCGCGGTTCCTGCTCGAGCCGCGCCACGTCCGCCCGGCCGGTCATCGGCTCTCCCTCTTCCAGACCGGTTCGTGAAGGAGTCCCATGACTGACTGGGGTGAGGTGTACCGCGCCAACGTGGACGCTGTCTGCGCGCTGGCCCGCACGCTGCGTGCCGAGGACCTCTCGCGCGTCGTACCGGCGACCCCGGACTGGACGGTCCACGACGTGCTGGCCCACCTGGCCGGCTCCCCCGCCGACCTCCTCGCCGACCGGATGGACGGCGCGCCGTCCGCGGCCTGGACCGCGCGGCACGTCGACGAGCGCGCCGCTCGCTCGGTGGACGAGCTGTGCGCGGAGATCCAGGGATCGGTCGACGGCGTGGTCGCGACACTCGAGGGCAACGACAGCCCGGCCATCGTCTGGAACTGCGCGGTCCACCACGCCGACCTGCACGAGGCCTTCGGCAAGGGAGCCCCGCCCGAGGCCATGTGGCGGCCTGTCCTGGAGGCGGTGGGCCCGCGGATGCTCGGCGAGAGCGTCGACGCGGTGGGCGACGTACCCGACTACGAGCTGTTCCGGGCGTTCTTCTCGCGACGCTCGCGGACGCAGATGACCGGTTGGGGTACGACGCTCGACCCGGCGGCGCTCGACCAGCTGTGCATCTTCGGCCCGCGCGACGACGACCAGCCGGTACCCGCCTGATCCCGGCCGCTCACCCCGTGTTGCGCATGCCGGCTGCGATCCCGTTGATCGTCAGCAGCAGCGCGCGCTCGAGAGCCGGGTCGTTCTCGCCCCGGCGGTAGCGCCCGAGGAGCTCGATCTGCAGATGGTGCAGGGGCTCGAGGTAGTTCTCCCGGATCTCGAGGGTGGTCCGCAGCGTGGGCTCGTCGTCGAGCAGCGCCTCGTCGCCGGTCACCGCCAGGAGCCGCTCGACGGTCAGGTCGTACTCCGCGCGGACCACGTCGAGCAGGGGCCGGAGCCGCTCGGGGGCCAGCCCGACGTACTGCTCGGCGATGTCGAGATCGGTCTTCACCAGCGTCATCGAGACGTTGCCGAGGAAAGTCCGGAAGAACGGCCACTCGCCGTACATCTCCTGGAGCTCCTCGACCTCGTCGGCGACCGCCGCGAGTCCCGACCCCACCCCGAACCAGCCCGGCACGATCTGGCGTGACTGGGTCCAGCCGAACACCCACGGGATCGCCCGTAGGTCGTCGAGGCCGTCGTCGGAGTCGGGCCGGCGCGCGGGCCGGGAGCCGATGTGGAGCGCGCCGAGGAGGTCGACCGGGGTCGAGGTGAGGAAGTACTCCGCCAGGCCGCCCTCCTCGACCAGCGCGCGGTAGCGCACGTGGGCGGCTTCGGAGATGCGGTCCATGGTCGCGTCCCAGCGACGCGCCTGGTCCGGCGTACGCCGGTCGGTGCGGTGCAGGATGCTCGCCTCGACCGTGGCGGCGAGCGCGAGCTCGAGGTTCTGTCGGGCGAGGGCCGGGAGCGCGTACTTGTCGCTGATCACCTCGCCCTGCTCGGTGATCTTCACCTCGCCGTCCACCGTGCCGAAGGGCAGCGCCATGATCGCGTCGTGCGTCGGGCCGCCGCCGCGCCCCACCGAGCCGCCGCGGCCGTGGAAGAACCGCAGCCGGACGCCGTGCCGACGGGCGACGTCGCGGGCCCGGCGCTGCGCGCGCTGGATCTGCCACTGCGACGTCGTGATGCCGCCGGCCTTGTTGGAGTCGGAGTAGCCGAGCATCAGCTCCTGGACGTCGCCGCGGAGCCGCAGCAGCTCGCGGTAGGACGCGTCGGCGAGGAGCGCGTCGAGGATGAACTCCGTCTGCTCCAGCTCCTCGACGGTCTCCAGCAGCGGGACGAACCCGATCCGGGCGACCCCGGACGGCAGGTCGACCAGGCCGGCCTCGCGGGCCAGGACGACCGCGGCGAGCACGTCGTCGGCATCGTGGGTCATCGAGATGATGTAGCTCTCGACCACACGCGGCCCGAGCGAGTCGAGCGCCCACCGGATGGCTCGGAACGTGTCGGCGGTGACAGTCGCGTCGGCGTCGAGGGGCAGTGGGCTTCGGGCGAGCGGACGGCGTCCGGCGAGCTCCTCGCTGAGGACCTTGAGCCGGGCCTGCCGGTCGAGGTCGGCGTACGGCGTGCCGAGATCGCCGATCCGGTCGATGAGCTGGCCCACCGCCTCGTGGTGCTTGGCCGAGTGCTCGCGTACGTCGAGGGTCGCCAGCGTGAGACCGGTCGCGGCGACGGTACGGACCAGCCGCTCCACCTCACCCGACGCGACGACCGGGCCCTGGTGGGCGAGCACCGAGCGATGGAGGAGCAACAGGTCGTCGAGGAGCTCGGTGTCGTCGGCGTAGTCACGACCCGGCACGTGCCGGCCGCCGCCCACGATGCGCTGCTCGGTGAGACCGAGACGCACGTGCACGCAGGTGAGGAACAGCCGGTAGGGCTCCTCGGCGTTGAGCCTCCGGTAGCGCGGCTCGACCTCGGGCAGGCCGGGCAGGACCTCGCCGATCCGCGCGGTCACCTCCTCCGACACCGAGCTGACGTGGTCGCTGACCGACAGGTCCCGTCGCAGCCGGTCGACGAGCGAGCGCAGGAGCCGGACGCCGTGCACCGCCTGGAGGGTGAGCACCTCCCGGGTGGTCGCGGGGGTCACGTGGGGGTTGCCGTCACGGTCGCCGCCGACCCAGGAGCCGAAGCGGAGCGGCCGGACGTCGGGCGGTAGCGCGACGCCGAGCGGCGCCAGGCGGTCGCGCAGCTCCTCGAGCACGTCGGGCAGGGCACCGGCGGAGAGGCCCTCCAGGTAGTAGACGACGTTGCGCGCCTCGTCGGTCGGCTCGGGAGGCTCGATCCGGATCTCGTCGGTGAGCCAGAGCAGCTCGACGGCCTCCTCCAGCCGCCGCGTCCGCCGTGGGCTGTCGGGCTCCTCGAGCAGGGCGGCCACCCTGCGCAGCTTGTCGATCGTGGAGCGGCGGGCGACCTCGGTCGGGTGGGCGGTGAAGACGGGGCGCACGGTGACCTGCTGCAGCAGCTGCGCGACCTCGTCGGGGTCGACGCCCGCCTCCGAGATCCGGGCGACGGCCCTCTCGAGCCAGCCCCCTGCCTCGGAGCTGGCCCGGGTGAGCGCGCGGCCCCGATGGACCTGCTCGGTGATGTTGGCGAGGTGGAAGTAGGCCGTGAACGCGCGCACCAGCCGGGTGATCGTGGCCAGGTCGAAGTCGGGGAGCTGGGCGAGCCGGCCCTCCTTGGCATGCGTGCGCACCTGCTCCACGAGTGCGAGCAGGTCGTCGCCCTCGGCCCGGGCCAGGGTCTCGCCGAGGATCGACGTCACGCGACGGATGTCGCGGCGCAGCTCCTTGTCCGGCGTACGCCTGCGGTCGGCCTCCATGCGTCCATCGTCACCGACGCGGGCTACCTGCATGTTTCGCCGACCACCGGCCGGACGCGGCGGCTCGGCGGGAGTGCTCCGTGATCTGCCTACGTCGGCCGTCGTGAGGGCGCCCCCACGCAGACAGCGGAGCGGTACGAGCGGCAGCCGGGGGACCTTCGACTCTGGGGCTCATACCCCAGGGGGGTAGGGTGTGCGCATGGAGCACCCCGGATACGAGAGCTCGAAGGACGACGTCCTCAAGCGACTGCGACGGATCGAGGGGCAGGCCCGCGGCCTGCAGCGGATGGTCGAGGAGGACCAGTACTGCATCGACATCCTGACCCAGGTGTCGGCGATGACGAAGGCCCTGCAGGCGGTGGCGCTCGGGCTGCTCGACGACCACCTGGCGCACTGCGTACGAGATGCCGTGAGCAGCGGCGTGGACGCCGACGAGAAGCTGACCGAGGCCTCGGCCGCGATCGCGCGTCTCGTCCGGTCGTGAGGGAGGACGAGATGACCCAGACCTGGACGGTGTCCGGCATGACCTGCGAGCACTGCGTCGCCTCGGTGACCGAGGAGGTCGCCGAGCTCCCCGGCGTACGGCGTGTCGACGTCGTCCTCGCGAACGGCGCCCTGTCGGTCGACGCCGAGCCGCCGCTCTCGGACGACGCCGTGCGCGAGGCCGTCGCGGAGGCCGGCTACGAGCTGGTCTGACATGACCACGCCCACCACCGACTCCGCACTCCTCGACGTCGACCTCGAGATCGAGGGGATGACGTGCGCGTCCTGCGCGCACCGGATCGAGCGGAAGCTCAACAAGCTCGACGGCGTCGACGCGTCCGTGAGCTACGCCAGCGAGAGAGCCCACGTGCGCTACCCCGCCGCCCTCGCGACGCAGGACCTGATCGAGGTCGTACGCCGTGCCGGGTACGACGCCGCCCTCCCCGCGCCGACGCCCGACGTGACGCCGACGCCGCCGCCGGTCCGGCTGCTCGTGGCGGCCGTGCTGTCGGTGCCGGTGGTCCTCTGGGGGATGGTGCCAGCCACCCGGGTCGCCGGCTGGGAGTGGTGGTCGCTGCTGCTGTCGGGTGTCGTGGTGTGGTGGTCCGGCTGGCAGTTCCACCGGGCGGCCGCCGTGAACGCGCGCCACGGCGCGAGCACGATGGACACCCTGGTCTCGCTCGGCACAGTGGCTGCCTGGGTCTGGTCGGCCGTGGCCGTCGTGCGCGGCGAGGGGCACCTCTACCTCGAGTCTGCGGCCGTCGTCACGACCTTCCTGCTCGCCGGCCGCTACGCCGAGGGGCGGAGCAAGCAGCGGGCGGGC
>Ga0302254_10000009_pt1 | contig 33690 bp, 29 predicted proteins | sample I_Fen_E1_4_FD_194573 | JGI IMG/M metagenome (GOLD analysis project Ga0302254, IMG submission 194573) | Peat permafrost microbial communities from Stordalen Mire near Abisko, Sweden - I_Fen_E1_4 | ecosystem: Environmental > Terrestrial > Soil > Wetlands > Permafrost | place: Sweden: Abisko... | reverse complement strand
ACCGGGTCTTGTTCGCGGTGACGCCCTGCCAGGCGAACCGCAGGATCTCGGTGACGTTCATGGCGCGACCACGCCGGTCGACGAGGCGGGCTGCCACAAGGGCGGTGGCTCGTCGACGCCGGCGCGTCGAGCGTCGGAGACGATCAAGCCGTCGCGCATGTCGATGACACGCTTAGCGTGGGCGGCGACGTCGGCCTCGTGGGTGATCACCACGACGGTCCGGCCGGCGGCGGCGAGGGCGTCGAACAGCTGCAGGACGTCGGCGGTGCTGTGGCTGTCGAGGGCACCGGTCGGTTCGTCGGCCAGAAGCAGCACTGGTTCAGTGGCGATGGCACGCGCGACCGCGACGCGTTGCTGCTGGCCTCCGGACAGCTGGGACGGGAGGTGGTCGACGCGGTCGGACAGGCCGACGCGGTCCAGGGAAGCGAGGGCGATGTCGCGGCGTACGGCGGTTCGAAGGCCGGCGTAGGCCAGGGGCAGCTCGACGTTGCGGAGTGCGGAGGTCCGTGGGATGAGGTTGAAGCTCTGGAAGATGAACCCGATCTTCCGGTTGCGGATGATCGACAGCTGTCGCTCGGTGAGCCGTCGGACGTCGATCCCGTCAAGCAGGTAGCGCCCGCTGGTGCCTACGTCGAGGCAGCCGATGATGTTCATCAACGTCGACTTGCCCGAGCCGGACGCTCCCATGATCGCGACGTAGTCGCCTGCTTCGATGGTCAGGTCGACCCCGGCCAAGGCATGGACGATTGCCTCGCCCTCGCCGTAGGTCTTCGTGATCGACTGCATGTCGATCACCTGGTGGTGCTGGGCCGAGCGCGAGGAGGGGCTCCGGGTGTCGGTCACGGTGTCCCGCCCAGTCCCCTGCCGACGCTGGCGCCGGGGAAGGTGAAGCTTCCGGTCCCGCCGGTCTGCTGGGGCAGGATCACGACGTCTCCAGCGGACAGTCCGCTGAGGATCTCGGTCTCGCTGTCACCCTTCAGGCCAGTGGTCACGGCCACCGAACGGGTCGACCCGTCCGTGCGCTGCATCGTCGCCGTGGTCTGGTTGCCGATCGTGGTCAACGCAGAGCTCGACACCCGCAACACGTTCTTCTTGGACCCGGTCGTGATGGCGACCTGCGAGGTCTGCCCGAGCTTGACGCCGGTTGGCCGAGCCAGCGTGACGGTGACGCCGTACTCCACCACGTTGTTGGTCACGGTCTGCACGGTGTCGACGCTGGTCACCGTCCCGGTCAGCCGCCGGTCGTCGGCGGACAGAGTGACGGTGGCCGGCTGGCCGACCCGCACCTCGCTGATGTCGGCTTCTGCGACATCAGCCTTGACCTGAAGCGCCCCGAGCGAGGACATGGTGAGAAAGCCGCCGGTGCCGCTGCTACCGCTGGTCGATGACGAGGAGCTCGTGGAGCTGGAGGTCTCGCTCGACGACGAGGAGGCCGATGAGGAGGCTGACGAGGAGGTCTGCCCGATCACTCCGTTGATGCTCACGACGGTGCCGCGCGCCGGGGACCGCAGGATCGTCTGGCGCAGGGTGGTCCGGGCTTGGTCCACGGTCACCTGCGCACTGGCGATCTGGGCGGACGCCGAGTCCACTACCCCTTGACGGGGTGCCTGCTGGTCGACCTGGACCGTCGCCTGGGTCGAGCGGAGCTGTGCTCGCGCGGAGCGCAGGTTGGCGGTCTGGCTGGCGATGGCCTGGCGGTCGGCCAGCAGCTTGGAGGCCCTGGTGTTCCTGGCAGCCCGCAGAGCGGTCAGGTCGGTCCGGACGGTGGCCCGAGCCTCGGAGAGTGCCTGCTGGTTCGAGGCCGTGGGGTCGGCCTGGTATCGCTGGTGAGCCTTGTCCCGGTCCGCTTGGGCAGAGCGAAGGGCCTGCTCGGCCTGAGCGACGGCGCTGTTCTGCTGGGAGCGGTCCAGGGCATAGGTCTGTCGGGCCGCCCGCAGACCCACCTGGGCCGATCCGACGGTGCGGGCCGAGACGTCGACCGACTGCTGGTCGCGTGCCCGTTCCTGCGGGGTCTGCCCCTGGGTCGTGGTGGCATACGCCGCCCGGGCCGAGGCCAGGGTGGCCAACGCCGTCCGCAGTCCCTGCCGGGCCGAGGTCTGGTCGACCCGGGCCAGGGCCTCGCCTCGGTGCACCTTGTCGCCGACCTCGACGTAGATGGCCTTGACCACACCCCCGGAGCCGGTGAAGTCGACGTCCACGCTGCGCGCCGAGTCCACGTTCCCGGTCGCAGAGACGGTCGCGGTCACCTCGCCGGTGTCGACGGTGGCGGTGACGGCAGCGCTCGAGGTGGATGCGTTGCCCGCCGAGACGGTCCGCACGACCAGTGCCACCACCAGGAGCACCGCGAACGCGATGAACAGGTTCACCACCGTCGCCCGCGTCGGACGGGCAAGGGAGCGCGCGGACATGGGTTCCTCCGGACGATTCAGCGGGCGACAGCGTTGGCGAGCGCTGAGCCGCAGCGGTACGGGGATTCCGGAACTGCGGCTCAGCGCTCTCCGTCGAGAGTGGCGGGTCGGAGTGTGCGTCCCTGCAAGGACACGTGAAGGACTGATGAGAACTCGGGTTTCGGAGCTCGAGTCAGTCGCTGGAGGTGCCGGGCGAGCTCTCGCTTTGTCCCGGGATGTGCAGGGTCGCCACCGCCCCGCCGCCGGCACGTGGCGTCAGGGTGACCCACCCCCCGTGCTGGTGGGCGATGTCCTCGACGATCGACAGACCCAGACCGCTGCCCGGGAGGGAACGTGCCCCCGGGGACCGCCAGAAGCGCTCGAAGGCGCGCTCTCCCTCGCCGTCCTCGAGGCCTCTGCCGCGATCCGAGACGACCAGCGTGCCGTCCGACAGACTCACGTCCACCGCGGTGCCCGCCGGAGAGAACTTGAGGGCGTTGTCGAGCAGGTTGACGACTGCTCGCTCGAGGCCGGCGGCGTCTCCCTGCACCGTCCACGGTTCCAGCTCCACCCGGATCTGGTGGTCGAGCGAGCGACTCCGAGCTCGACGTACCGCGTGTTCGGCACAGGAGTCGAGCCGAACCTGAGTGAACGGTCTCCTCCCGGGGTCGGACTCGGCCAGAGACGCCAGGTCGTCCACGAGGTGGGCCAGCTCGGCGACCTGGGAGGAGAGGTCCTCCAGCAGCCGTCCCTCGTCGTCCACCGGCAGGGGCTTGCGCAGGCGTCGAGACCGGCGCAGCAGCGAGATGTTGTTCCCCAGACTCGCCAGCGGCGTACGCAGCTCATGGCCGGCATCCGCTACCAGCCTCCGCTGACGCAGCTGTGCGTCCGCAAGGACCCTGGTCATCGTGGTGAACGCGGCCGAGAGCCTGTCGAGCTCGTCTCCCGAGCCGGAGGAAGCGGAGTTCCCATCGGACCCGACATACGGGTCGACCTCACCCGTTTCTGCAATCTGCTCCGCGACCCGGGTGAACCTCGTGATCGGTCGCAGCCCGACACCCGAGGTCCACCTGCTCAACCCCAGCGCCAGCAGCGCCCCCAGCACCGTCACCGCGGCCAGGGTGAGCTCCAACACGGTCAGGACGTTGCGGATCGACTGGGTGTCACGAGCGATGAGAAGCACGTCCCCGTTGCTGTTCGTCACCACCGCGACCCTCGCCGCGTGCCCGTCGCTCAACGAGCCGTCACGTAGGCGGATCGATCCCTTGCTGCCGGCACCCGCCAGGTCCGAGGGGACCGAAACGACCGAGACGGCCTTCGGGTCTGTGCACACCGTGCCGTCGCGTTTCAGCAGCGCCACCGAGTACAGCCCGGGTGACGGGCCGTGGGGCGACCTGATCAGCCGACACAGCCCGGCGCCGCCCGGAACGCTCGCAGGAGGACCTTCCGGGCCGAGCGACGGCGGTGCGTGGTGCAGGGACTCGTCGATCTGCTGGTACAGGACCCGCGAGGTGACCACGTAAGCGGTGACTCCGGCGATCCCCATCCCGGCCACGACCGCGATCGTCGACACCAGACCCAATCGGGCTCGTAGGCTCCACCGACTCGCGTGCCAGGCTCGGGCCCGAAAGGGCTGACCCCACGTCATGGGACCGCCGAACGGTCTCGGACGACGTAACCCAGGCCGCGCACAGTCTGGACCAGGCGCGGCTCACCACCCGCCTCCGTCTTACGACGGACATAGCCGATGAACACGTCCAAGGTGTTCGAGCCCGGATCGAAGTCGTACCCCCACACGTGCTGCCACAGCTGCTGACGCGTCAGCACCTGACCGGCATGCGAGAGCAGATACTCCAAGAGCTGCCACTCCGTTCTGGTCAGCTGGACCTCACGATCACCGCGCCACGCCTGATGGGCGCGCGTGTCCAGACGCAGGTCGGCGACCTCCAACACCCCGTGGTCCTCCCCCGGCACGCTGCGCCTCACCAACGCGCGGATTCTCGCGAGCAGCTCCTCGAGCTCGAAGGGTTTCACCAGGTAGTCATCGGCCCCGGCGTCCAGGCCGGCGACACGGTCACCGGTCAGCTGACGAGCCGTCAACATCAAGATCGGAGTCTCATCACCCTGTCGACGAAGCCGACGCGTCAGCTCCAATCCGGAGATCCCTGGAAGTCCGACATCCAGCACCATGCAGTCGAAGCCCCTCGAGGACAGCGCGGCCACCGCATCCTCTCCCGTCGGAGCATGCGACACCTCGTAGCCCTCGAACACCATCGAACGAAGCAGGCTTGACGCCAACGCCGGGTCATCCTCGACCACCAGCAACCTCATGCGAGCCATCATGACCGGCAGGTCGGGCGTGAGGGCCACCGGCCGCCAGAGTCTCATCAATCCCTCATGCAGCTGCACAGGCGGTCGCCGGCTCACCTACGCGTCCGGGCCCAGGTCACCCGGCTTTCCTGCCTACGGTCAGGACAGCCGGCGGCGAGTCCACCAGAACGAGAGCCCTCCGAGGACGGCAGAGGCGGCGAGGTAGAGGCCGGTCTCGGCCCAATGCAGGGGCCAGAAGTGGTTTCGCGGTTGGTACACGAGTCGTTGTCGGTAGCCCTCGTCGGTGAGCCGGGCCAAGCAGGCATCCATCGTCCCGGGTCTGGCGTCGCTTCCGGCTGTGACGCACTCTCTTACCGTCTGAGGACGTCCGCTGCTCGGACGACTCCGGTTGGAGGCGTGGTGCGATCGTCCGCGCCGATAGTCCGACCGCTGACAGGCGGGTGCAAGGAAGCTGCTCTCGCGAACGGCCCGCACGACGTCCACCTGAACGTCGGGGGACATCCGCGCCCTACCGGCGATGATCAGAACGGGTAGCTCGCCGGCTCCCCTCGCATCGTGATCCAGCGGGTCTCGGTGAATGCCTCGATGTTCGCGGCTGCGCCGCCGAGCCGGCCCAGGCCGGAGGCGCCGACTCCGCCGAAGGGGACGTTCGCCTCGTCGTTGACCGTCTGGTCGTTGATGTGCACGATGCCGGTGGGGATCTGCTCGGCGAGCTCCAGTCCGCGCATCACGTCGCGAGTGACGATGCCGAGCGACAGCCCGTAGTCGCTGTCCGAGGCCAGCCGTACGGCTTCTTCGACCGAGGAGACTCTGGTGACCGGAGCGACCGGGCCGAAGACCTCCTCGGTGAAGACGGGCGAGGTGAGTGGGACCTCGGCCAGCACGGTCGGCCGGTAGAAGAGCCGGTCGTACTCCCCGCCCGCGGCGAGGCGCGCGCCCCGGTCGACACTCGCTGTGACCAGGCCGTGGATCTTGTCCCGCGCCTGCTCGTCGATGACCGGACCGAGCGCAACCGGCTCGGTGGCCGGGTCGCCTACCGGCAGGTGGCCGGCCTTCGCGGCGAGCTGGTCGACGAAGTCGTCGTAGATGGCGTCTGCGACGAAGTAGCGGCCCGTGGTCATGCAGATCTGGCCCTGGTTGAGGAACGACGCCCAGCCGGTCAGCCCGACCGCCTTCTCGACGTCCGCGTCGTCGAGGATCAGCAGCGCGGAGTTGCCGCCCAGCTCGAGGTGGGCCCGCTTGAGGTGTCGGCCTGCGAGCTCGCCGATCGACCGGCCGACCGCTGTCGAGCCGGTGAACGAGATCACGCGGACGTGCGGGTCGGTGACCATCGCCTCACCGACGTCCTTCCCGCCGGGGAGCATCTGCAGGACGCCGGCGGGCAGCCCGGCCTCCTCGAAGACGCGCGCCATCACCGTGCCGCCCGTGACGGCCGTGCGCGGGTCGGGTTTCAGGAGCACGGCGTTCCCGAGAGCGAGCGCCGGGGCCACCGACCGGATGCCGAGGATGATCGGGACGTTGAACGGCGAGATGACAGCGACCACACCGGCTGGGAGCTGGCGGGCCATGGAGAGCCGGGGCTGCTCACTGGGGAGTACGTGGCCGATCGGCTGGCCCGGCAACGACGCGGCCTGGTAGCACTCCTCGGCCGCGACGTGCATCGCGAAGTCGGCCATCGGCGGGATGGCGCCGACCTCGCGCACGTTCCAGTCGCGGATCTCGTCGGCGTGCTCGGCCCACAGGTCTCCGGCTCTGCGGAGCACGGCGGCTCGCGCGGTGTGCGGGAGCGCCGCCCACTCCTTCTGCGCCTCCGCCGCTGAGGTGGCCGCTTCGGCCACGTCCTCGGCGTCCGCCTGGCCCATCGTGCCGAGCTCGTTCCCGGTGGCCGGCTCCACGACCGCGTAGGTGCCGCCGCGTCCGTCGGTCCATGCGCCGCCCTTGAAGACCTTGCCCTCCCAGGCGACGCCGTCCAGTAGTGCCATGACCTACCCCCAGACTTCCTCGGCGGTCTCGACGACCAGCCGTAGCTTGGCCCGCTCCTGCTCTTCGCTCAACGCGTTGCCCTCCACTGTGGAGGAGAAACCGCACTGAGGCGACAGGCTGAGCTGCTCGAGCGGCACGTACTTCGACGCCTCGTCGATGCGGCGCTTCAGCTCGTCCTTGTCCTCGAGCTCGCCAGTCTTGGTGGTGACCAGACCGAGCACGACCTGCTTGTCCTCGGGAACGAACCGCAGCGGCTCGAAGCCGCCGGACCGCTCGTCGTCGTACTCGAGGAAGAAGCCGTCCACGTCGAGCTGCGAGAACAGAACCTCGGCCACGAAGTCATAGCCACCCTCGGCCGCCCACGACGAGCGGAAGTTGCCCCGGCACATGTGCGTGGTGACCCGCATACCTTCCGGGCGACCGGCGATCGCGGCGTTGACATTCGCGACGTACTGCTCGTGCAGATGCTCGGAATCCCCGCCCTGGGCCGCGACCATCGCGCGCTGTTCGGGGTCGTTGAGGTAGGCGAGACTGGTGTCATCGAGCTGGAGATAGGTGCAGCCGAGCTCCCCGAGACGGCGGACCTCCTCTGCGTACGCCGCGGTGAGGTCCGCCCAGAACGGCTCGAGCTCGGCGTAGACCGACTCGTCGATCGCCGCCCGGCCGCCGCGGTAGTGGACCATGTTCGGCGAGGGGATGGTCAGCTTCGGTACCTGGTCGCCGGTCGTCACTCCCACCAGGTACTCGAACGCGTCCCCGAAGATCGTGTGCCCGAGCCGGACCCGGTCGTGGACGCTCAGCGCCGCGGTCTCGAAGTCGAGGTCACCGCCCTTGTTGTGGAAGTGCACCGCCAGCTTCTGGTCGGTCGGATCGACGCCCTCGAGCTGGTAGATGAAGTCCATGTGCCACGACGTACGACGGAACTCGCCGTCCGTCGCGGTGCGAACGCCCGCTTCGCGTTGGAGCGCCACCGCGTCGCGGATCGCCGTGTCCTCGGCCGCACGTAACCCTGCGTCGTCGAGATCACCGGCCCGGTGCCGGGCTCGCGCGTCCAGCAGCGCCGGCGGTCGCAGCAGGCTGCCGACGTGGTCGGCACGGAACGGCGGGAGCGTGCGCGCTGCCATGTCCCGGAGAGTACTCGCGCGCGCGTCGTCCCGTAGTGCCCTGTTCCGCTCAGCGAAAGGTCGGACTCAACGCCGAAACGGTGGCAGACGGTCCCGAACCCGGCCCAGCGTCGCGGCGCGCGGGGAAGGCCCACCATCGCGGCGGCCGGCACGGCCGAGCCAACCTCGGACCAACACAACAGGACCGGTTCTCAGGAGTGGAGATCAGTGACGCACACGTCATTCCTGAACGTCCGCTCCGGCCCAAGCCCGGCTGATGCCCGCCGCGGCCACGGTCAAGGCCGCGACCAGCTGGGGTCGCTCGCGTCCCAGTGAAGCGACGACAAGTCCCAGCGCCGCGATCACCCGGCTCTGCGGCCCGTGGACCGGCACCGCGACGGAGCAGGCGCCGAGCGTCATCTCCTCCCGGGTGGTGGCAAAACCTTCGCGCCGGACCCTGTCCAGCTGTTGGGCGAGCAGCCGGGGGGACGTGACGGTGTAGGCGGTGATCCTCGTGGGTTCCGCGAGAATGCGCGCCTGTACGTCGGATGGTGCGTGCGCGAGCAGGACTTTCCCCACCCCGGTGGCGTGCAGCGGCAGCCGTGACCCGGCGCGACTCACGACGGGCACCGAGGCGACGCCCGAGAGCCGGTCGAGGTAGAGGGCCCGGTCGCTGTCTCGCTCAGCGAGGTGGACGGTCGCGCGGGTGACGGCCTGCAGGTCTTGCAGGAACGGCGCGGCCACCTCGCGGAGGCCGGTCTGCACCGGTGCGAGGAGGCCGAGGTCCCACAGCCTGCGCCCGACGACGTACGTCGCGTCGTCTCGGCGCTCGAGCGCTCCGCCGTCGACGAGGCGGCGGACGATTCGGAGCGCCGTCGGTGGGGTGAGGCCGCTGCGTGAGGCAACATCGGCCAGGCGCAGCCGTCTGTGTTGGTCGTCGAAGGCGCCGAGCACGTCGAGGGTGCGATCCACCAAGGACGCACCGGAGGGTGATCCGCCAGCCACGTCGCGAGCCTATTCCACTCAGTGACAGAACCGCGTCGACCTGTCGGAAGCCCGGGCCTAGCCTGCGCGACATGACCACCGTGGCGTCGCGCACGCGTACCCAGGTGGCGGTCGTGGGAGGCGGCCCCGCCGGGCTGATGCTCTCCCACCTTCTGCACCGGGCCCGTGTCGAGACCGTCGTGGTCGACCACCGCACGGTGCACGAGATCGAGACCACGCAGCGTGCGGGCATGCTCGAACCGGACAGCGTCCGACTCCTGGCCGAGACCGGCGTCTACGCCAACGGCCAGAAGCGCGTACTCACCGAGGGCGACCGGCACGGCGGCATCTACCTGCGGTTCGACGGCGAGAGCCATCGCGTCGACTTCGAGGACCTGGTCGGAGCCTGCGTATGGCTCTACCCGCAGACCGAGGTCTTCGTCGACCTCCACCGCGCCCGCACCCGCGACGACGGGGACCTCCGGTACGGCATCAGCGCGACCGCCGTGCACGACGTCGCGGACGGTCCGCGGGTGAGCTATCGGGACGCGGAGGGCGCACCCCACGAGATCACGGCGGACCTGGTGGTCGGCGCCGACGGCTCGCACAGCATCTGCCGCGACCTGGTCCCCGAGCACCGGCGCCATCACCGGGAGTACCCGTTCGCCTGGTTCGCGATCTTGTGCGAGGCACCCAAGAGCGCGCCGGAGCTGATCTACGCACGCTCGGACCGCGGGTTCGCGCTGATCACCCAGCGCACCGAGAGCGTGCAGCGCATGTACTTCCAGTGCGACCCGGCAGAGGACACCGCCGCGTGGTCCGACGACCGGATCTGGAGTGAGCTCCAGGCCCGACTTGCCGGCCCCGACGGCTTCACCTTGAAGGAAGGTCCGGTCATCGAGCGGACGGTGCTGCCGTTCCGCAGCTTCGTGCAGACCCCGCTATCCGGCGGCCGGCTCCTACTCGCGGGAGACGCCGCCCACACCGTGCCACCGACGGGCGCCAAGGGGCTCAACCTCGCGCTCGCCGACGCCCGGGTTCTGGCCGAGGTCGTGGAGCGGGCGCTGGCCACCCGGGACCTCGGGGTCCTGTCGGACTACGAGGACCGCGCCCTGGCCAGGGTGTGGAAGGCGCAGCAGTTCTCCTACTGGATGACCACGATGCTCCACCGGGCCGACGGCACCACCGACTTCGACGAGCAGCGGCAACGCAGTGAGCTCGCCGGCCTGGTCGCCTCGCGGGCCGGGTCCACCTACCTCGCGGAGGGATACACAGGATGGCCGAACACGTGACCGGTACCGACCCGCAGACGGCGCTGGAGACGCAGCGAGTGATCTCTGGGGAGATGTCCGCTATCGCCGAGCGATATGCGGGCGGTGAGCTCCAGCCGCGGCGCGACTACCCGCCGTACCGGTCGAGCATGCTTCGGCACCCGACCAAGGCACTGCAACAGGTGGACCCGGAGGGCGTCGAGCTGTGGTCACCGTGCTTCGGCGAGCGCGACGTCGCCCCCCTCGAGGCCGACCTGACGATCCAGCGCGCAGGCGAGCCGATCGGCGAGCGGATGACGGTGACGGGGCGAGTGCTGGACGGCGACGGGCGACCCGTACGCCGCCAGCTGGTCGAGGTATGGCAGGCCAATGCCGGCGGCCGCTACATCCACCAACGCGACCAGCACCCGGCGCCGCTCGACCCGCACTTCACCGGGACGGGCCGGTGCCTGACCGACGACGACGGCCGCTACGAGTTCACGACGATCAAGCCGGGACCCTACCCGTGGCGCAACCACCACAACGCCTGGCGGCCTGCCCACATCCATTTCTCGGTGTTCGGCACCGACTTCACCCAGCGGCTGGTCACCCAGATGTACTTCCCGGGCGACCCGCTCTTCGCCCTGGACCCGATCTACCAGTCGATCCTCGATCCGGCAGCACGCGAGCGCCTGGTCGCCAGCTACGACCACGACCTGACCCGACACGAGTGGGCCACCGGTTACCGGTGGGACATCGTCCTCACCGGGCCACGCCGTATTCCGCTCACCTCCGATACCGAGGAGACCTCGTGACGCGCGCTCCGTCCCCGGGCCAGACCGTCGGTCCCTTCTTCCACTTCGCGCTGCCGTACCACGGCGACCGTGCGCTCGTCGCCCCCGGCACGCCCGGGGCGGTCCTGCTGCACGGCGTCGTATACGACGGTGCCGGAGCCCCGGTGCCCGACGCGCTCGTCGAGGTGTGGCAGGCCGATCCCGACGGCGCCGTCGTCCAGCGCCCCGGGTCGCTGCGTCGAGACGGATTCACCTTCACGGGGTTCGGACGCTGCGCCACAGACCCTGCCGGGCGCTACTCGTTCAGCACCCTTCCCCCCGGCGGCGTCGACGGCGGCCTGCCGTTCTTCGCGATCGCCGTCCTCGCCCGCGGCCTGCTCCACCGGCTCCTGACGCGCGCCTACCTGCCCCTGCCCCCCGGTGTCACCGACCCGGTGCTCACCTCCGCAGGCGACCGAGCCGCGACCCTGGTCTGCATCGCCGACGACGAGGGTCTGCGCTTCGACATCCGGCTGCAGGGCGACCGGGAGACTGTCTTCCTCACCACCCCGGGAGACTGAGCCCGTGACCTCACTGTTCTGGCCGGGCGACGCGCGCGCCGGCGACCTGTTCACCGACCAGGCGTTTCGCGAGGCGATGGTCGTCGTAGAAGGCGCCTGGGTCGGCGAGAGTCTCGCCGTACCGGACGTCGAGCTGGACACCGAGCCCGGCGGCAACCCCGTGATCCCCCTGGTCGAGGCCCTGCGCGTCACGCATCCCGACCTCGACCTCCACTCCGGCCTCACCAGCCAGGACGTCGTCGACTCCGCCCTCATGATGCTGCTGCGTGACGCCGTGACGATCATCCGTGAGCACCTCGCGAGGGCGCTGGTCGCGCTCGTGCGGTTGTCCGAGGAGCACGGTGCGAGTCCCATGATCGGCCGTACGCTCACGCAGTGGGCGCTGCCGATCAGCTTCGGCGACAAGGTCGCGGGCTGGCGGACCGGTCTGGAGGAAGCGCTGGCCGACCTCGCAAGCCTCACCTTCCCGGTCCAGGTCGGCGGTCCCGTCGGTGCGTCTCAGGATGCCCACCTGGTAGCAGAGCGGCTCGGACTGGACGCCGTTCCCTCCTGGCACACTCACCGACGCCCGATCACGCGAGCCGGCGACGCCCTGGTAGCCACCACCGACGCCTGCGGGCACCTGGCCCGCGACGTCCTCGAGCTGAGCCGTCCCGAGATCGGGGAGCTCTCCGAGGGTCGAGGCGGCGGATCATCGTCCATGCCCCACAAGGCCAACCCCGTGCTCTCCGTCCTGATCCGGCGCGCCGCCGTCACCACGCCTCTGCTGACCGCAACCCTGCACCTCTGCGCGGCCGACCAGGTCGACGAGCGGGCCGACGGTGCCTGGCACGCCGAGTGGGACACATTGCGGATCCTGGTCCGGCGAACGGCGGTCGCCACAAGCCAGACGGCCGACCTGGTCGAGGGTCTCCAGGTGCATCCCGATCGCATGGCAGTACACGTCGCCGCCGCGGAGGCTGCCCGATGACCACCCTCGTCCTGGGACCCTCGCTAGGCACCTCAGCCGCGGCCTGCTGGGGCCCGACCATCGCGCTGCTCGCCGACGACCTCGACGTCGTGGCCTGGGAGCTCCCGGGCCACGGCCAGGACCCCGGCCCTGCACCTGCGAACCTCACGGTGGCCGACCTCGCGGCCCGCGTGCTCGACGTCGTCGACGGACCCTTCGTCTATGCCGGCGACTCGATCGGAGGCGAGGTCGGGCTGCAGCTCCTCCTCGACGCCCCCGACCGGGTGCTCGGGGCCATCCTGTGCTGCACAGGTGCCCGCATCGGCGGCGAGGAGATGTGGGACACCCGCATCGCCCAGGTGCAGGCCTCAGGCACCGCGTCCCTGGTGACGGCGTCGGCCCAACGCTGGTTCGGCGAAGGCTTCCTCGAGCGAGAGCCGGCTCGCGCCTCGGCCCTGCTGCACTCCCTCCGCGACGCCGCCGACGAGGGATACGTCGCAGCGTGCCGTGCCCTGCGGTCCTTCGACGTCCGCCACCGCCTGGGTGAGATCGCGGTACCGGTGGTCGCGGTCGCCGGCGCCCAGGACCCGACCTGTCCACCGGGGGTGCTCGAGCAGATTGCCGACGGAGTCGTCCACGGCAGGTTGGTCGTCCTCGACGACGTCGCACACCAAGCCCCTGCCGAGGCACCGGAGGCGGTCGCCCGGATCATCGGCGAGCTCGCCCAGGAGGTGGCTGCATGACGACGTACGAAGACGGGATGGCCGTGCGCCGGGAGGTGCTGGGCGACGACCATGTCGACCGAGCCACGGGCGAGGCGACCGACCTCACGCATGACTTCCAACAGCTGATCACCGAGTACGCCTGGGGCGCCATCTGGACGCGAGCCGCTCTCGACCGTCGCACCCGATCCCTGATCACGATCACCGCCCTGGTCGCGCTCGGCCACCACGAGGAGCTGGCGCTGCATCTGCGTGGTGCGCTGCGCAACGGCGTCAGCGTGGAGGACATCAAGGAGACCCTCCTGCACTCTGCGGTCTACTGCGGCGTGCCGGCGGCCAACACCGCCTTCCGCATCGCGCAGCAGACGTTCGCCGAGATCGACGGAGACACCCCGACCTCCTGACCCAGCGGCATTGTTGGACGCGGACGCGCCTCGGCCGGGGAAGCCGGAGTGCTGTCCTCCTCCCCCAGAAGACGTGGCTGCCGGTCACCTCCGGACCGGAAGACCTGGGCCTGTCCCCGGCGTTCATGCGACCGTAGGCGGTCAGCACCAGGACCCGGCCGGCGTCGTCCTCACGGGTCTGGAGGTGGTGGGTCTTCACCGCGCGCCGGACGGTGTCCTCACTGCGGCGCATCAGCGCGGCCATGTCCGCGCGGGTGACCCAGTCCTCGGCCTGGACCGTGGCGCGTGTTGGGCTGGTGGTCATCGGGGTTCTCCGGTGCGGGGCGGCTCGGTCGGCCGCGTGTGCACCGGACCCGTCCCCGGCCACCCGATGAGCGCAGTCGCCCCCATGCCCGGCCTGTGGGCCGCCCGGAGGCAGTGCCCGTGTCACCCCGGCGCGCGGCAGACAGCCCGAACCGACGCGGCGATGCGCGGGCGGTGCTGGGGTGGCGGGCCGCACCTGCCGCGCAGCAGGGGTGCAGGTGCCAGGGCCGCTGCCTGACGCGGCGCCGATCCAGGGGCCGTCGGGAACGACGAAAGCCCTTCACAACTCTCGGGACCTGGGTCCCGGCGATCTGCTGTTCGCCACCCGCGACGGCACCCCGATCTCGCGCAACACCTTCCGCACCCGCGTCTGACTGCCGGCCGTCGCCAAGTCCGGCGTCGACTTCAACGTCCGTGCTCACGACCTGCGCCACGCCCACGCCTCCTGGCTCCTGGCTCCTGGCTCCTGGCTCCTGGCTCCTGGCTCCTGGCTCCTGGCTCCTGGCTCCTGGCTCCTGGCTCCTGGCTCCTGGCTCCTGGCCGGCGCATCCGACCTGAAGTCGGTGATGACCGCATGGGACACGCCCAGTTCACCATCACTCAGTCGTTGACGAGGGGGTTGTTCGGTGAACTGACTCCCGCGATCGCATCGACCACCCGTGCGGTCTATGGGATGACCGATTTGGGACCCGAACGATTGATGCAATCTTCATGTGAGAAGATTGCAGCATCATGAGACCCAGTCGCGCCTGATGAGCGGGGCACCGCTGTACCAGGTCAAGGCCGACTTCCTGCGCACCCTCGGCCATCCCGCCCGGATCCGGGTGCTGGAGTTGTTGTGCGAGCGGGATCACGCCGTGCATGAGTTGCTTGCGGAGATAGCGATCGAGCCCAGCAACCTCTCCCAGCAGCTGGGGGTGCTCCGCCGCGCCGGCTTGGTGGTCCAGCGTCGGGAGGGGGCCGAGGTCGTCTACTCGATCGGTGTCCCGGAGATCCGCGATCTGTTGTTGGTGGCTCGGCAGATCTTGTTGCGACGGCTCGCGGATCAGGAGAACCTGCGTGAGCAACTGCAGCCGGAGCAGCAGTCCACGCGCGGCATCTCATGAGTCTGACCCGTTTGTTGCGGCTGATCCGGCACACCGGACGTGTGGCTGAGCCCGCACCTGAGGCTCCGGCGACGGCTCCGGGGCGCCCGGCCGAGCTTGCCGGGAGCGTCCAGGTCAGGCATGTCGACGCCGGCTCCTGCAACGGGTGCGAGATCGAGGTGGGATCGGCGTTCGGCCCGGTGTACGACGCCGAGCGGTACGGCGTCCGCCTGGTCGCCTCGCCCCGCCATGCCGACGTGGTGCTGGTTACTGGTGTCGTCACCCGGAACATGCTCGAGCCGCTGCGTCGTACCGTCGAGGCGACGCCCCGACCGCGGCTGGTCTTGGCGGTGGGGGACTGTGCCCGCAGCTGCGGTGTGTTCTCAGGTGCCTACGGTGTGGCCGGCGCGGTGGCGGACGCGGTGGATGTCGACCTCGAGGTCGCGGGCTGTCCGCCCGAGCCGGCCGCGATCGTCGAGGCGCTGCGTCGAGTGACCGGCCGGTGACCGGCAGGTGACCGCGGTCGAGCTGGGGCTGGAGGCACAGCTCGTGCTGGTCGCGCTGGCCGCACTCGGAGCCGTGTTGGCTCCCGAAGCGAGACGAGGGATGACGGCGGCCGTCGGGTCGGTGGCGCTCGCGGCTGCGGGGGTGATGACCGGGGCGCTCGCGGTCGGCGGAGATCGGGGCTTCGTTGAGATCCCGACCTCGCTCGGCCTGGGCGATGTTGGCCTGGTGGCGACCTCGTTGGGCGGGTTCTTCATGGTCGTCGTCGCCGGCGTCGGCGCGGTGGCGGCGGTCTTTGCGATCGGCTACGTGGGCCCGTCGGGCACCCGGACGGGCTGGGTCGCTCTGCCGGTGTTCCTGGGCGCGATGCAACTGGTGCCTGCGGCCGCCGACGCCGTCTCGTTCCTGCTCATGTGGGAGCTGATGGCGGTGGCCTCGACGGTCCTGGTCCTCACCGAGTACGGCCGCCGCGCCGAGGTCCGCGCTGCCGCGTTGTGGTACGCCGGAATGACCCAGCTGAGCTTCGTGCTCATCCTGCTCGGGTTCGGGATGCTCGCGGCCACGGCGGGTTCGGTGTCGTTCGCGTCGATGGCCGCCATCGACCCCGGCACGCCGTCCGCCTCGGTGGCGTTCGTCCTGCTGACGTTGGGGTTCGCGACCAAGGCCGGCATCGTCCCGCTGCACGTGTGGCTGCCGCGTGCCCATCCGGTGGCCCCGAGCCATGTCTCGGCCGTCATGAGTGCGGCGATGGTGAAGCTGGGCGTGTACGGCGTGCTGCTGGTCTCGCTGACGCTGCTGCCCGGGGGTCCCGGCTGGTGGGGGCTCACACTCCTCGCGCTCGGCGCGGTGTCCGCGCTGTACGGGATTCTGCAGGCGTCGGTGGCCAGCGATCTCAAGCGTCTGCTCGCCTACTCCACGACCGAGAACGTCGGGCTGATGTTCCTCGCGGTGGGCACCGGTCTGCTGCTGCGGGCGGTGGCCGTGCCCGGTCCCGCCGACGTGGCGATCGCGTCCTGCCTGCTGCTGGTGGCCAGCCACGCGGCGTTCAAGACCACCCTGTTCCTGGGCGCCGGGTCGGTGCTACACGCCACCGGCGAGCGTGACCTGGACCGGATGGGAGGGCTCGGCGCCCGGATGCCGGTGACCTCCGCCGCGTTCGGGATCGGCGCCCTCGGCGCAGCTGCCCTGCCCGTCACCGCGGGCTTTGTGGCCGAGTGGGCGCTCCTGCAGTCCCTGATCCACGGAGCGAGGCCAGACGACCGACTGGTCGCCGTCGCGATGCCGGTGGCGGTCGCGGTGGTCGCGCTGACCGCGGGGCTGGCTCTGATGACGTTCGTCAAGGCCTACGGGATCGCCTTCTTGGCCCGGCCCCGGTCGGCGGGGGCCACCGAGGCCCACGAGGGAACCAGGAGCATGCAGGCCGCGATGCTCGTCTCGGCGGGCGTCGTACTCCTGCTCGGCCTCGTGCCGGGTCTGGTCGCCGAGGTCGCCGCCCGCGCCATCGGTGTCTCCGGCGTCGGTTCGGCGGGCTGGTTCGGGGTCGACCTGCCGGGTGTGGGTGCGGCATTGGACCCGGTCGCCCTCTCCCTTGTCGCGGTGGTGATCGTGGTCCCGGTCGTGTTCGTCTCGGTCCTCGCCGCGCGGCGTCGGCCGCGGCGCCGGGTCGAGCTGGCGTGGGGAGGCGGCGGGGTGCGGGTGAGTCCCCGGATGCAGTACACCGCGACGTCGTACGCCGAGCCTCTTGCCCGGGTCTTCGACGACGCGCTGCGACCCGAGCGGGACATCGAGATCACCCACACCAGCGAGTCCAGGTACCTCGTCGAGCGGGTGCAGTATCACCAGCACCTCGACGATGTCGTCGAGGTCAGGTTCTACCGACCGCTGCTGACCCTCCTCGACAGGTGTGGCATGGCGGCTCGCCGGCTTCAGAACGGCAGCATCCACCGCTACCTCGGCTACTCCTTCCTGGCTCTGGTGGCCGTGCTCGTGCTGGTGGCGCTGTGAACGCCGCCGCCGCGGTCCTCGCGATCTGCCAGGTCGTCGTTCTCGTCGTGTTGTCCCCCCTTCTCGTCGGCCTGATGCGGCAGGTGCGAGCCCGCCTGGAGGGCCGCGTCGGGGCCGGTATCGGCCAACCCTGGCGCGACCTGCGCAAGCTGCTGGCCAAGGAGCCACTCCAAGCCGACGGGACCAGCTGGCTGTCGGTCGCGGCTCCCGTTGTGCTCCTCGTGTCGAGCCTGCTGGTGTGCGCCCTGATGCCGCTCCTGGGCACGGTCACCTTCACCCGGCTGCCCGATGACCTGTTCGTGGTGGTCTCGGTGCTACTTCTGGGCACAGTCGCGGTCGCGCTCCTCGGCCTGGACGCCGGTACGGCCTTCGGTGGGATGGGCTCGAGCCGGCACATGACGATCGCCGCGCTGGTCGAGCCCACCGTCCTGGTCTCGGTCTACGCGCTGTCGATCCCGGTGGGTTCCTCGGTGCTGTCCCGGATCGTGGAGGCCAGGCTCCAAGACCCCGCCCGGATCGCGGCACCGGCCAGCTTGCTCGCCCTGCTCGCGCTCACCGTCGCGGTGGTGGCCGAGACCGGTCGGCTGCCGGTGGACAACCCGGCCACGCATCTGGAGCTGACCATGGTGCACGAGGCGATGGTGCTGGAGAGCTCGGGCCGCGACCTTGCCTGGCTGGAGCTGGGGTCCTGGCTGCGGCTCGGTGCGCTCCTCGGGCTGCTCAGCAGCCTGTTGGTGCCCTGGGGAATCGCCACCCACGTCTCGGTAGCCGCGCTCCTGGTCGCGACGGTGGCCCTCACAGTCAAACTCGCGGCCGTGGGTGCACTGCTCGCCGCGGTCGAGGTGTCCCTGGCGAAGGTGCGGCTGTTCCGGGTCCCTGAACTGCTGGCGGGCTCCTTCGTCCTGGCGTTCCTGGCGGTCACCGCGTCCTACCTCGTCGTGCAGGTGTAGCGAGATGTCCACCCCCCTCTCCAGCTCCGTCTACTCCCAGCTCGTCGGCCTCTTCACCGGCGTGCTGTTGTTGTCGTCGGTGCTGATCGTCTGGCGGCGGTCGCTGACCGCGCAGATCCGGTTGCTCGCGCTGCAGGGGCTCGCTCTTGCGGCACTGGTCACGGTGCTCGCGATCAGCGAGACCAGCGCCGAGCTGCTCGCGGTCTCTGGTCTTGTCCTGGTGCTCAAGGCGATCGTCCTGCCCGGTGTCCTGTGGCGGGCCGTCGCGTCCGACCGGGTGCCACGCGAGGAGACGCCGTTGATCAACACGACCACGGCGCTGATCGCACTTTCGCTGCTGACCATGCTCGCCTTCCTGGTTTCCAGGCCGCTGGTCGCTCTCGGATCCGGGCCCGCAATCGCGGCGGTGCCGGTCGGCGTCGCGCTGGTGCTCTTCGGCTTCCTGGTGCTCGCGACCCGGCGGCACGCGGTCTCCCAGCTGATCGGCTTCCTCGTGCTGGACAACGGGGTCGCGGCGGTCGCATTCCTCACCGCCGGCGGGGTGCCGCTCGTCGTCGAGCTCGGGGTCTCCCTGGACGTCCTGCTCGTCGTCTTGATCCTGCAGGTGCTGACCAGCCGGATCCGCACCGAGTACGGCGACGCCGACCTCGCCGACCTGACCGAGCTGAGGGACTGATGGGTCTCTTCTTGGTCCTTCCGCTCGCGACCGCGCTGCTGCTCGCGATCCTCGCCGCCTCCGGCTACGGACGTGTACTGCGTCGCTACGCGGGCATCGTCGCGGCATCGGTCATCTTGTCGTGCGGTCTGGCGCTGGCGTCCGCGGTGCTCCACGACCGGACGGTGACGGCGCTGGGGGGCCAGCTAAGAGCAGACGCGCTCTCGGCGTTCATGCTGATCGTGGTCGGTTCGGTCGGGCTCACCGCCACCTGGGGCGGGCTGGACCCTGACCCGGAGGCCGACCCCGGTCGACTGTATGCGGTCCTGGTCGTGCTGTTCCTGGGCGCGATGTCCCTCGCGGTGCTCGCCGACAACCTCGGCGTGTTGTGGGTCGCGGTCGAGGCGACCACGATCGCCACGGCGTTCCTGGTAGGCCACTATCGCACCCGCCGTTCGCTGGAGGCGGCCTGGAAGTACGTCGTCCTCGGCTCGGTGGGCGTGGCGATCGCGTTCCTCGGCATCGTGCTGCTGTACGCCGCCACCCGAGCCGCCGGAGACCCGACACTGTCCTGGAACACTCTCCACCACAGTCCGCCGGCCCTCGACCCGTCGCTGGTCAAGGTGGCGGTCGCCCTGGCGATCCTGGGCTTCGCCACCAAGGCCGGACTCGCACCGATGCACAGCTGGCTGCCCGACGCGCACAGCCAGGCGCCGGCACCGGTCTCGGGACTCATGTCGGGCGTGCTGCTGTCGGTCGCGTTCTACGCGATCCTGCGCGTTCAAGCCGTCGCGCTGCCCGTGATCGGGATCGGCCTGATGCGCGGTCTCCTGGTCGCCGCGGGCCTGCTCTCCCTCGCCGTGGCCGCCGCCCTCGTGCTGCGCCAGCACGACCTCAAGCGGATGCTGGCCTACTCGAGCATCGAGCACATGGGCCTGCTCGCGTTGGCCGCGGCCGTCAACAGCCCGCTGGCTATCGGGGCAGCCCTCCTGCACGTTCTCGGCCACGGCCTTGCCAAGTCGAGCACCTTCGTCGTCTCGGGCCGGATCCTGCTCGCGGAGGGCACCACCACGATCTCCGAGATCCGCTCTCTGCTGAGCAGGCGTCCCGGGGTGGCGATACCTTTCCTGTGCGGCATGGTCGCCCTGCTCGGCCTCCCGCCCTTCAGCCTGTTCTTCTCCGAGGTGGCGATCGTGGTGGCCGGCCTGCAGCGAGGGATGGGCTGGGTGATGGCCGTAGCCGTCGCGCTCGTCCTGGTGACCTTCGCCGGGCTGTCGCGGCACGTCTCGAACATGGTCTTAGGGTCCGGTGACGCCCCCGGGCCCGCCGCGGCCGACCAGAGGGCGCACGGTCCCCGCCTGCCACTCGTACTCGCACTCGGGGCGACCGGGGTCATCGGGTTCGCGGCCGGATCCTTCGCGACGTTGCTGACCGAGGCCGCCGCCGCGCTGGGAGCACCGCGATGACCACGATCTTCGACGTCACCGCGGCCACCCTGGCCGAGGAGGTCGAGGGACGGTTGCGCGACGGCTACCGCGTGGCTCTGGTCGCCGGACACGAGGACGAGGACTGCTTCCGGGTCGTCTACGTGCTCGTGCGTGCCGACGACGACCGGTGCGAGCTCGTGCTCCGCACCGGGAAGGAGCAGCCGATGATCCCCAGCCTGGCCGCGGTCGACTACGGAACCGGTCGCTTCGAGCGGGAGATCCGCGACCTGTTCGGCATCACGCCGACCGGCCACCCCCTGCCGGCACGGCTGGTGCGGCACGGCCACTGGCCCCGCGGCTGGTACCCCATGCGACGCGATGCCGACCCCGAGCCATCGTTCGAACCAGACATCGGATCCTTCCCGTTCCTAGAGGTCGCAGGTGAGGGGGTCTACGAGATCCCGGTCGGCCCGGTACATGCCGGCCTGATCGAACCCGCGCACTTCCGGTTCTCCGTCGTCGGGGAGACCATCCTGCGGATGAAGGCACGGCTGTGGTTCGTCCACCGCGGCATCGAGAAGCTGTTCGAGGGAAGACGCCCCGCCGACGGCATCGAGCTCGCCGAAAGGATCAGCGGAGACACCGCGGTCGGACACACCCTCGCCTTCGTGATGGCCGTCGAGTCCGCACTGGGCGTCGAGGTCGCGGACGCCGACCGGCTGTTACGGGCAGCACTGCTTGAGCTCGAACGGATGCACAACCACGTCGCGGATCTAGGTGCCCTCGCGAACGACGTCGGCTACGCGATCATCAACGCACACGCGCTGCGGCTCCGTGAAACCCTGCTGCGGCTGAATAAGCAGACCACCGGACACCGGCTCCTGCGTGGAGGCATCGCCGTGGGCGGCGCGCGCGTGCAGGCTCTCCCCGATGTCGACGTCGTGGCATCGGTCGCAGCCGAAGTGGCCGAGCTCGTCGACCTCACGCTGGCCAACTCCACGGTGCGAGACCGGTTCACCGGCACCGCGACCCTCGGCCACGACGAGGCACTCGGACTGGGGACACTGGGCTACGTCGCACGCGCTTCCGGACGAGACCTCGACGCGCGCCGCGACCACCCCTTCGCCGACCTCGGTGAACACTTCTCAGTCGTGGTCGAAACCGAAGGCGACGTACTCTCCCGCTACCTTGTCAGGTCGCGCGAGGTCGCGGTCTCAGCCGCCGTGCTGACAGATGCGATACGACGACTGGAGGGCCACCAGGGAACGGTCGCTGCCGGAGGCGACCTCGCGTGGCACACAACCGGGCTGGGCCTCGTGGAGGGCTGGCGGGGCACGATCGCCCACCGAATCGAGCTCGACGCGAACGGTGTGTTGAGCCGGGTGAAAGTGGTCGACCCCTCCTTCTTCAACTGGCCCGCCCTGCCCGTCGCCCTCGCCGACACAATCGTCCCCGACTTTCCACTGGCCAACAAGAGCTTCAACCAGTCCTACGCCGGCAACGACCTCTGAATCGCCCCGGGTCTGGTGGAGGCTGTCATCCCCGTTCGGTAGGTTGTCGGCAGTTCGCGGCTAGAAGGCGCGCTTGCAGGGCAGCCGGGAGGCGCTGTCTTCGTGGGTCGCTGCCACTGCCGAGGAGCCTCAGGGCTGCGCTCTCGCATCGGCTCGGACGACCCCTCCTCGGGGCACACAGACCCCTTCGGGCAATCTTCGACGCGGACGGCGGGACACCAGCGCCGTCAACTCGGCGCCGGCTCCTGCGTCGCTCCGTGCGAGGTCGCGGCCTCGCGCACGGCGTCGGCAACCGCGGGCGCGACCCGTGGGTCAAACACCGAGGGCACGATGTAGCTGGCGTTGAGCTCCGATGGCGAGACAGCGTCTGCGATCGCGGAAGCGGCCGCGAGCATGACTGCTTCGGTGATCTCGTGGGTGCCGGAGTCGAGCATCCCGCGGAAGAAGCCGGGGAAGGCCAGCACGTTGTTGATCTGGTTGGGGTAGTCGGAACGACCGGTCGCGACGACGGCTGCGTGTTGTCCTGCGGCGATCGGGTCGACCTCGGGGTCGGGGTTGGCGAGTGCGAAGACGATGGCGTTATCGGCCATCGTGGCGATGTCGTCGCCGGTGAGCAGGTTCGGCGCCGATACGCCGATGAAGACGTCTGCGCCGGCCATGGCGTCTTTGAGTGAGCCGGCGAAGCGGTCGCGGTTGGTGTGGTCGGCGATCCACTGTCGCGCCGGGTCGAGGTTCTCCTGTCCCTGGCGGACGGCACCGCCTCGGCCGCAGGCCACGATGTCCGTCGCGCCCTGGGCGTGCAGCAGCTCGATGATCGCGTGGCCGGCTGCTCCGACCCCGCTGACGACGATCTTGACATCGCTCAGCTGTCTGCCCACGACCCGCAGGGCGTTGGTGAGCGCGGCCAGGACCACGATCGCCGTACCGTGCTGGTCGTCGTGGAACACGGGGATGTCCAGCTCCGCGCGCAGCCGCGCCTCGATCTCGAAGCAACGCGGCGCCGCGATGTCCTCGAGGTTGATGCCGCCGTAGACCGGCGCGATCGCCTTCACGATCTCGATGATCTTCTCGGTGTCCTGGGTGTCGAGGCAGACCGGCCACGCGTCGACCCCGGCGAACTGCTTGAAAAGCGCCGCCTTGCCCTCCATCACCGGCAGGGCCGCTGCCGGGCCCAGGTTGCCCAGGCCCAGGACAGCCGAGCCGTCGGTCACGACTGCGACGGTGTTGCGTTTGATGGTGAGTCGACGAGCGTCCTCCGGGTTCTTCGCGATGGCAAGACACACCCTGGCCACGCCCGGTGTGTAGGCACGCGAGAGGTCGTCGCGGTGCTTGAGCGGCACCTTCGGCACCACCTCGAGCTTGCCGCCCAGATGCAACAGGAAGGTACGGTCGCTGACCTTGCGAACCTTCGCACCCTCCACCCGATTGAGCGCCTCGGTGATCACGTCGGCATGGTCCACGTCCGAGGCGTCGCACGTAACGTCCACCACGAGCCGGTCTGCGTGGGACTCGGTCACATCGAGAGCGGTGACCGACCCCCCTGCCCCGGTGACCGCGGCGACCAGGTCGCCCGTGGCCCGCGCGGACGAGGGTACGTCCATCCGGACTGTGATCGAGTAGCCGGGACTTGGAGTTGCCATGTCGCCCCTTCGGGTCAGGTGCTTGAGGCATCGCCCTCATCAGGTAGGTGCCGGCCCGAGCGTAACGCCGCCACGAGGTCGAACCTGTCGACGAACTCGGCGATCGCGGCGACTCCCGAGGTCGCGGTCAGCGCCTGGCCGGCGCGCCGAGCCGGACACGCTTGGAACCGCAAGCGGTACGGCCAGGGTGCAATCCACCCACTGCACTGACCCTTGGGGCCAGCGACTGCGGGGCGCATTGGGGGTGGTAAGACTCACCTCACCGTGGCAGATTTGCGAGTCGCACGTACGTCAGGCGGGTCAGCGTCGGCTACATGCCGAATCGCGCTTCTCGCACCGCTTGAACCGCAACGGCAGGCCCGTCGATCCTCATGCCACAGCGCTCTGCCTTCCGAAGAGATGGATGAGCAGCTCGCCTGGGGGCGCGACGATGCGGGCAGTTGGCTCGCCGCGCCGGGCTCGAACGATGCGAGGGGTCCCGGCCCACTGAACTTCAAGTCCGGCCCCTCGCAGTCGGCGCGTGAGGAACCAGGCCCCACCGACAACGTTTGCCCACAACGCCTCGTCCATCGCGGGGTCAAGTGTGCGAGGGCCGCGACCGTTGGCTCGGCGCACGTCCTCGTGGTGGACGAAGAACTCGTTGAGGTTCGGAAAGCGGCGCAACCAACTGAGCTGGAAGACACCTGGCGGAGGCCCTGATCGGAGCTGACTGACGACCTGAACGAAGTCCCTCCTGCTGATCACTCCACTCCGCCGTTCAGCAAAGCGACGCCAGGCCCCCGGCAGGACGAGCCCCGGGGCAGCCAGCAAGTCGCGCGCCCGCTCGATGTGGTCGAAGTACTGGCCCGTCATGTCTTAGAAGCGTATAGCCGGTGGACTGGCGGCTTGCCTGGGCAAGCCGTCGGCCGATGGCGGTGCGGGCCTCGTCGCTCGCGGCCCTAAGACCCCGCCGCTCGGGCGGTGTAACGCAGCTTCACTGGATCGGGAGCGTGAGGTGTTGTGGTCGTCCGCGGCTACTACAGCTGCGGGTCAACCTCCATGAAGTCTGCGACGACCTGGCCGAGCTGGTCTCCGGCGTCCTCCTGGAGGAAGTGGCCGGCGTTGCCGATGGTCGGGTGGCTGAGGCCGCGGGTTCCGGGGATGAGCTTGCGCAGGATCGGTGCCATCGCGCCGGTGATCGGGTCGCTGTCGCTGAAGGCCAGCAGGAACGGCAGCTCGCTGGCCGAAAGCACCTCCCACGCGGCACGGTTTGCCACGCTGGCGGGATCGTCAGGGCGGGTCGGCACCAGACCGGGCATGGCTCGGGCACCGGCTTTCGCGCGCTCCTCGGGGAAGGGCGCGTCGTAGGCCGCACGGACCTCGTCGGCCATCGGGCGCACGCAGCCGGCGGCGACCAGGCGACCGATGTCCAGCACCTCGGTCTTCTCGACCGCTCGGCGGAACTGCCACCAGACCTCAGGCATATCGAAGTCGCCGGTCGGCAGCCCGGTGTTCGCCACGACCACCCGGGCGAAGCGGTCCGGGTGCTCGGCGACCAGCCGCAGCCCAATCAGTCCGCCCCAGTCCTGGCCGACCATGGTGACCTCGCGCAGGTCAAGGTGGTCGAAGACCAGCTCCCGGGTCCACTCGACCAGCCGGGCGTAGGAGTAGTCGACCTGGTCGACCGGTTTGTCGGAACGGCCAAAGCCGACCAGGTCGGGCACCACGCACCGAATCCCGCTTTCGATGAGCACCCGGACCACGTGCCGGTAGAGGAACGACCAGGACGGCTCGCCGTGCAGCAACAGCGCCACCGGTCCGGCCGCCGGTCCCGCATCGACATAGGCCATGCGCAAGGTGCCGCCATCGGGGTCAGAAACCTCGGCATATGCCGGCGCCCAGGGGAAGTCCGGCAGGTGCTCGAAGGCGGTGTCTGGTGTTCGGTAGACGTCCATGCCAGCCAAGTCTGTCAGGGCGGGCCTGCAACGCCGTGGCGGAAGCGGTGGAGCGTCCAGGATCAACAATCGCGGACTACACGCGACCATGACCCGCCCCGATCGTCGAGCTACGCCATGGAAGCCGCGACGTGGGGGCATGGCCCTTGCCGAGCGAGCGAGAGTTCCGCCAATCGACTTGGCCGGACGGTTCCCATCAGGGCGAAGTCGCGGCTGGTACGCCGCGCTCGACTCGTCGTCCTGTCAGGTACGTCGATTCCGGGGACCTGGCCCCCCAGGCTGCGCCTCTCGCTGAGGCCTCACGTCAGGAGCGATCCTGTGGCGCAGTCTCAGGCGCACCGCTGCCTGGGAAACCACCTAAGAAGTGGCTATCGAGGCAACGGTTTGGCACTGATCTGGGGACCCGCAGACGTGACCTTCCGGTGCAGTCTCCCATCACGTGAGGATCCCGCTATGTACCCTTGATCGGCGATGTCGGCACACCGGAGTTGCTGATCATCTTTGTCGTGGTCATGTTGGTGTTCGGGGGTTCGAAGCTGCCCGATCTGGCCAGGGGAAGCGGTCGCGCGATCCGGATCTTCAAGGAAGAGGTCGGCAAGACCGGCCAGGTCGACGAAGAGTCCGCAACGACGGACCAGCGTGCGGAACCTAGTCCAGGCACCGTCGACTGACCTGGCTGTCACTGATCTTCGTCCCCACGTCCCACACCGGACGGGCGACCTAGCGCGCGTGCGAAGCGCCCCGCTGGCGGCGCGTCGCAGTTGAGATCGCGCTGACACCCGGCGGATTGACGCGGGTGCTGAGGCGGCGCAATGGCGCGAGCCGAGGCGCGTCGCTTCCGGCAGGGCACCATGGCGTTGGGGCTGGTTACGACCGCCCTGCGAGCGCTCGGGACAGGAATGCCGTCGTGGTGCGCGTGACATGTCGCGGGTCCACGCCGCTGTCGACGAGCTGCATGGCGGCATTGAGCGTGCCGTACACCAAGGGGACCAGCACCTCTGGGTCGCCGGCTCCACCCTGATGGCCGGCGGCGTTCAGTGCCTCGCGGAGCGGCTCCACGAGGGCGCCGTGCAGGTCTGCGAGCCGGGCCCGGGTCTCGGCGGAGACCTCGAGCTCGCCGAGCGCCATCGCCAGCCGGTGCTCGCCCGACGCCATCAGGGCGAGGGTCTCGCGCACGTAGGCGGCCACCTTGGTCGAGGGCGTGCGGGCACGGGACACCGCGCCCTCGAGCCGACCGGTCCAGGCGGGGAAGGCGTCGAGGGCGAGGGCGGCCAGCAGCTCGCCGAGGGAGGGGAAGTAGTCGTAGACGCTGGTCCGCGAGACCCCGGCCTCCTGGGCCACCTCGCGCAGCGAGAGACCAGCCGCACCCGAGGTGGCGATGAGCCGGGCGGCGGCGTCGAGCAGGGCCTGCCGCTGCCGGGCCCGGTGCTCGGCGACGGTGGCCGCGGAGATCTTCGGCATGGTCGGCCTCCTCTCACACCGGGCCGGGGGTCGGCTCCGGCTCGGGTCCGACCCCACCTTCGGCCGGGACATTCTCCTCCTCCCGCTCGTCGCCGTCCGCGCCGCGGCCGGCGTCGGGAAGGGCGAGGGTGACCAGCAACCCGAGGAGCAGCAGCAGGCTGGCAGCGGCAGTCACCACCCGGCTCGAGGCGACCAGGGACTCGGCGGCCGCGTGGGCCACCGGTGCGGTGCGCGGGTCCGCGGCGAGCTGGGGGATCACTGCGCCGTCCGACTCGCGTACGGCGACCACCGCCTGGTGCGCCGCCTCCGGCGGCATCCCGAGGGCGTCGAGCCGGGACGCGGTCCCGGTGCTGAGCCCGGCCACGAGGAGCGCGCCGAGGACGGCCACCCCGAGCGCGGACCCGACCTGGCGGAACGTGGACAGCAGCCCGGACGCTTGCCCGCTCATCACCACGGGGATGTCGACCAGGACGACTGAAGTGAGCTGGGCGGTGGCCATCCCGACCCCGAGGCCGTAGAGGAAGAGCCAGGCCGCGATCACCCACCAGTGCTGATGGAGGCCGAGGGTCACAGCCAGGGCCCCGACGGCGACAGCCTCGACCCCGAGCCCGATCCGGACTACGGACCGTCCACCGCGTCGGCGGGTGAGTTGCGGGGTTACCCCGGAGGCCAGGAAGGTGCCGACCGCCAGCACGAGGATCACCCACCCGGTGTCCAGGGCGGAGTACCCCAGGGCCCCCTGCAGGAGCAGGGGCAGGGTGAACAGCAGGCCGAACTCGCCGAAGGCGACGATGAGGGCGGCGATGCTCCCCCAGCGGTACGACGCGTAGTCGAGCAGGCCGACGTCGAGCATCACAGCCCGGCCGGCCCGGCGGCGGCGTACTTCCAGCAGGACGAAGGCGGTCAGCAGGGCCACGCTCAGCAGCAGGACCCAAGGGATCGGCGAGGCGGACCCGTCGGACCGGTGCCACCAGCCGTAGCGCTGGCTCTCGATGAGGGCGAACACCAGGGCGCCCATCCCGGTCGCGGCCAGCAGCATCCCGACGAGGTCTAGGCCGTCGTGCTCGCCCTCGGCGGTCTCGGGCAGGCGACGCAGGCCGACCGCGATCACGGCGAGGGCGATCGGGATGTTCAGCCAGAACGCCCAGCGCCACGAGTAGTCCGTCGTCAGCCACCCACCCACCAGAGGTCCGACGGCGGCCATCCCGCCGATGGTCGAGCCCCAGACGGCGAAGGCGATGCCGCGCTCCTTGCCGGTAAACAGCGCGTTCACCGTTGAGAGCCCTGCGGGCATGATCATCGCCGCGCCCATCCCCTGCACCAGCCGGGCGCCGATCAGCATCTCGGAGGTGGTCGCCGAGCCAACCACGACACTCGCCAGGGCGAAGAGCGTCATCCCCCACAGGAACATCGGGCGGCGACCCACACGGTCGCCGAGCCGGCCGAACGTCAGCAGGAAGGCCCCGAACGTCAGCGCGTAGGCCGAGCCGAGCCACTCGGCGTCCGCCGTGGTCAGCGACAGCGACCGGATCACCGTCGGGACGGCGACGTTGACGATGGTGGCGTCCATGATGATCAGCGCCACCCCGACAGTGATCACGCCGAGGGCCACCCAGCGGTTGGTGGGTCGGGGAGACAGCACGGGAATCCTCCTGAAGTTTACCGACATGCCGTCGGCATCTTATCCGACGCGATGTCAGAAAGAACCGCGGCCGTGGCGAACCCGCGCACGGCACCCGGTTGAACAACGCACAAGGAGGGGCGTACCCAGGGCATTCTGGGCGGTAGGACGCACCCCTCAACGCCCGGGTTGACTCACCCGAGCGCGTGGAGACGGCGCGCTCAGGCTCGGGCAAGGCCCCACTCCCCCAGCCCATGTCAGCGGGCGCAACCGCCTCCGCCAGAGCCCATGACCTCTGGGTCACTGGCAAAGAGGTCGCACAAGTCGACCTTCCGCCACTCTTCGCCAAGCTTCGTCGGTCTACGCCACGAAGGTCCATCGGACACACCTCTGAAGGCAATGTCAGCAGACATATTCCTGACATGGAACGTCAGAGCCAGGCCCGTGAAGACCCACGAACCCGGCTCTGACGCGAAGATTCCCTTTGCGTCAGAGCGGGTCGGGGTTAGCCCACGGGGTCCAGTGACACGCGGTATCCCATGGCCTCGAGCTGGTGCAGGGCGCGCTTCTTGGCGCGTTCGGGGTGGAGCCTGGTGAAGTTAGTCGGCTCCGGGGTCGTTGTAGAGCTCGCCGGTATGTCCCATGTGCCAGATCGCGACGAGCATGGAGTGCTGGACGGCGACGTTGGCTTTCATCGGTCCGCGGCGCGAGGCGATCCGCCGGTAGCGGACGCCGAGGTAGGTGTCTGGGTGCTGCGCGCAGGACATCGCGGCGGCGCCGAGCGCGCCTTGCAGGTACGGGTTGCCGGGCCGCGTCCTGGTCGACTTAACCCGTCCGGCGGACTCGTTGCTGCCTGGGCAGGTACCGGCCCACGAGGCCAGATGCCCCGCGGTCGGGAACCGTGTCATGTCCGCGCCGGTCTCGGTGACGATCACGTCGGCGTTGATGGGACCGATCCCGGGGATGGTGCAGATCAGGTCACGGAATCCCTGAAAGGGCTCGATCACCACCTCGATCCGGCCGGTGAGCTCCTCGATCGCCTCGGTGTGTCGGTCGATCAGGTCCAGGTGCACCCTGGCCAGGAACCCGTGGTGCTCGGTGAACCGTCCGGTCAGCGCCTCGGTCAACGCCGGGATCTTCGACCGCAGCCGTCGCTTGGCCAGATCAGCCAGGACGGCTGGGTCGTGCTGCCCGGCGATCAGCGCTTCGAGCATGGCCCGCCCGGAGACACCCATGATGTCGGAGGCGACCGCGGACAGCTTGATTCCAGCGTCCTCGAGCAGCTTCTCCAGCCGCTGTACCTCCCGGCCGCGCTCCCGGGTGATCGCGGTCCGGGCCCGGGTCAGATCCCGCAGCTGCCGGATCGGTTCGGGCGGCACGAACGAGCCGCGGACCAGCCCGTGCGCACCGAGCGACGACCGCCACCCGGCACCCCCGGCGTGCCCCTGCCTGATTCAACGGGGCCCGGGCGGATGCCCCTGTCGGTCATCACCTGCGCACGGCCGTGACGATCACGTTGTCCTGGTAGCCGCCCTGCGAAGCGATGTAGGGCGGTCCGCACGTGACGATGCGCAGGGCAGCAGGCCCGCCGTGGCGGAACACCTCGGTGAGTGCGACATCGGACTTCGAGACCACGCGTACCCGAGTCACCCGGAAGGCAAGCGACCGGCCGGCCGTGTGTACGTTCACCCGGTCCCCCCGGTGGAGTGAGCTCAGCCGGGCCAGTGGACCGACGCCGTACTCGAGGCTGTCGACGTGGCCCGCGAGCACGGCCGAGCCCCGGGGTGATCCGGGTCGTGGTCCGAACCGGTACCAGCCGATGTCGGCCGGGTCTCGGGGCATCTGCATCTGGCCGTCGGAGGACACGCCGACCGGGACGATCGGCAGGGTCGCGCCCACCGATGGGAGGTCCAGGAGCCGGGGCCGTGCCGGGGTCGCCGGATCCGCGTGAGATCTCGTCCTTGGTCCGCCTGACTCGTGGGTGGCGGCGGGCGGTGACATGGCGTGTTCAATGGCGGACGGCGACGCCGAACGTGTGACGGTTGCGGGCCGGCTCGCATCCCGGTCGATCCACACGAGCCCGGTCGCGAGGACCAACGCCGAGACTGCCGCAGCGATGACCGCGACCGCGGGGCCGATGGCCCCGCGGTCAGGTCGTCGAGTCATCGGGTCGGCTCAGGGGCGGGTGCTGACCCGCACCCGCAGCAGGCGCCAGGAGGCTCCCATGAGTCCGATCGCCCCGAGTGCGACCAGCAGGTAGGCGAGGTACGGCGCGCTGCTGGTGGCCACCGCCTGGCCGGTTTCTCCGCCGGGCATTCCAGTGGGCGCGCTGCTGAGTCCCGAGATCGTCTGCACCGCGAGCTTGAGGTTCTTGTCCTGGGCGCTGCCCCATGCGTAGACGATGGTGTTGGTCCCCTCGGCGAGGTTGAGGGGGGCGGGCCCGATCACGACGGTGCTCGTTCCGGCGAGCACGACGTCGGCGCTGACCGACCCGGCCGGCACGTTCGCCATGGCCTCCTTGGGATTCGTGAGCCCGGTGAACACCGGCTTGCCGCCGGCCCTCACGTCGACGGCCGGAGCAGCCGCGTCATGGCGAACGGTCAGCCGGGCCATCCCAGCCGGAACAGACGACACGTCGTTGACATAGGGCGTCAGAACCGGCTTGCCACTCGCGGTCAGGTGCGCCACGACCGTGACATTGGCACCCGCCGGCACCTGGACGCCGTTGGCCACCACGATCGCCTTGCCGTTGGCGCCGGCCCCCGGCGCGGTCACCTTCAGATCGTAGATACCGGCGGGAAGCTGTTGGGGCGGGGTCAGCGTGCCAGGCTTGAAGTCCGTGAGCAGAGCCTTGCCGTTCGCGTAGACATCGACGGTCTGGCCCGGGATGGCATGGAGCACGGAGACGGTGGCCGTGCTCGCCGCATGCGCCGGGGCGAGGAGACCGATGCTCGGAACGAGAACGAGGGCGGCCAGGATGCCGACCAAGCGGGAGATTCGTTTCATGCGTGACCTCCAGGTGCTGGCTTCGGGTGGGCTGCTACTCCTTCTTCCGCCTGAGCGGGATGTTTGGATGCAACAGACGACGTCGGGACTCAAGTCGGCACGCGCCGGATCGCTGCTCGCTGCCCGGACCGACCGACACGGCCCACCGGCCGAACCGCCCTGGCGGCCGAGGCACGGTGTCGGTCCGCCGTGGGCGTACGGTTGAGAGCCGGCACCAGCGGCGGATCCGAGAGGTCGTCATGACCGAGCAGCAGCGGTATGAGGTGGTAGCGCGGAGGCCGGGGTTCGAGCTCCGTCGCTATCCCACGCACCTGGTCGCCGAGGTCGAGGTCGAGGGCTCCTTCGAGGGTGCAGGCAACACGGCCTTCCGTCCCTTGGTGGCCTACATCCGTGGGCGGAACCGTGCCAGCCAGAGCCTAGCGATGACCGCCCCGGTGCTCCAGCGCCGCGACCACTCAGACGACACGCCGGCGGCCGTGGAGACCGTGACTGCTGAGACGTCACCGGGGCGCTACGTCGTCTCCTTCGTGATGCCGCAGACCTCGACGCGCGAGTCGCTCCCGGACCCTGGAGATGCCCGGGTCGCGATCCGGGCGGTGCCCGAGGAGCTCGCCGCCGTGGCGCGGTACTCCGGCCGATGGACGTCCACCCCGTACCACCAACAGACCAGCCGGCTGCTGCAGGCGGTACGCGAGGCCGGGCTCGAGACGACCGGTCCACCGCGTTTCGCCCGCTTCGACCCGCCCTGGACACCCTGGTTCCGACGTCACAACGAAGTGGTCGTCCCCGTGCGCGAAGACTGACCTCCCGCGCGCCGATTCCCTTCTGGCGGGACGGCTGCGCCGGACTGCGTTGAACGCAAGCAGCGAGACGTCGACGAAGGGGTACCGGCCCGGGTCCAGGCCCGAGGGATCTGGAACACCCGGCGTGGGTGGAGTCGAGTACGCCCCATCGGTGCAGTCAGGTAGAAGCGGCCCAGGCCCCGCGCCGAGGCCGCGAACGCAAGCACCAGCCCGGCGAAGACGATCGCGGGCAGTGTCACGGCACGTCGTCGGCGACAGCCGGTCGGATCAAGATGATGAGAGAAACCACCAGCGCCCATGCGGGGAAGACCAGGGTGAACCACAGGCTCAGGCTGGTCACGACCAAGAGGACGAAGGCGACCAGATAGCTCGCGACCGCCATCGACCGCGGCATCACGCCGGTGCGAAGCCACATCGTGGCCAGCGAGATGATGAACACCCCCGCCATGCGCAGCGCGTACACGTTGCTGATCTGCAACATCACAAAGCGGCCGAACTTCGTCACCGCTTCCTGCGTTGTCGGGTCGGTCACGCTCCGAGAGCTCGCCAGAATCGCGCCGGCTATCGACATCGACACGAACACCATGGCCAAGAACAGCACCGCGCTGGCGAAGAACACCGTGGAGAAGAAGCGGTCCTCCAACTCCCCCATCCGGTCCCGCACCACGCCGACAAACCACAAGAACGCGATCCCGGCAAACGGCATCAGCAGCATCGCCGCCGTCACCCGACCCGACCGCTCATGCACCCAGGCCGTACCCGCCAACGGATCGTCAGGGATGGAACTACGTACCAGCGCCAGGCTGGCTGCAAAGAGGACAGCGAACAGGATACCGGCCACCGCCGCGGCGCGCGGTGTAGTGAGGCGCCGAAGCCTCGGCCGCGGCGATGCCTCCGACACGAGACCACGGTAGCGTGCGCAAGCCGACGGGAAGGGGTATCGGCTCAGGACCGCCGTGCCGCGCCCCCGCAACATCTGTACCGCTGCCGATCCGTCATCGACACGACTGTCGGGTTCCTGGAATGGACCGCACCGGCGCCTTCCTCGTCATGGTGAAGAATCCAGAAGGCGCTACGACCTCTGGGTCGATGGGCGAGAGGTCGCGTGGCTCACTCCCCCACCGCTGGCCTCCACCGACTTTAGCCACCTTCCGCCGAATGAAGGCCCTGTCCGCGCAGCTTCAGCAGACATATGGCTGACGAAGGGTTCCGAACAGGTCGGATCGCGGCTGCCAGATCCGCATGGCGGAACTCACCGAGGTGGGGCCTGGGCAGGAGGGGACTCTCCCGTGCCCGGGTTGGTTTTGCCGTCGCCGTTG
>Ga0302254_10000007_pt1 | contig 34919 bp, 32 predicted proteins | sample I_Fen_E1_4_FD_194573 | JGI IMG/M metagenome (GOLD analysis project Ga0302254, IMG submission 194573) | Peat permafrost microbial communities from Stordalen Mire near Abisko, Sweden - I_Fen_E1_4 | ecosystem: Environmental > Terrestrial > Soil > Wetlands > Permafrost | place: Sweden: Abisko... | reverse complement strand
CGGCGACGGCTACATGTACGCGGTCGGCGAGGCGCGCGTGAGCCTCGGCTCGGACGGGATGTGGTGGATTGTCACCCGGCTCGTCGAGGCCCTCGAGGACCCGCAGACCGTCTCCACCCAGCCGCGATTCCTGACCCTCTCGGGGTTCCTGGGCGGTCCGGCGACTCAGGCCTCGCTGCAGTACAGCGAGACCGGAGTCTGCGTTGTCTGGCGTCGCCTCGAGAGTGGCGTCGTCGGCGATGTTCTCGCGTGGCAGGAGTTGACCCACGAACGGGCGCAGGGCTGGCTCAGCATGCTGCGGCCGATCCTGTGCGAACTGGAACTCCGCCAGGTTCATCAGCTGCGTTTGCTCCCCGCGAACACCGCGCAGCGCTGGGCCAACGTCCTCGAGCGCCGCATCGCTTAGCCCCAGCCCCGACGTCGAATCTGAAATCTCGGCCATCTTGGGGAACGAGGCGGCGACCGCACGCCCGAGCCGGTAGGCCCGAAGGGGACGCCGGCCTCGGTCGCGTCTGCGGGCGAATCCTCGCTTGGTCGGGCGCCCCGTTGCAGCGGTGCGCCGACCGCACCCGCGGCGGCCCAATGCCCTAACGTGAACGCATGGCTCTACCCGATCCGAGGGCCCCATTCTGCGGGCTCGACGCCGACACTGTGCGCTTCATGGAGGCGCATCAGGCGCGGGCGGTCACAATCCCCGGCCGTGCCTGGCGCGATCTCGGCGACGCGGTGATGCTCTTTTCGGCGACAGAGGTGGAACCCTTCTTCAATCGACTCGTGGCCGTCCGCTGGCCGTCCGCTCCGGCAGCCTTCGACGATCGGTTGCGCGAGGCCTGCGACCTCTTCACCGCGCTCGATCGGCGGCCGTACGTCTGGGCGATTCCGGGTCTCAGCCGGCCCGACGACCTCATCGCGCGGCTGGCGGCCAACGGCTTCGTCGATCAGGGCGGCGGGTATGACATGGTCCTGGTCCGTGCACCCGAGGCTGTCGAGGACGGCGAGCTCCCGGTGGGGGCGGTAGTCGAGCGCTGGAACCGCTCGCCCGAGGCCGAGATAACAGCCCGTGCGGAAGCGATCGCGTCGGTTATAGGCGATTCGTTCGACGTGCCAATCGCTCGCAATCCCAATCTCGTCCGCGAGATCAGCCTCACACTGGGCCGGCCCGACTTCCATGCCTGCCTTGTCACCGTCGACGGCAAGCCGGTCGCGACCGGTCAGCGGTACACCTTCGACGGGGCGAGCTATGTCTCCTCGATCGGGACCCGGCCGGCCTGGCGAGGTCGCGGTCTGGGAGCGTATGTGACTCGCGTCCTGTCCGCCGACTCGCTCGCCGAGGGCGTGGATCTGATCTACCTGGGCGTCTACACCGAAAACACAGGGGCCATCCGGCTGTACGAACGGCTGGGTTTCGCGATCCTGGGCGAACGCTCTGCGGACATGCTCCAAACGAAGAAATAGCCCCGATCCTCCCGGCGTACGGGCTGGGATCATGCTAAAGGTGGACGTTCGTGATCCCCGGCGATGGCTAGAATCGGGGCGCCGAAAGGGACGAGCGCGAGGATGGGCGCCGTCAAGGCAGATGAACAAGGAGTGAGATGACGCAAAGCGGCGAGCCGGTCATCGCCGTCGCCGACCTGTTCAAGTGCTACGGCGACGTCAAAGCCGTCGATGGCGTCAGCTTTCAGGTCGGTCGCGGCGAAGTCTTCGGCATGCTCGGTCCCAATGGGGCCGGCAAGACGACCACGATCGAGATCCTCGAAGGCCTGCGCGAACCGGATTCCGGGACGGCGACGGTCTTCGGGATGGATATCTCCAAGCACGCTCCATCGATCAAGCAGCGGATCGGAGTCCAGCTCCAGAGTGTGTCGCTGTATCCGCGCCTGACGGTCACCGAACTGCTGGACCTCTTCGGCAGCTTCTACAACCACCATCTGCCGACCAAGCAATTGATCGACGCGGTCGACCTCGGCGAGCGCGCCGGGGCGCGATCGATGGATCTTTCGGGCGGCCAGCAGCAGCGGTTGTCGATCGCCCTGGCCCTGATCAACGACCCGGAGCTGATCTTCCTGGACGAGCCGACCACCGGTCTGGACCCGCAGGCGCGGCGATCGCTCTGGGATCTGGTCAAGGGGCTCCAGGCCCAGGGCAAGTCGATCATGCTCACGACCCACTACATGGAGGAAGCCGCCGAGTTGTGCGACCGCGTGGCCATCATGGACCACGGCCACATCCTCGAGATGGGCACGGTTGCGGAGCTGATCGGACGGCGCTTCAAGGAGCGGGCGGTCTTCTTCGACACGAGCCTCAAGCTTCCGGCCGAGCAGCTGGGCAAGCTCGATGGCGTAACGCGAGCCGCGGTCGAGGACGGCCAGACCGTGCTCTACTCGAGCGAAGTGGCCGGCACGATCGGTGCTCTGCTGGCTCTCGCCGACAGCCTGAGCGTAGAGCCGCACAACCTGGGTATCCGCCAGGCAACTCTCGAAGACGTATTCCTCGACCTGACCGGTCGAGCGCTGCGCGACTAGGAGCCGAAGATGAAGACACTTGTCGGCCTCACGGTCGCCAATCTCAAGAGCCTGACGCGCGACAGGGCAGCTCTCTTCTGGACGTTGTTCTTCCCGATCATGTTCGTCCTGCTCTTCGGCGTGCTCTTCTCGGGGAGCGGCGGCAGCAAAGTCACGGTCGGATTTGTCGACCAGGACGGCACCGCGACCTCGTCTGGCATACGCGATGCGTTGGCCTCCGATCGTTCACCGCTGACCCTCCAGATCGGCTCCCTCGAGGCCGAGAAGGCGGCGATGCAGAACGGCGACGTTTCGGCCGTGATCGTGATCCCAAAGGGCCTCGAGGCAGCGGTTGCCCAGACGAGGACCGGGCGTCCGGCGTCGGTCGCCATCCAGCTGTACACGGATCCGTCTCAAACGCAGACGACGCAGGTCGTGCAGGTTGCGGTGAGCAGCGCCGCCGACAACTTCAGCCTCGCCGTCATCTCAGGCCCCGGCCAGTCGGCGGTCCTGACCGTCACCCAGCTCACGCTGGCATCGACCAATGTCTCGACCGTCACCTACCTGGTGCCCAGCATCCTGGCAATGGCCCTGATGCAGCTGGGTGTCTTCGCTGCCGTGCCGCTGGTCCAGCAGCGCGAGAAAGGGATCCTCAAGCGAATTGGCGCGACGCCACTCGCGCGCTGGAAGCTGGTGGCCAGCAACATCCTGCTGCGGCTGATAGTCGCGGCCGTGGATACGGTCCTGATAATCGGCGTGGGCATAGCCGTGTTCAACATACAGATCGTCGGAAACCTGGCGCTGGCCGCGGGGTTCGTTTTCCTGGGCGCCGGCGCGTTCCTGGCCATCGGCTTCGCGCTGGCCTCGTTCCTCAAGACCGAAGAGCAGGCTACGGGCGTGGTCCAGGTCGTTCAGATGCCGATGATGTTCCTGTCGGGCATCTTCTTCCCGTTCGCCTTCATGCCGGATTTCCTGCGGTCGGTGGCGCGCCTTCTGCCGCTCACGTATCTCGGCGATGGGTTGCGACAAAGCATGGTCAACGCACCACAGGTCGCGCCGATGGCAGTCGATGCCGCCATCCTCGCCGGCTGGCTCGTGGTCTGCCTGGCCATATCCGCGCGCTCGTTCCGCTGGGAGTAAGCCTGCGTTCTTGAGTTGCGTGTCGGCCGCGTCGCGTTCGCGCAGCGCGGCCGCTGCCGCGCGGCCGACGTCCTACCAGCGCTCGGTGTGAACGATCGCGTCCAGCGGCTTGCGGCCGCCGGCGCGCTTTGTCCAGGTCAGCGCCTCGGGGTTCAGGGGATAGCCGAAGCTCAGCAGAAACTCGCAGTGGCGGCCGGACGGCAGGCCCAGGAGCTCTTTGGCGAGGGCCTGGTTGTACACCGTTGCGGGCACGCTGCCGATCCCGAGCTCCCAGGCCGCGAGAGTCATGTTCTGAGCCGCGCGGCCGAGGTCCCACATGACCGACAGCGGCGCATCGGCGGTGGCCGGATCCGGCGTCACCAGGGCGACTGCAACCGCGGCGCCCGCCAGATGCTGGGCGAACGGTCCGACCGCGGCCAGCTCCGTCAGGTGGGATCGGTCTGTGCACACGATGAAGTCCCAGTTCTGCTGGTTCTTCGAGCTGCCCGAGCGTCGACCCGCGTCCAGGATTCGGGCAAGGTGCTTGGGGTCCAGGGGCCGATCCGCGAACTTGCGAATTGCGCGGGTCGTGTCGATTGCCTGCCAGGTGTCCATTGGTTCTCCGATGAGTCGTGAGGCCGGTCGAGACGGTTGCGCGCCGCGGCCGATCAGTTGAGGAGTGTTCTGGTCGCCCTCTCGCGAGCCTCCGGGCGCGTCTTCTCTCGGTCCTGGGCTTCCGCTGCAAAGACCGTGCTCGCCGAACCGAAGCCGTAGACGGGGTTCTCCGGCCGCTCGACGACGCAGGCCGCCGCCAGCTCGCCGGCTTTGTCCGGGGCAACAGGCCCGCCGAGCGCTCTCGCGAAGAACGATGCCGTTCTCCGGCGGACGTCCGCGGCCTCGTAAAGCCACCTGTGCCCGTAGCCGGGCACGACCAACGTTTCGACCGGCTCGGAACCAGGACCGGTCCGGGCACTGCGTGCCGCTTCCGCGATCAACTCGTGGTGTGCCACCGGAACGCCACGATCGTCCTCGCCGTGCATGAGCAGCAACGGGCCGCGATAGCGGGAAGCGGCCAGCCAGGCGTTCGCGTCGTCGATGGCGTGGCGGCGCGGGGCCAGCAGGACGGCGGCAGTCAGGTAGGCGAGGGGAGTGGCGATCGGATCGGGTACGTGGATCTCGGCCATCTCGAAGGTCTTGCGCGTCATGCGAACCAGGTCCGCCGGTGACGACAGGGCCACCACGGCCTGAACGGAGGGCTCGGAGGCGGCGGCCACGATCACGCCGGCACCACCCATCGAATGCCCGAGAAGTCCGACCGCCGAGACATCCGGCCGCGCAGCCAACCAGCGCACCGCCGCCGCGGCGTCCTCGGCGAATTCGGGGACGTTGACCGGCAGTTCCTCGGGCGCGTTATCGCCGTGACCACGCGCGTCGATCACCAGGCAGTGAAACCCGGCGGCGTGCAGGTACCTGATATGGGCCATGGACCGGCCGCGGTTCGATTCCCAGCCGTGCACGATCGCCACCGCAGGCCGTGGCTCGGCCGCGGCGCCGCCACCGTCCAAGCCTTCGGCCGGCACGAACCAGGCGGCGAGTCGAGCGTCCCCGGACGGAATCTCGACCGACTCGAACGCCAGCCCAAAGTCGGCCGGACTCCCTTCGACAGGACTTCGATGCGGCAGCCCCGCCTTCGCGCGATATTCGAGCGCAAATCGGTAGGCGAGGCCGAAGGCGACTGCGCCGGCGACGCTTGCGGCCAGTGCGAGGCGCCTGGGGCGTGGAAGAGACGGTAGAGATGGCATGGGACAAGGGGACGGCACCGCGACGCCACTGTCAAGAGCGACGGGCGGTGGATCTCGCCCGGCCCGGTAGACTGGTGGGATGCCGACCCGCAACCCGTTCACGGTCCTAGAGGTCCCACTCGACGCGTCGTCGGACGCCATCAAGGCGGCCTGGCGCCGGCTTGCCCGCCAGCATCACCCCGATGTCACGAGCGGCGATGACGGAGTCGAGCGCCACGCCAACCGCCGCATGGCTGAGATCAACGCCGCGTATCACGAGCTGAGCGACCCGGAACGCCGGCGGTGGCACCGCGAAGCGGCGGCTCGAGCGGCCCGTAACGGCCACACCGGGGAGTGGCCGGGATCGACCCACTTCGGCGACGCACCGCAGCCTTCCGACTACGGCGCCGGTCCGGTCTACCGGCCTCGCACCGGTCGGCCCGTCACCGCCCGGATCGACACCAGCGCGCTGCTCCGCCCCCGCAACTCCACTCTGAACCCGTTCGAAGGCAGCCCGCTACCGGGGCTCGCGCCGCGACCTCGTCCCACCGAGGATCGCGAGCCGCCGCGCGCATCCACTCCAACGGGGCCGATGAACCGGCGAGCGGGCCCAAACATGGATCGCGAATTGCCCGCCCTCGCCGACGCGCTGGAAACGCGGCTCCCATTCGGGAAGTTCGAGGGGTTGACGCTGGCCGACGTCGCCGAACTCGAGCCTACGTACGTCGCCTGGATCGTGCGCACGATCAATCGGGACGCGGGCCTGCTGCTGGCGGCGCGTGTCGTTCTGCGCTACCTGGAGCGTCCGGGCGCCATCCGCCGCCGCCGGCTCGACCCGGCCTGACGCGGTCCGGCCTCACGGACATGAAGGGTTGGCGGCCGCCGATCCGAAAAGGCCATGCTGGCCGGCTATCCGTGGTTGCTCGGGTCGTGGTCGGGACTGGCTACCTCCTGTACGACGCCCCGGTCGTCTCAAGGTGGCGGTAGCGGTAGTCCCGGCCCGTGTCCGACGCCCCTGGCCCTGTTGTGATCGGTCATCGGCGGCCAATACCCACCCTACCCCCTGATCGGGTAGCGGCTATGACCCGGACGGGCGTACCTAGGACAGTCAGTAAGTCCGGCGCGCCTGCGCACCGGGGGATAACATCGGCACATGTATACCGACGGCTTGGCATTTCTCGACGAAGAACGCGAAGCGTGGAGGCCATTCGAGGCCCTTTCGGAGCTCACGGACGAGCAGCTCGAGCGGCCGATCGAAGGCGCCCACGGCTGGTGCGGCAGGGACCTCATGGCGCACCTCGGCTTCTGGCTGCAAAGCTGGCTGACCATCGCCCAGGAACTGGCCGTCGGGCCGCAGAGCCGGGCTTTCGACTGGCTCACGCAGGTCGGCGCCGACTGGGAAGTTCAGGGCGACGTCATCAACGCCCGTATCGAGTCCGAGTGGGCGGCGCTGCCGATAGCCGAAGTCAGGCGGCGTTTCGCGACTCTCCCGGGCGAGCTGCGCGGCTACCTGACCGTGGTGCCTGAGGCGCGCTGGCTCAAGGACTCGGCCCATCTGAAATCGCTCCTCGGAAACACGACGGAGCACTACGACGACCACATGGCGGATCTGCAGGCCATCCTGGCGGCTGCCGGTCGCTGATCCCTTACCGTAGCGGCGAGGAGGTGATCGACCGTATGACAGACGACCGAACGCAAAACGGCCTACCCCAACCGCCGAACCTGCCCGAAGCGATCGACCGCCTCGCGGACGAACTGGACGCGATCCATCGCCACGAATCCGGCACGCTCGTCGAATACGTCCGAAGCGCCACCGTCTTCGCCGTCCGCCAGGGAACCGTAGTCGGCTTCCGCATGCGACCGGAGATAGTCGAGGCTGCGCTTCGAACGCCCGACACTGTTCGATCCTCGCGAGGATCGGATTGGGTCACGCTTCAGCCGAAGGTTGTGGACGGCTTCACGCTCGACCGTGCGCTGGCGTGGTTCGAGAGTGCCTGGCGACTGGCCGCGGAGCTACCCGACGATCGACCGCCGCCGCCACGCCCGAACTGAGGGAGCGGGCGATTTCCAGGCAAAACACGACCCCGGCCTGAGGGGGTAGGCCGGGGTCGTTGAGCGGGGCCGAGGGGGAGGCCCCGTTTTGGGATATTCGAATTGTCGGCGGGGTATTTCCCGCTCAGGTCTTGGCCGTAGCGTACTGCGAAAGGCCGAAGCTTGCCTCGAACTGTTCCGCCGAACGGGCCCCGATTACGGCCATCGGCTGGAGGCCGGGGCGGAAGAACGCAACCGTGGGCAGGTTCATGATCTGGAGAGCCTGAGAGACGGCTGGGTTGGCGTCCACATCCATCTTCACGACGTCGATGACGCCCTCGTACTTCTTGGCGATCCGCTCGAGCTCGGGGGCGACCATGGCGCACGGGCCGCACCAGGTGGCCCAGAAATCCACGATCACAGGTCGCTCGGCGTTGAGGACGATCTGTTCGAATGTTTCGTCGGTGACTTGCTTGACGTCGGCCATCTGGTGGATGGTCCTTTCTCCCTGATGGATTGACGCCGAGTCCGTTTGGGACTCAGCCGGATATGGATTGGAGCAAGCGGCAGGCCTCGAGAATTCGCATGTCCGCGAGGCGGTAGTAGATGGTATTTCCATCGCGCCTGGTCAGAACCAGGCCCGAGTTTCGCAGCACCGCAAGGTGCTGGCTCATGTTCGGTACCTGGCAACCGACGCGGTCGGACAGATCCCGAACGGACAACTCACCCTCGCCGAGACACTGCAGGACGCACAATCGCTTCGCGTCGGCCAGAGCCCTGGCCACCGCGGCGGATCGCTGTTGCGTTGCCTCCAGATCACTCAACTCGAGCATTGGGACACTGTACTACAGTTTGCGCAACTACGCAAGTACCCCAGCGACGGGGCGGTGGGTCGTCCGGCCGACGGTCCGCCGCTTGCTGGACCGCCCCGACGAGTCCCCGGGCATTGGCTACGATGGCGGCATGGATGAGAAGGGCGACGCACGAGATCCACGGCGGGCGGGTTCGCCGGCCGACTTGCAGGGTCTGGCCAGCATGCTGGGCGTGCCGGAACAGCGCGGCGATGCACGCGACGTCCGCGGGCCCTTGGGTCTGGACGGGCGCGATTCGCGCGACGTGCGCGAGCAGGGTGGGCGCGACAAGGTAGTTCGCGACGGTCCGGCTGCCAAGTCGGAGATCCTGGAGTTCGCGGGTCAGGCTCGCCTGGCGGGGCCGAGCACAACGCTACAAGACGCCAGGCTCAAGTTGGACGAAACCGGCCTGACGCTCGAAGTCGGCGGTGCGCGACCAATTCGAGCCGGCTACCGCGACCTGAGCCTGATCGCCATTCAGCAATCGACCGTCCTGCTCGTGCTCGGCGACGGCCCCGAAGCGATGCGCTGGCTGCTCGAGAAGTTCGGCGACAAGCTCGGGCCGATCGTGCGCGAGCTGCGCGAACGGCGCCTGAAGCAGCGCCTCAGCGACGGCCTGGTAAAGCTGCCCGATCGTCCGGCCGAGCTGCTCGAGTTCGAGTGGAAACCGACGACCTCCTCGCTGGGGCCGGGTCCCGACGGCCCCGCCGCCCCGACGGCCGGCATCGGCCAGTTCGTGATACATCCATGGGGATTCGTCGTGTGCCCGGTGGACGAGCGGGCGACGTGGATCCACTACCGGCGCGCCTCGATCGCAAAGGTGACTCTGCCGTCTCCGGGTGACGTCGTCGTTGATGGTGTGCCCGGCACGCTCACGCTGCGGGGGCTCGGCCAGGCGGCAACGCGCCTCCGGAACACACTCGAGAAGCTTCGCGACGGCGCCTTTGACGATGCCGCGGCATTCGTGGAGCAGCTCCTGCCGGACGCGCCGTTCGGGCTGCGCCAGAAGGCCGGAGAGCTGCTCGTCGATGGCCGGCCGACGCGACCCCAGGAGTTCGGCGATACGGGCTGGCCTCTGGTCGAGACGGCCGTCCTTGGCGAGCCGACATTCGCCGAAAGTTACGAGTCGCTGTGCACGACTGCCGGTCCCGCGGCGGCGCGCTGGGTTGCGATGTCGCCTGAGGATCCGGGCGGCGACGAGCCCAAGATCTGGTTCCTGGTCGCGCTGCCGGGCAATCTGGTCGCGCTCGAACTGGTCACGGCCGGCGCCCACGCGACGTACTTGTTCCGCGTCATGCCCCGAGCCCAATACAACGGCGAGCCGCCCGAGAAGCTGGGGGTCGCGGCGGAGCAGGCGGTCCGTGACATCAGCGAAGCGCTGGTCGACATGCGCTTCCTGCGCGAGCCGATGGCCCTTCCGGCCGATCAGCTGGCGCTCCCGAAATACTTGCGGTACCGCCTCGCTCTGGCGGTATTGCCGAGCGTGGCCTGGGCGCGGGCGCGCTTCGTCGCCCGGATCGTCCATCGCGACCCGGCGAGCTGGTCCGCCGCGGTCGCGGACCTGATCCGATGGCATGGTTCGGTGCGCGACGAGGCAGCCGAGTGGCCGGGTCGCGCGGCGCAAGAGAAGCAGGTATCCGCGGCGGGCGGCGACGGAGGCGAAGACGGCGAAGACGGCGGCGGTTCCGCAGGCGAGCCCGACGCCACGCCGGACGCGGGCTCGGTCGCCGGCTCGGTCGCGGGCGCCGCGTCGGAGTCGGCAGCTTCGGGCGGCGCCGCGAGCGGAACCGCGACTACGAATTCGAAGCCTTCGGGCACCCTTGGCTGATAGGAGCACACGATGCCGACTTTCAAGCACCCGTGCCCGTACTGCGACAAGCTGATCGACAAGATCGTGGCTGCTTGCCCGTTCTGCGGACGGGTGGATCCGTTCGCGCCGAAGCGGTGCCAGAACTGTCGCAAGATCGTCGAAGACCCGGGCTGGGTCGTCTGCCCGGCCTGCGGGGCGTCGCTCACGATCGTGGTTGCCGCCGCCGGCGCGGGGTCCGGCGCCGCCGCTGGGTCCGCCGCACCCCAGCCGGCGCCCCAGCAAGCCGCTGCGCCGGCTGCGGCGCCTGCCCCGGTCCAGCCTCAGGTCGCCACCTCTCCGGCACCGTCCGGCAAATGCAGCGGGTGTGGGGCGCCGCTCCCCGCCGGAGCTCGCTTCTGCACCATCTGCGGGACGATGGCCGGCTGAGCCGTCCTGCGGGACGAGGTTCCGCAAACAGAACCGCCCGCGGACACTGACCAGCGTCATTGAGCCACGGAGGCAAGCCTGTGGGGTCGGGCCGTACCAGATTCGCGCTCTTCGTCTTCGATCTTTCGGCGGCCGTCTCGGCGATCGTCGGCGGGATAGCCGTTGCCACGAACGTGGACAGCTTTCCCCGCGAATGGCTCGTCGGGTCGCCCTTCAGCGACTACGTCATGCCGGGGGCAATCCTGGCGATCGTCGTCGGAGGGTCGGCTGCGCTCGCCGCGGTCGCAACCGCCGCGGCACCGCGTGTCGGCGCGCCCGTCTCCTTAGTTGCGGGGCTGGTCCTGATGAGCTGGATCGTCGGCGAGCTGCTCGTGCTCAAACAGAACTCGGCCGGCACGAGCCCGCTCTCGCTGGTCGAACCGATCTATTTCGTCGTCGGGCTGGCGATGGCCGTGCTCGGTCTGGTCCTGTGGCGCCGCGGGAGCCGTCCTTCGAACTACTGACGCGCCCCGCCGCCCGCTCCTGCTACTGGGCTATCCGACCTTGCTGCCGCAGTTTCCGCAGAAGCGAGTCCCGGCCGCCATTTCGGCGCCGCACTTGGGGCACTTGGGAGTGCCGAGCGCCTGGCCGCAATTGCCGCAGAACTTCTCGCTTCCGACAGGCTTGCCGCAGCCGGGGCATTCGGTCGCGCGCTCGCTCGTGTCGCCCGAGAAGATCGTCTTGGCCCGGACGGCATCGCGCATTTGCGAGATCTCGACCGACGACCGCTCCGCTTCCATCTCGCTGGCGAGGTTCGGCGCGCAGTTGACGCAGAGTCCGCGCTGGGCGTTGAAGCAGGTCTCGTCGACCCAGTTGTTGCATCGCACGCAGCGGTGGAACTGCGGCATGATCTCGTTCGAGGCCTTCTGGAGGGCCTTGTCGCGGGCGTCGCGGTCGGTGATGTTCTGGGCCGATTCGGCCACGTTACGGGCTCCCCAGAGTCCGCCGATGATGTTGCTTGCGCCGCCGAGGATGGATGCGCCCGTTCCGAGAAGGTTCTTCTGGTATTCGCTTCTGTAGCCGCTGCCGCAGATGTCGCAGCGGAACTCGAACTGGTAGCCCTGGTTGGTCGAGAGGTCCTGGTAGTTGCTGGTGAACGGCGTGAAGCCCGGCATTCGACCCACTCCTGGTGGCGCGGCTGAGCCAGCGGCCTGGCTGGTGACGGTGTGCCCGAATGTTAGCGCCGCGCGATGGCTGCCGAAGGGCCCGTTGGTCCTATGGAGCCGCCACCTCGAGTCGGGCTATGAGGGTTCCTCCGTCCCCATTGTTGACCCGAACCAGGTAGAGACCACGAGCCGGCGGACCCATGGCGCCGACCCCGGTGATCTCACGGTAGCCGCCCTGCTGAACGTAGAAGCTCGCCGGCGAGTTGTCGGAGGCGGTTGACTCGATGGCCGAGAACGGTCCGCATGCAGACGGGAGCGGGGTGGCGCCGAGGTCGCACGCTGTCGGCATGTATTCGAGGAGCCAACCATCCAGGATCATCAGATCACCGGTTTGCAGGCTCGTGGCGCTGACGTGCTCTACCGGGAAGATGAGGCCGCCTTCCGGAAGGGAGACCTGGCCGAGGAAGTCGAACAGCCCGTCGGCTCCGATCCGAACGGCCCAGATGCCGGTGCTCCTTGCAAGGTCAAGCAGCATCGGGCATCCGGCAAGGGACGACGAGGAAGGGGCAGGAGTCTCGGGGCCGCATCCCATGCCACTACTTATCGGTGCCTGAAGAACGGCAACCCGGCCGACGAGGTGGTTCGGATCGCTGGCCATCAGGATCCCCAGTTCCACCTGGGTCAGCGGCCGATTTCCGGACCCAAGCAACCCCAGCGGGGCGGGGGACAGGACGCCGGACGGCACCGCGACCGGCGTTTCGGGCGGCGCAGCGGATGGTCCGGCGGTGGGCGATGGCGTTATGGCCTCCGGGCTCGGCGCCGGCAGCGACAGGTCGGCCACCCTGGCGAGGACGAGCCACGCGGCGCAACCGCGGCTATCCTGCGGGGCCGCGCCGGGGCACTGCTCCGTGGTCGAACGGACCACGTACGTCCCGTATGTCGGGGTGGCATGGTCGATGGAATCGATCACCCACGCTCCGCCCGCATCGACGTAGCGGGCCCGGCCGCGCAGGGCCAGGGTGTCGTCGGTCGACTGCCATCCACTTACCACCTTGGATTCGATCGACGGCGCCGCCGGGTCGTCACTGAGCCAGTTGGTGAACGGGCAGTCGCCGCCGCCGGGAGACAGGACGTCGCCTGCGGTCGGGGCGTCGGCGCACGAGACCGCCACACCGGCAGGCGGCCCGATCGCGCCCAGCCAGCCTGTTACCAGGAATGTCTTGCCGGCCAGCGGCCACTTGTCGGTCACCGTGTGCGGGAACGTGGATGGGGCCGGCGTGATCTCACCGAGCAGGCCGAGGTAGCCGGGCCCCAGGTAGCGGAAGGCGAAGGTGCCCGTGGCTTTGGGGACTTGGAGGCGGGCGGCGAGGTTGCCTCCCATGACGCAGACCTGCGAGGCCATCCCTTCGACGACTCCAACGGTCGGGTAGCGATTCATGGGGCAGACATCGTTCCTGGCATCGATCGTGACTGCCGCGACGAGAGCCGTATTCGTGGCCAGATCTGGGCCGGCCATCACGGCAGCGAGTTCGGCCGTCGTCAGGGCCCGGTCCGCCGGATAACGGGTCGGCGACGCGGCCGGTCCCGAGTGGAACGCCGGGAAGGCTATGGCGACGGCCAGGATGGCCACGAGCGCAATGCCCAGGCCCGCCACTGCGAGTCGCGGAACCCGCCAGATCAGGCGCGGCCATCCGTCTCCGCCTCGCCGCGCCGGGGCCGAGTCGACGGCGGTCAGCACGTCCGCGAGGAGGCCTTCGGGCATCCGTCCGGCGGAACGTCGGGCCAGCTGGTCGCGGATCGCCGAGTCGATCGGAGGAAGCTGGCCGTTCATCGGGACTCCTTCGCGAGCGCCGACTCGAGCGCCACCCGGGCGCGGTGGAGTCGGGACTTGATCGTTCCTTCGGGCGAGCCAAGCGCGGCCGCGATCTGGGCGACGGGCCGCTCCTGGAGATGGTGCAGGACGAGCACCGCGCGGTCGTCGGCCGAAAGCCGGGCGAAAGCTCGATCGAACGCGTCGGCGTCGGCGGTTCGGTCGGCCAGAGCCCGGTCGGTCGAAGCCGGCTCACGGCCGTCTTCGGGTTCGGGCAGCCGAAGCTCCCGCACGCCCGCCCGGCCTCGCCGGCGAAGCTGCTGCCGGCAGGCGTTCAGGTTGATCCGGCCGAGCCAGGCGTCGAACAGTTCCGGGTCGCGCAGGGCGTCGCGGTGGCACCAGGCCGAGACAAAGGTCTCCTGCGTGGCGTCGGCGGCGTCGGCCTGGTCCCCCAGGATCGCGAGTGAAGTGCGGTACACGGCATCGATCCGGCTACGAACGAGGGCATCGAAAGCAGCCCGATCTTGGGTGTCGGCGGCGCTCATGCAGCCGACGCGCCGGATCGTGCTCTCCCGACGAGCGCTCGCTCCATCTGCCTCCCTCTGAACCGGCGGAGTCGCCCGCCGGTCTTTGCCTCTACCTGTATCGATGCTCGGCGGGGGCTCCAGGTTGCATCGGGTTAGAAGTCGGCCGGACCTCTCACTCGGACGCCTGGCATACTCGCCCAATGAGTGACCACATCGTCCCGCTCGAACGATTCCACGAAGCCCGACGTGTCCTCGATGGACGCATCGATCGCACGCCAATTCTGGCGTCGTCGACCGCGACTCGGGTGCTCGCGGCGCGCGGCATTCGCGTGGCCGACGGCCGCATCTACGCCAAGGCGGAGCATCTCCAGAAGGCCGGGGCGTTCAAGATCCGCGGCGCACTCAACAAGATGGCGGCGCTGACCGACGCGGAGCGAGCTGCGGGCGTGATCACCCTCTCGGCCGGCAACCACGCCCAGGGAGTGGCGCTTGCCGCGCACGAAGCCGGGGTCCATGCGGTGGTGATGATGCCCGCCGGCGCGGTTCGTTCCAAAGTCGACGCGTGCCGCGGCTACGGTGCCGAGGTGATCCTCTTCGGCGACCAAATCGGCCAGACGTGGGCACGTATGGAAGAGGTCCAAGCCGAACGCGGACTCACTTTCGTACCCCCGTTCGACGACCCTTTGATCATCGCGGGCCAGGGGACCATCGGTTTGGAGATCCTCGACGATCTGCCCGAAGTCGATGTCGTCGTGGCGGGAATCGGCGGCGGGGCGCTGTGCACAGGCACCGCGGCCGCGATCAAGGAGACACGGCCCGGGGTTCGGGTCTACGGCGTTGAGCCCATCCTGTCCAACGCGCTGTCTCTCGCCCTGGAGCGGAACGAGATCGTGCCGATCAAGCCCGTTTCGGTTGCCGACGGCCTCGGCTCGCCGTTCGCCGGCGAGTGGACGATGGCCATGGGCAAACGCTACCTCGACGGGATCGCGCTGATAGACGACGCCACGATCCTGGCGGGTATGAAGTTCGCCCTGGAGCGGATGAAGCAGCTCGTGGAGCCGGCGGGGGCCGCCGCGTTGGCGGCGGTGCTGTTCGGCCACGTGCCGATCCACGACGGAGAGCGCGTCTGCGTGGTCTTCAGCGGCGGGAATGTGGAGCTGGGGCGGCTCGGCGAATTGCTGGCGGGAGCGGCGCCACTCGAGATCCCACCGGCCGTGGAGTAGGGAAGAGGCCGCCGCCGGGTCGGCGGGTCGGCCGGCCGGCCGGCGCCCGAGCAGGCGAAGCCGCCCTCAGTCGACGCCGAGTTCGTGGAGGCGCGACTCGTCGATGCCGAGGAAGTGGCCGAGCTCGTGGAGCACGGTAACTCGGACCTCGTGCTCGAGTTCGGCGGGGTCGTCGAAATCCTCCTCCAGGGCGATCCGGAAGAGCGTGATCTTGTTGGGGATGACCGCCCAGTCGGAGGCCCATTCCGTCCGGGAAACGCCCTCGAACACGCCGTACACGTCGTCGCCCGGGCCGAGGCCGAGCTCGCGGCGCTGCTGAGGTGACGGCGCGTCTTCGACCACGACCGCGACATCGTCCAGGGCCCCGGCGAACGGCTCGGGGACCGAGTCCAGGGCGCGAGCGACAAGGTCCCGGAACTGGATCGATGTCAGTGCGGGGCGGCGCCGGAGACGTCGGCGGGAGAATCCGGGCTTCCTGTCGGGCATGGCCCATATGCTACCGGCCCGCGTCGCCGGGGCGCGCTGTGCGCGCGTGGTCGCAGCCACGATGCCGTCCGCGTCGTACGATGAGCGCGAAGGAGTCCCACGATGCCCTCCGACCCGCCGAAGTCGACCGAACAGCAGGACCTCGACGCCCACGTGCGCCGGCTGGTCGACGTGATCGAAGATGACTCCGACGACCTTGCGACCGCCGCTGCCGAAAGCGCGATGGGTTCGGAAGGCGGCCCGGAGCCGAGCGCCGACGCCGGCATCGAACAGGCGGTCCGGCGGATCCTGATCGAAATCGGCGAGGACCCCGATCGTGACGGGCTGCTCCGCACGCCGGAGCGGATGCACAAGATGTGGCTCGAGCTTTCGTGCGGCTACCGCGTCGATCCGGATCGGCTTATCAACGGTGCCGTCTTCGACGTCGGCTACAGCGAGATGGTCGTGGTCAAAGGGATCCCGTTCTACTCGCTCTGCGAGCACCACATGCTGCCGTTCCTCGGCATCGCCTCGGTTGGCTATTTGCCGCGCGGACGGGTCATCGGGCTGTCGAAGATTCCGCGCGTAATCGAGATGTATGCCCGGCGTCTGCAGGTCCAGGAGCGCATGACCCAGCAAGTCGCCGACTTCCTGCAGGAGCGACTGAACCCCTACGGCGTCGGCGTGGTCATCGAGGCGGAGCACTTGTGTCTGGCGATGCGCGGCGTCCAGAAGGGCGGCGCCACGATGATCACGAGCAGCGTCCTGGGGACGTTCCGAACGAACAGGGAGACCCGCGACGAGTTCATGGCCCACCTTGAGCGGGCGGTTCCCCGGATCTGACCGACCCGCGGACAAGCCGAGCGAACCTAATGGGTCCGCGCAGACCAAACGGAGGGCACGACATGACGATCGATCCAAACGAGTTCAATCCCCACGTCGAGCCATGCCTCTCATGCGGCGAGGAAACGGCCGTCGGGAGCGTCTTCTTTTCCGACCGGAGTGCGGCCAAGTTGCCGGACGGGACGCCCGGCTTCCTATGCTCGGAGTGCGTCAGGCGGATCCGTGCAGCCGGCCACATCGAGGTTACGGGCGATGAGCGAGACGTCGAGGTCTCGGTGGTAACACTGGCGCAGGGCTGGTTCTGAGTCCGCCGGCCGGGACCGCCAGAGCGGGGCTGTGAGCGCGTAAGCGGGCGCCTCGCCGCTATCATTCGGGCATGACTGACAGACCGCTCAAGGTACTCATCGCCAAGCCCGGGCTCGACGGGCACGATCGGGGTGCAAAAGTGCTGGCGCGCGGGCTCCGCGACGAGGGCTTCGAGGTGGTTTACACGGGCCTGCGTCAGACGCCAGAGATGATCGTCACGGCCGCCCTTCAGGAGGACGTCGACGTTGTCGGCCTGTCGATCCTGTCCGGGGCTCACATGACCCTGCTGCCGCGGATCTGCTCGCTGCTTCGCGAACGCGGCATGGACGATGTCCTGGTCGCCGCGGGCGGCATCATCCCCGACGAGGACGTACCCGCCCTCAAGGAGGCGGGTGTGGCGGCCATCTTCGGGCCCGGCACGACGATCGCCCAGGTTGCGGATTTCCTGCGTGCCAACGCCCGCCCGCGGGACTAGCACGACGCCCGGCGCGGCCGACGCGGGGGCTCTCTGCGATGCCGCCCTTGCCGGCGACAGGCGTGCCCTCGCGCGGCTGTTGACGGCGGTCGAAAACCGGACCCCTCTCGCCGAAACGGCCCTGCGGCGCCTCTACCCGCTGGCCGGGCGCGCCCAGCTCGTCGGCGTCACGGGACCTCCGGGCGCGGGTAAGAGCACGCTCGTGGCGGCGCTGATCGCCGAGCTTCGTCGCGCCGGCCGGCCGGTCGCCGTCGTGGCGGTCGATCCTTCCAGCCCGATCACCGGCGGCGCGGTCCTGGGCGACCGGGTGCGAATGCAGGCCTACGCGGCCGACGACGGGGTCTTCATTCGATCGATGGCGTCGCGCGGTCATTCGGGCGGGCTTTCGGCGGCAACCACAGCGGCCGCCGCGGTCTTCGATGCAGTGGGCTTCGACATCGTGCTGATCGAGACGGTGGGCACGGGGCAGAGCGAAGTCGAGGTTGCCGCCGCGGCCGACACCACGGTCGTCGTCGAGGCGCCCGAGATGGGCGACGAAGTCCAGGCCATCAAGGCGGGCCTTTTGGAAGTTGCCGACGTCATCGTCGTGAATAAGGGCGATCGACCGGGCGCGCATCGAACGGCGGGCCAGCTCCACGCGATGCTCGCCGACGCACCGCGCGAAGCACGGCCGGGGCGGCCATCGCCAAAGCGCCCCGAGGTGCTGGTTACTACCGCCGCGACCGGCGAGGGAGTGGCAGATCTCCTCGCTGCAATCGACCGGCACCGTTCCACGGCCCGCGGCTCCGACGGTGAATCCTCGCGCCTCAAGCGCGCCGAGGCGCAGGTCTGGGCCGTGCTCGTGGATCGGCTCCACGCGCGAGTTCGTGCGCTCGAGGGCGCCGAAGAGATGACCGCAGGGGATCCGTCGGCCGTGATTCCATCGCCGGGGGCATCGGCCGCCGGAGGGCTGCTCCGCTCAGTGGCATCTCACGAGATCGACCCATACGCCGCCGCGGACGCGATCCTGGCTCGTCTCGTCGGTGACGCACCGGGATCGTGAGGAGCCCGCAAGTAGTCGGCTTCGGCGGCGCGGCACGGCGCGGTTGCGACGGCCGTGCGGGCCTAACGGCCGCCGGCCTGCCCCTGGACTAGCGGGCCTGCCCCTCGGCTTCTTGTGCGGCCGCGATCGCCTCTCGAACGACCCGGATCACGGCGTCGATGTCGAATGGTTTCGCCAGCAGCCTGACGCCGCGCTTCGTCGCGAAACCGCGCAGGTCCGGATTTAGCACGTCGCCGCTCATGAACACGGCGCGTCTGGACAGTTCGGGCCTGAACTCGACGGCGGCATCGTAGAACTCGGTGCCGCTCATGCCGGCCATGCGATGGTCGATGAGCATCACGTCGTACGTGGTGTCCCGCAACCCCTCGAGGGCCTGGGCGCCGTCCATGTATGGATCGCAATCCATGCCGGATGCGGCGAGGACTTTCGTGAGAAATGCCCGGATCGAGGGCTCGTCGTCGAGGGCCAGAATGCGGGGCCGAGCGACCGGCGGGACGGCTGCGTCGCGGTTCGCTTCTCGACCCGCGGTTGTTCGTGCAGGCGCGACGCCCGCGGACGCCGGGGCGGTCGATGGGGCGGTCGGGGCGGCAGGCGTCTTCGCCGTCGCGGGCCTATGTGCGCGGGTCTCCAGCGTCGGTGCAGCAGCCTCGCCGGGCGCGACCGCTGGGGCGGTCGCGCCGGCGGTCTTCGGCGCCCTCGTGCCGGCCGGCGGTGTGGCGTCGTCGGTCGTCGGGTCTTCGGCCGGCCCAGCGATGCTAGCCCGCTTCGCCGCTTTCGCCGACTTCGCCGGGCTCTTGGGTTTGGGATCCGTTTCGGCCGCCGATTGCTCGTCGTCGCGCGTGACGCCCGGCACGCCCAGCTCGAGGACCGATGCGGGCGGCCGTTCGTTCAGCGGCCTGGCCCGAACCGGCAGTTCGATCATGAAGCAGCTGCCAACGTTGCCCGGGCCCGGTTCGTACCACAGGTGGCCGTCGTGCGAAGCGACGATCCCGAACGAAACCGACAGCCCCAGGCCAGTTCCCTCGCCCGGCTGTTTGGTCGTGAAGAACGGGTCGAACAGCCGCACTCGCGCCGCCTCGGGAACGCCCGGTCCGTCGTCGCGAATGGTGATTCGGACGCGTTCAGGATCGTCGACCAGTCTGTCGGTCTTGGGGCCGCCGGGTCCCCGATGGGTCTGAGGCACAGTCGCGCTCACCCAGAGGTGCGCCGGTGTTGTCCGGTCTCGAGTCCGGAATGCCTGTATGGCGTTGATCGTCAGGTTCAGCAAAACCTGCTGCATCTGGGCCCGGTCCAGGTCGACCTCGGGCAGGTCGGCGGGGATGTCGACCAGGACCTCGACCCGGTTCGTGCCGAGAGCGTATGACTGCAGTTCGAGGACGCTCCGCACGAGAGTGGAGATGCTCGTCTGACGCCGCTCGGGCGGCCGCTGGCGGGCGAAGTCCAGCAAGTTTTGGACGATGCGCCGGGTTCGGTCCGCCTCCTGGACGAGCAAGCCGGCATCGTGCTTCATGTCCTCGGGCAGGCGTTCGTCGCCGCGGATCAGCTGGCTGAACGCGATGATCGCGGCCAGCGGGTTGTTGAGCTCGTGGGCTACGCCCGACACGAGCTGGCCGATCGCCTCCATCTTCTGGGCTTGCAGCAACTCGTTGGTCAGGCGCTCCTGGTCCGAGAGATCGCGCACGAGCGTGAGGAAGCGCCGCTGGCCGCCAAGCTCCACGACCCGAAGCTCCACCTCGATAGGGAACTCGGTGCCGTCCGGGCGGCGGCCGCGGTCGCCGAACGTGCCCCTGCCCTGGGCCCAGACGATCTGGCGCCGGCGAGCCATCTCGCGCTCATCGGCCGAAAGCAGCTGGCCGAAGTACCGGCCCATGACTTCGCCGCGGTTGACGTGATACAGCCGCACCGCGGCCTCATTCGCGTCGAGGACAGTGCCGTCCAGAGCCGTCACGAAGAAAGCGTCGGGCGACTCCTCGAAGAGCGTGCGGTACCGCTCTTCGGACGACACGAGGCGCTCGCGCAGACGGTAGTTGGCAAGGGCGATGCCGCAAATCCGTGCCACCGAATCGAGGGCCGCCTCGTCCACCGGCAGTCCAGCCGACGTCTGCTCAAAGAAGCAAAGCAGCGCTCCCGCCAGCTCCTCGCCGGTGCGGATCGGGATTGCGCCGAACGACTGGAAGCCTGTGGCCTGTGCCAGCGGCAGGACTCGCTCGTTGACCTGACCGGCGACGAAATCGCCCAGGACACTGCCGCCGCCGGAAAGCAGGAGGGAGCCCCCCGGCGCGTCCTTGGCCGGGACGCCCTTGAGCCACAATCGGAACGGACCGGTCTCGCCGGCCACGGCATGGGTCTCGAAATGATGCGCGGGTTCAATGAGCAGATAGCAGACGCCGGCCGCGCCGAGCGCTTCCCTCACCAGGCTCACGGTCCTGTGAGCCAACTCCTCGAACGAGCCCGCCTCTTCGCCGATGCGGGTCAGTTCGTCCAGGGTATCGAGTCGATGTCCGAGAGCCCGTTGCGCCGCGGCGCGATGGAGCAACTCGGAGCGCAGGCGGAAGTTGGCCAGACCGATTCCGCAGATGCGGGCTATCGGCTCCAGGAAGTGGTCGTCGAACTGCTCCACCCGCGGCGAAGCCGCCCACTCGAGATGCAACACCCCGGCAAGCCGCTCATCGACGCGCAGCGGCAGAACCGCCTGCGCGCCGGCCGATTCGTCGCCAACCTCGGGGCCGATGCCGCCTTCGCCGACCCTCGACAGCCAGACGCCCTCCTCGGAGCCGAGCCGCTCGATCGAGGGCCAATCGGACGGGATCGTCGGAGTCTCGCTCATGGCCGCCCAGCTGCGGCTCGATTGGCCGACCCAGACGATCGGGTCCACCTTCGACGTAGACGGGTCGACCAGTATGTAGCCGCCCCCTGCGGCGCCCGTCGACACGACCACCGCTTCTATCGTCTCCTGCGCGAGACGCGCGAGATCGTCCGTTGAGGCACCCAGCAGCGTCAGTTCCTGAAGGGCCCGCAGCTCTGCCGTGAGGCGGCGCTCGTGCTCGGCCGCCTCATTGAGGCCCGCGCTCATTCGGACGTTGGCGTAGGCGATCGAGATGATCCGGCCCACCGTCTCGATCGTTCGACTATCGGCTGCGGTCGTCTCCTCGGATCCGCGGAAGTAGCACAGGAATGCCGCGATGACCCGGTCGCCGTCCCGGACGGGGAACACGGCGTACGAGGACACTCCGGCGGCGATCATCTCGTCGACCCGCCCGCCTTCGGCGGCGACATCGGTCAGGAGCTGGTGGAATGCCCCCGCGCCGGGCTGGGCCGTGAGGCGCCGCCAGAAGTGGAACTCATCTGCCGGTCGGGCTTCGAGCGCTGCGGCCATGCTCGACGGAGACCGATGCGAGGCGACAACTCGGATCCGACCGTCGCTGACTGTAAGTGCAATACCGCCTTCCGCCCCGAGCGCACCGACGACCCGCTCCAGGAGGAACAGCGCCAGCGTGCCTTCGTCTATCTCACCCTGGGGCAGCAGGGTCAGACCCATCAAGGTCTCGAGCTGGGTGGTGAGCCTGCGCTCCTGCTTGAGGCCCTGTTCGAGCCGCTCCATCAACCGGGCGTTTTCGAGCGCGCTCACGACCTGGGCCGCGGCCTGAAGAATGACCTCGTCGCTCGGCCGGCCCCAGGCCGGGCGGCGCGCCCCCAGCGCAAGGAAGCCGACGGACTCGTCCAGGCTGCGCAGGTCGACCAGGAAACCGGTTGTCAGCCCCTCTTTGGCGAATGTTGCGGCGATCTCGCGTCCGTCGACGAATGACCCGAGGCTCTCGAAGGCGACAACCGTGCCGGGCCGTTGGAGGGTTGCCGTGAGATCGGGGCTGTCTGCGTCCAGGATGACGTCGAGGAACTCCTGGCTGAGTCCCCGAGTGGCTTCGATCGTGGCGGAGCCTTTGTCTGCCCACGTGACGATGATGCCGATGTCCGCCATGGTCGCTTCGCACAATCGCTCCAACGCCACCTCGGCCACCTCGCGCCGGCTCCGAGCACGCCCGGTCGCCACCGCGAGAGAGCCGAGAGCGGCCGCCTCGGACTCCAGGTGCGCCGAGGCCGCGACCTCGCGGCTCATCGCGATCAAGCCTGCCGGTTTGTGCCGGTCGTCTCGGATCGAGGTAAACGAAAGGTCGACCACCACGTGCCGGCCGGCCAGCGCTCCGATCAGCGGCCGATGGACGACCCGGCCGCGCCAGTAACCCATGGCGCCGGCCTCTTGCATCGCCTCCGCTCCCAACGGCGAGCCGTCCAGGCGTAGCTGCTCGATCGCCTCGTCCAGGCGGCGCCCCACCGCATCTTCGGTCGAGAATCCGTACAGGCGCTCGCCGGCAGGGTTTACGGCCGTAATCCGATCGCTTCTGTCGGTGGTCACGATCGCATCGGTCATCTGCTCGACGATCACGCCGCCGATGCGTGCCGATCCGGCCAGACTCTCTCGCAACTCCGCATCGCGCTGCAGCTTCCAGCGCGTTTCAGCGCTGCCGATGGCCAGGCCGACCTGCCGGCCGAGCTGGTCCAGGCGGGAGTGGTCCAGAGAGGGCGGGGGATCGCCGGCCCACAGCAAGATCATGGCGCCGATGCGGCGATCGTCATACCAGAGCGGCGTCGCGCGGAGGGAGCAGAGCCCGAGCGCCTTGGCCCGTTGTGTCCAAGCCGGCGAGTCGGGGTCGCCCAGGTCCATTTCGAAGGGAGCCTTGGCATCCTTGACGAGCATTGCCAGGGGCGAGCGCGCCGGATCGACGCCGCCCAGAGTGGCGCGGATAGCCTCCGGAGTGCTCGTGCCGGCGACGAGCGAGAAGCCCCCCGTGCCGTCGAGGATGGCCAGCGAAGCTCGCGCCTCCCAGTTCGAGGCGACGAGCTCGAGTGCCTTCTGGGCGACTTCTTCGACCTCCAGCAGCTCGGGGCCGGGCCGCGCAAGAGCCGCCAGGTTGCCAAGCGTGCCTTCCAGTCGCTCTTCCTGGGTCCTGTCGCGCATCCGGATCAGCGCATACCCGTGCGAGCCGGCCATCTGAGTCGCGAGCGAAACGATGATCTCGGCCGGAAAAGGATCGCCCGATGCTGGCCGAACTGGGAGCTGACGGACGATCGAACCCGACGCCAGCAGTTCAGCTCGGTCGAGGGCGGTATCGGCCTCGGACCTCCCGACCATGTAACCGACCAGAGCCTTCCCGATCAGGTCTCTCGTGGTTGTCCCAAGGATTGCCGCGGCCGCCTCGTTGGCGTCGATCATGACGCTGTCCAGGTCCGCAAGAAAGAGCGCCTCGGGGGAGTTGAAGAAGAGGTCGCGATAGGGGAGTTGCGCCGCGTCCGGACCCGACACAGCACGATCCGGACCCTCACCGTCCCAGAACATCGCGGCGACGCCGGCCTTGCCTTCGAACTCCGGCAGCTTGATCGGCTGGACGTGAGCCCGCAGCCACAGCGTGCGCCCATCGCAGGTTCGCACCTGAAGTGGCCCGTGCCAGCCGGCAGGTTGGAGAATCTCGACGCGGAGAGTAGCGCCGCCCGTGTCGTCGCCGCGGATGAGGGTCAGGCAGTCGAGCCACTGCTTACCCAGGGCATCGCCGGCCGCTATCCCCAGGATCCGCGATGCGTCGTCGTTCCAGAGCACGACCTTGCCGGCCGGATCGACGATCGCCAATCCTGCACCAAGCTGCTCGAGCAGCTGGAGATCCTCTCTGGACAAGGCCTTGATCACGTTCTTACAGCCCCGGGCGCGACTGTCTCTCCGAACTCACGTCGGGGCCTCCATCGCGCCACTATCGTAGCCCCCCGACGGGTCATATCTGTAGGCACCGTCGGTCCCGATTCGGAGTAGTCAATTCTGGTGAAACGGGCACCCGCAGCCTGCCGTGCGGAATGGTCGGCCGGTTCCGGCGGGAAAGGAGACCCGTTCGGCAACGGTTGCCCCGGTTGCTGTATCCTTCGCGGCCGTGGGCCCGTAGCTCAACGGTAGAGCAACTGACTCTTAATCAGTAGGTTCAGGGTCCGAATCCCTGCGGGCTCACCAATTCACGATCCCGGGCGACCCCTCCCGGACGGCCGGCGAGGGGTCGCGTGCTAGTCAACGATCGCGACTCGATCGCGGCCGTCGCGCTTGGCAGCGTAGAGGGCGCCGTCGGCCCGTTCGAAGAGACTCTCCCCCGTGTCGTCCGCGCAGGCCAATGAGCCACCCGCCGAGACGTGGACCGTCAGCACCGTCTCCTCATGACGAACCTCGGACTGTGCCACCAGGACGCGCACTCTCTCGGCGGTCTCGATCAGCCCGGCCGCGTCCGAAGCCTCCACCAGCACCGCGAACTCCTCGCCGCCCCAACGCGCGACGACGTCGCCGGCCCGAACCGCGCCCAGCAGTGTGGTAGCCACGCCGGTCAGGACGAGATCTCCGAACGCATGCCCGAACCGGTCGTTCACATCCTTGAAGTAGTCGATGTCCACCAGCAACAGGCCGAACTGCCAGCCGTAGCGGCTGAGGTTCTCCAACCGGCCTCTTAGTGCCGTGTCGAACATGCGACGGTTGGGGAGGCCGGTCAACTCGTCGGTGAGTGCCTCGTGGCGAGCCCGATCCGCGTCCTCGACGGCCCTCACGACCGCCGACGCGTCGGAGAAAGTCTCCACGCCGCCGATGATCGCCCCGCTATGGTCCCGGACAGCAGCGGTCCTGACGCGGACCGGTTTCCGATACCCCTCTCGATGGCGCAGCCAGATGGTCACGTCCCTGGACACGCCGTCGAGCATCGACGCAGCGAGCGGACATGTCGTGTGGCAAAGTGAATTCCCCTGGGCGTCGACGTGGGCCAGGATGTTGTCGTAGCACCGCCGTCCCACGATGTCCGAGGCCTTGTAGCCCGCCAGCTTCTGGGCCCCATGGTTCCAATATCTGATCGTGCGGTCGGGCTCGACGTAATAGACGCCGTCAGCGAGGTTGTCGACGATCGATTTGTGGAAGTCGTCCGGAGTTGGGCTGTTGGGCATTGGGTTGTCGCTCGCGAGCGGGAGAATTGACCGTAGGACCCCGTTCGCCACTGTACTCTGCGCGGCACGGCGGATGGCGAACCCGCAGAAGCGGCCGCCAGATGAGACGCAGAAGGGGCGCGGCCGGGCCGAAGGCGGCTAGGCGCGACCGATCCCGAGGAGCCGTTTGAACTCGCGCCAGACGATCCCATAGCACTCGCACGAGGCCGCCAGGAGCCCGTCCCGGTCGAGAATCGTCATGTGGCCGCGGTGGTAGCTGATCAGCCCCGTTTCCTGCAGCTCGCCGACGGCGATCCCGACACTCTGGCGCGTCACCCCGAGCATGAAGGCGAGGAACTCCTGGGTCAGGAAGAACTCGTCTCCTTCGGCTCGATCCTGCGTGGCGAGGAGCCACCTGGCCGCCCGCTGTGAGACCGGATGAAGTCCGTTGCAGGCGGCGTTTTGGGCCGTGTGGACGAAGTACGCCTGCGAGTACGTGGTCAGGACATTCTCGAGCCGGGTGCCCGGGGTCAGGGCCGGCAGGAAGTCCTGAGCGCGGATCCGGAGCCGTGCGGGCGCTATTCGGCTGACGGCCCAGAGGCACCGTCGATTCGCGGCGGCCTACAGCCGGCGGCGGATCGCCGAGCGCCGGCTGAGGACTGCGGCCAGGCCCAGGGCCCCGGATGCGAAACAGATCAGCACGGCCAGCAGCGGCGACGAATCGCTGCGCGAGGGGCTATGGGTGCCCGTTGGGGGCGCGGTCGCTGCCAGGACCGAGTCGAACGGCGTCGGCGTGGCGGCGGCGGAGTTGATGGGGCAATATCCGAAGCAGACGAGCGGTGCCAGCGCGGCCCAACCCGTGGGGTCGTAGCGGAACTTGCCGAGTCCGCCTGCCCCGTTGTCGCCGTAAGCGCCGTTCCAGGTGCTGTTCACGAAAGCCGCTTGCGGCTCGACGTCGGTGCCGACCGTCGGTTCACCCGAGTAGGTCTTGGCGGCGACGTTCAAGGAGTTCCACGGACCGCTCTTGCCGATCGGCGCGTAACCGTGGGTTTCGGTATTGAAGGAGATGCTCCAGATGAGCTGATCGGGCAGGCTGACGCCGGCCGGCAGGTTGAACGTGACTACGTGCGCCAAACCGTTGAAACAGGTGTTTTCGGCTGCCGAGTACCAGGGGTAGAAGCCGCTCTTGTCGCAGTGGCCCGTCGCGTCCCGGGAGGGGCGGTACGGCAAAGCGAACGACTGGGTCTTCGTGAGGAGAGGCGGAACGACGGCAACCGGTACGGCTCCGGTCGTGTCGGCGGCATAGATGTTCAACGTGAGGTCCTGGTTCCAGGTCGCACCGGGAGTGGTCTGACAAGTGACATCGCCGCCGGTCTCGCAGGCCCAGACCGACATCACGACTGTGACCGGAAGCTTGGCGCTCGATCGTTCGGTGCCACCGAGTTGGATCAAATCGCCAAACTCGCTGATGCTCCGCGCCTGGAAGGCGATGCTCCCAATGTTGCCTGCGATCTTCGACGCGATGTTGCGGTATGCCGTCGGCCCGGCGGCCATTGCCGGAGCGGCGACGAGAGCGAGGGTGGTCGCAACAACCGCGGCCCCGACCGCGGTCCTTCGCCCCACCGCGCCGGCGCGCGCAAACAGACTCCGAGGTGCATTGTTCACGTGTGAAATCTCCCGATATCCGCGCCTGCTGCGCCCTATCACCCAGGGCGGCCCCCACCTTTCGTTCGGCCATTCTGGCAGGACGGCCGGTGCCCGTTGTCAACCTTTGGTAACCAGGCCCGGTTGGCCGTTCGCGCACGAGCTCCGAGATCGCCCGGCGACAAGGTTGTAGGCTCTCGGCCATGCCCGACTTCTACGAGGTCCTACAGGTCCACCCGCGCGCAGAGGCCGAGGTCATTCGGGCCGCGTACCGCACCCTCGCTCGGAAATACCACCCGGACCACGGTGGCGATGCCGGGCGGATGATCGCGTTGAACGATGCCTGGGATGTTCTGGGCGACCCCGCTCGGCGGGCGGAATACGATGCATCCCGGCTGGCGACCGGCTGCGAGCGAACGCAAGCACCGGCGACGCCGAAGGAGACGGGCGGCGCGCGTGACGCAGCCGCACGTGATGCAGGGCCGACGCCCGATACCGGGGCCTCGCGCCAGACGGATGCGAACCACGCCGGTCCGCCCCCGGGCAATCCGTCGGGGACGGTCCTGGAATTCGGCCGGTACGCCGGCTGGTCGCTCGGCGAAATCGCCCGTCGCGATGCTGTCTACCTGGAGTGGCTGCAGCGGGCTACAGTCGGTCGGAAGCTGCGAGCCGAGATCGACGCCCTTCTTCGGCAGCGTTCCCCGGCCTCGCCTCGGATGGAGTCGGCGCGGCCGTGGGGCAGAGGCCGCTAGCGCGGCAAGCTGGCCGGCAACTCGCAGGTTTCGCGGTGCCGTGCATAGAATCGCCGTCGGCAAGGCGGAGGGGATCGGCGGGAGCCTTTCGCATCTGGTCGTGAACGGGAAGACGATCTCGGGTAACCTCATTCCTCTTCCGGCCAGCTCCGGAAAGGTGGTCGAAGTGGAGGCGTTCGTCGAGTGAGCCACGAGGGGGCACGGATCGGTGCCAACGCATACGGCTATTTCGATGAGGCGGCCCGCGAGTACGTCATAACCCGGCCCGACACGCCGACCCCGTGGATCAACTACATCGGCGAGGGTCGCTACGGCGGGATCGTCTCGAACACCGGCGGCGGCTACTCGTTCGATCGCGACCCTCGCAATCGCCGCGTCACCCGCTACCGCTACAACGCCGTGCCGGCCGATCAGCCGGGCCGCTATATCTACCTGCGCGACCAGGAGACGGGGGAGTACTGGAGCCCGACGTGGCAGCCCGTGCGCCGGGACCTCGAGGCTTACGAGTGCCGCCACGGGACCGCCTACACGCGCATCTCGAGCGCGCGCGCTGGGATCGCGGCCGAGGTCACTTACTTCGTCCCGCTCAGCGCGGCAGATGAGCCCGCGCCGTGCGAACTGTGGGTGCTTCGGGTTCGGAACACCGGCACCGTCCCACGACGCCTGAGAAGCTTCACCTACGCCGAGTTCAGCCTGTTCGACGCCTTCAACGACATGGTCAACCTCGACTGGGCCCAGCACATCGTCTTCAGCTCGTGCGAAGAGGGCATCATTCGGGTTGCCACGAAGTTCAAGCCGCTCGTCTATTTCTTCGGCTCGAGCGAGGAGCCGGCCGGCTACACCTGCGACAGAGAAGACTTTGTCGGCCGGTCGCGCGACCTGTCCGACCCGATCGTCGTCGAGACGGGGGAGCCATCCAATGCCCCGTCGCCGCGCGGCAACAGCGTGGGGTCGCTGACCCACGTGATCGAGCTCGCTCCCGGCGAGGAGCGCCGCATCGTCTTCGTCATGGGCGCCACCAGTCGACCCGCGGAGATTGCCCGGACCGTCGCCCGGTTCAAGGACGCCGCGGAGGTCGACGTCGCATTCGCCGCTTTGCGCCGGGACTGGGATGGGTACCTGTCCGCCTTTACGGTGCACACGCCCGACGCCGACACGAACGCGATGATCAACGTGTGGAACCAGATCCAGTGCCGAACCACGCTGTTCTGGTCGCGCTTCGTGTCGGCGTACGAGACCGGCCTCGGCCGCGGCATGGGTACGCGGGATAGCGGCCAGGACGTGCTCGGGACGATGCACACGGTGCCGGACCATGCCCGCCGGATGCTGACCCGGATCTGGGAGATGCAGTTCGCCGACGGCCACACGTGGCACCAGTTCTTCCCGCTGACCGGCGAGGGCGGCCCCGGGCTCGCGGCGGAGTATCCCGACTGGCCGCAGTGGTTCTCGGACGACCACCTCTGGCTCGTCATCGCCGTCTGCGCCTACCTGCGCGAAACGGGCGATTTCGCCTACCTCGACCAGCGAGTGCCGTTTGTCGACGGCGGAGACGAGTCGGTCTGGGGGCACATCCTCCGGGCGGTCGATTTCACGCTTGCGAACCGAGGGCCCCATCGCCTGCCGCGCTCGGGCTTTTCCGACTGGAACGACACCCTGAACATCGATCACGGCTCGGGCAAGGCGGAGAGCGTCTGGACGGGTATGCAGTTCTGCCGGGCGATGCTCGATCTGGCCGACCTGTGCAGGCACTCCGGTCGCACCGCCGCCAACGGCGCCGCGGAGGCTTCGCAAGCTGAGCGGTTCGAGAAGCTGCACGCCGAAATGGCGGAAATCATCAACGCCTCCGCCTGGGACGGAGCCTGGTACTCCCGCGCGTTCGACGACGATGGCCTCGCGATTGGCGTCGCCGGTGCCTCGCATCACGCCATCGACCTGATCGCCCAGAGCTGGTCGGTCATGGGCGAGGTGGCTCCTCCTGAACGCGCCGAGATGGCAATGGACTCCGCCGATGAGAAGCTCAACACGCCGTTCGGATTGGCGCTGATCTGGCCGCCCTACGATGGTTTCGATTCGAGCACTTGCGGCATTTCGACCTTCGTTCCCGGGGCCAAAGAGAACGGCGGCATCTTCTGCCATTCCAACCCGTGGTCGATGGTGGCCGCGGCGATGCTGGGCCGCGGCGACGACGCGTATCGCTACTACCGCCAGATCCTGCCCCTGGCCCGCACCGACTCGGACGTCTACAAAGTCGAGCCCTGGGTCTACCCGCAGAACATCTGCGGTCCTGCCCACCCTTCGTTCGGGATGGCCCGCAACGCATGGCTTACCGGCGCGGCTGCCTGGACCTTCGTCGCGGCAACGCAGTGGATACTCGGCATTCGCCCCACTTTCGAGGGCTTACGTGTGGCGCCGGTGCCGCCGGCAGCCTGGCCGGGCTTCACCGCTCACCGCGAGTTCCGTGGGACGGCGTACGAGATAACCGTGCGTCGCAAAGGGCCCGGAAACGCGGTCACGATGGTTGTCGACGGCGTGTCGGTTGTGGGCGACGTCGTGCCACTGCCGCCACCGGGAACAGTGTCGGTTCGAGTGGGGGTCGTCCTCCGCTGAGGGTGGCGTGAGCGCGTTGCGCTGATCCGACCCGTGCAACGGGGTGGGTTGGCTCCGGCTCGTTAGGGTGGGGCAACGGAAGATCCGGGTCTGGGCTGGTGCGCTCGCAGAGCGAGCCTGCCCGGCAGCCTGAGGAATACGATGCAGCCCCTTCGATCCGGCATCTTGCGGCCGATGTCCATTGCGATTCTCGGCCTGGTAATGGCTGCCTGCAGTTCCGGCGCCAGCGCTCCGCCGGCGTCGATCGGATCCCAACCCTCGAGCGCGGTTTCGGCCGCCGCTTCTGTCGCGGCAACCGTCGCAGGTGCCGCGACTTCCAGCGCGCCAGCCACCGCGAGTGTGGCCCCGGTCGGCGGCACGGGAGAGTGCACCGCGGGCATGCTCGGGGGGCACGTGAAGTACACCCTCAGCGGCTTCGAGGCGTGGCATTTCTGCGGTCCGGCCACCGGCTCGGTGACCCTCGGCGGCTTGACGATCACAGTCACGAGCGGCTGGTGCGAGACCAATGCGGCGGGCTATTCGGTCGCGATCGGGACCCAGCTTTTCGGGTCGCCGGATCCATCGCAGGAGCCAGACGTGCTGATAATCCTCGTCGCCCCCACGACCGGCGTTGGCACGATCTCAGGCGTCGTGGCGCATAAGCATTGGGCGATCCTGGGTGGCACGGTTGCCTTCACGTCCGGGCAGCACGGCGGGACCTGGTCGGGTTCGTCGGTATCAGGGGCTGCCGTACACGGCAGCTACACCTGCTGACCTCTTGACCTAGTAGAGGAAGGACAGGAAGCCGAAGAAGAGGCCGAGGTCGGTCCAGGCAATCTTGTCGGTCGTGACGATGCCTGTCGCGGTGAGCACGCCGATCGCGAAGCAGATGCACGCCACCAGGATCAACATCGACCTTGTGCTGCCGAACATCCGGTTGTTGCGTGCCATGGGAGTCTCCTCAGTCAGGATCCGGCCCGCCTCGCCACGACCGAGCGCAGTCAGAATCGGCCCGTGCCGAATCTAGGTTGGGTCGGGCGGGGGATCGAGGATGAAAACCCTGCCGGCCGGCTGGACCCTTCGGGCGCACTCGGAGCGAATCCGGCGTGCGACTTAAACGCGCGCCCCGTCAATTGCGTTCATAGCCGGGGAGGAGCATGCTTTGGGCCTGTCCGACCCCGTGCCGATGCCTCGGCTCTCGAGACTGCGTCAGGCCGGCAGCCGGAAGGAACCCGTGCTTCTTCTGAGCTTGCTCCCGTGCGCCTCGGCCGCGGCGGTCCCGGTCCAGATACTTGTTCGCGTGGCCCATGCGCCCGCCGTCGAAGATCGTGCCTCATGACGACCGGACGAACGACCGGCGTGTGGATTTCCGCCGCTTCGGCCACGATCCTGCAGTGGGGCCCTGACGGAGTCACCATCCGGGAGCGGATCGACTCGCTGGTCCCGGGCCGGCATCGCTCCACCGGCCGTCCGCCGACCGAAGATCACCCGGCCGGCGAAGGTCACCGCGACGAGCACATGCGCGCGTTCTTCGCTCAGATCAACGCCAGGGTTCCGATCGACGACGATCTTCTTCTCCTCGGCGACGGCGAGGTCGTAGAGCACTTCGCGCACCAGGTCGAGGCCAACGACCACAACCGCCACTCGGCCCGGCGGGTCGAGATGGAAAAGAGCGGTCCGATGACCGAACCCCAGCTGCTTGCCCGAATCCGCGCTTTTGCCGGCGCACCGGCCAGACGCACGCTTCCGAGTTGAGCCAGGAGATCCGATGACTCGAACCAAGAGCGCCCCGACCAACCGACGGGCCGACGACAACGACCTGATCAACGAGCGGTTCCACGCTCTGCTGCGCGAGGCCGCGGAGAGGCGCGAGGAGCGAGCGCTGGTCAAGTCGACCCAGGACGACGCTGCGGCCAAACAGGAATCGGCCGATCTCATGGCCCTGGCCCGGAGCGAGGCCGGCATGGCTCCACGCTTCGTCCGGAGCGATCAAGCGGCAGCGGCTATCGGTAGCGGTCGACCGAGCAGGTAGCCTTGACCCAGGTCGATCTCGAGGGCGCGCAGGACGCCCAGCTCTCGATCAGTGTCTATGCCCTCGGCGATCAGCCTGCAGCCTGTAGCAAGAGAGAAATGCCTCAGGCCGGCAATCATCGCCTGACGCGCGTCATCGGACTCGAGATCGGCGACCAGCCACCGGTCCAGCTTCACGAACGCCGGTCGTAGTTCGAGAATGTGTCGCAGGCTCGCGAACCCGGCACCTGCGTCGTCCACCGCAAGTTGGACCTTTGGTCCGAGCTCGGCCATCGCAGCACGGAACGAGGGGTAGTCGGCTATGGCCGTGTGTTCGGTCACTTCGAGGACCAGTTGCCGGCCGCTTCCGGCGAGCATCGTGCGCAGCGGCTCCCCGGCGAGGATGAGCCCGGGCGAGGCATTCACGTTCAGCCACGCCGATTCGGGAAGGGTCTTCGCGGCCTCTAGTGAGGCCCGGAGCGTGGCGGTCTCCAGCTCCTGCTCCAGGCCGACCGCTGCCGCCTCGGCGAAGACTGCCTGAGGGTCGGCGCCGTCGGCAAAGCGCGTGAGCGCCTCGTAACCGACGATCTCGCGACACCCGAGTTCGACGATCGGCTGGAAGACCGGATAGAAGGTTGCGTCGGCGATGATCGTCGCGATGTGGTCGCGAGATCGTCCCATCTCGCTCCTCTCGGCCACGTCCCGGCCGATCAGCGCTCCGGCCAGATCCGCGAACTCGACCAGAGCGGGAAGCGCCTCCGTGACGGTCGCTTCGTTTAAGTCCCCCACGGCGTCGATGAGAAGCAAACCGATGAGACGCTGGTCGTGTCGGACCGGCGCGTACCCCACCGAGTGGATTCCGGGGCCGGTCATGAGTTCGTTGTAGGGATTCGAGGGCCGATCCAACAGCGGCTCGATCCAGGGACCCTGGGCGGCCCGCTCGTAGAGGTACCGGCTGTGCTGGAAAGAGAGCCGTCGCAGCGGCGGATCGGATCGACCGGCAACGACGAACCCGATCGGCAAGGCGTATCCATCGAGCCCGAAGAGGAATAGACCCGCGGCCGTCACCTCGCTGAGCGTTACGACGCGGCGGCAGATCGCCTGGGCGGTGGCCTCGGGCTTGTCACGTGCACGCAGGCTTCGGATCGTCTCTCCGATGAGCGCGCGTTCCCGGACGAGTTGGCTCGAGTGCTCCAGCAACTCTCGCTCGTGCGTGACGTCACGCTTGACGGCCAAGTAGCTCGTGACGGCGCCGGAGGAGTCGCGGATCGGCGAAATGACGGACTCTTCTGTGAATAGGGAACCGTCCTTGCGCCGGTTGACAAGGTCGGTCGCCCACGGCAAGCCGTTTGTGAGCGCTGCCCACATTGCGTCGTAGAACCAGGGAGTGTGCAGGCCGCTCTGCAGGAAACGTGGGTTCTGGCCGATGGCTTCGTCGCGGGAGTATCCCGTCACACGCTCGAAGGCGGCATTGACGTAGACGATGCGGGCCTCGGTGTCGGTGATCACGACCGACTCGGCCACCTGCTCGACGGCTGCAATGAGGCCGGCGCGCTCTATGACTTCGCTCGTCGTCGCTGCAACATCGGATTGCGTGGAGCCGGACGCGGCGCGTGACGATGCGCGGGATGCCGTCCGACGACCGGACGCACCCCGGTCGTAGCGCGAACCGGAGTCAGGCCCGGGATTCTTCAATGCTCCAGATCCGAACGAGCACTCCTGTTGAGTCCCGACGTAAGGTCGAGTGGCAGGCGTGGCCTCGCCACGTTATCGCTTCGTTCGCGAGTTATACATTCTCCGGAGCCCCCCGGACGTATCAACGCCGCGTCAGTCAGTAACCATTGGATCTGTCAAGCGCGCAAAGTACGGGCTTCGGTGCAATGAATTGGTACCGATTCGTACTACTGTTGATATGAAACACCACCGTTGACACCACCCGGAGTGGGGTGTTCACTCAGCGCACGGCATTTGGCCGGAGCGTCGACTTTGATGCCCCGCTTCCTCGGATGCCCCCAAGGCCCAGGAGGCAGACATGGCAAACCATCAAGTCGACCGGACGATCCACCCGCTCACCTTTCTCTTCCGAGGCGTCTTCGCCTTCGCGCTTCTTGGGGCTTCGCTGATCATCACGACTGCGCCAGCTGCCGCGGCTTCCGTCGGTGCGACGACGACATGCAGCAACGGCGTCGACAACGCCGGCGGCAAGGGCCTCATCTGCGACATTACGGTCGTGAACTCGATCACCGCGAGCGGCGGAACTGCCCGGGTCACGATCCACGAGTGTCACGGTGCCGCAGGTGCGCCGACGGCGGCGTGCACGACCAAGACCACGATCCTGAGTGTGGCGGTCAGCGCTATCACCCAGTGCAATGGGTCGATCAACGGCGGTGGCGGGACGCTCCGCTGCACCATCGTTGTCACCAACAACTTCTACGGCGGCCTCGCCCCCGGTGCCACCGCAGCGACCGTGAACCAGTGCGTCGGATCCGGCGACGGCCTCCACACCGGCTGCACTCCCTTCCCGGCCACCACCAGCGGCGCGGCAATCACCCAGTGCAACGGCTCGGCCAATGGCGGGA
>Ga0302254_10000006_pt1 | contig 35376 bp, 39 predicted proteins | sample I_Fen_E1_4_FD_194573 | JGI IMG/M metagenome (GOLD analysis project Ga0302254, IMG submission 194573) | Peat permafrost microbial communities from Stordalen Mire near Abisko, Sweden - I_Fen_E1_4 | ecosystem: Environmental > Terrestrial > Soil > Wetlands > Permafrost | place: Sweden: Abisko... | reverse complement strand
CGCGTCGAGCAGGGCCCCGAGGTTGACCACCCCGATCGCGCCCAGGACGACGAAGAGCACCCAGTCGAGGACGCCCCCGTGGCCGACAGCCCGGGCCAGGTAGGCGGTCGCGACCAGCGAGGCACCCGCGCCGAGCGCGACCGCGAGCCCCGCCCGGCGTCGTACCTCCACGACGCGGTCGGGCAGGTCGACCGGCTGACCGATCGGTTCCAGCGGGATCTCCAGGTCGGTGTCCGTGCTCATCTCAGGCCCCCATCTCGCCCTGCAACGTGGCGATCACTGCGTCGATCTCATCGGGTTTGACCAGGACATCGCGGGCCTTGGAGCCCTCCGAGGGCCCCACGACGCCGCGGCTCTCGAGGATGTCCATCAGGCGCCCGGCCTTGGCGAAGCCGACGCGCAGCTTGCGCTGGAGCATCGACGTGGAGCCGAACTGCGTGGAGACGACCAGCTCGACGGCCTGGATCACCAGATCGAGGTCGTCGCCGATGTCGTCGTCCAGCTCGCGCCTGCTCTGCTGGGGAGCGGTCACGTCCTCGCGGTAGGTCGGCTGGAGCTGCGTCTTGCAGTGGGCCACGACCTGGTGGACCTCGGCCTCGGTCACCCAGGAGCCCTGCACGCGGACGGCCTTCGAGGCTCCCATCGGCAGGAACAGCCCGTCGCCCTGGCCGACCAGCTTCTCGGCGCCGGGCTGGTCGAGGATGACCCGGCTGTCGGCCAGGCTGGAGGTGGCGAAGGCGAGGCGCGACGGCACGTTGGCCTTGATCAGCCCGGTGACCACGTCGACGCTCGGCCGCTGGGTCGCGAGCACCAGGTGGATGCCGGCGGCCCGGGCGAGCTGGGTGATCCGGACGATCGCGTCCTCGACGTCGCGCGGGGCGACCATCATCAGGTCGGCGAGCTCGTCGACGACCACGACCAGGTAGGGGTACGGCGTGACCTCGCGCTCGCTGCCCGGCGGCACCTTCACCTTGCCGGCGCGAACCGCTTTGTTGAAGTCGTCGACGTGGCGGAAGCCGAAGTTGGCGAGGTCGTCGTAGCGCAGGTCCATCTCGCGCACCACCCAGGCGAGAGCCTCGGCGGCCTTCTTCGGGCTGGTGATGATCGGCGTGATCAGGTGGGGGATGCCCTCGTAGGCGTTCAGCTCGACCCGCTTCGGGTCGACCATGATCATCCGCACCTCGTCGGGCGTGGAGCGCATCAGCAGCGACGTGATCATCGAGTTGATGAAGCTCGACTTGCCGGAGCCGGTGGCACCGGCGACCAGCAGGTGGGGCATCTTGGCGAGATTGGCGACCACGAAGCCGCCCTCGACGTCCTTGCCCAGCCCGACCACCAGCGGATGGTGGTCGGAGCGTGCGGTGTTGCTGCGGAGCACGTCGCCGAGGGACACGATCTCCTTGTCGGCGTTGGGGATCTCGATGCCGATCGCGGACTTGCCGGGGATCGGGCTGAGGATCCGCACGTCGGCGCTGGCGACGGCGTACGCGATGTTCTTCGAGAGCGCGGTGACCTTCTCCACCTTCACGGCGGGGCCGACCTCGACCTCGTAGCGGGTGACCGTCGGGCCCCGCGTGTAACCGGTGACCTGGGCGTCGATCCCGAACTCGTCGAGCACCTGGGTCAGGCGCCCGACGACGTCGTCGCTGGCGCGGGAGCGCGCCTTGTGGACCGAGCCGGGCTTGAGCACCTCGTTGGCGGGCAGGTGGTAGACCACGTCGCCGGAGAGCTCGAGCTGCTCCATGCGCTGAGGCAGGGGGGCGTGCGGCGGGGGCACGAGCTCGGTGGAGGTGTCGTCGATCGCCCCGGTGGCGCTGGTGTCGCCGACGTCGGTGCCTTCGCTGAGCTTGCCCAGGCCGCGCTTGCGCTTGCGGAGCTCACGGTCGGAGAGGACCGGGCTGTCGTAGGCCGGGTCGCCCAGGTCGGGGTCGATCTCGTCGACCGGGCCGCGGTGGCTGCGCAGGGGTTGGGTCGGCAGGTCGGACTCGTCCTCGCCGGCCGGCGTCCGGCCGAGGAGGCGGTCGCGGAACGCCGCGAGCTTGACCGGCACCTGGTAGACCGGCGTCGCCGTGATCACCAGGATCCCGAAGGCCGACAGCAGCAGGAGCAGCGGGACGACGACGTACGGCGTACGGAGGAGGTCGAGCAGGAGGCTCGCCACGACGTAGCCGACGGCGCCGCCGCCGGACTGAAGGTCACTGGCGTCACCGGCCACCGGCTGCGGGTTGCCCGCGGCGATCTGGACCACGCCGAGCACCCCGAAGGCGAGGGCCACCCAGCCGACGACCTGACGCCCGGCAGGGCCGTTGGTCTCCGGGTCGCGCAGGTTGCGCCAGCCGATCCAGACGAGCATCAGCGGGACGAGCCAGCCGACCTTGCCGAACGAGCCGGCGACGACGGTGCGGACGCCGTGCATGAGTCCGCCGGGCAGCTGCCACCAGACCGCCGCCGCGCAGACGACGGCGAGCCCGAACAGGAAGAGCCCCACCCCGTCGCGTCGGTGCTCGGGCTCGAGGTCACGGGCCGTCTTGCCGACCCGGCGCGCGGTGGCGCCGACGGCGTGGGCGAGGCCGAGCCAGATCGCGGCCAGCCCGCGGCCGAGCGCGGTGAACCCGCGCAGGACGGGTCCGCGTCCGGACCGGACCGCGCGTGGGGCCGGCCGCCGGGACGCGTGCTTGCGGGGTCGCTTCTTCTTCGTCGTACTCCGGGAGCGCGAGGCGGAGGTGCTGCGCCCCTTCGACGACCGTGAGGACGATCGAGAGGATGCAGCCTTGCTTCGCGAACCCGGCGGGGAAGACGTACGGGTCGCCATGGTGAGGAATCTAAGCCACTGTCACTCCCGTCACACGGACCACACGCCGCACAGGAGTCCCCGTCTCGGTCGCGGTCTGGCCGCGAAGGGCACGTCCTCGCGCGTCAGCGGCGGCCGAGAAGCCCGCGGACGTACGCCGCCTGACCGACGTGCTGGTTCACCTCGTTGACCACACTCACCAGGCGGACGCCCAGGGTGACCGGAGGGTCCCACCGCTCGTCGACCACGACATCGAGGTCGTCGGGCTCGAGACCGGCGAGGTAGTCGGCCGTGCGTGCGGAGACCGCGTCGTAGTAACCCGTCAGCAGGTCGGCACCGGCGTGGACCTCCCCGACCTGGTCGGGCGAGTGGCCGTAGCCGTGGTCGGCGACCGGCAACGGCAACCCGAACCGGTCGGCCCAGCCGTCCTCCACCCAGGCCTGGTTCGTGCCGGCCACGTGGGCGACGTGGTCGTCCTCGATCCGGGTCAGGTGCCAGACCAGCCAGGCGATGGAGTTGGCCTCGGGGTCGGGGCGCCAGGCCAGCTCGTCGTCGCTCAGCCCCTCCACCGCGGAGTGGACCAGCTCGCGGACGCGACCCAGGGCATCGGTCATCAGCTCGCTCACGTTCATGCGGCCCAGCCTGTCATGCTGCGGCCGTGACCGGCTTCCCGCTCGTGTGGCTGCTGCCCGCTGTCCTCGCGCTCGTCGAGTGGTACGCCGTGTGGCGACGCGACCGGCGTACACAGACCTGGGCCAAGCCCGCCGTCCTGGTCGCCCTGATCGTCACCGCCCTGGTCCTCGGCGCCACCGACGACGCCGCCGGCATCTGGCTGCTGGTCGCCCTCGTGTTCGGGCTGGGCGGCGACGTCTTCCTGCTGGGCGACTCCGACACCCGCTTCCGGCTCGGGTTGGCGTCGTTCCTGGTCGGCCACCTCGCCTACGTCGCCAGCTTCATCGCGCTGGGACTCGACCCGCAGGGCTGGAACTACCTGTCGTTCCTCGTGCTCGGCGGGTGTCTGCTCGCCACCCGCCAGGTCGCGGCCTCCACCTACCTGCGCGGCGGGCTGGCTCTGGCGGTCCCGGTGGGGGTCTACACGGTCGTGATCGGCGCGATGGTGATCTACGCGTTCACCACCGGCGTCCCGCCGATCGCCGTCGGCGCGACGGTCTTCGCGGTCAGCGACACGGTGCTCGCCCGCGACCGCTTCGTACGCCCCTGGGACCGCGCCCAGCTGCTGGTGATGGTGACGTACCACGTCGGCCAGGCCCTGATCGTCGCCGGCGTCCTCGCCTCGACCTGATCTGGTCCGGCACTCGGCCGCCGCTCACCCCCGGGTCGAGATGATGGGGCCATGACCAACAGCCGCCATGCCTTCCTCTCCGCTGCGGACTCCTTCGCCGCACAGGTCGCCCGGATCCCGCTCGCCGACCTCACCGGTCCCGGTCTCGGCGACTGGGACCTGCGCGCTCTGGTCGGCCACACCTCCCGGTCGCTGGTCACGGTGGAGGCCTACCTCGACCAGCCGGCCACCGAGGCCACCGTGCCCTCGGCCGCCCACTACTACCTTGCGATCGCGCAGACCGGCGGGGCGAGCGGGGCCGAGATCGTCGAGCGGGGCCGGCAGGCCGGTCAGGCGCTCGGCGACGACCCCGCGTCGTCCGTCGCCGCCCTGGCGGCGCGGGTCCGGCAGAAGCTCGCCGGCTTAGACGCGGCCCACCTGCTCACCACCATCGCCGGCGGGATGAGGCTCGACGAGTACCTCCGCACCCGCACCTTCGAGCTGGTCGTCCACGGGCTCGACATCGGCGCCGCGTCGGGTGTCGGCCCGGTCTTCGTCCCGGGACCGCTGGTCGATGCCGCCACGCTGGCGGCCGAGGTCGCCGCGCTGAGCGGCCGCGCTCCCGATCTCCTGCTGGCTGTGACCGGACGCCGCCCGCTGCCGGCGGGATTCACCGTCGTATGAGGGGTGGTTGCGACACGCCGAGTCCGGGCACCAGTGCGCAGGGAGGGCGTGCGGGCGTCACCCTGGGTTAGACGTTTGCCCTGGGGAGGGAAGGAGCTCTCGGTGTCTCGGAACCTACCTGTCTGGCGTCCGCCCGCCGCAGTGCGGTGGAGCGAGGCCGTGCTCGGCGCCCTGCTCGCCTCCGTGGCCGTCGTGGCCGTGGTGTCGCGGCCATGGGAGTGGCTCGGCTGGCTGCTGCTGCCGCCGTGCGCCTGGCTGCTGCTCGGCGCGCGGCGCACGTGCCGGCTGCGCTCGGACGACGTCGTCGCCCAGGGTCGCGTGTTCCGCCGCGTGATCGGGCTGCGCGACGTGCGTCAGGCCGGGATCGCGCTCGGCGGCCGGCCCTGGCTGCAGACCCAGGACGGCACCGTCACCGTGCTCCGGATGGTGCCGCCGCTCGACTACGGCTCGGGACACCCGGCGCCCACGCTGGTCGAGCACATCCGAGCGGCCGCGGCGGAGGCCGGCGCCCACCTCGACCCGCCGCTGCGCTCCCCCGAGCAGCCGCCGACGACGAAGCCGACGCTGCTCGGGATCTGAGCCACGTGCGAGCGAGCTCGCTGCGGCGTTCGCTGCGGAGGACCGCCCGGACCCCGTCCGATCGACCCGTCCTCGCTCAGGCCTCGATGACCACGGGGATGATCATCGGCCGGCGCTTCAGCTCGCGGTTGACCCAGCGGCCGACCACGCGTCGAACGGTCTGCTGGAGCTGGTAGGGATCGCTCACGCCCTCACGGATCGCCGCGTCGAGGGCGTCGATGATCGGCTGCTTGATGGCCTCGAACCTCTGGTCGTCCTCGGCGAAGCCACGTGCATGGATCTCGGGTCCGCTGCTGACCTTCCCGCTCACGGAGTCGACCACCACGATCACCGAGACGAACCCCTCCTCACCGAGGATCCGGCGGTCCTTGAGGTCGGCCTCGGTGATGTCGCCGATGTTGGAGCCGTCGACGAACACATAGCCGCAGTCGACCTTGCCGGCGATGCTCGCAACACCCTCGACGAGGTCGACGACCACGCCGTCCTCGGCGATCACGACGTTCTCCACGCCGGTCGCCTTGGCGAGCGCGGCATTGGCCTTCATGTGGCGGTACTCGCCGTGCACGGGCAGCACGCTGCGCGGCTTGACGATGTTGTAGGCATAGAGCAGCTCGCCCGCGCTGGCGTGACCGGAGACGTGGACGTTGGCGTTGCCCTTGTGGACGACGTTCGCACCGAGCCGGGTCAGGCCGTTGATGACCTTGAAGACGGCGTTCTCGTTCCCGGGGATCAGCGAGCTGGCGAGGATGACGGTGTCGCCCTCCGCGATGTGGACGAAGTGGTGGTTGCGCTGGGCGATCCGGCTCAGCGCCGACATCGGCTCGCCCTGGCTGCCGGTGGAGATCAGCACCTGCCGCTCCGGCGGGAGGTCGGCCAGGTCCTTCGCGTCGACCATCACGCCGGGCGGGACGTGGAGGTAGCCCAGGTCCTGGGCGATGCCCATGTTGCGGACCATGGACCGACCGACGTACCCGACCTTGCGTCGGTGTGCGACGGCGGCGTCGAGGATCTGCTGCACACGGTGCACGTGGGAGGCGAAGCAGGCGACGATGATCCGCTGGTCGCTGTCGTGGAAGACACGGTCGAGCACGGGGCCGATGGACTTCTCGGTCGTGGTGAAGCCCGGCACCTCGGCATTGGTGGAGTCGGTGAGGAAGAGGTCGACGCCCTCCTCGCCCAGCCGCGCGAAGGCACGCAGGTCGGTGATCCGGCCGTCCAGGGGCAGCTGGTCCATCTTGAAGTCACCGGTGTGGAGCACGAGGGCGGTGCCGGTCCGGATCGCGACGGCGAGCGCGTCGGGGATCGAGTGGTTGACCGCGACGAACTCGAGCTCGAAGGGGCCGAGCGTCAGCCGGTCGCCGGCCTTCACCTTGTGGTGGATCGTCTCCTTGAGCCGGTGCTCGCGCAGCTTGGAGTCGAGGAACGCGAGGGTGAGCTCGGAACCGACGAGCGGGATGTCGCCACGCTCGCGGAGGAGGTATGGCGTGGCGCCGATGTGGTCCTCGTGGCCATGGGTGAGGACGAGGGCCTCGACCTGGTCGAGCCGGTCTCGGATCGCGTCGAAGTCGGGGAGGATCAGGTCGACGCCCGGGTGGTTCTCCTCCGGGAAGAGGACGCCGCAGTCGACGATCAGCAGCCGCTCGTCGTACTCGAAGACGGTCATGTTGCGACCGACCTCGCCGAGCCCGCCGAGCGGGATGATCCGTAGGCCCCCCTTCGGCAGTGCGGCCGGTGCGGAGAGCTCGGGATGTGGGTGGCTCAAAGGGTTTCTCTCTCAGAGGAGGTGTGAGGCCTCGAGGCCGGCGCGGAGCGCGGCGACCTCGTCGTCGGTCAGAGGGACCAGCGGGCCGCGGACGTTGCGGTTGTCGAGGACGCCGAGAAGCTGGAGGGCGGCCTTGGCGGTGGTGGCTCCGTAGTTCGGGACGCCCATGATGGCGCGGGTGGCGGGCAGGAGCGTGGTGTAGGTCTTGAGGGCGGCCACGGTGTTGCCGTCGAGATAGTCCTCGATCATCGACCTGAGCTGGCGGCCGGCGGCGTGGCCGACGACGCTGATCACGCCGCTGGCGCCGTGGGCGAGCCAGGCGAGGTTGGCCACGTCGTCGCCGCTGTAGACGGCGTACCCCAGCTGCCGGAGCTCGACACCGCGGGCGAAGTCGCCGACAGCGTCCTTGACCGCCACGACGGTGTCGCCCTTGATCCGCTCGTAGGTGTCCATGCCGATCTGGGTCGCCGTACGGCCCGGCACGTCGTAGAGGATCACCGGCGTGCCCGTCGCCCCCACGACCTGCTGGAAGTGGTGGAGCACCCCGGCCTGCCCGGGCTTGTTGTAGTAGGGCGTCACCAGGAGCAGTGCGTCCGCTCCCAGCTTCTCGGCCTGCTGCGCGAGCTCGATGCTGTGGGCGGTCGCGTTGGTGCCGACGCCGGCCACGACCGTCGCCCGGTCGCCGACCGCGTCCTTGACCGCGCGCAGGATGTCGCCGGTCTCGCGCACGCTCGTGGTCGGGCTCTCGCCGGTCGTCCCGCTCACCACCACTCCATCGTGGCCGTGGTCGACCAGGTGTGCCGCGATCGCGGCCGTGGCGTCGAGGTCCACCGCCCCGTCGTCGGTGAACGCCGTGGCCATCGCCGTGAGCATCCGCCCGAAGGGTGCCTCCGTGGTCATGGGGTCAGGCTACTCGTGAGGGCACCCCCAGCGGCCAGGGCCGCCGGCGCGATGGCCCCGACGACGGTGGGCTGCCCGGCGTCGATTCCTGAGTCCCTCGCCCGTCATCGGGGTAGGAGGCCACCATCGGGTGGCCCTGGACACCGGAGGTCGTCATGAACAACCCCATCGTGCACGCCGAGATCCGCTCGAGCGACCCGGACGCGACCCGGGCCTTCTTCGGCGAGCTGTTCGGCTGGACCTACCCCACCGAAGGGGCCTTTCCCGGGTACACCTTCGTCGAGACCGGCGTGCCCGGCGCGCTCTACACCGCGATCAGTCCCCTGCAGGGTGACAGCGACCTCGTCACGTTCTTCGTCGGCGTCGAGGACATCTCCTCCGCGATCGCGGACACGACCCGCCTCGGCGGTCGCGTCGTCCAGGAGCCGGTCACCGTGCCCGGCGTCTCCTTCGCGCTGATCGCGGACCCGCAGGGTCACGTCGTCGGCCTGGCCCAGCAGCTCACCGAAGCTGGGGCATGACCTCGGCGGCGAGCAGGTCGAGGTGGTCCAGGTCCAACTGGTCGAGGATCTGGAGGTAGACCCGTTCGGCGCCGAGCTCGGCGTAGCGGCCGATCACGTCGACCACCTCGTGCGGCGTGCCGGCGAGACCGGTGGCGCGCAGGTCGTCGAGCGAGCGGCCGGTGGCCTGAGCCCGGCGCTGCAGGGTCGCGTCGTCGGAGCCGCAGACCGTGGTGAGCGCGACGGAGTAGACCAGCGACGCCGGGTCGCGTTCGACCTCCTCGCAGGCAGCCCGCACGCGGGTCAGCTGGCGGGCCGATGTCTCGACGTCGGTGAACGGAAGGTTGAACTCGTCGGCGTAGCGCGCGGCCAGAGCCGGCGTCCGCTTCGCGCCCTGGCCGCCGATGATGATCGGCGGGCGGGGCTTCTGGGCCGGCTTGGGCAGGCCGGGCGAGTCGACGACGGAGTGGACGGTGCCGGCGTAGGAGAACGTCTCGCTCGCGGGCGTCGTCCAGAGCCCGGTGAGGATCGCCAGCTGGTCCTCGAGGCGGTCGAAGCGTGCGCCGGTCGGCGGGAACGGGATGGCGTACGCCGCGTGCTCGGCGTCGTACCAGCCGGCACCGATGCCGAGCTCGACCCGCCCGCCACTCATCTGGTCGACCTGCGCGACCGCGATCGCGAGCGGCCCGGGATAGCGGAACGTCGCCGACGTCATCATCGTGCCGAGCCGGATCGTGCTCGTCTCACGCGCCAGGCCGGCAAGGGTGACCCACGAGTCGGTCGGCCCGGGCAGTCCGTCGCCGCCCATCGCCAGGTAGTGGTCGGACCGGAAGAACGCACCGAACCCGAGCGCCTCGGCCCTCAGCGCGACGGCGAGCTGGTCGTCGTACGTGGCGCCCTGCTGGGGTTCGACGAAGATGCGTAGCTCCATGAGCTCCAGCCTGTCACGCCTCGGGTCGGCCGCCCGTCGACCGGCACGCAGCGGCGGCGAGAGCATGGCCGTCGCGCAGGCACACCGCTGGTACGGCGTCGCGGCCCCGCGCGGCGAGGAACCCGGCAGCGAACGCGTCTCCGGCCCCGGTGGTGTCGAGCTCGGGTCGGTCGAGGGGCTCGGCCGCCATCGTCGCGGTATCGCTGCCGTCGCTCCAGGCCGCGTCTCCGGACCCGGCGGTCACCACCACCTGGCGGCCGTCGCCGGCGAGTGCGGTCGCGAGCTCGAGGGCAGTGCCCTCACGGCCGGCGAGGACCGCGGCCTCCTTCTCGTTGGCGAAGAGCAGAGCCTCGCTCGGTAGCAGCTTCAGGAACGACTCCGCCCCGAGCAGCCCCAAGGGGGCGGCCGACGCCGCGCCCACGGAGACCGTCATCCCGGCCTCCACCGCGGCGGACAGCGCGTGCAGCCCGGCGTCGCGCGAGTCGCGGAGCAGGGCGTACCCCGACACGTGGAGATGGTCGCCGACGGCGAACTCGTCGGTCGGCACGTCGAACTCCTCCAGCGCGAGGTTGGCCCCCGGGTCGGGCACCATGGTGCGCTCCCCCGTCGGCGCGACGAGCACGAGGCACGTGCCGGTCGGGCGGGTGCGGTCGACCCGGAACCGTACGTCGACGCCCAGCGTGTGCAGGCTCTCCAGCTGGGACTGACCGGCCGCGTCGTCCCCGATCGCACCGACGAACACCGAGTCCACCCCGACGCGCGTCAGCCAGGCCGCGGTGTTGGCGGCCGACCCGCCGCCCACGTAGGCGATCACCGCCGGGCTGTCGGAGCCCTCGGCCAGCGGCCCGAAGAGCCGGGCGACGACGTCGACCATGAGGTCGCCGAGGCAGTAGACGGTCACGAGCCCGCCCTCGCGGCGTACGCCGTCGCCACCTCCGCCGCGAGCCGGGCGTTGGAGCGCACGAGCGCGACGTTGGCGCGCAGCGACTCGCCCCCGCTCTCGCGGTGGAACCAGTCGAGGAGGTACGGCGTGACGTCCTTGCCGTGGACGTCGTCGCGGTCTGCGGCAGCGAGACCGGACTCGAGCAGCCGGTCGTGCAGCGCGCGGTCGAGCTCGTAGGGGGGCGAGATCGGGTTCGCGAGGACCAGGCCCAGGTCGGTCGTGTGCACGCGGTCACGGGCAGCCAGGATCGACGCCACCTCGACGGGCTCCTCGACCCGCCAGCCGATGTCGTGACCCGAGTCGGCGAGGTAGAAACCCGGGAACCGGTCGGTGCGATAGCCGAGCACCCCGACGCCGAGGGTCTCGAGGCGCTCGAGGGTCGCGCCGACGTCGAGGATCGACTTCACGCCGGCACAGACGACGAGCACACCGGTCCGGGCCAGCGTGGTCAGGTCGGCGGACTCGTCGAAGGTGACCTGCGCGCCGCGGTGGACACCGCCGAGGCCGCCGGTCGCGAAGACCGTGATGCCGGCCGACGCGGCGAGATGGGCCGTGGAGGCGACGGTCGTCGAGCCCACTCCCCCGCGCGCGGCGATCGCGGCGAGCTCGCGGACACTGACCTTGGTGGCATCCTCGTCGTTGGCGAGCCGGTCGAGCGCGGCATCGTCGAGCCCGATCCGGGCCTGGCCGTCGATGACCGCGACCGTCGCGGGCACCGCGCCGCCGTCACGCACCGCCTGCTCGAACTCACGCGCCAGACGTGCGTTGTCGGGTCGGGGAAGGCCGTGGCTGATGATCGTGCTCTCGAGCGCGACCACCGCCCGGCCGTCGGCCAGGGCGTCGCGCACCTCGTCGTGCACCAGCAGGGGATCCTCCGTGGGTCGGCGTCAGCTGCTCACGGGCCGGTCGAAGGCCCGTCGTGCCAGCTCGAGGGCTTCATCTTGCCGGACGCCGAGGGAGCGCATGACGGCGGCATAGCTCGCGGCCGCCTCCTTGGCCGCCCGGTCCACCCCGTCGCCGTTGACGACGGTGCCGGCCCTACGAGCCGTGGTCACGACCCCGGCGTGCTCGAGCTCGCGGTACGCGCGCGCGACCGTGTTGACCGCGACGCCGAGGGTCTCGGCCAGCGCACGGACGGTCGGCAGCTTCGTCCCCGGCGGCAGCTGGCCGTCGGCGACCTGCGCCGCGATCTGCGTGCGGATCTGCTCGTACGGCGGGTCGCCGGCCGAGGTGTCGAGGGCGATCAGCACGACGGCGCCGCCCGGGCCGGGACCTCGTCACCGGCCCGCAGGACCTGGCGAGGAGTCAACGTGGGCCACAACCGCAGAGGGCCGCCCCTGCGCAGGCGACGAGGCCGCGGAGCAGCTGGTCGTTCATGGGAGCAGGCTAGACACAAAGCCGCTCATGTCGCAATACATATATTGATACAAACATCGCGGTCACCGTATGACGCGCACCTGCTGTCCGCTCACCGCGTCGACCACGGTGCGGTCACCCAGCGGCGAGGCCAACTGGACTCCGACGTCCGCCAGCGCGCAGGTCCTCATGCCCGGTCCCAGGGCCGCGACGTGCAGGGTGATCGTCACCGTCTCGGCGGTCTCGTCGGCCCGGAGCGTGCCGCCGCACCCCACGTACCCGTGGAGACGTCGGCCGTCGGGCGAGATCTTCAGCGGGCCACGCCAGGCGACGTCACCGGCGCACTGCCCGCCCACCGGCGGCGTGCACGAGGGGTCGGCCTGCGGCGCCGACGAGGTGTGCCCGTGGCAGGCGGTCAGGGCGAGCACCACGAGGAGCAGCGGTGCGAGTATGCGGCGAGTCATGCCCCTTGGACGGGGACCCTGTCGTCGCGGTTCCCGACACGCTCCCACCAGACCCACTCGAAGCCGTCGCGCGGCTCACGACGCGTCTCGACCCACTCGTCCGGGTCGAAGTCCGGGTAGTGCGCGTCGCCGTCGGGCGACTGGTGCACCTCGGTCAGCACCTGGTGGGTGGCCAGGGGCAGCGCCTGGGCGTAGATCTGGGTGCCGCCCACGACGTAGGTCTCGCCGGGCAGGTCGGCGGCCCGCGCCCATGCCTCCTCCAACGAGTGGGCGACCAGCACCCCGTCGGCCGACCAGTCGGGGTTGCGGGTCACCACGAGGGTGGTCCGACCGGGCAACGGGCGTCCGATCGAGTCGTACGTCGCGCGCCCCATCACCAGCACGCCGCCCATAGTGGTGGCCTTGAAGTGGGCGAAGTCGTCGGGGATGTGCCACGGAATCCGGCCGTGGTCGCCGATCACGCGGTTGTCGGCGTACGCGGCGACGAGCGTCAGGCGCTGGTTTCGAGACGCCCGCAGCACGGGCTCCTCACCCAGGGGGGACACGTCAGACGGCAATGGGGGCCCTGATGCCCGGATGGGGGTCGTAGCCCTCCACGGCGATGTGCTCGAGGTCGAAGGCGTCGATCTCGGTCACCGACGGGTCGAGCCGGAGCGTCGGCAGCGGCCGTGGCGCACGGGTCAGCTGGAGCTGTGCCTGCTCGAGGTGGTTGGTGTAGAGGTGTGCGTCGCCGAGCGTGTGCACGAAGTCGCCGACGCGGAGTCCGGCCACCTGGGCGACCATGTGGGTGAGCAGGGCGTAGGACGCGATGTTGAACGGGACGCCGAGGAAGACATCGGCGGATCGTTGGTAGAGCTGGCAGCTCAGTCGGCCGGGCCCGCCGTCGTCGGCCGGAGCGACGTAGAACTGGAACATCGTGTGGCACGGCGCCAGCGCCATCTCGGGGATGTCGGCGACGTTCCATGCCGAGACGATGTGACGACGGCTGTCGGGGTCGCGGCGGAGCTGGTCGAGGACCAGCGCGATCTGGTCGATGTGGCGGCCGTCGGGCGCCGGCCACGAGCGCCACTGGTAGCCGTAGATGGGGCCGAGGTCGCCGTCAGTGTCGGCCCACTCGTCCCAGATGGTGACGCCACGGTCCTGCAGCCACTTCACGTTGGTGTCGCCCCGGAGGAACCACAGCAGCTCGGCGAAGATCGAGCGGGTGTGCACCTTCTTGGTGGTGACGAGCGGGAAGCCCTCGGTCAGGTCGAAGCGCAGCTGGTGCCCGAACACGCTGCGCGTGCCGGTGCCGGTGCGGTCGGACTTCTCCACGCCGGTGTCGAGGATGCGCTGGAGGAGGTCGAGGTACGCCTGCATGACCTCACCCTAGAGCCGGGCGCCGACGGCAGTCAGGGACGCGCGCGGAGGTACTGGTCGGGCCAGTACGTGTCGGCCCCGAGCGCCTCGGCGGCCCGCTGGGTCCAGTGGGGGTCGCGCAGCAGCTCGCGGGCCAGGAACACCGCGTCTGCCTCGCCGTCGCTGACGATCTTCTCGGCCTGCTGGGGCTCGGTGATCAGGCCGACCGCCGCCACCGGGAGACCGGAGGCCTCGCGGATCCGCGTCGCGAACGGCACCTGGTAGCCGGGCTCGAGGGTGATCCGCTGGTCGGGCGAGTTGCCACCGCTGGAGACGTCCACCAGATCGGCACCGTGCTCGGCCAGCATCCGCGCGACCTGAGCGGTCTCGTCGAGGCCGAGGCCGCCCTCGACCCAGTCGGTGGCGCTGATCCGGACGAAGACCGGCTTGTCGTCCGGCCACACCTCACGGACGGCGTCGACCACCGCGAGCAGCAGGCGGCTGCGGCCGGCGAGGTCGCCGCCCCAGGCATCGGTGCGCCGGTTGGTCAGCGGCGACAGGAACTGGTGGAGCAGGTAGCCGTGGGCGGCATGGATCTCGGCCACCTCGAAGCCGGCCTGGAGCGAACGGCGTGCCGCGTCGGCCCAGGCACCGGGGTGCGCGACCAGCTCCTCGGCGGTGAGCTCGCGCGGCGCCGGCCAGTCGGCGTACCCGAGCGGCGACGCGCCGACGGTCTGCCAGCCACCCTCGCTCACGGGTACGTAGCCCCGCCCCAGCCACGGTGCCCGGGTCGACGCCTTGCGGCCCGCATGAGCGAGCTGGATGCCGGGGACGGCGCCCTGGGAACGGATGAAGTCCGTGATCCGGCGGTAGTCGGCCGCCTGCTCGTCGTTCCAGATGCCGGCGTCCTGCGGAGAGATCCGGCCCTCGGGGACCACCGCGGTCGCCTCGCTCATCACCAGGCCCGCACCGCCGCGGGCGAACGAGCCGAGATGCACGAGGTGCCAGTCGGACGGGCGGCCGTCCACCGAGGAGTACTGGCACATCGGCGACACCCAGACGCGGTTGCGGAAGGTGGTGCCACGCACGGTCAGGGGCTCGAAGAGACTGCTCACGTAGGGCGCAACCCAGCCCGGCGGCCGCTTGTTCCGGAACGCCTGGAGGTGGGGCTCGGGCTCAGAGCGTGACTCCCCGCTCGGCGAGCAGCTCGTCGCGCGTGGACGCGTAACCGACCATCCAGCTCGGGTCGAGGCGGTACATGACGACGTCGCCCCACGACAGCGGCGAGGAGCCGTAGTGGGCGGTCCAGGAGCGGTCCACCTCGTCGCCCTCGAGCTCGTGGGCACGGCCGTGGCTGAAGACCGGGATCGCCTCGTGTCCACGCCTCTCGAGCTCGGCGACCAGCTCGCGCCAGTAAGAAGCGTTCCCACCCGCGCCGGGCACCAGCACGAACGTGCTCACAGGGAGACCTCGCCCGCGATCGCCGTGGACACCTGGCCGCCGACCCACACGGTGTCGCCCTCGCGCTCGACGTAGACCCGGCCGCGGCGACCCAGCACCGTGCCCTGCGACGCGACGTACGACGTCGGCAGGCGATCCCCGGCCAGCCACTGGCCGATGCTCGCGTTGAGGCTGCCGGTCACGGGGTCCTCGACCACGCCGATGCTGGGGCAGAACGCGCGCACCTCGACCGCGCACTCCGCCCCGGCCGGGTAGGGGCCGACCACGCCGACCTCCAGGTCGCCGAACTCCGCCCAGTCGGGCCGGACGGCGAGCACCGCGTCCGCGTCGCGGAGGAGTACGCCGACCCACCCGGGGCCGTTGTCGATCCAGCGCGCGTCCACGACGTCGTCGCGCGTCAGCGCCAGGGCCCGGACCAGACGGTCGCGCTCCTCGCCGGTCACCGGTCCCTCGCGCACGACCGGCGGGGCCGCGAACGCGAGCCGCTCCCCGCGGCGTACCCGGACCAGGCCGGCCGGGCACTGCTGCACGACCTCGCCGTCCGCCCGCGGCACTCCCCCGGCCTCGAGCCAGGCGTGCGCACTGCCGAGGGTCGGGTGACCGGCGAACGACAGCTCCTCGCTGGGCGTGAAGATCCGGACCCGGTAGTCCGCACCCGGCTCGGTGGGCGGAAGCAGGAACGTCGTCTCCGAGAGGTTCGTCCAGTGCGCGAAGCGGTGCATCTCCTGGTCGCTGAGACCCTGCGCGTCGTGGACCACCGCCAGCGGGTTGCCGAGGTAGGGCTCGGACGAGAACACGTTGACCTGGCTGAACGGACGCATGGACCGAGGCTAGAGCGCGGGGGTCTTCCGGTCGCGAACAAATGGGATGAGGCCCGGGGGTGCTGGCTGGTCGAATAGGGCCATGCCTCGTCTCGGGCCCGCACTGGGCCGGCTGATCCCGCCGACGCCCCTGTCGCAGCGGCTGGCGACCCAGTCACTGCTCTTCGCGACCGCCGAGGGCACGTTCCTCACCGGCTCCGCGGTGTTCTTCACCCAGGTGGTCGGACTCAGGGCGGCCCAGGTCGGGCTCGGGCTGACGGTGGCCGGGGTCGCGTCGTTCCTGGTGGCCTACCCCGCCGGGAAGCTGACCGACCGGATCGGGCCGAAGCGGATGTGGTCGGTCGGCGCTCTGGTCGCGGCGCTGATGTTCGCCGCGTGGCCCTTCATCGGCAGCTTCGCCGGCTACCTGACGATGGTGGTCTGCTTCGAGATCGTCGAGAACGCAGCCGGAGCCGGCCGCAACGCCTACATCCTGGACGTGATGCCCGAGGACGAGCGGGTGGCCACCCAGGCCTACATGTACTCCGCCCTCAACGTCGGCTTCACCCTCGGCGCCATCATCGGCGGGATCGCGCTCGCCTTCGACAACCTGGCGGTGATGCGGTGGATGCCCCTGTTCACCCTGGCCATCGGCCTCGCCAACGCGGCCTTCATCTGGCGGCTGCCGCGCGCCCCGCACGACGTGCGCGACCCGTCCGAGCGAACGGCGCTGCGGGCAGCACCGCGCGGACGCGGACCCCTGCACAACGTCGGGTGGATGCTGTGCAGCCTGTTCAACGGCACGATGTGGACCAACCAGGTCCTGCTCAACGTGGTGATCCCGCTCTGGCTCGTGGAAGCCACCGACGCGCCGCACTGGCTGCTGGCCTGGCTGTTCGGCACCAACACCGTGATGTGCATCTTCCTGCCGCAGTTCACCTCCCGGGGCATCGCGACCCTGTCGGACGCGCTGCGGTCGGCCCGCATCTCCGGGGCCTTCTTCGTGCTCTCGTGCCTGATCACGATGGCCACCCACAGCACGGCGGGCTTCCTCACGATCCTGCTGGTCTGGCTGGGCCACGTCGCCGTGACCGGCGCCGAGCTCTACATCTCCGGTGCCTCCTGGGCCTTCCAGGCCAAGCTCATGGACCCGGAGCGGCGCGGCGAGTACAGCGGCGTGGCCGAGGTGTTCAGCACGCTCGGCGGCCGGTGGGCTCCTGCTGTCTTCACCCTCCTGGCGATGTCCTGGCACCCCGCGGCACTGCCCGGTGCCGGCTGGCTGGTGATCGCGGGCATCGCGGTCGTGGCCGTGATCGGCCTGCACCCCGCGGTCGGGATGGCGGAGCGGTTCTTGGAGCGCGAGGGCATCGCGCCGGGCGGCAGCGCGGTGGTCGAGGACGAAGCACCCTCTCCGTCTCTCACCTGAGCATCGACCGGCGCGCGGTTTCGGCCCTAACCGAACCGCATCGGTAGACTTTGCCCATGGACACGGCCGCGATCACCCTGCCCGACCTCGACCGTGCAGAGGTCGTCGTGCCCGCGCCCGATGGCGGTCCCGGCAACTGGGCGGGCGCCGCCAGCGCCGCGGTCGTGGACGACCACGTCTACCTCACCTACCGGGTCCGTCGCCCCCTCAACGCGGGTCGCGGGGTCTCGACGGTGGTGGCGCGCTCCCGCGACGGCGTCCACTTCGAGACCGTCAGCGAGGTCTGGCGCAAGGAGTTCGGCGCCGAGTCGTTCGAGCGGCCGGTCGTGCTCCGGGCTCCCGACGGCACCTGGCGGCTCTACGTCTCCTGCGCGACCCCCGACAGCAAGCACTGGTGGATCGAGGCGATCGACGCCGACCGCCCGGAGGACTTCGAGACCGGCCGGCGCTCCGTCGCCCTTTCCGGCTCCGACACGGTCGCCGTCAAGGACCCCGTGATCGTCGTCGACGACCGGAGCGGCTGGCACGCCTGGATCTGCGAGCACCCGCTGACGGAGGCGGGGCACGAGGACCGGATGACCACGGCCTACCACCGCAGCGACGACGGCTTGGTCTGGGAGCGACGCGGCACGGTGCTCGCGCCCCGGCCCGGAGCCTGGGACGCCCGCGGGGCGCGGGTCAGTGACGTGGTCAGCCTCGACCCGCTGGTCGTGCTGTACGACGGACGCCCCCGCGCCGAGGACAACTGGCACGAGACGACCGGCGTGGCGCGGGCGACGACCCCGGGCGACCCGGGCTCCGTCCTCCTCGCCGACGACGCCGAGCCGCTGCGTTCGCCGTACTCCGACGGCGCCTGCCGGTACGCCGCCTCGGTCACCATGCCCGACGGCACCCTGCGTTACTACCTCGAGCTCGCGAGGCCGGACGGCGCGCACGACCTGGTCACGATCACGGCCTGACCGCTCGTGCTACGAGGCAGTGCTCGACCTCCGGCTGCCGAAGGTGCTGCCCTCGCGGTAGCCCTTCCAGTCCTCGAACGACTCCCCCGTCACCTGTTCCAGCAGCTCGATGTCGGGCAGGTGCGGCTCGAGCAACGTCGCCCGCTGCTCGGGCGTGAGCCGCGGCCGGCTCGGGTCGCCGCCGCGCTGGAGCTGGTCGACGAGCGGCTTGCTCACCTTGCGCCAGACCTCAGGCGGGAAGAACTGGGCCACGGCCGCGCCGGTCCGGATCACGCTGCTGATCGCCTTCGTCTTCGGTCCCCTCTGCACGAACGTCCGGGAGTTGTCCTGCGGCACCTCCTCGATCGGGGCCGACGTGACGCCGAGGAAGGTGCACACGCGGTCGAGGGTGTCGAGGGGCTGGTCCACGAGCTCCTTGTAGCGCAGCAGCAACACCTGCTCGCGCGGGAAGTGGTCGAAGAGGTCGGCGACCTGGCGGCCGTACATGCCGAGCCCCTGGTAGTGCCAAAACGGGGCCCAGCCGCCGTCCACCCGCTGCGGCTCACGGCGGATCGCCTCGACGATGTCGTCGCGCGGCTCGAGCCCGTCCATCCACAGGTGCATCCAGTTGCTGTACGCGCGGTCCACGGGGTCGCGGAGCACCGCGATCAGCTGGGCGTCGGGGTTGTCGGCCGCGATCCGGCGCCGGGCGTCGCGGTGGTAGAGGTAGAACGGCGTGCTCTCCCCGCGCAGCACGCCCGCGGGCGCGTCGTCGAAGAGCGCGAGGTAGCGCGCCCGCTGCCAGATCCACTCCTGGTTGCTGTGGGCATCGCCCGGACCCTTGTACGCCGGCGGCGGGCTGTCACCGCAGAGGTAGTACTTCGGCTCCTTCACCGGAGACAGGTAGAGGCCCGGGTGGCTGGCGAGCGCCGCGTGCAGGGCGCTCGTGCCGGCCTTCGGGGCGCCGATCAGGAAGAACTCGGGCGGTCGGGGCATACCCCGAAGTATATGAAGTCACTCAACTTATATGTCCAGCCTTCCGGGCATGCTGGGGGCATGACGGACCTCCACGCGTGGGCGCAACACGTGGCGTCGTGGCGTCGGGAGGTCCACGCCCTGTACGCCGCCGTTCGTGCCGAGCCCGACCCCGGGAACGCCCATGTGCGCTGGGTCGAGGGCCGGACCGCGCTCTTCGACAGCCATCCTGCCTCGGCCCGGCAGTCCGGCCAACGCCTCCGCCACGCGTCGTACGACCCGGCCTACCGCTTCGTGCTGCCGCTCGAGCCGGCCGAACCCGACGAGTGGCAGCCGACCACCGGCAGCGACGGTGAGGTGCCGTTCACGCGGGCCGGCCGCGTGGAGATCCCGGCGCTCGGAGAGCTCGACGTGTGGTGGCTCGGCTCCTACGGCAACGGGATCTTCGTCCCGCTACGCGACGCGACCGCCGGGCGGACGACGTACGGCGCGGGTCGCTACCTGCTCGACACGGTCAAGGGCGCCGACCTCGGTCGTGAGGGCGAGGCCTGGGTGGTCGACCTCAACTTCGCCTACAACCCGTCGTGCGCCTACGACCCCGACTGGGCCTGCCCCCTCGCACCCGCCGGCAACCGGCTCGCGGCCGAGGTCCCGGTGGGAGAGCTCACCCCGACCACCGCGTGACCGCCCGTCTTCCGGAGGCCCCGTGGAGTACTGCGTCAATGAGTCACGTGCCCCATTGACGCAGTACTCGACGGGTCGTTGCTGCTGTGCCGTCAAGGCAGCGCTCGGGGCCCGACTCCCTCCGCCACCACGTACGCCGCGAACGCGGTCACGTCGGCACCGCGCTCGGCCAGGTCGAGGTACTGCGGACCGAACGCGCCCTCGCGGACGTGCAGCGACTCGCGCAGCACCCGGTGCCAACGTTCGGGACAGAACTCCAGGCCCCACCGCACAGCGAGCGACTTGGCCGTCTGCCGCCCGGTGACGAGGAGGTGGTACAGACGGGTCCGCAGCGCAGCCTGCGGCCTGTCTGCGCCAGTAGGTGTCGAGGTTGTCGATCGTGAGGGCGCGGAGGACCGCGTCGTCCGTCCAGATGCCCAGGTCCGCGAGGGGCAGGCCCGTGACCGTGATCCCGTGCCGGGCGAGCTCGTGCCACGCGACCGGGGAGAGCTCGTGCCGGTCTCGCTCGTGGAACGTCCCGACACCGACGGTCGGTACGTCGGGGCACGCACGCGGATCGGAGGCCAGGTCGGAGGCCAGCACGTGCGCGCCGTCGAAGTGCGGTGAGTCGCCGTGCCGGGCCACCACGGCGGCATGGGCCCGACGCAGCGATGCGACGTCCACCTGGGAGGAACGTCGGCCCAGGGTGGCGAAGAAGTCGACGTCGCTGTGTCCCTGGACCCACTCACCGAAGCCGATGCCACCGCGCAGGTAGAGCCCGGTCACGAGCCCCTCCGGTACCGCCTGGAGGAACGTCGTACAGACGTCCGCGACCCGGCCGGGGAGGTGCACCGCTCAGGCGCGCAGGGACATCGGGCCGTAGACGACCCGGTCGTGCTCGTGGAGGGTCACCGAGTCGACGCCGGCCGCGGCCAGCTCGGCCCAGATCTCGCCGACCCAGGACTCGGCGTCGGCCTGCGAGGCGAACCGCTGGTCGGAGTACTCCTCGGGGACTCGGGCGTCGCCACCCAGGACGTCGTGCAGCTGCCACCACCACGGACGCTCCGTGGGAGTCGGCTGGCGGAAGGTCGCCGGCTGCTCAGGGAGATTCACGATTCGCGCACCGAGGTGTCCACGAAGGGGAACCGGGTGGACCGGAAGATCTCGCGGCGGGTCCGGACCTGCACGCCGAGCTCGGCCTCGGGATCGACGAAGGTCGGGACGAGGGCCATCCCGATGCCCTTCTTCAGCGTCGGGGAGTACGTGCCGGACGTGATCTCGCACAGCGGTACGTCGGGCACCAGGCTCACCAGCATCCCAGGGCGCGGGATGCCGCGTTCGAGCGCGACCAGTCCGCGGAGCCTCCGCGTGGGGCCCGCCGCCTTCTCCGAGACCAGAGCGTCCTTGCCCCAGAAGGCGTCCTTCTTCCAACCCACGGCCCAGGCCAGGCCGGCCTGGTTGGGAGTGACGTCGAGGGAGATGTCCTGCCCGTGCAGCGGGTAGCCCATCTCGGTGCGGAGGGTGTCGCGGGCACCGAGCCCGCACGGCAGCATCCCGAACGGCTCGCCGGCCGCGAGCAGCCGGTCCCACAGCGCCCCGGCCACCTCGTCGACCGCGATCAGCTCGTAGCCCCGTTCCCCGGTGTAGCCGGTCCGGCAGACCACGACGCCGGTGTCCTCGAACTCCGCCTCGACGAAGGACATGTAGTCGTGCCCCGTCGGGAAGCCGATGGCGTCGAGCACCTCGTCCGACCTGGTGCCCTGTACGGCCAGGACGGCATACCGCGTGTGGTGGTCGAGCACCTTCACACCCGCGGGCGCCTCCGCCAGGAGCCGACGGGCGACCTCGGCGGAGTTCGCGGCGTTCGGCACCAGCAGGACGTGCTCGTCGTCGTGGTAGTAGGCGATCAGGTCGTCGACGATGCCCCCGGTCGCGGCGTCGCAGCACAGCGTGTACTGCGCCTTGCCCGGGACGATCTTGTGGAGGTCGTTGCTGAGCGTCACGTTGACGTACGCCGCGGCACCAGGGCCGGTGACCATCACCTTGCCGAGGTGGCTGACGTCGAAGAGGCCGACCGACTCGCGGACCGCCGTGTGCTCCTTGACCACGCCCGAGGGGTACTCCAGCGGCATCGACCAACCGCCGAACTCGGCGAGCTTCGCGCCGAGCGCGACGTGCCGGTCGTGGAGAGGGGACTGCAGGAGCTCCGCGGACGGCGGGGTCTCGTCGGCCATGTGCGCGAACCTACACTGGCTGACGCCGGCCGCATCGAGGCGCACGGGAGGGTGACTATCCTGCGTCGGTGACCTCCTACCACCTCCGGGGCGCGAGCCCGGCCAAGACGCGTGCCGACGCCGTCGTCGTGGGCGCAGCCCAGAGCGCCAAGGGGGTGGCGCTGGCCGACGGCGCCGACGACGTCGCCGCGGCGTACGGCCGCTCGCTGCGTCCTCTGCTCAGCACGCTCGGCTTCACCGGCAAGGCGGGTGAGGTCGCGCGCATCCCCACGCACGGCAAGCTCAACACCCCGCTCCTCGTGGTCGTCGGGCTCGGCAAGGAGACCGATGACGCAGCCGCCCGGCTGCTCGCCGTACGACGTGCCGCCGGGGTCGCGGCCCGGTCCACGAACAACGCCGCGTCCGTGGCCCTGGCGCTTCCTGCCGACGATGCCGCCCTCGTCCGCAATGTGACCGAGGGCTACCTCCTCGGCGCCTACACGTTCGGCCGCTATCTCTCGGCGTCACCCGACAAGAAGGCCGGCACAGTCACCGTGCTCAGCCCGATCGCCCGCCGCCAGGAGGTGACCACCGCCTTCGAGGAGGCGCAGGTCGTGGCGGCCGCGGTCGGTGCCACGCGCGACTGGGTGAACACGCCGGCCAACGACCTCACCCCGCCGCGCTTCGCCGACGAGATCTCGGCCGCAGCCAAAGGGACCAAGGTCACGGTGACGGTCCTCGACGAGAAGAAGCTGGCCGACCTCGGCTGCGGCGGCCTCCTCGGCGTCGGCGGCGGTTCGAGCGCCCCGCCCAGGCTCGTCGAGCTGCGCTACTCCCCCTCCAAGCCGGTCGCCCACGTGGCCCTCGTCGGCAAGGGGATCACCTTCGACTCCGGCGGTCTCACCATCAAGACCGGCCACGGCATGGAGACCATGAAGTGCGACATGGCCGGGGCGGCGACGGTCGCGCAGGCGACGTTGGCCATCGCCAGGCTCGGGCTCCCGGTCCGGGTGACGGCGTACGCCTGTCTGGCCGAGAACATGGTGTCCGGCACCTCGATGCGACCCGGCGACGTGCTCACGATCTACGGCGGCACGACGGTCGAGATGCTCAACGCCGACGCCGAAGGGCGCCTGGTCCTGGCCGACGGACTGGCCCGCGCGGTGGAGCAGAAGCCGGACCTCGTCATCGACGTGGCGACCTTGACGGGTCACATGGTGATGGCACTCGGGACGAAGGTGTCGGCCGTGTTCGGCAGCGACGAGGTCGTCGGACCGGTCATCGAGGCCGGTCGCGAGTCGGGTGAGAAGCACTGGCCGATGCCGATCCCGCCCGACATCGTCGAGCGGGTCCATGGCAGCAAGATCGCCGACCTGGCCCAGCACGACTGGGTGCGGTGGGGTGGCGGCCTGCTCGCCGCGGCGTTCCTGAGGGAGTTCACCGACGACGTGCCCTGGGCCCACCTCGACATCGCCGGACCGGGCTTCAACGCGGGCTCGGCCTCCGGTCATCTCACCGCCGGCGGCACGGGCTTCGGGCTGACCACGCTCGTCGACTACGCCCGCGGACTCAGCGGCGCTTCTGTCGCTTCTGCCGACTGATGTACTCCCGCATCCGCTGCGGGATGCCGACCACGCCGGCCTCGTAGGCCTTGATGCCGCGACGCTGGCAGAACTTGTAGGCCCAGTCCGCCGACGGCACACGACGCCGCGTGAACTCACCGTCCCACGCGACCAGCAGCAGGGTCACGTCGCTGACCGCGGTCCGCGGCTCGACGAAGCCCTCGACACCTTCCCGGGTGTCGATGAAGTCCGCGAGGTGCGCCTCGTCCTCGCTGCTCGAGGCGCGGACGCGCGTGGATCCGGTGCGAGCAGTGTCGCCGGCCGGACGCTTGAAGCGGGCCCCGCGTCGACCGCGGCCAAACAGGTTCACGGGGAACAGTGTGCCAAGTGGGTGGGAGCGGTGGGAGCACCTTGCGAAGGGCCGAGCAAAGAGTGCAAGGATGGGAAAGTGAGTGACGGAGAGTTCGACGTACTCGTTCTCGGGGCCGGATCAGGCGGCTATGCCTGTGCGCTCCGGGCGGCCCAGCTCGGCCTCTCGGTCGGCCTCGTCGAGAAGGACAAGCTGGGTGGCACCTGCCTCCACGTCGGCTGCGTCCCGACCAAGGCCCTCCTCCACGCCGCGGAGGTCGCCGATCTCGCCCGCGGTTCCGAGCAGTTCGGCGTGCGGGCCACCCTCGACGGCATCGACATGCCCGGGGTCATCGCCTACCAGGACAAGGTCGTCTCGCGACTCTTCAAGGGTCTGACCGGCCTGATCAAGGGCCGCGGCATCACCGTCATCGAGGGCGAGGGCCGGCTGACCGGCCCGCACGAGGTCACGGTGGTCCCGACGGACCCGACCGCCAGCACGACGACGTACGCCGGGAAGCACGTGGTCCTTGCCTCGGGCTCCTACAGCCGGTCCCTCCCGGGTCTCGAGGTCGACGGCCGCCGGGTGCTGACCTCCGAGCACGCGCTGCTGCTCGACCGGGTGCCCGCCACCGTGGTCGTGCTCGGTGGTGGCGTGATCGGGTGCGAGTTCGCCAGCGTGTGGGCGAGCTTCGGCGCCGAGGTGACCATCGTCGAGGCGCTCCCGCGGCTCGTGGCCGCCGAGGACGAGGCGTCGTCCACGGCGCTCGAGCGTGCGTTCAAGAAGCGGAAGATCCAGGTCCGCACCAGCACGCCGTTCCAGAGCCTCAAGGTCACCGACGAAGGAGTCGCCGTCACCGTCGAGGGCGGTGACGTCATCGAGGCGGAGCTGCTCCTCGTCGCCGTGGGGCGCGGCCCGTCGACCGAGGGACTCGGCTACGACGAGCAGGGCGTCTCCATGGAGCGAGGTTTCGTGCTCACCGACGACCGGTGCCGCACCAACCTCGACGGGGTCTACGCCGTCGGCGACATCGTCCCGGGGCTGCAGCTGGCCCACCGTGGCTTCCAGCAGGGCATCTTCGTCGCCGAGGACATCGCCGGCCTCGACCCGACCCCGATCGACGAGACGGGGATCCCACGCGTCACCTACAGCCACCCCGAGGTCGCCTCGGTCGGCCTCGACGAGGCGGCAGCCCGCGCGGCGTACGGCGACGACGCGATCCGGACCGTGACCTACGACCTCGGCGGCAACGGCAAGAGCCAGATCCTGATGACGCAGGGTTTCGTGAAGCTCGTCAGCCGAGTCGACGGGCCGGTGGTCGGCGTCCACCTGGTGGGCGACCGGGTCGGCGAGCTCGTCGGCGAGGCCCAGCTGATCTACAACTGGGAGGCGCACGCCGACGACGTCGCTCCCCTGGTGCACGCCCACCCGACGCAGAACGAAGCCCTGGGCGAGGCGCACCTGGCGCTGGCCGGCAAACCCCTCCACGCCCACGCCTGACCGAACCCCCATACGACGACCGAGACCGCGACGACAGGAAGATCGACACTCACATGGCCACCGAAGTCAACCTCCCGGAGCTCGGCGAATCCGTCACCGAGGGCACGGTCACCCGCTGGCTCAAGCAGGTCGGAGACGACGTGGCAGTCGACGAGCCGCTGCTCGAGGTCTCGACCGACAAGGTGGACACCGAGATCCCCTCGCCGGTCGCCGGCACGTTGCTGGAGATCAGGGCCCAGGAGGACGACACCGTCGAGGTGGGCGCCGTGCTCGCGGTGATCGGCGCTGCCGACGAGTCCTCGGGTGGAACCCCGTCGGGCGGCGACGAGGGCGGTCAGGCCGAGGGCCAGGTGGCGCAGCCCGAGGAGGCTGCGGACCACCAGTCCGCCGACGACCAGGGTGGCCGGACTCCGCTCGAGGAGGAGCAGCAGGAGCGGGCCGAGGCGCACGAGCAGGCCGAGCAGGCCGACACCCCCGACGACCAGCCCGCCGAGGAGGCGCCGGTTGCCGAGGAGGCCCCGGTTGCCGAGGAGGCCCCGGTTGCCGAGGGAGCCCCGTCGGGCGGCGGCGACAGCACCGTGGTGCGGCTTCCCGAGCTCGGCGAGTCCGTCACCGAGGGCACGGTGACGCGCTGGCTCAAGCAGGTGGGTGACGAGGTGGCCGCCGACGAGTCGCTGCTCGAGGTCTCCACCGACAAGGTCGACACCGAGATCCCCTCCCCCGTCTCAGGCACGCTGCTGGAGATCAAGGTCAACGAGGACGAGACCGTCGAGGTCGGTGCCGAGCTGGCCGTGATCGGCTCCGGCGACGCCGGTGGCTCCGGTGGCGGCGAGGCTCCCCCAGCCCCGGCCGACGAGACCCCGGCCGACGGGCCTCCGGCCCAGGAGCAGCCCGAGGAGCCGGCCCCCGAGGCGGAGTCGCCGGCCCAGGGGCAGGCAGAGCCCGAGCACGAGCAGCCCGCGGCGGCACCCGCGCCGGCACAGCCGGCACAGCCGGTCCAGCCCGCCGCCCAGCCCACGGCAGAGCCGGCAGCGGAGAGCGGCGGCCGTGACTCGTCGGCGTACGTCACGCCGCTGGTCCGCAAGATGGCCGCCCAGCACGGCGTCGACCTGGCCGCGGTGGTCGGGACCGGGGTGGGTGGCCGGATCCGTAAGCAGGACGTCCTCGACGCCGCTGCTCAGCAGGGCACCGACACCACGCCGACCCGTCCGGCAGCCGCGGTAGCCGCGGCTGCCGAGCCCGCCCCGGCTCCGGTGGCCCCGGCTCCGGTGGCCCCGGCTCCGGCCGCCCCGGCTGCCGCGGCGACGCCCGCTGCCCCGGCAGCGGCCGCCACGTCCGAGGCACCGTCGCCGTTGCGCGGCAAGACCGAGCCGATGTCGCGGCTGCGCAAGGTGATCGCGTCGCGGATGGTCGAGTCGCTGCAGACGATGGCGCAGCTGACCACGGTGGTCGAGGTGGACGTCACCTCCATCTCGCGGCTCCGCGACTCGGCCAAGGCCGACTTCGCGGCCCGCGAGGGCGTGAAGCTGTCCTACATGCCGTTCTTCGCCAAGGCGGCGATCGACGCCCTCAAGCAGCACCCGAGCCTGAACGCCGCGATCGACACCGAGAAGGGCGAGGTCACCTACTACGACCGCGAGAACCTCGCGATCGCTGTCGATACCGAGCGCGGCCTGCTCACGCCGGTGATCAAGGAGGCGGGCGACCTCTCGATCGCCGGCCTGGCACGCAAGATCGCCGACGTCGCCGAGCGCACCCGGACCAACAAGATCACCCCCGACGAGCTGTCGGGCGGCACGTTCACGATCACCAACACCGGCAGCCGCGGCGCGCTCTTCGACACCCCGATCATCAACCTGCCGCAGGTCGCCATCCTCGGGACCGGCGCCGTGGTCAAGCGGGCGGTGGTCATCGACGACCCGAACCTCGGCGAGACGATCGCCGTACGCCAGATGGTCTACCTCGCGCTGACCTACGACCACCGGCTCGTGGACGGTGCGGACGCCGCGCGCTTCCTGACCGACGTCAGAGCACGGCTCGAAGCCGGCCAGTTCGAGGTCTGAGGCGTGCACATCCTCATCGGGGGTGCCTCGGGCTTCCTCGGGACCCATCTCGGCCGCGAGCTCGAGACACGCGGTCACACCGTGACCAGGCTGGTACGCCGGCAGGCGACCGCTCCGAGCGAGTCGCGGTGGGACCCTGCCTCCGGTGGGGTGGACCCTCAGGTGATCGAGGCGGCCGACGTCGTGGTCAACCTCGCCGGCGCCCCCACCGCGGGCAACCCGCACTCACAGCAGTGGGCCGACAACCTGCGCGAGAGCCGCGTCCGGAGCACGGCCACCCTGGCCACCGCCATCGCGTCGAGCGAGCGGAAGCCGGCGTTCCTGGCCGGCAACGGGATCTCCGTCTACGGCGACCACGGGTCCGAGCCGCTCACCGAGACCGCCGACCCCCGCGGAGACGCCCTGCTGACCGAGGTGTCCCAGGCCTGGGAGGCCGCGGCGGAGCCGGCCCGCGAGGCCGGCGCCCGCGTCTGCATCCTCCGCACGGCTCCGGTCATGGACGTTCGGAGCCAGCCCCTCAAGAGCCTCCGTCTCCTGTTCAGGCTCGGGCTCGGGGGGCGGCTGGGCGACGGGAGGCAGTACTTCCCGATGATCTCGCTGCGCGACTGGGTCGGCGGCGTGGCCCACCTCGCCGAGCACAGCGAGGCGAGAGGTGCGTTCAACCTCTGCTGCCCCGAGACGCCGACCAACGCCGAGTTCACGCAGGCGTTGGGACACGCGCTCGGCCGACCCACGCTGATCCCGGCGCCGGCGTTCGCGATCCGGATCGGGGCGGCCAGGATGGCTCCCGAGCTGCTCGGCTCCAAGAACACCGTGCCGCAGGCCCTCATCGACGCCGGCTACGAGTTCCGTGACCAGGACGTCACGTCGGTGCTCGCTGCGGGCCTCGCTCAGTCGTCGTAGACCTCCGCCACCCGCCACCCCGTCGACCCGCGTCGCAGCACGATCCGGTGTGTGGCGGGCCTGCTCCGCGGCAGCACGACGCGCTCCCCGTGACCGGTCACCCTTGCCTCCACCAGCCGGTCGGTGACCACCAGCGACAGCTGCCGAGGGTCACTCGTGCGCACCTGCACGGCCAGCACCTGGCGTTGCATCGTGGTCACCCGCAGGCCGCGCCGGTCGTAGGCCGTGAGCATCGCGACGTCGCGATGCCCGGTGGACGAGCCGCGTACGTAGAGCGCCTCCAGTGCATCGGCGTCGTCGCGGGCCCAGGCAGCCGCTCGGTCGCGGTCCCATCCCTGGAGGACCGCGACCGCCCTGGTCGTGGGTGACGCGCGCGTCAGCACGACGCTCGGTGGGACGGCGCTCCGGTGGTCGACGTGATGCGGGGTCACGAGGAGCGTGACGGCGACGACGACCGCCGTCGCCAGCACCGAGAGCAACCACAGCGTCCGCATCCGCATCCCACCACTGTGACCCCTCCGGTGCGCTCCCGGCGCGCGCTCTCCACAAGCCCTACCCTCGCCCCGTGCCTCTGACCCGACGTGCCCTGGTGCTCGGCTCCGCCGGCGCGGTAGCAGCCGTCGCTGCGGGCGGGGCGGCCGTGGAGGAGGAGTGGCTGCCGGGCAAGTACCGGCTGCGTCGCCGCCTGCGGCTGCTGATGGGACAGGACGGCGTGGGCACGTTCCCCGACGTCGCGCCAAGCCACGTCGCGAGCGGGTCGTTCGTGTCTCGTCACCGGCTCGGCGCCGACGTCGGCTGGTCGGTCATCTACCCGGGAGACCGGCCGGAGCGGCTCCCGGTGATGGTCTCGCTGCACGGGCTCGGTGGCGACCACACCACGGCGGTCGCCCAGCTCGGCATGGACCGCTTCCTGCCGGCCGCGGTCGCGGCCGGGGTGCCGCGTTTCGCCGTCGCCACGGTCGACGGCGGTACGACGTACTGGCACCCACGCCCGAGCGGCGAGGACGCCGGGGCGATGGTCCTCGACGAGCTCCTGCCGCTCCTTGCCGCCCAGGGGTTGCACGTGCAGCGGCTCGCGTTCCAGGGCTGGTCGATGGGCGGGTACGGAGCCCTACGCCTGACCGGGATCCTCGGTGCTCCGCGTGTGCGCGCGGTCGCCGCGCTCAGCCCGGCCCTCTGGACGAACCCCGACGACGCGTCGTCCTCGGGCTTCGCCGACGCCGCCGAGTACGAGCGCTACAGCGTGGTCGGACACCAGGCGGACCTCAGCGGCGTCCCGGTGCGGGTCGACTGCGGCACCGACGACCCGTTCTACGCCGCCGACCGCGCGTACGTCGCGGGCTTCGACCGGCCCGTCACCAGCACCTTCCAGCCCGGCGCCCACGATGCGGCGTACTGGACCCGGATGCTGCCCGCCCAGCTGGCCTTCGTCGGTGCAGCGTTGTCGACGGGGCTATCGTCGGGATCGTGAGTGACCTGGTCTTCCGCGAGGGCGGCTTCGGCGACGGCGCCGTCGACTACCTCGCCGCGTGGGAGACCCAGCGGGAGATCCACGAGCAGGTCGTGGCGGGCGGCATCCCTGACACCGTGTGGCTGCTCGAACACCCGCCGGTCTTCACAGCCGGCAAGCGCACGGCGCCCGGCGACCGTCCGGCCGACCCCGGCGGCGCGCCCGTCATCGACGTCGATCGCGGTGGCCTGGTCACCTTCCACGGGCCCGGCCAGCTGGTCGGCTACCCCATCGTCCGGCTGCCTGACCACGTCAAGGTCGTCGACTACGTACGCCGGTTGGAGGAGGCCTTGATCGGCGTGTGCCGCGACCTCGGGGTGGAGACGGCGCGCGTACCCGGCCGCAGCGGCGTCTGGCTCCGCGCCGACGCGAAGGGGCCGGAGCGCAAGGTCGCCGCGCTCGGCATCCGCGTCAGCAGAGGCGTCACCATGCACGGCTTCGCCCTCAACTGCGACGTCGACCTCGGGTGGTATGCCCGCTTCGTGCCGTGCGGGATCTCCGACGCCGGGGTCACCTCCCTGAGCGCCGAGCTGGGGCGCGACGTCACCGTCGAGGAGGTCCTCCCGCTGGTACGCCGGCACCTGGCCGACCTGCTCGGCTGGACGCCGTACGCCCCGACGCCCGACTACGAGCCGCGGCCCGACCCCGCCCGCGCTCCGCGGGTGGCGGTGCTCGGCCGGTCGGGCTGACTCAGCCGCGCCGCGCCAGCGCCGCCGCGAACAGGTCGAGGCCCCCGGCCTGCCACCCGGTGCGGATGCCGTCGAGCTGGGGCAGCAGGGCGTCGCCGTGCCGCTCGAGGTGCCGGTGCTCGAGCACGACCCGCGTGGAGCTCGGGCCCTCCGGGGTGAACGTCACCTCGACCCGACTGCATCTCTCGGGATCGGTCTCGACGGTCCAGTGGCTGTTGATGTCCCAGCTGAAGACGACCCGGCGTGGACGGTCGTAGACCAGCACGCGCGACCACCGGCACTCGCTGCCGTCGGTGCCGACGTCGTAGACGTTGCCTCCCACGAACGGCTCGAACACCATGTGCGACAACGGCGCCTCGATGATGTGGTGGTCGGCGTTCCACCAGGCGCCGATCTCCTCGGTGAAGAAGCGGAACGCCTCGTCGATCGGGACCGCAACCGTGGTCGTCGCGGTGATGGAGAGCGGCTGGGTGTCGGTGCTCATGGTTTCTCCTGTCGGGTGTGGCTGTGCTCCTCGGCCGCCCGGGCGTATGCCGCCAGCGAGCGGTTCCAGAAGCCATCGAGGTAGGCGCGCAGTCCGGCCAGACCCTGCGGGTCGACCGCATAGATCCGCCGGGTCCCGTCGGCCCGGGGCGTCACCAGCTGGGCCTGGGAGAGGACCTTGAGGTGCTGGGAGACCGCCGGCCTGCTGACGGGAAGACGGTCGGCCAGCTGGCCGACGGCCTGGGGCCGCTCGGCCACCCACTCGAAGATCTGCCGCCGGGTGGGGTCGGCCAGCGCCGTGAATGCGAGGGCTGCCGCTTGGTCAGTTTTCACTTACGGTAAGTTATCACTTACGCTCTGGATCGGCAACCGCCTCCGTGTCGGCAGGTGGGGAAACGGCAGCGCTGGTCGCGCCGCGTAGCATGGACCGACGTGACCCAAGCCCCCACCGACCCCGACGGCCGCAAGCTCCTGCGCCTGGAGGTCCGCAACGCGCAGACCCCCATCGAGCGCAAGCCCGAGTGGATCAAGACGCGCGCCAGGATGGGTCCGGAGTACACCGCGCTGCAGTCGCTGGTGAAGTCGGAAGGGCTCCACACGGTCTGCCAGGAGGCTGGCTGCCCCAACATCTACGAGTGCTGGGAGGACCGCGAGGCGACGTTCCTCATCGGCGGCGACCAGTGCACCCGGCGCTGCGACTTCTGCCAGATCGACACCGGCAAGCCGCAGCCGCTCGACCGCGACGAGCCGCGTCGGGTGGCCGAGAGCGTGCAGAAGATGGAGCTGCGCTACGCCACCATCACCGGCGTCGCGCGTGACGACCTGCCCGACGGTGGTGCGTGGCTGTACGCCGAGACGGTGCGCGCGATCCACGAGGTCAACCCCGGCACAGGGGTGGAGAACCTGATCCCCGACTTCAACGGCAAGCCCGACCTGCTGGCAGAGGTCTTCGAGAGCCGGCCCGAGGTCCTCGCTCACAACGTCGAGACCGTGCCGCGGATCTTCAAGCGGATCCGCCCGGCGTTCCGCTACGACCGCTCGCTCGACGTCCTCACCGCCGCCCGCGCGTTCGGCCTGGTCACCAAGTCCAACCTGATCCTCGGCCTGGGCGAGACCCGCGAGGAGGTCAGCCAGGCGCTGCGCGACCTGTACGACGCCGGTTGCGAGCTGGTCACGATCACCCAGTACCTCCGCCCCTCTCCCCGGCACCACCCCGTCGAGCGGTGGGTCAAGCCCGAGGAGTTCGTCGAGCTCGCGGGCGAGGCCGAGGAGATCGGCTTCTCCGGGGTGCTGTCCGGGCCGCTCGTGCGTTCGTCGTACCGAGCCGGTCGGTTGTACCGTCAGGCCATGTCGGCCCGTACGCCGTCCTGACCCACCCACGTCCCTGAGCACGGAGTAGCACCCGCCATGGCCAAGAGCCCCACGCCTGCCGAGCCCGAGAAGCTCTCCCGGCGCCAGCAGTTCGCGCAGACCTACCAGATGGCCACGCGCAGTGACCCCCGCCTCGGTGTGTGGGTCGCTGGAGCCGGCCTGCTAGCCGGGCTCGTCGGGTTCGGCGTGTTCTTCCTGCTCACCGGAAGCGGCGGGCTGATCAGCATCGTCCTGTCGGTGGTCGGCGGGCTGATGCTCGGCATCCTGGCGGCGCTGATCATCTTCTCCCGCCGGGCCCAGAAGGCGGTGTACGGCCAGATGGAGGGCCAGGTCGGTGCCGCCGCCGGTGCCCTCGGACTGCTCAAGCGCGGCTGGCATGTCGACCAGGCCATCGCCTTCACCAAGCAGCAGGACGTCGTCCACCGCGTCGTCGGCCCTCCAGGGATCGTGCTCGTCGGCGAGGGCAACCCGAGCCGGGTCAAGACCCTGCTGGCCAGCGAGCGTCGTCGTCACGAGCGCGTGGCCACGGACGCCCCGGTGACCGAGATCGTCGTCGGCAGCGGCGAGGGCCAGATCCCGTTGTCCAAGCTCTCGCGTCACGTCCAGAAGATGAAGCGGCAGGTCAAGCCCGCCGAGATCACCGACATCCTGGCCCGCCTCAAGGCGATCGACGCATCCCGCCCACCGGTCCCGATGCCCAAGGGCCCGGTGCCGACCTCGATGAAGGGCCTCCGCGGCAACATGCGCGGCCGCTGAGCCTGCTCGGCCGAACCGCCCGCGCAGGTCAGCCGTTGCTGCTCATGCCCGGCATGGCGACGACGTCTGAGGCCGGCGGCGCCACCACGTGTGCGGCGGCCCCGTAGTCGGAGTAGGCCGCCGTCATCCGCATCGTGTTCCTCATCAGCATCTCGAACCTCGCAATGCGTCCTTGATCGTCGAGCCACACGTCGTACGTCGCGGTCTTGGGCAGCGAGGCGGTCGCGGGCAGGTTCGGGATCTTCCGCATCGCGCTCAGGTTCATCTGCACGGTGTAGTGGTGGAGCTGCTGGCCCTGGACGGTGGAGACGCCGTGGTCGGTGATCCTCCTGAGCCCCCGGGGCGACATGGTGGCCGTCAGCTGGCCGGGGTCGATGTTCTCGAAGGCGTCACCGCCGAGCGAGCCCATCGGCAGGTGGGGGTCGGTGAGGTCGATCTTGTAGAACCTCCCGCCTGCGCCGGGCATCTGGAAGTAGATCGTCTTGTCCACCAGGCGCAGGTCGGCGGGCGTCCCCGAGCCGGTGACGTCCATCGTCATCCGCATCGCCGGCGTGTCACCCGTCATGTCGATGACGCCCTGCACCGGCACCGTCTGGCCAGACATGTCGATCGACATCGAGAAGCGGGCGGTGGTGATCTTGTCGGCCGCGGACTTCAGCATCGCCAGGAACTCCGCCTTGTCGACGGTCCTCGCGACGGCCGGGGAGCCCGTGGGGCCGGCCTGGGGGTCGGTGGCCGTGGCCCGGCTCGAGCCGTTGCCGCAGGCAGCGAGCGACGAGAGCGCGAGTGGCAGGGCGGCGACGACCGCGGCCTGGCGAAGGGTCAGGGTGCGCATGGGGTCCTCCCGGGCTCCACGTGTCGACGTCCGCCCGGTGCGAACGCACAGCACCGCCGGGCAGAGGCCCTGACGGTGCGCCCAGCCTAACCGGGGGGCTGACGCGGCGAGGCGGGAACGGACAAGGGGACGGTGGCCGATCCGCAGATCAGGTCGTGCAGGCCGCGGCCGTCGGGACGGAACACCAACGGGGGGATGACGAGGCAGATCAGGACCTGCCGCAGCAGCGCCGTGAGCAGGCTCAACGGCCGGCCGCTGCTGTCGATGCGGACGACGCGGAGCCGGGTCGCGAGCTGGCCGAACGAGCCCCCTGAGAGCGCCATCAGGACGGCCGACTCACCGATGAACAGCAGGGTGAGGTACACGGACGGCACGCTGCCGTTGCCGAACCAGTCCTTGCCGTAGATCAGCAGCATCACGCCCCAGCACGCGGCGTAGTCGACGACGAGGGCGAGGATCCGGCGTGCCCAGGAGGCCGTCTCGAAGGGCAGCTCGGTCGCAGGCACGCGGTCAGGGTAGCCAGGCGCCGTCGTACGCCGAGGGGCGGCCCGATCACCTGTTACGTCGGCGAAACAAACCGGATACGGTCAAGAAACTGCCCCCGCCTAGGTTCGAGTGGTCCGGCCCGCGACGACGACGTGCGGCGGCGGACCTCACCTGCACACCACCCGTGACACCGCGCACCTGGCCGCGAGCCGGCCGAGGAGGATGAATGTTCGCCAACAGCGACGAGCTGCTCAAGTACATCAAGGACGAAGGCGTCGAGATGGTCGACGTGCGCTTCTGTGACCTCCCGGGTGTCATGCAGCACTTCACCGTTCCGGTCTCGTCGTTCGACCAGTCGGTCTTCGACGACGGCCTGAACTTCGACGGCTCGTCGATCCGTGGTTTCCAGGCCATCCACGAGTCCGACATGTCGCTCTTCCCGGACCCGACGACGGCGTACCTCGACCCGTTCCGCTCCGCCAAGACGCTCGTGGTCAACTTCTTCATCCACGACCCGCTCACCGGTGAGGCGTACTCCCGCGACCCGCGCAACATCGCGCGCAAGGCGATGGCGTACCTCTCCAGCACCGGCATCGGCGACACGGCGTACTTCGCGCCGGAGGCGGAGTTCTACGTCTTCGACAACGTGCGGTTCGAGACCAAGCAGAACACCGGTTTCTACGAGATCAACTCCTCGGCGGGCGCCTGGAACACCGGCGACGCGTTCGAGAACGACAACCGCGGCTACAAGGTCAAGTACAAGGGCGGCTACTTCCCGGTGGCCCCGACCGACCACTTCGGCGAGCTGCGCGACGAGATGGTCATCGAGATGGAGAAGTCGGGTCTCCACGTCGAGCGGGCGC
>Ga0302254_10000004_pt1 | contig 39629 bp, 32 predicted proteins | sample I_Fen_E1_4_FD_194573 | JGI IMG/M metagenome (GOLD analysis project Ga0302254, IMG submission 194573) | Peat permafrost microbial communities from Stordalen Mire near Abisko, Sweden - I_Fen_E1_4 | ecosystem: Environmental > Terrestrial > Soil > Wetlands > Permafrost | place: Sweden: Abisko... | reverse complement strand
CGCCCGAGGAGTGCGACCCCTCGCGGTGCCCGTGTGACGACGCGGCCTGCTCGCTGAGCAGATACGCGCGCGCGACGGCCGCGGCCGATCGCGGCACCACCTCGGGTGACTTCACCCTCGAGGCAACGGAGCAGGCGGTCGCCGATCGCCTGCAGGGGATGGAGGTCGACATGTCCGCGATGGCGGTCGTCTCGAACGTCTACCGGGCAGCGAACTCCGTCCGCAACCACCTGGAGCGCACCGTGCTCGCGCCCCACGGGCTCACCTGGACCGGGTGGGTGGTCCTGTGGGTGATCTGGATCTGGGGCGAGATCGAGAGTCGCCACGTCGCCGCGGAGGCCGGCGTCTCGAAGGGGACCCTGACCGGCGTCCAGAAGACCCTGGCGGCCAAGGGTCTGGTCACCCGCACGGTCCATCCCGAGGACGGTCGCCGGGTCCTGCTGTCGTTGTCACCGGAGGGCGAGCGCCTGATGGCGGAGCTGTTCCCGGAGTTCAACGGCGTCGAGGCGTGGGTGACCACCGACCTCGACGACGACGGGAAGCTTCAGCTGGCTCGGTCGTTGCGGACGCTGGTCAAGCGCGTCGAGCAGGGCTGAAGGCACGAGCGGCCTGCACGAGGAGCTCGAAGAGGCGCAGCTGGGCTGGGTCGCTGTCGACCGTGTCCTCGGGATGCCACTGCACGCCCAGGAACCATCCGGAGGCGGAGGGCAGGGTCGCGCCCTCGACCGTGCCGTCGTCGGCCCAGGCGACCGGCACGAGCCCGGTCCCGAGCCGGCGGACGCGCTGGTGGTGGAAGCAGGACACCGAGGCCCGCTCGCCGATCGCGGCTGCGAGCTGCGTGCCCGGCTCGACCGTCACGTCGTGCACCCGATGCAGGTGCGGATCGGCCATGTGCTGCTCGAGGTCGCCACCCAGGGCGACGTCGACGAGCTGCCAGCCGCGACAGACGGCCAGCAGCGGGACGCCCGCCTCGAGAGCCCACCGGGCGACGGCCAGGTCGAAGGCGTCCTGCTCGTCGTCGACGTCGTACACGGTCGAGTCGGCGACCGGAGCGCCGTACAGCGACGGCGAGACGTCGCCCCCACCGGGCAGAAGCACGCCGGCCGCGAAGCCGAGGCGTTCGCCGACCTCCTCGGGCGAGACGACGCCGTCCGGCGCCCACGGATGCACCGCCACCGGCTCGCCTCCGGCTCGCAGAACACCCTCGGACAGGGTCCGCGCGGTGGTCAGTGCGCGATAGCGATGGGCCGAGGCCGACGCCGAGAAACGCGCCGGTACGGCGATGAGCGGTCTGCCTGACACCCTTGACGCCTCCCGGTCGTGCCCATAACGTTTGTATCCGAACGATATCGCACGCAGGGCCGTCGCTCCAGACCGTCGACCCCGCGTTCCCAGTCCAGGCCCGCCCACCACGGAGGCACCGATGAGCACAACGTCCGTCGCGGGCGTCGACGTCGACACCCGGCACTGGATCGGTGGTGAGCGGGTCGCGAGCGCGGAGACCTTCGACGACGTCTCCCCCATCGACGGTCAGGTGATCGCCCAGGTGAGCCGCGGCGGCAGCGCCGAGGCCGATGCCGCGGTCGCGGCCGCCGCGGCGGCCTTCCCTGCGTGGGCCGCGCTCCCGCCGGCCGAGCGCGCCGCGATCCTGCACCGGGTCGCGGACGGCGTCGAGATGCGGATCGAGGACCTCGCCCAGGTCGAGACCCGCGACAACGGCTCGCTCTTGCGCTCCCACCGCCGCGGCGTGATGCCGCGGGTGGCGATGAACGTCCGGTTCTTCGCCGACCACCTGCTCACGCTCGCGCACCCCGACTTCGAGACCCGTGGGCACCGCAACCACGTCTCCTGGGACCCCGCTGGAGTCACCGCGATCGTGACCCCCTGGAACGCCCCCCTGATGCTGGCCACCTGGCGGATCGGCCCCGCGCTCGCCGCCGGCAACACCGTCGTGGCCAAGCCGCCGGAGTGGGCACCCCTCACCGCCTCGCTCTTCGCCGACATCGCCCACGAGGCCGGACTGCCACCGGGCGTCTTCAACGTCGTCCAGGGTCTCGGCAGCGAGGCCGGGGCGCCGCTCGTCGCGCACCCCGGCGTACGCCGGATCTGCTTCACCGGCTCGGTCCCGACCTCGGTGAAGATCGCGGAGTCCGCGGCGCGCAACGTCACCCCCGTCAGCTTCGAGCTGGGCGGCAAGTCCCCGCTGCTGGTGTTCGACGACGCCGACCTCGACCTGGCCGTGGACCTCGCCGTCGAGCAGTTCGACAACTCCGGCCAGGTCTGCCTCGCCGCCGTCCGGATCCTGGTCCAGGACGACCTCTACGACGCCTTCCGTGCCCGCTTCCTCGAGCGCGCCGCGCAGGTCACCCAGGGAGATCCGCGCGACGAGTCCGTCGCGATCGGTCCACTGGTGGGCCGGACCCACCTCGAACGCGTGGACGGCTTCGTGCAGCGCGCGGTCGCCGAGGGCGCCCGCGTGGTCCTCGGTGGTGGCCCGAACACCGAGCTCAACGAGCAGACCGGTGGCTTCTACTACCGGCCGACGGTGTTCGAGGGCGTCGACCGCTCGATGGAGATCACCTGCCAGGAGGTGTTCGGCCCCGTGCTCACCCTGCAGCGCTTCGGGACCGAGGCCGAGGGCGTGGCCATGGCCAACGACACCGAGTTCGGCCTCGCAGCCACGATCGTGACCGGGGACCACGCGCGTGCCGAGCGCGTCGCCACCCAGGTCCGGGCAGGCACGGTCTGGGTCAACTGCTTCTTCGTCCGCGACCTGTCCGCCCCGTTCGGCGGCAGCGGGCGCTCCGGGATCGGCCGCGAGGGCGGCACCTGGTCCTTCGACTTCTACTGCGACGTCAAGAACGCAGTCTTCGCACCGAGAGGATGGAACTGACCCATGGGTGAGGTGGTAGGTGCGGGCGTGCTCGCGCATGTCCCGACGATGATGCTTCCGCCCGAGACGCGGCTGGAGCTCAACCAGGGCAGGGAGATCTCCCTCGTGCCCGGTATGCATCAGCTGCGCGAGGAGGTCTTCGAGACGCTCGACTACGACACGGTCGTGGTGCTCGACTCGCACTGGTTCACGACCGTGGAGTTCGTCGTCACGGCACAGGACCGGCGCGCCGGCCTCTTCACGGCCGAGGAGCTCCCTCGCGGGATGTGCCGCATCCCCTACGACTGGCGCGGCGACCCCGAGCTCGCCCACGCGATGGCCGGGGCCGGTGGCGACCACAGCACCTGGGTCACCGCCAACGACGACCAGTACCTCCCGATCTACTACGCGACGCTCAACCTGTGGAAGTTCCTCGGCGAAGGACTCGACAAGCGCTGGGTCTCGGTCAGCGTCGCCCAGACCGGCGAGACCGAGGACTTCCTCCGGGCCGGACGTGCCCTCGGCGACGCCATCGCCCGGACCGACCGCAAGGTGCTCCTCCTGGCGTCCGGCGCGCTCTCGCACACGTTCTGGAAGCTCCGTCAGCTGCGCGACCACGAGGCCAGCGATGTCACGCACATCCGAACTCCGGAGGCGTACGCCGCCGACATGGACCGCATCGCCTGGTTCAAGGACGGCGACCACGCCCAGGTGCTCGACACGATGGGCGACTTCCTGCGCTACCGCCCCGAGTCGATGTTCGCGCACTACCTGATGATGATCGGCGCCCTCGGCGAGGCCGACTGCCGCGCCACCGCCCGTCAGTACGGCGAGTACGAGAACTCGATCGGCACCGGCCAGGTGCACCTCTGGTTCGACCGACCCGAGGGCGGCTTCCCCGGCCCGCGTCGTACGCCCGAGGACGCCGACTACGTCCGCCAGATGGGCGGCCCCGACCTGACCGCGGCCGGCTGACCGGCCAGAGGAGAGCATCGTGACCGAGTATCGCCGCATCCTGCTGGAGGGCAGCCCCGTCCAGGTCCAGCGGCACGGCGACGTGCTGGTGGCCGGGGACGGGCGGGAGGTGGGTGTCGACGACGCCGTCCACCTCCCACCGACCGAGCCGAGCAAGATCATCGCGGTCCACCTCAACTACGCGAGCCGGACCGAGGAGTTCATGACGAAGCTCCCCGCGGCCCCGACGTACTTCCACAAACCGGTCACGGCGCTCAACTCCCATCGGGGTGCCGTGGTGCGCCCGGAGGGCTGCAGGTGGCTGAACTACGAGGGCGAGATCGTCATCGTCATCGGCCGGACCTGCCGCAACGTCTCGCCCCAGGAGGCCGGTGACTACATCGCCGGCTACACGGTCGGCAACGACTACGGGCTCCACGACTTCCGTGACACCGATGCCGGCTCGATGCTGCGGGTCAAGGGCTCCGACACGCTCGCGCCGGTCGGCCCGGGCCTGGTCACCGACTGGGACTTCCGCGGCAAGACCCTGCGCACCCTGGTGAACGGTGCGGTGGTCCAGGAGGCGTCGACCGACGAGATGGAGTGGGACATGCACTACCTCGTCGCCGACATCGCCCGCACCATCACGCTCTCGCCCGGCGACCTGCTCTTCTCCGGTACGCCGGCGAACTCACGGCCGGTGCAGCCCGGCGACGTCGTGGAGGTCGAGGTCGACGGGCTCGGCCGGCTGACCAACCACGTGGTCACCGGACCCACCCCGATCCGCACGGATGTCGGCGCCCAGCCCACGGAGAGTGAGGAGGTCGTCTCGACCGCTCTCGGCGGCGACTGGGAGTTCCGCGGCGTCCGCACCCCGAGCAAGGATCTCTACCCCTCGACGGTGGACGCCGAGGACTGACGCGCGTACGACGAGAAGCCCCCGGCACGCGCGTGGTGCCGGGGGCTTCGTCGTACCGAGCGCTCAGGTGACCAGGTCGGCCACGGCGTCCTCGTTCTCCTCGCTCAGGCGCATCTTGCCGACGATGGTGCCGATCACGAACATCGCGAACGGCGCCAGCACCAGGATCCAGCCGGTGGTGTTGAGCGCCCACGGATGCGCGACCGGATCGACCCCCTTCTTGACGGTGCCGGCCAGCAGGGCGAAGCGCGATGTCAGCAGCCACAGGCCGACCGCGAGGCCGCCGATCGAGAGCAGCGGCGCGAACAGCGACGCCCAGAGCGACACATCGCCGCGGTGCCGGCTGAAGAACGCGATCACCGCGACCGAGACCAGGATCTCGACGAGGGCGATCGCGATCACCGCGAGGCCGGAGAACCAGTAGAAGAGGTTGAGCACCGGGTCCCAGCCCTTGGCCACGAAGATCACGATCACGACGAACGAGATCACCGACGTGACCACGGTGGCGGTCCACGGCGCACCCCGGCCGTTGACCCGGTCGAGCGAGCGGGGTAGGACGCCGGCGCGGCCCATCGCGTAGAAGTAGCGGGCCGCGGAGTTCTGGAAGGCCAGGAGACCGGCGAACAGCGACGAGATGACCAGCCAGCTCATCACGTCCGACATCCAGGAGCCGACGTAGGTGTCGGCGACGGTGAACAGGACGTTGGCCGGGTTGACGAGTGGGACGTCGCCGACGCTCGAGAGCGTGGCCGTCTGGTCGACGACCTGGGTGTGGCCGAGGCCCGTCACGATGCCGAAGGCCGTGTAACCGAAGATCACGGTGATCGCGATGACCGCGAGGTAGGTCGCGCGGGGCACGGTCTTGTGGGGGTCCTTGGACTCCTCGCCGTAGATCGCCGTCGCCTCGAAACCGATGTACGACGCGAACGCGAACGCGATCGCGATGCCGGCCGTGCTGGCCAGGCCGCCGACGAAGATGTTGGACGGCGCGAACGACGCACCGAAGTCGATGCCGTCAGGCTTCTTCGACGAGAACAGCACCGCGGTCGCAGTGATCACCAACGACAGCAGCTCGAGGGTCATCAGGACGCCGAGCAGCTTGGCGCCGACGTCGACCGACAGCGCGGACAGGCCGGTCACCACGGCCCAGGCGATCAGGGTCCAGACCCACCACGTCCAGTGGATGCCCACCTTGTCGGCCATCTGGGCGGTCACGACACCGCCGAAGAAGCCGTAGACCGCGAGCTGGACCGCCAGGTAGGCGACCAGGGACACGAACGCCGACCCGACGCCCGGGATGATCCCGAGCCCGCGACCGACGAACGCGAAGAAGGCGCCCACGTTGGTCACCTTGGTCGACATCGCGGCGTACCCGACCGAGAACAGGAGCAGGACGATGCCGGCGACGACGTAGGCCCCCGGGGCCGCGGCGCCGTTGCCCACCACGATCGCGACCGGTACGGCGCCGGTCATCCCCACCAGGGGGGCCGCGGCGGCGACGACGAAGAAGACGATCCCGAGAACGCCCAGGCGCCCGCTGTGGAGCGCGGACTCCTCGGTCTGCTCGGGGGCTGGTTGGAGCTGGCTCATGCGGCTCTCCTCGACACCCCGGGCCGAGCTCCCGTGGCCAATCTCGTTCGGATACGAATGACTTTGCACAGAGAGTGCCGTGGGTAACACCCGGTGTCAAGGGTCGACCCGCGTCGAGGCTGGTTGCCCGTGGCTCACGAATGGGTGACTCGGGCCGCGAGCCACCCGAGAGCGCCGGCCCCCACCGCGAGGACGAGGTCGGCGACCGGAAGGGCTGACGTGCCCAGGAGTTCCTGGAGCAGCGGGACGTAGACCCCCGCCAGCGCGAGGAGGAACGAGCCGGTTATCGCCACCGGCAACAACGGGTTCTGTCGAGTGAGCTGGAGGGGCCGCAGCCCGACCGCCACGCCGAGCTGGAGGCAGGTCAGGGCGAGGAAGATCATCGTCTGCCAGGCACGTCCGTCGTGGTGCGCCCAGAGGCCGAGGGCCAGCGTCACTGCGGACAGGAGCACGCTCACCACGACGACCCGTTGCCACAGGCCGTCTCCCAGGACGCTCTGCGCCGGTGGTCTGGGTGGCTGGTTCATAGCGTCGGGTGAGACGGGTTCCGCGCCGATGGCGACTCCGGTGATCCCGTGGGTGAGCAGGTTGATCCAGAGGATCTGAGCGGCGATGAGCGGGACGATGAGCCCGATGAACGGGCCGAGCAGCATGACGAGGATCTCGGCTGCGCCCCCGGAGAGACCGAAGACGAGGAACAGTCGGATGTTGGCGTAGACGCGGCGTCCTTCCTGGACGGCTGCGACAACGGTTGCCAGGTCGTCGTCGGCGAGCACGAGGTCAGCGGCCTGTCGGGCGACCTCGGTGCCACGGTGGCCCATCGCGACGCCGATGTCGGCTCGGTGCAGGGCCGGCCCGTCGTTCACTCCGTCACCGGTCATGGCGACGACGGCGCCCCGGTCCTTCCAGGCTTGGACGATGTCCAGCTTCTGTTCGGGACTGGTCCGGGCGAAGACCCGAGGGATGGTCAGGTCGGCGAGCTCGCCGGCAGCGATCTGTGGCCCGGTGACCACGCTGTCCTCGCGGTCGGCCTCCTCAGGCGTGAGCACGCCGACTCGGAGAGCCACCGCGCGGGCGGTGGCGGGGTGGTCACCGGTGATCAGGACCGGGACGATGCCTGCTGTCCGGCAGTCCTCGATGGTGGATCGTGCTGCCGGTTTGGCCGGGTCGTTCATGGCGACCAGGCCCAGCAGCCGCTGGTCGGCACCCTCCCAGTCGGCGCCGTCGCGGACTCTTCCGGCCGTCAGGGCCAGGACTCGGAACCCCTCGCCGGCGAGCTCCGTGGCACGGAGCAGGGCCGCCCGCCACACCGCGGCCTGTCCGCCTGACCCGTGCTGGGCGTGGAGCGCCTCGACCGAGCCCTTGGTCACGACCAGGATGCGCTTCTCGGCAGCACCCGTGACCAGGTGCGCCGTGGTCATCCGCTGGGTCGCGCTGTCGAAGGGCACCTCGCCGATCCTCGGGCAGCCACCCTCGAGGCTCTCCCTGGTCAGACCCGCCTTTCCGGCCGCACTGAGCAGCGCCAGCTCCGTCGGATCGCCCAGTCCCGACCACGGCTCGCCGGGCCCCGCCGGCGGCGTCAGGTGTGCGTCGTTGCAGAGCACACAGGCTTCGAGGAGCTCGACGACGTCGGGGGCCCGGCTGAGCTCGAGAGTCGCTCCACCCGAGACGAGCTCGCCATGGGGTGCGTAGCCCTGTCCGGACACGCCGACCGAGTGCTCGGAGGTCCAGAGCTCCTCGACCAGCATCCGGGCCTCGGTGAGCGTGCCGGTCTTGTCGGTCGCCAGGACGGTGACGGACCCGAGCGTCTCCACTGCCGGGAGCCGGCGGACCACGGCGTTGCGGGCCACCATGCGCCGCGCTCCCAAGGCCAGGCTGAACGTGACGACGGCGGGCAGAGACTCCGGTACAGCGGCCACTGCCAGGCTGACCGCGGTGACCAGCATCAGCTCCAGGGGCTCGCCGCGGGCGAGGCCGAGAACCAGCACGACCGCACACAGGGCGACGGCCACCAGCGCCAACGTCCTTCCCAGCCCGGCAAGGCGACGTTGCAGCGGGGTGGGCTGGACGCGGGTGTCCATGAGCGCAGCGATCTGTCCCAGCGCGCTCGATGCGCCGGTCCCGGTGACCACGGCGACCGCTCGCCCCTTGACGACGACGGTGCCCGACGACAGCACGTCGCCCGGCCCGTCGCCGCGGGCGGTGGCCTTGCCGACCGCGATCGACTCACCGGTCAGCGCCGACTCGTCGACGAGCAAGGACGACGACTCGAGCAGGTCACAGTCGGCTGGGACGATGTCACCCTCGCCGAGCAGCACGACGTCGCCCGGCACCAGCTCTGCGGTGGCCGCCGACATCTCCACGCCGCCGCGTCGGACCCGCACCACCGGTGCGCTCAGCTGCGCCAGGGCGGTGATGGCCCGGTCCGCCCTGACCTCCTGGGTGACCCCGACCGCGGTGTTGACCAGGACCACGAACCCGATCACGGCGGCGTCGGTGAAGTCGCCGGTCACCAGCGTCAACGCGCAGGCAGCGAGGAGAACGACGATGAGCGGGTCCCGGAGCTGCTGGCCGATGCTCGACCAGACCGAGATGCGCCCCCTCTGTGCGACCTCGTTCGGCCCGACGTGCTCGAGGCGCCGCGCAGCCTCTGCCCTGGTCAGACCGGTGCCGTCCACACCGCCCACGATCCTCGGCGGCCAGCGGGGCGGGCCAGGGCCGAAAGAACTCCCGCATCGAGCGCACCGTGTACGAGGGAGGTGGGGAGAGTCACCTGCGCAGGGGGCCCTTCGCCCCTTCTCGGTGGCACCCTCGCGGCGTTGCACTGGGGGTCTGGCTCCACTGCGGAAGAAGGCTCCCATGAGTAGCCCCGGCACGTCGTCGACACTCCCGGCCGCGGTCGCGACGACTCGCGGCACCGAGGACTTCGTGCCCCGGTTCGGGCTCACGGAGCGCCTTACTCACTGGTGGACCGTCTCGATGGTGGCGGCCGCACTGCTGACCGGTCTCGGCCTGGGCGACGAGTCCACGTCCGGACCGATGTTGATCGCTCACGTCGCGGCGGTTGCCCTGATCGGGCTGGGTCTGCTCACCGCGCTCGTCGTCGGCGACACCCACTCGCTCCTCAGCGCGACCTATCATCTCTTCCGCTTCGACCGTCGAGACGCCGACTGGGTCCGCGCCCATCTCCCTCACGCCGACAGGCCCGCGGCCCACGGTGAGTGGGGCATGTTCAACCCAGGCCAGAAGGTCCTCGCGTGGGCGCTGACACTCGCGGTCTCGGCCGTGATCTACACCGGAATCGTGTCGTGGGGCGCGGGCGGTGAAGGCGGTGGCTCGGGTCACCCGGCCGCCGTGATCGTGGCCATGGTGCTCGTGGGCAGCCACATCTTCATGGCTGTGGTCAACCCGAGCACGCGCCCGGCTCTGGCCGGAATGGTCCGCGGACGAGTACGTCGGTCCTGGGCGGCCGAGCACCACGCTGGTTGGCTACGTGACGTCGAGCGACGCGCTCGCAGGTGAGCAGGCGGCCCTTCCGCGCTCGGGCACGTTGCCGCACCTGGCGCCCGCCTGGCCGTGCCACCCGTCTCCGCAGAGTCCCGGGCGAGCTGCGGCGGCCGGTCGCTGGGCTGCGATGCGCCTGGGATGTAGGAGTTGCCCGCCGCTGCGCGGCGACGCTGGCCACCGCCCCCTGACTGGGCGGGTTTCGGCTACCGGACGCCCCTGACCGGCCAGATGGCCGCTGCCCCGAGGAGCGCGCATCCGCCTGCGACCGAGTAGAGGACGGTGTAGCTGCCGCCCCCGAGGGCGAGGATCACGGGGGCAAGGGCGGGTGCGAGGGCGAACGGGAGGGCGCCGGCGATGTTCAGGACGCCGAGGTCTTTGGCTGAGCTGCCGGAGTCGGGGAGGACGTCGACGACCAGGGCGAGGTCGACGGCCATGTACATGCCGAAGCCGAGCCCGCTGATGGCCATGCCGACGATGTAGCCGCCCAGGCTGTTGGCGGTGGCGATGACGACGAGCGCGGCGCCGTAGATCACCGCGGCTAGGGCGACGAAGGCCTTGCGACGCCCGACCCGGTCCGAGAGTCTGCCGGCCACCGGGGATGCGGCGATGAGGACGACGGACTGAGCCAGGGTGCCGAGGTAGATCTGGTGGGGGACGTCGTGCTCGGAGCTGCCGAGGCCATGGAGCAGGTAGTAGGCCTGGTAGGTGACGAGGAAGGCGTAGGCCATGACCACCATGAACCGGCTCGCGAACGCCCACGCGAAGTCGGGGTTGCGGCGGGGGTTGACGTAGAAGGTTCCGGCTATCTCGCGGAGTGACCATGGCGGCCTGTCGGCCGGGTCGAGGCGGCGGTCGTTGAGGCGGGTGACGAACAGGACCACGCACAGGCCGCCGACGGCGCAGGGGGCCAGGAACATGGCGAGCTCGGTGCCGTTGAAAGCTTGCACGAGGTAGGTGCCGGCCACCGACGCCAGCGGGAGGCAGATGCCGAGGATGCCGGATACGAGACCTCGCTGAGGTACGGGGACCTGGTCGGGCAGGACCGCGACCTGGGCGGCGAGGAGTGCGTTGAAGAACACCTGGGTGACACACCAACCGGCGAGCACGACGGGGATGTTGGGTGCCAGTGCGACGGTCAGGGTGCCGAGGGTTCCGCCGGCGAGACCCAGGAGCATCCAGGGGCGCCGCATCCCCAGCCGAGCCGTGGTGCGGTCGCTGAGCCGGCCGAAGAACGGGTTGCTGACCATCGAGAGGAGCGACCCGACGCCGGTGACCAGCGCGAGATTCTTCGCCGCGTGGTCGCTACCGACCAGGTCGTTGACTTTCAGCGCGAGGGTCACCAGCAGCGGTGCGATGAGCACCAACGAGCCGCCCGCGAACGACAGTGTGTACAGCGACACGAACCCTGGCCCGACCCGCTCCCGCGGCGACGCCGGCGGCGGCCGCGGCGACGACGGTGCGGGGGACACGTTTCCTGCCGCGCTCGTCGAAGCTCGCGCGGCAGGTGCTGTCGACCTGCTACCGAACACGAGGAGGCGAGGCATCGCCTTGGCGTCGAGGTCGGGCGACAACGGTCGCTGCCTGAGGGAGGAGGCGGCGGCGGGGTCGCGTGCAGATCGAGTTGCGCAGTCGACGTCTCATGGACGGCCACCTCCGCTGTCCACCGTCGCGTCTTCCGGTGGGCTTGTCCCAGCATGGGGCACGAGGGCGGCTCATGTCACCGGTGTCCAGCGTTGACAGCGGACAGAACCGGGTCGCGCGCCGTGGCCGGGCGCTTTCAGCCCGGGGCGGTGGGTGAACGCCCCCGGCGTCGGGGGTCGACCGGGGCGTTCAGGTCGTGGCCGGCGCACCGGCCACGACGCTTCATCAGGCACCGGGCCCCGGCGGGGTCCCGGCGCTCTGACGAGGGTGTGAACCGGGGCCGGTTCAGGCGGCGACGCGGGTGAGCAGGCGCACCCGGATGCGGTGCAGCTGGGGCATGACGCCGTAGATGACGATCGGGACCGCGATGGTCGCGAGCACGAAGGTGCGCAGGACCGGGCCTGCGTTGGCGAGATGCGGCCCGATGGTCAGGTTGAGGACCGTCAGGGTCGGGAAGACCGCGATCCAGATCATGACCGCGAGCTGGTGCTTGCTCGGAGGCCCGACGGGCCTACGGCCGGCGTGGAGGTTGCTGTGCGCTGTGGGTTGTGCGTTGGACATGGTGATGCTCCTTGATGTGGTTGGTGAGTGGTGCTGCGGGATGTGTCTGGGCACGGCTGCGCCCGGGTGGGTGAGTCGCTGGTGTGGTGGCTGGCCGCGGTGCGGGCTCCAGGGGCCTAGGCGGGGAGGCCTTGTCGGTAGTGGGCGACCGCGGTCGGGATGGCTTCGTCGACGAGGTCGTTGTTGAGCGCGATGGCAGCCGCGGACCCTTCGCCGGCGGCCGTGATGACCTGGGCGCGGGGGTTGACGGCGTTCCCGGCTGCCCAGACGCCGGGGATGCTGGTGCGGCCGGTGGCATCGACGACGACCCAGCCGTTGCTGTCGGTGGCACAGCCGAGGTCGGTCAGCAGCGTGTCGTTGGGCACCAACCGGGGTCGGACGAACACCGCGGACCGGGGCACGACCTGTCCCGAGTCGAGCTCGACGCCGGTCAGCCGGTCGTTCTCGACGACGAGGCGGGCGACGGGGGTCTCGACGACGCCGATGGCGCGGGCGACAAGCTGTTCGCGTTCGTCATCGGTGAGGGAGGCACCGTCGGTGAAGAGCACGACATCGTCGGACCACTGGCGGATGAGGTGGGCGTGAGCCAGGGTCTCGGCGGTGCTGCCAAGCACCCCGAGGGGTTGGTCGCGGACCTCGTAGCCGTGGCAGTAGGGGCAGTGGAGCAGGTCGCGGCCCCAGCGTTCACGGACCCCGGGAAGATCCGGGATCTCGTCGCGCAGACCGGTGGTGACCAGGACCCGGCGCGCGCGTTGGGACTGGCCATCGGCGAGGCGGATGTCGAACCCTGGCCCGGTCCCTGATGCGAAGTCCGCGCACGGCGTGATGGCGGTGACCGTGCCTGCGATGAGGTGGCCTCCGTAGCCGGTGACCTCGTCTCGGCCGGCGGCCAGCAGCGCGGTCGGTGGGAGCCCGTCGGAACCGAGGAAGCCCTGCATGTGGGCCGCTGGGGCGTTGCGCGGCTGGCCGGCGTCGACCACGGCGACCCTGCGGCGGGCGCGGGTCAGGACCAGGGCGGCGGACAGGCCGGCGGCGCCCCCGCCGATGACCACTACGTCGTACTCGTTCATGGCTGAAGAGTTGCGCCCCGTCCAGCGCGCTACAACCTTCGTTGCTGGTTCTGGGAACGCCCGGTCCATGGACCCGTGATCCGCTGGCGCAGGTGTATCGGGTGCGCCCATCGACGACCTGGTCGGGGCGCCGGAGGTCGGCGCCCCGCGCATCCGACTCGAGCCACGCCGGTGGTGGGCAGGCGCGGAAGATCGTGGTCCAGGCGTCGCAGTCGAGGTCGAACGCCCGCAGCCATGACGGGCTCGACAGGCTCTCCGTGCTCGCGGGCCGGATGCGCCTCATCCTCGGCGACCAGGACCTGGTGCTGGGCGTTGGTGAGCCGGCCGAGTTCGACACCCAGGTGCTGCACTGGTTCGGCAGCACCGGGCTGCGCTGTGTGGCAACAGGCATGGTGACGGTTATGGTGATGCTCCCGGTCGTGGGTGCGCCGGACGGGGTTGCCCGGCGGTTGTCGATGACCGCAGGTACGTTCTTGGTGACCGAGCATCACCAGGTGTGCCCCGAGTCGTGTCCGCGTGGCGCGGCGAGCGGCGGGCCTGCCGCCGCGCAAGCGTTCGCCCCTAGGCTGGCCGAATGCCGGTCCTGGGCACCAAGCTGCGCTTGCCAGCGCCGCGGCGCCAGCTCGTGCCCCGACCGCGGCTCATCGACCAGCTCGTGGTCGACCCGCGTTCGATGCCTCGCCTCGTCCTGATCTCGGCGCCGGCCGGGTTCGGTAAGACCACGCTCCTGGCGCAGTGGCTCACGTCGAACGGTGTGGGTCGCCCGGGAGGGACGCGCCACGTGGCGTGGCTGTCCCTGGACGGCGCCGACTCCGACCCCGTCCGGTTCCTCAGCCACGTCGTCTCCGCGCTCCGGGGCACGAACCCGGAGGTGGGTGGCGAGGCGCTGGTGCTGCTGGAGAGCGACCGCGCCACCCCGACCGACGTGCTGGTCAGCCTGGTCAACGACCTCGACACCGCCGCCGAGGCGACCGTGCTGGCACTCGACGACTACCACGTGATCGACGCGGCGGCCGTCCACGACGCCGTCACGTTCCTGCTCGACAACCTGCCACCGCAGGTCACCCTCGCCATCACGACCCGGGCAGACCCGCCACTCCCGCTGTCGCGTCTACGGGCCCGGGGCGAGCTCCTCGAGCTTCGTGCCTCCGACCTGCGGTTCACCCCCGAGGAGGCCGACACGTTCCTCACCCAGGTGATGGGCCTCGAGCTCGGGCAGGCTCAGGTCGCGGCCCTCGAGTCACGGACCGAAGGCTGGGCGACTGGGCTCCAGCTGGCAGCCCTCTCAGTGCGCGGCCACACAGGGGGCGGCGACGTCGGTGTGTTCGTGGACGCGTTCACCGGCAGCCACCGGTTCGTCCTCGACTACCTGCTCGACGAGGTGCTGCACAGCCAGCCCGACGACATGCGAGGCTTCCTCCTCGACACGTCGGTGCTACACGAGCTGACCGGACCGCTGTGTGACGCGGTCACCGGACGCAGCGACGGGCGCCAGATGCTCGACACCCTCGAACGTTCGAACGTGTTCGTGGTCCCGCTCGACGACCAGAGGCAGTGGTTCCGCTACCACCACTTGTTCGGCGACGCACTCCAGGCCCAGCTCACGTCGTCCGACCCGGACCGGCCCGCCGGCCTCCACCGGGCAGCGGCACGCTGGTACGCCGAGCACGGGAGGCTCGGCGACGCCGTCCCGCACGCCCTCGCCGGCGGTGACAGCGACGGCTCAGCGGACCTCGTCGAGCTGGCGCTCTCCGACCTCCGCATGCGCCGGCAGGACCGTACGCTGCGCGACTGGCTCAGAGCGCTTCCCGACGACGTGGTCAGGCGTCGCCCCCTGCTTGCGGCGTTCGTGGCGTGGGTCAGGATGTCTGAGGGTGACCTCGACGGGTTCGAGGCGTGGCTCGACGTCGCGGAGGCTGGCCTCCGCTCCGCAGCCGAGGGCCGGGAGGCGCGCAACGTCGGGGCGGAGCAGATGAGCCATGGCGCAGAAGCGGAAGGCCGTCTGGCAGAGGCCGTGCGGGGGCGGGAGATGGAGATGCGGACGCTCCCGGCCACGATCGCGGTCTACCGCGCCTCGCTGGCCCAGGCCCGCGGCGACACGGCCGCCACCATCGAGCAGGCGCAACGGGCGCTCGAGCTCGCCGGGCCAGAGGACCACCTGGCCCGGTCTGGCGCCGCGGGGTTCCTGGGCCTGGCGGCCTGGGCCGCCGGCGACCTGAACACGGCCGTCGACACGTTCACCGAGTGCGTGCACAGCCTGCACGACGCCGGTGCCATAGCCGACGAGCTCGGTGGGACCGTGCCCCTGGCCAGCATGTGGCTAGCCCGCGGTCGGCCCGACGAAGCACGTCGGCTGTACGAACGTGCCTTGCAGACCGCCGGACGTCGCGACGGACCACCCGTGTCCAGCACCGGCGACCTCCACGCGGGCCTGGCTGACATCCTGCGCGAGCGGGGGGATCTCGACGCCGCCGACCAGCACCTCCACACAGCCCGGGAGATGGGCGACCGGGCCTCGCTGCTCGAGAACCGACACCGCTGGTACACCGCCATGGCGGAGCTCCTGCGTGCCCGCGGTGACCTCGAGGCAGCGGTGGGCATGCTCGAGCGGGCCGAGCCGATGTACCTGGCCGGGTTCTTCCCCGACATCCGACCCATCGCGGCCTCCGCAGCGCGGCTCCGTATTGCGCAGGGCCGTCTGCCAGACGCGTGGGACTGGGCGCGTGTCCACAACGTCTCCGCCGACGACGAACCCACCTACCTGGCCGAGTTCAACCTCCTCACACTCGCACGGCTCCTCGTCGCACAATCCGGGACTGACGATGACCCCGCCGGCGTCGACGCCGCCATCGACCTGCTCGACTGCGTCCTCGACGCAGCACAAGGTGCGGGCCGGGGCGGCAGCATCATCGAGACGCTCGTCGTCCGAGCCCTCGCCCACCGGGCCCGCGGAGACCTGGACGCAGCACTCGCCGACCTCAGCCGAGCGCTCGTCCAGGGCATCCCGGTCGGTTACGTCCGGATGTTCCTCGACGAAGGTCGGGCGATGGAGGACCTGCTCCACACGGCCGCTCTGCGCGGTGAGCTGCCCGGCTCCGAACACGCCGCCGAGCTGACGCGCATCGCGCGGCGCGACCAGGAGCCACGACCTTTGCTGGCGGCAGAGGCACCACCCGGTGACGAGGCCATGAGCGACCGCGAGCTCGAGGTGCTCGGCCTGCTGGCCACCGACCTGACCGGCCCCGAGATCGCCGAGCGCCTTTTCGTGTCGGTCAACACCCTGCGCACCCACACCAAGCACATCTTCACCAAGCTCGACGTGAACACCCGCCGGGCCGCCGTCCAACGCGCCTCCGACCTCGGCCTGCTCTAGCCAGGACCACCGCTCAACCCCCTTGGCGGGGACGAATCACCAACCGAGTCACATCGCATGGTGATGCCCGGTCACCACGCCGGCTCCTACCGTCCTGGACATCGCCGGACATCCCGCCCGGACCGGAACCAAGGAGCCAGCCATGACCGTCACCACCCGCAGCCTGACCCGGGCCGCCGCCGTCAGTGCCGCGGCCGCCGGAGCCATCTTCATCGCCGTCCAGATCAACCACCCACCCTCGGACAGCTTCCTGACCGACACCAACGAGTGGGTGATCCGCTCCACCGCCAAGGCCGTCATGGGCGCCCTCGCCCTGGCCGGAATCACCGGCATCTACCTCCGCCAGGTCCGCCAGATGCGGGTACTCGGGCTCGTCGGGTTCGTCCTCTTCGCCACTGGCTACCTGCTCCTGTTCGCCACCGAGATCATGGCCGCGCTCGTGCTCCCCGCGTTGACCGACCAGGCGCCCGCCTTCGTCAACGACGTCGTCATCACCGCGAACGGCGGCACCGCCACCGGAGACATCGGTCACCTGCAGATCCTGTTCAACCTCACCGGCATCGGCTACATCGTCGGCGGCCTGATCTTCGGTATCGCCCTGTTCCGCGCCCGGGTCCTTGCCCGGTGGGCAGCAGCGCTCCTCGCCGTGAGCACCGTTGCCACCGCTGCACTTGCCTTCCTGCCGGAGTCGTTCAACCGGCCCATGGCCGTCCCCGAAGGCGTGGCCCTCATCGCCCTGGGCATCTCGCTGTGGCGCGACCAACGCAACGCCGTCGCCACCACCGCCACCCCCGCTGCCCACACGACCGCCGGCGAGCAGCTCGCAGTCCGATGAACTCCCAGCACACGACCTCCGCGGCCGGCCCGCTCGCCACGCAGCAGACGACGCCGGCGAGCGGTCACCGGGACCGGCCACGCAGCTGGCCGGTCCCGGCCGCCCTGGTCGCACTGTCGGCCATCCCGCTGACGGCCGGCACCCTGCGGCTGGTGCAGCTCGCCGGCGGCCCCGCCATCATCCCGGCCGACCACCGGTTCGCTGGCTTCGCGCTGCCGCTGGTGGTCCACATCCTCGGCGCCACGGTGTTCGCCCTGGTCGGGGCGTTCCAGTTCGTTCCCCGATTCCGTCGCCGGCACCCGGGCTGGCACCGCCGTGCCGGTCGGGTCCTGACCGTCGCGGGGCTGATGGTGGCCGGGTCGGCGCTCTGGATGACGCTCTTCTATGTGCCGCAACCCGGCACCGGTCACCTGCTGTACGTACTACGTCTGGGCTTCGGTTCTGCCATGGCCGGCTGCCTGGTCCTAGGGTTCACCGCGATCCGGCGCCGTGACATCGCCGCCCACCAGGCCTGGATGATGCGGGCCTACGCCATCGCACTGGCCGCCGGCACCCAGGCGTTCACCATCGGTATCGGAGGCGCCATCTTCGGCACCGGGGTGATCCAGACCGACCTCGCCACGGGAGCCGGATGGGTGATCAACCTGTGCGTCGCCGAGTGGGCCATCCGCCGGTCGACCATGTCCCGCACGCGGCGTGGCCGCGTCGCGCGAACCGCCACTGCGAGTACACCCCCTGCAGGAGCACCCTCATGACCACCCCGTCCTACGTCTCCAGCGCCTCCGACCCCCCCATCACCTATGTGTTCCGGCTGGCAGGTCACCTCGATGACCGCTGGTCGACCTGGTTCGGCGGTCACAGCTTCGTCCGCAACGACGACGCCACCACCACACTCACCATCGAAGTCGCCGACCAAGCCCAGCTGCACGGACTACTCGCCGGCATCCGTGACCTCGGGGTCACCCTGCTCACGCTCAACCAGGTCGACGCAGCCGTCGATGCGTCTAGACAGCCATCCCGGGGAACTCCCGTCGGCCGGAGTCATGGCCGGTAGCGCGACTTCGCGACGGGGTCGCCGATCAACGTGTTTCGGACGACCTGCGTGCGTGAGAGCCAGCGTCTCCCTGGCCGACTCCGTCATCTGCCCCCCCCACATGTTCCGATTCCGAGAACGTCCGGCCGTCAGCACAGGGTGGCCTCGACACTGGTGGGTGGAATGTCCCGACCACCACCCAGCAGGTTGCCGGCCTGGGGGCACAGTCGGACCGGTCCGACGTCCTGAGCTGAGAGCGACGTCGCACCTGCGATGATGGCCCCGACGTGCGGGAGGGTTCTCCGAGGGAAGCCCTACGGTTGTCCCGACAAGATCCCCCATGTCCCGGGCCCTTAGCTCAATTGGCAGAGCAGTGGACTTTTAATCCATGGGTTGTGGGTTCGAGTCCCACAGGGCCTACGTGAGCCACGCGTTCCTCTATGCCGGAGTCCGTACGCCGTTCGGGCGGTACGCCGGCGCCCTGGCCGGCAGCCGGCCGGACGACCTGGCGGCGGCCGTGGTCCGCGGCCTGCTCGACCGGGCACCCGAGGTCGACCCGGCCCAGATCGGCGACGTGATCCTCGGCTGCGCCAACGGCGCGGGCGAGGACAACCGCAACGTCGGCCGGATGGCCGTGCTCCTGGCCGGGCTGCCCGTGACGGTCCCGGGCCTGACCGTGAACCGGCTCTGCGGTAGCAGCCTGCAAGCGGCGATGGACGCCTCCCGGCTGGTCGAGACCGGCGACGCGGACCTCGTGGTCGCGGGGGGAGTCGAGTCCATGAGCCGGGCGCCGTGGGTGCTGCCGAAGCCGGCGCGCGGGTTCCCGGCCGGCAACGAGACGCTCGTGTCGACGACCCTCGGCTGGCGGCTGGTCAACGCACGGATGCCGGCGGAGTGGACCGCTTCCCTGGGCGAGTGCAACGAGCAGCTCGCCGACGCGCTGGGGATCGCCCGGGAGCGGCAGGACGCGTTCGCGGTGACCTCTCACCAGCGGGCCGCGCAGGCGTGGGACGACGGCTTCTACGACGACCTGGTGCTGCCGGTCGACGGCCTCACGCGTGACGAGTGCGTCCGACCCGACGCGAGCGTCGAGACCCTGGCCGGGCTGAAGCCGGCCTTCCGGCCCGACGGCAGCATCACGGCCGGCAACGCGTCTCCGCTCAACGACGGCGCGGCCGCGCTGCTGGTCGGCGGGGAGACCGCGGCGACCGGGCTGCCTCCGCTGGCCCGGATCGCGGGTCGTGGCGCTGCGGCGCTGGAGCCCCCACGGTTCGGGATCGCACCCGTGGAGGCCGCCGGCCGGGCGCTGGCGGCGGCCGGGGTCGCGTGGTCAGACATCGGCGCGGTGGAGCTCAACGAGGCGTTCGCCGTCCAGTCCCTGGCCTGCCTCGACGCATGGCGGGTCGACCCGGCGATCGTCAACACGCGCGGGGGTGCGATCGCGATCGGTCACCCCCTCGGCGCCTCCGGCGCCCGCGTCCTCAGCACCCTCGCAGCGGTCCTGGTGGAGCGTCGCGAGCGCTGGGGCCTGGCCGCGATCTGCATCGGCGTCGGCCAGGCCCTGGCGGTCGTGCTGGAGAACGTGGCGTGACTCAGCGCGCCGGCTGACCGCGCTCGCCCGAGTCGGTGAACCGGATCTCGGCGAGTGCCTGCTCCTCCAGCTCCGCTCGGCGCTGGGCCGCGATCGACGCCGGGGCGGCGTCGTACTCCCCGGGGTCGGAGACCAGGTCGGCGGCACCGCGGTCCAGCCGTTTGAGCGCGCTGCGCCCGAAGATCTGCTGCTCGGTGGACGTCCGCTCGGAGCGACCACGCCCGACGAACGACACGGCCCAGTGCAGCAAGGCAGTGACGCGGTTCTTGAAGCCGGTCAGGTACATCAGGTGGACGGCCAGCCACAGCAGCCAGGCCACGAACCCGGTGAGGCGCAGCTTCCCGATCATGGCGACGGCGCGGAAGCGGCTGATCGTCGCCATCGACCCCTTGTCGAAGTAGTGGAAGGGCTTCTGCGGTGGCTTCCCGGCCAAGCGGCGCGTGATCTCCTTGGCGGCGTACTTGGCGCCCTGGATCGCGACCTGCGCGACGCCCGGCAGGTGGTCGAGGTCGATCATGTCGCCGACCACGAACACCTCGGGATAGCCGGGCAGCGTGAGGTCGGGGTTGACGCCGATCCGCCCCGCTCGGTCGAGCGACGCCCCGCTCTGCTCGGCCAGCGTGCGGGTCAGGGGCGACGCCTGGACGCCGGCCGCCCAGATCTTGGTCACGGCCGCGATCTTCTCGGTACTACCGTCCTTGTACTGCACCTCGATGCCGCGCTCGTCGACGTCGGTGACCATCGCGCCGAGCAGGACCTCGACACCGAGCCGCTCGAGCTCGGCCTCGGACTTGGCCCCGAGCTTGGCTCCGAACGGCGGCAGCACCTGGCCCGCCGCGTCGACGAGGACGATGCGGGCGTGCTTGGTGTTGATCGCCCGGAAGTCGCGTCGCAGAGTGCGGTGCGCCAGCTCGGCGATCTGTCCGGCCATCTCGACCCCGGTCGGCCCCGCTCCCACGACGACGAACGTCAGCAGGTGGTCGACCTCGTCGCCCCGCGTCGCGCCCAGCTCCGCCATCTCGAACGCCCCGAAGATGCGCCCACGCAGCTCGAGGGCGTCGTCGATGCTCTTCATGCCGGGGGCGAACTCGGCGAACCGGTCGTTGCCGAAGTAGCTCTGCCCGGAGCCCGCCGCCACGATCAGCGAGTCGTACGGCGTCACCGTCTCACGCCCGAGGACCTGGGAGACGACCGTCCGTGAGTCGAGGTCGATGCCGGTCACCTGCCCCAGCAGCACGCGCACGTTGCGCTGCGCCGCGAAGATCTCGCGCGTCGACGGCGCGATCTCGCCCTCACTGAGGATCCCCGTCGCGACCTGGTAGAGCAACGGCTGAAACAGGTGGTGGCTGGTCTGCGCGATGACGGTGACGTCCACGTCCGCGCGTTTGAGTGCCTTGGTACCGAACAACCCCCCGAATCCGGAGCCGATCACCACCACCTGGTGTCTCGCGCTGCGTGTGACCTCACCCATGTGTCCACGATGCTCCACCGGCCTCCTCGTGCGACAATCGGGGTCCGCGTCGCGTTGCTCACATGCGCAGGGTGGGACTGGTGGGGACTCGTGTGCGAGTTGAGGTTTCAACTCATCGTGGGGCGGGTACACGAGCCGGGACTGGCGCGGTCAGCGCGCCTGGACGTGTGGAGACACAGTGCCGCTGAACCGGCCCGCGGAGCCGCTCGCACCCGGTCCTCGGGGTGCGTTGCAGGCGCGCCGCTGGATGGCGCGGGTGGTCGCGGAGCTCGGCCGTCCGGAGCTGCGTGAGAACGCCGAGCTGGCGCTGTCCGAGGTCGTCACCAATGCGATCCTCCACGGGCATCCGCCGGTGACCGTGCGGCTTCGCGGCACCTGGAGCCACCCGCGGGTCGAGGTCCGCGACGCGTCGACCGACCCGCCGGCGTTCCCACTGCTCGAGGTCGGCCAGGAGTTCCTCGACGAGCTCCCGACGTTCGGCCGCGGGCTCGGCATCGTGGCCAGCTCCAGCGAGGCCTGGGGCGCCGAGCGCGACGGCGAGGGCAAGTTGGTCTGGTTCGTGCCCTCCTCGACCCCGCCGTCCGCACCGGTACCCGGCGTCCTCCTCGGCTGGGATGACGACGAGGACGAGCCCTCGTTCGGCGACAGCGAGGTGATGGTCGTCCACCTGCTGCACGTGCCTGCCGACCTGCTCCAGGGCACGCTCGCCCACGGCGCCGAGCTACGCCGTGAGCTCCGGCTGCTCGCTCTCGCGCACCAGGACACCTACCCCGTGGCCTCGGACCTCTCGACCTTCTTCACCTCCCTCTCGCGCGACGTCCGTGGCCAGCTCGGCGGTGAGGCGCTGCTCGAGGCTCTCCAGACCGGCCAGCCCCACATCAACCTCGAGGTCAAGGCACCGATCGACTCCCAACAGAGGTTCGCCCGGCTCCTGGAGCTGCTGGACCTCGCTGACGCGTTCTGCCAGAGCGAACGGCTGCTCACGCTGGCCCGCTCCCCCGAGCAGGTCGTCTTCCAGAACTGGCTCTTCGGGGAGTTCGTGCGGCAGGCGGATGGCGCCGAGCCGATGCCGTGGCGCGACGACGACGTGCCGGGCTCCTTGCCTCAGCCGTAGCCGAGGTCGTGGAGCCGGTCGTCGTCGATCCCGAAGTGGTGGGCGATCTCGTGCACGACCGTGATCCGCACCTCCCGGACCAGCTCCTCCGGCGTCGTACACATTGCGAGCAGGGGCCCGCGGTAGACCGTGATCCGGTCGGGAAGGCCCGTATGGTCCGATGCGCGCTCGGTGAGCGAGACCCCCTCGTAGAGCCCCAGCAGGTCCGGGTCGTCGGGCGGTGGCTCGTCCTCGACCAGGACGACGACGTTGTGCACCTGAGCGGCGATCTCCGCGGGGATCTCGTCGAGGGCCTGCTCCACCAGGGCCTCGAACGCCGCCCGGTCGAGCTCCATGCGGCGACCCTAGCCGCGCACGGAAGCCCTGCGTCTCGACGTGGGCGAGGATGACCGGGTGACCGACTACTCCGCGCTCCCGTTCGTCGACCAGCACGCGACGACGATCGCGGCAGAGCCCGACCTCGTCCGGGTCGCCCTGCTGGCCACCCTCGACCGTACGTTCTCGCGACCGGCAGCGGCGGCGTACGCCCGGGCCGTCGGCTGCGTCCCCCGTGAGGCATCCGGGCCGCGTCCGCTCGAGACGGGCTCGACGGTGCCCGGCTTCGCGATCTCCGCTGCCGGACGGCACGAGGTCGTGCTCGAGGGACGGCACCACTTCTCGGCGTACGCGTTGGTCTTCCTGCTGGATCCGGACGCGGGCGGGACCCGGCTCCGTGCCGAGACGCGGGCGTCGTTCCCGGGCCTGACCGGCGGCCTCTACCGGGTGCTCGTGATCGGCTCGCGGGGGCACGTCCTCGGCACGCGGCGCCTCCTCGCGGCCGTACGACGACGGGCCGAGGCAGGCGCGGGGTAGAGACACGACAGCCGGTCCGGACAGTGTCCGGACCGGCTGTGGTGGAGCGACCCCGACGGGACTCGAACCCGCGGCCTCCGCCGTGACAGGGCGGCGCGCTAACCAACTGCGCTACGGGGCCAGGTGTGCTCTCCCCTGTGTCTCGAGAGCGGTGGAACTCTAACCCATCGTCTCTGGCCTCTCCCAATCGGCAGATCCCGCCGACGAGTCCCCCAGCCCGTCGGAGAGCAGCACCCCCAACGGGATTCGAACCCGTGCTACCGCCGTGAAAGGGCGACGTCCTAGGCCGCTAGACGATGGGGGCCGGTGCGCTTGAGCGCGGCCAGCATACGGCGCGGGCCGCCGTCGCACCGACTCGGCAGGCCCGACGGCACCGATCAGGTCAGGGTGTGACGGCGCGAGATGTCCACCAGGTCGTACGCCGTCAGCGGTCCACCCAGGGCTCGCTCGAGCCTCGAGACGACCGCCAGGAAGACCTCACCGGTCGTCAGGGCGTCGCCCAGTGCATGGTGAGGCGTGTGGACGCACAGGCCGAGGCTCTCGGCCATGGCCTCGACGTCCGGCTCGAACCCGGTCCCCGACCGGGCCAGTCCAGCCGCCCGGAGCAGGGCGGCCGTGTCGATGACCGGGGCGTTGAACCGTCGGCCCTGGCTCCGTAGGGCACGGGTCAGGAACGCCCGCTCGACCCAGGCGGCGTGGGCGACCAGCACGCGCCCGTCCAGCTCGGCCACGATCCGGTCGATGACCTCCGACAGCTCCGGGGCCGAGTCGAGGTCCCGGTCGCGCAGGCCGTGCACCCCGACGGCGCCGGTGCTGACGTGTCGGCCGGGTCTGACGTCGGTGTACAAGGCGGTCTCGCAGCACAGGCGGCCCGACCTGACCGCGACGCTGCCGAAGGAGATCAGGACGTCGTGACGCAGGTCGAGGCCCGTGGCCTCCACGTCGACCACGCAGTACTCGACGTCGCGCCAGGGCCGGTCCACGGCGGGCGCCCTGGTCGCCCGCGGGAACAGTCGGCTCATCTGCCGACCCGGGCGCGCCAGTCGCCGCTGACAGCCTCCTGGACGGAGGCGATCGAGCGGAAGGTCTCGCGCAGGTGCCGGCGCGTCAACGTGTCGAGCTCGCGCGGGTCGACGTACGTCGTCGACGCGACGCCGGTCGAGATCGAGGTGAGGTCGCGCTTGAGCAGGAGCTCGTAGATGTGGTCGAACGCCGACTCGAGGGTGTCGGTCTCGTACTGGGTGAGCAGGCCGGCCTCCTGGCCACGGTGCAACCGGTCATGCGTCCCTCCCCGCGAGTCGCCCGTCACGACCGCGACCCAGCGACCCAGTGCAGCGACCGGCAGCAGGCCACCGCGCTTGAGGTTCAGCTCGCCGCGGTGGCGGCCGCGATGGTCGACGACGAACTCGCGCACGAAGCCGCTGGGCGGCTTGACGGCCGTGGCCTCCATGGTGAAGTCGTGCAGGAAGTCCAGGCTCCGCGGTCGCAGCCGCATCACGTCGGTCACGGTCCGGCCCAGGGCGACCTCGGTGAGCGGTCGGCTGTCGATCACGATCGACGACAGCAGCAGGGCCTGCGGCGCCGTCGGCTCCCTCAGCCACCGGGACACGGCGTTCGCCCACGCCTCGCTGGACCGACCGAACAACGGGTTGACCGCGTTCGCGCCGTCGACGCACCGGGCGAGGCCGCACGACTCCATGTCGACCAAGAGCGCCTCGGCCCGCTCGAACAGGTCCCGACGGGCGTCGTCGTCGCAGGGCTCGCTCCACACCATCGCGGTGTCGACGTCGGAGTGGGGCAGCGGTTCGCGGCGGGCCATCGAGCCCAGCACGATCCATGACGGCGGTGACTCGAGCGCGTCCAGCCCGTGGAAGGAGACCAGCTTGCGGAGGAGCGCGTCGACGATGGCGGCGAGAAGGTTGCCGACCTGCCGGGCCGGTGCGCCCGCAGCGCTCAGCTCCACCAGCGTCGGCCTGAGCAGCTGCGCGGCCGTGCGCAGGGCGGGGACGGAGTCGGCACTCTCGATCTGCGACCGGATCAGCAACGGGTTCCGGATCTCCGCCGAGGCGAAGTCGACGGCCCGCAGGATGCCCGCCGGCACCCCCTCACCGTCGAGGACGACGAGATGGTGCACCCCGCGGTCGATCATCCGCGAGAACGCCGCCGCCTGCGAGAACTCCTCACCGACCCGTAGGGCCGGGAACGACGCCAGCTCCCTGACCCGCGCGTCGGGAGCGAGCTCCCCGGTGGCGACCCGCTTCCGGAAGTCGTGGTCGGTGACGATCCCCCACTCGTCGCCGTCGCGGACCAGCGCCCCCGAGTGTCCTGCCTCGGTGATGCGCGCCGCGACGTCGGCGATGGTGTCGTCGCCCTGGGCCCACACCACCGGTCGCATCAGCGAACGGGCGGAGCCCGGCGTGTGGTCGAGCGCGCCACCACCGGTGAGCCGCTCCCGGCTGATCATGGTCCCGAAGTGGGAGAAGCGGAGCTTGGCCGGGTCCTCGAGCACCGTCCGCGGGTCCGGTAGTCGCAGGCACAGCGTGTCCTCCAGGGCGCGGACCGACAGCGCAGGCGCCAGGCCGGTCAGCACCGAGATGTGGCCGAACGTGTCGCCGGGCCCGAGGTGGTCGACGACCCGGCCCCGGTCGACCACCTCCACGGCGCCGGTCCGCACGACCCACAGATGGTCCAGCGGCGGCCCGTCCGCCTGGACGATGGTGGTGCCGGCCGCGACGTACTCCACCTCCAGCCGGTGGACGAGCCGGAGGAGCTCGTCGGCGCTCAGCGCGTCGTACGGCGACTGGCTGCCCAGGAAGTCGGCGTACTCCTTCACGGCCCCATCCTCACGCGCGCGCACCCCGACCCTGGGGACGCCGCCGGTTTCGGCCAGCAGGAAACGCTCCGGTAAGGTGCTCTCGCGCTCCGCGGATGCGGCGTGCGACCACGGCCAGGTAGCTCAGTTGGTACGAGCGTCCGACTGAAAATCGGAAGGTCGGCGGTTCGACCCCGCCCCTGGCCACCACTCCTCCTCCCGGCCCTCCGGCCCGGCTCCCACTCAGTCCCCGACCGTGTCGCGGCCACGTCGGACGAGCTTCCGGTCCGGGCGGAGCACGACCTGGGGGTCCTTCCCCTCGTAGTCCACGAGGCTCAGGAAGAGCCGCAGCGCGTTGATGCGGGCTCGTTTCTTGTCGTTGCTCTTCACCGTGTACCACGGCGCGTGGTCGGTGTCGGTGCGCAGGAACATCTCCTCCTTGGCCTCGGTGTAGGCCTCCCACTTGTCGAGGCTCTCGAGGTCCATGGGCGACAGCTTCCATCGCCGTACCGGGTCGAGCTGGCGTACGGCGAACCGGGTCCGTTGCTCCTGCTGGGTCACCGAGAACCACAGCTTGGTCACGTGGATGCCCGACTCGAGCAGCATCTCCTCGAACGCCGGCGCCTGCCGCATGAAGGTGTGGTACTCCTCGTCGGTGCAGAACCCCATCACCCGCTCGACCCCTGAGCGGTTGTACCAGGAGCGGTCGAACAGGACGACGTCACCCGACGTCGGCAGATGGGCGATATACCGCTGGAAGTACCACTGGCCCAGCTCGGTCGAGCTCGGCTTCGTCAGCGCGACGATCCGCGCGCCGCGCGGGTTCAGGTGCTCCATGAACCTCTTGATCGTCCCGCCCTTGCCCGCCGCGTCACGTCCCTCGAAGACGATGACGTGCCGTTTGCCGGAGTCCTGTGCCCAGTACTGGAACTTCAGGAGCTCGATCTGGAGCAGGTACTTCTCCACCTCGTAGCTGTTGCGGCTCATCAGCTCGTCGTACGGATAGTCCTCGCGCCACGTCTCGACCGCCTTTCCGTCAGGCCGGATCAGCATCGGGTCGTCGCCGTGGTCGTCGCGCACCGTGTAGCCGTCCCGCTCCAGGTTGTCGATGTACTCGCGCAGGCTCATCTGTTGCATGTGCCCACCCTGCCGCAAGGCCGGACCCGCCGGCAGGGGTCGAGAGTCCCCTCTGGTGATGCCGCGGATCTCGCTCGATTGAGCCCGGATACTCAGAGGCACTGAGTGCCGGGACGGACGGCACGCGTACTCGGGGCATGAGGTACTGACACTCATGACGACGTACGCCGATCCGACGCGCTGCCCGGACTGCCACTCCCCGCTCGCCGCGGCGCCGCAGACCTGCCCGCGCTGTGCCCTCCCGTTGACGGGGCCTACGGCGGTCGAGCTGTTCACCACGCTGCAGCGCGCGGACCAGCTCCTCGCCACCCTCCGGCACCAGGCGGCTCTCACGGCGGACCCGGTGCCGGTCGGGTCCGTCGGGACCCCGGCGCCCCCTGCGTCCGGCTCGCTCCTGGCCGACGCGGCGCCGTGCCCTGCCCCGGGTCAGGCTCGGGAGCCGCAGCCGCAGACGGACCCCGACGCCCCACGACTGCGCGGCGCATCCGTCCCGAAGATCCTGCTGACGCTGGGCGCGCTCTGCCTGCTGGTCGCCGCCGTGACCTTCCTGGCGGTGGCATGGAGCTGGCTGGGTGTCGGCGGCCGAACCCTGGTCCTGCTCGTCCTGACCGGCGTCGCCCTCGGCGGTGCCCGGATCTTCGCCGGCCGCGGACTGCGGATGGCTGGTGAGGCGCTGACCGTGGTCGGCTTGGGCCTGGTGGCACTCGACGTGGTCGGTGCCCAGCACGCGGGCTGGCTCGGCGATCTCGGCGACGCCGGCCTCGTCACGCTCGTCGGTGCGGTCGTGGCGACGGTCTCGCTCGGGCTGATCGCCCTGACCGCGCCCCGTCCGCTCGTCTCCCCCGCCCTGGTGGCACCGCTGGCCGTGCTCGTGGCCGGCGTCGGCGCGCAGGAGACCGTGCGCGCCCCGATCCCGATGCTGCTGGCCACGGTCGTCCTGCTCGGCCTCGGCCGGGTCGGGACCGCCTTGCCGAGTGCGCCGCTGTGGGTCGCCTCGGTCGTCACTGCGAGCCTCGGGTGGCTCTACCTGGTGGTCGACGGGCTCGGCTCCTCCCTCTCGGACCTGACGCTCTCCCACCTGTGGGGTCACGGCGCCGGCTGGCCGCTCCTGGCCGCCGTCGCGCTGGCGGCCTCGGCGGCCCCCGTCGTGGGCCTGGGTCGCATCCCCACGCTGGTCGGATACTCCGTCGCCGCACTGCTCGGCACGTACGTCGTCGTCCTCGCCGCGCTCGACAACTCGTTGACCCACGCCACGCTGTGTCTCCTGGCCTGCGGCCTGGCCTGGACCGCGGTCGCCACCCTCGCACCCGAACGCCTGCGTCCGCTGGCCGTCCTGCCGCTCGCGGGAACGGCCGTCCTGCCGCTGGCCGCTTTCCTCGATCTGACCGGCGCCGCCCTGAGCGCCACGTTCGGTGTCGGTGACCCGTTCACCGAGCCGTTCGGCGTCCACGTCGCCTCGTCCTCGACGTGGGTGTCCCCGTGGCTGGCCCTGCCCACGTCGGTCCTCCTCGCCGCGGCCGCGGGCGCCGTGGTCGGCCTGTGGTCTCCGCTCCGTCGTACGGCGTGGCTCCTGACCGTCGGAGTCGCCGCGGTCGTCGGGGCCGTCGTCGCCCTGCCGCCGTACGACGTACCGCTCGCCGCCGTGGTCGCCCTGCTCCTCACCACGTCATGCGTCGGCTTCGGTGTCGCCGACCGGGTCTCTGGGCCGACGGCCACCGCGGTCCGGGTCGCTGCCGTCGTGCCCGGGGTGCTCGCCGTCCTCGCAGCGCTGCCGAACGACACGATGACCGCCCTCGTCCTGGCGGTCGCGACCGCTCTCAGCGTCCACCTGATGCGCCGTACGGACCTCACCGGCGAGGTCGCCACCGCCGCCTTCGCGGTCGCCTTCGGCGGTCTGGTCTGGGCCGGGGGGAGTGCCCTGTCGGTGCCCGAGGTCGACCGGGCGATCCCCGTGCTGATCGTGCTCGGGGGGCTCGCGATCTGGCGACCCGAGCCTGTCCTCGAGATCTCCGCCGCCGTGGTCGGGACGGTGGCATCGCTCGGGGCGGTGCTCGCTGCCGTCGACACGTCGCGCGCGTTGGCCATCCACCTCACCGTCGCCGGCGTCCTCGTGACGGCGTCCGCGCTGCTCCATCCCACCCGGCGCTTCCTCGCCTGGCCCGGTGGTCTGCTGCTGGCGATGGCGACGTGGGTACGCCTCGCCGAGCTCGGGGTGACCGTGCCGGAGGCCTACACCCTGCCGTCGGCGCTCGTGCTGACCGCCGTGGGCTGCTGGCGACTGCTCCGCGACGACCGCACCGCCACCCTGCGGCTGCTGGCCCCGGGACTCAGCCTGGCCACGGTCCCGTCTCTCCTGGTGGTGCTCGACGACCCGACGTCGCTGCGCGCGCTGCTGCTGGGCCTCGGCTGTCTCGCGCTGGTGCTCGCCGGCGTGGCCCTGCGCTGGAGCGCACCCGTGGTCGTCGGCGCCGTCGTCGGTGCCGTGCTGGTGCTGCGCGAGCTCGCGCCGTACGCCGCGGAGCTGCCGCCGTGGGTCGTGATCGGGCTGTCGGGGACCGTGCTGTTGGTCGTGGGCGTCACCTGGGAGAGCCGGATGCGCGACGTGCGGACGGCCACCCGGTACGTCGCCCGCCTGCGCTGACGTCAGCGCAGGAGCAGCGGCTGCACGATCTGGCGGGCCGAGTGGATGCGCGACTTCACGGTGCCGACCGGGATGTCGAGCAGGGTGGCGATGTCGGCGTACTCCAGCTCCTGCACGTCACGCAGGACCAGCGGCTCGACGAGTGCAGGGTGGTCGACCGACAGCAGCTCGAGCGCCTCGAGGAAGTCGAGGCGGCTGCCGGCGATCACGCTCGTGGTGCGCGGGTCCGCGGCCGTGGGGAGGTTGTCGGTCGGCAGCTCCGCCGAGCGCCGCTTGAGGGCGCGGTACGTCGAGCGGGCGCTGTTGGACGCCACCACGTGCAGCCAGGTGGTGAAGCGGCTCCGCCCGCCGAACGTGCTGATCCGCGTGGCCACGAGCAGGAGAGCGTCCTGCGCGGCCTCCTCGGCGTCCTCGGGATAGAGCAGCATCCGGCCGCAGATCCGGCGTACCCGGGGCTGGATCTCGACCAGCAACGACTCGAGCGCCTGATGGTCGCCTCGGGCGGCGTCGGCCGCCAGGGACTCGATGTCCTCGGTCTCGTGCGTGTCGTCCACCCTGTCCGTCCTCCGAGCGCGGTCGCTGGTCCGGCACAATACCCACCGTGTCCCTTCCTGCTCGGCTCGGTCGCCTGCGACAGGTCGACCGGCTCGGCGTCGGCGGGTTCGCATCGGTCTGGCTCTACCACGACGACGAGCTCGAGTCCGACGTCGCGGTGAAGGCGCTCGCGGACAACTGGTCCCAGCGGCTCGACATCCGCGACCGGTTCCTGCAGGAGGCGCGGATCCTGCGGCGGGCCGACTCCGACCACGTCGTCCGGGTGTACGACGTGGGCGAGGTGGATGGCACGCCGTACTTCGTCATGACGTACGCCGACCAGGGCACGGTCGCGGACCTGCTCCAGCGCGAGCACCGGCTGCCGCTCGACCGCACGGTCGACCTGGTGACGCAGGCCGGCGCCGGGTTGGTGGTGCTCCACCACCACGGCTCGATCCACCGCGACATCACGCCGGCGAACCTCCTGCTGCGCAGCGACGGTGACGACGTCCGCGTGATGGTCGCCGACCTCGGCGTGGCGAAGGCGATGCTCCATGCCAGTGGGCTCACCCACGTGGTGGGGACGCCGGCGTACATGGCACCGGAGCAGGCCGTCGGGCTCGGCGTCGACGAGCGGGCGGACGTCTATGCGCTGGCCGCGGTGACCTACCAGATGCTGACCGGCCGCGTCGCGCACACCGGCTCGATCGCCGACCTGGCCACCCTCCAGCCTCCGCCGCCGCCCAGCGAGCTCGCCGACCTGCCGCCCGCGGTGGACGAGATCGTCCTGCGGGGACTGGCACCCGATCCCGAGGACAGGTGGCCGACGGTCCGGGCGTTCGTCAACGCACTGCAACCGCTGGTCCCCAGTGCGGAGCGGACCCTGCTCGTGAGCCCGCCGGAGCCCGCGCAACGGTCCTCCGGGGCGTCCGCTGCGCAGGCGCAGGCGCCCGGCTCCCCGGTGTTGCTCGTGCTGGTGTGCGTCGCGGTGTTCCTGGCCTGCTTCGGTGGTGCCTGGGTGGCGACACAGCAGCTGCACTGACCAGCCGGTCGATTCCCGGCGAGGCCGGTCGGAGCACTATCGTGCGAGGTGGGTCACACCACCCCTCGTGGCCCGCCCGTACGCCACCCACCCGCGTGGCGCGACCGAAAGAGGCACCAGCATGTCCGCGGACCCTTCCGTCACCGGCTCCCCTGTCAGCTCCGTCGACGGCGTCGACGTCTTCGAGCTCGGGGCCGACCACGAGCAGGTCGTGTTCTGCAACGACCACGCGACCGGGCTGCGGGCCATCGTCGCGATCCACTCCACTGCGCTCGGACCCGGTCTCGGCGGCACCCGCTTCTACCCCTACGCGACGACCGCGGACGCGATCCGCGACGTCCTCAACCTCTCGCGCGGGATGTCCTACAAGGCCGCGCTGGCCGGCCTCGACCTCGGCGGCGGGAAGGCCGTGATCATCGGCGACCCGATGAAGGACAAGACCGAGGCGCTGCTGCGGGCCTACGGCCGCTTCGTGCAGGCGATCGGCGGCCGCTACTACACCGCCTGCGACGTCGGCACCTACTCCGAGGACATGGACGTCGTGGCACGGGAGTGCTCCTTCGTCACCGGCCGGACGGTCGCCCACGGCGGCGCCGGCGACTCGTCGGTGCTCACGGCGTACGGCGTCTACCAGGGCATGCGCGCCAGCGCCGAAGCGCTCTGGGGTGCCCCCACCCTGTCCGGCCGCACCGTCGGCATCGCCGGCGTCGGCAAGGTCGGTCACCACCTCGTCAAGCACCTGGTCAACGACGGCGCGCAGGTCGTGGTGACCGACGTCTACCAGCCGGCCGTCGACCGGATGGTGAAGGAGTACGGCGCCATGGCGGTCGCCGACGCCGACGCACTGGTGCGGGCGGAGATCGACGTCTACGCGCCGTGCGCGATGGGCGATGCGCTGACCGACGAGGTGGTCGACGCCCTGACCGCGAAGATCGTCTGCGGCGCGGCCAACAACCAGCTCTCCCATCCCGGCATCGAGAAGGCGCTGGCGGACCGCGGGATCCTCTACGCGCCCGACTACTGCGTGAACTCCGGCGGCCTGATCCAGGTTGCCGACGAGCTCGAGGGCTTCAGCTTCGAGCGGGCCGAGCAGCGTGCGTCGAAGATCTACGACACCACGAAGGCCGTCTTCGAGCTGGCGCGCACCGACGCGGTCACCCCTGCCGAGGCCGCCGACCGGCTCGCCGAGCGCCGGATGCGCGACGTCGGCCGGCTGCGAGGCCTCTACCTGCCTTGAGTTGGCCCTCCGGGCTCGTTGAGTTGGCCTTCCGGGCGCGTTGAGTTGGCCCTCCGGGCGCGCCGTCAGCCGCAAGGGCCAAGTGAACGCGCCCGGAGGGCCAACTCAACAAGTCAGTCGCGAGACGGCTCGACGTAGTCCGACCATTCGTCGGCGGGGTCGTCCACCGGGTCGTCAGTTGCGTCGCTGTCGGTCTCGCCGTGCAGCTCGCGCGCCAGTGCCCCGAAGTCCGCCTCGTGAGTGCGGTACTTCAAGTCTCGGGCGACCTTCGTCTGCTTGGCTTTAGCTCGGCCGCGCCCCATAGGGTCGACCCCCTCGCACTCTGGGCCGGGCCAGGGGAAAGTCACCGTGGCACCGGTCTGATCGGTCATATCGTCGTGGACGTAACGCTACCCAATGGGTGGCTGTTCCCGCACACCCCCGTCCCGAAATGGCCCATATTTCGCTCCCACAGGGTCCGGAACGGCCGAATCGGGGGCCAGAAGGGTCGGTCAGGCGCTCCAGCCGGCGTACTGGCCGGTGAGACGCACCTCGCCGCCGCGCTCGGCGTCGAGGCCCACCTCGCCGGCGGCCCAGGCGTGCACGCCGAACCGGTCGAGGGTGGCCAGGGCCCGGTCGACATCGTGCGCGGGCACCAGAGCGACCATCCCGACGCCGCAGTTCAGGGTCGACTCGAGGTCGTCCTGCGACACAGCGCCCACCCGGCGTACGACGTCGAAGATCGGCGCCGGGACCCAGGTGCCGCGGTCGAGGGTCGCCGAGAGCTCCTCGGGCATCACGCGCGCCAGGTTGGCGGCGAGACCCCCGCCGGTGATGTGGGCCATCGCGTGGACGCCGGTCTCCGCGGCCAGGGCGAGGCACGGCTTGGTGTAGATCCGGGTCGGCTCGAGCAGCTCCTCGCCGAGCGTGCGTCCCAGCTCGGCCACCTCGCGGTCGAGCACCCAGCCGGCCTGCTCGAGCAGGACGTGGCGGACCAGGGAGTAGCCGTTGGAGTGCAGCCCGCTCGAGGCCATCGCCACGACCACGTCGCCGGGGCGGACCCGGCCCGGGCCGAGCAGGTGGGAGGCCTCGACCACACCGGTCGCGGCGCCGGCGACGTCGTAGGCGTCGGGCTCCATCAGGCCGGGGTGCTCGGCGGTCTCGCCGCCGATCAGGGAGCAGCCGGCCTCGACGCAGGCCTCGGCGATGCCCTTGACGATGGCGGCGATCCGCTCGGGCTCGACCCTGCCGCAGGCGATGTAGTCGGTCATGAAGAGCGGTTCGGCCCCGCAGACCACCAGGTCGTCGACGACCATGCCGACCAGGTCGAACCCGATCGTGTCGTGGATGTCCATGGCCTGCGCGATGGCGACCTTGGTACCGGCCCCGTCGGTGGAGGTGGCCAGGATCGGCTGGGTGTAGCGGGTCAGGGCCGAGGCGTCGTACAGCCCGGCGAAGCCGCCCAGCGAGCCGATCACCTCGGGACTCGAGGTCTTCTCGACCCAGCCCTTCATCAGGGTGATGGCCTTGTCGGCGGCCTCCAGGTCGACGCCGGCTGCGGCGTACGCGTGGGCCCCCGAGGGCGGGCTCTGCTCGGTCACGGGCGGGCTCCCTCGATCAGGGGTTGTTGAGCACGGGAAGCTCCCGCGCGGCGTGCGGAGAGGTCAGCGAGGCCTCGAGGAGATGCTTGCCGAGGAGGCTCTCGTCGGGGAGCTCGACCGGGTAGCTGCCGGTGAAGCAGGCCAGGCACAGGGCGTCGGTCTTCTGGCCGGTGGCCTCGGTCATCCCCTCGAGCGAGATGTAGCCGAGGCTGTCGGCACCGACGCTGGCGGCGATCTCGGCCACGTCGAGGCCGTTGGCGATCAGCTCCGCGCGGGTGGCGAAGTCGATGCCGTAGAAGCACGGCCACTTCACGGGCGGGCTGCTGATCCGCACGTGGATCTCGGCGGCACCCGCCTCCCGGAGCATCCGGATCTGGGCGCGCTGCGTGTTGCCGCGGACGATCGAGTCGTCGACCACCACGAGCCGCTTGCCGCGGACCATGTGGTCGAGGGCGTTGAGCTTCAGCCGGATGCCCAGCTGGCGCAGGGTCTGGCTCGGCTGGATGAAGGTGCGACCGACGTAGGCGTTCTTGACGAAGCCCTGACCGAAGGGGATGCCGCTCTCCTCGGCGTAACCCGCGGCGGCGGGGGTTCCGGACTCGGGCACCGGCATCACCAGGTCAGCGTCCACGGGGAACTCGCGTGCCAGCTGTCGCCCCATCTCGACCCGCGCCTGGTGGACGCTGCGACCGGCGATGGTGGCGTCGGGGCGGGCGAGGTAGACGTACTCGAACACGCAGCCCTTGGGGGCCGGCTCGGCGAAGCGGTGGGACCGCAGGCCGTTCTCGTCGATCACGAGGAGCTCGCCGGGCTCGACCTCGCGGACGACGCTCGCGCCGATGGTGGCCAGCGCGGCGTCCTCGCTGGCGACGACCCAGCCGCGGTCGAGCCGGCCGAGGACCAGGGGCCGGATGCCCTGCGGGTCGCGGGCGGCGTAGAGCGTCGACTCGTTCATCCAGACGAACGAGTAGGCGCCGCGGAGCAGGGGCAGGACCTCGAGCGCCCGCTGCTCCAGCGAGGTGTCGGGGTGGTGCGCGAGGAGCGCGGTGACGAGAGCGGTGTCACTGGTGGAGGCCGTCTCGAGGGTGCGGTTGAGCTCGAGCTCCCCGGGGAGGCCGGGCAGCGCGGCGACCATCTCCTGGAGCTCGTGGGTGTTGATCAGGTTGCCGTTGTGGCCGAGCGCGATGGAGCCGTCGTCGGTGGGGCGGAAGGTGGGCTGGGCGTTCTGCCAGGTGCTCGCGCCGGTGGTGGAGTAGCGCGCGTGGCCGATCGCGAGGTGGCCCTTGAGCGACTCGAGCGTGGAGTCGTCGAAGACCTGTGAGACCAGACCCATGTCCTTGTAGACGAGGATCTGCCGGCCGTTGCTCACCGCGATGCCGGCGGACTCCTGGCCGCGATGCTGCAGCGCGTAGAGGCCGAAGTAGCAGAGCTTGGAGACTTCCTCGCCCGGTGCCCAGACCCCGAACACGCCACAGGCGTCCTGGGGACCCTGGTCCAGCGGGTCGAGCGCCGCCGTGAGCCGACCGTCGCCGCCCCTGCGGCTGGTGGGTGGGGTCACGAGGCGAGTCTAGGCGAGGGCGTACGACGGCATGGCATCGCCGCACGCCGACGCTGCGTCCGATTCCCGCCAGAAGGCCGGCCCGGCCTCGGGGATCGTGGAGGCATGACCACGTCGACCCGGACCCAGCAGACCCTGACCGTGCACGCGATCGACCCGGCCCGGTTGGACGCCGTCCGTGAGGCCGGGGTCGACGACTTCGGCAACCCGGTCACGGCGTACGCCGCGGCCGGCCAGGGCGAGCCGTTGCGTTGCTGCCTGCGCTTCGCGAGTCCGGGCGAGCGGATCGCTCTCCTCTCGTGGGCACCGTTCACCGAGGTGTCACCGTGGCGAGAGGTCGGTCCCGTCTACGTCCACGCCGACCGGTGCGAGGGATATGCCGGACCCGGCCTGCCGCCCGAGCTCGACCGCGGGCCGCGACTGCTGCGGACCTACCACGCCGACGGGTCGATGGACTACGGGCACCACACGCTGACTGGCGACGAGGACCTCGCTCCCGTGATCGACGGGCTGCTCGACGCTCCCGGCGTCGCGACCGTGCATGTGCGGACCGTGCTGCCGCAGTGCTTCCTCTACGCCGTCACGCGCTGAGGGTCAGGACGCTCCCAGCTTCTGGAGGAGGAGCGCCTCCGCGAGCACGACCCGCTCGAACTCGGCGAGATGCAGGCCCTCGTTGGCGCCGTGGGCGCGGGTGTCCGGGTCCTCGACGCCGGTCACCAGCACGCTGGCCTCCGGGAACGCGTCGAGGAACTCGGCGATGAAGGGGATCGACCCCCCGACGCCCATGTTGATCGGCTCGGTGCCGTCCCACGCCTCGGCGAAGGCCTCGCGGGCCGCGTCGTAGGCGGGACCGGTGGCGTCGATCGCCGTCGGCTCGCCGAAGTCGACGGGCGTGACCGTGAGCTCGGCGCCCCACGGGACGTGGGTCTCGAGGTGGCGGGTGAGCGCGGCGCGCGCGTTGGCGACGCTGTCGCCTGGCGCGATCCGGAGGCTGAGCCGGGCTTTCGCAGCCGGGACGAGGGTGTTGCTGGAGCCGGCGACCTTGGGTGCGTCGAGGCCGATCACCGACAACGACGGCTTGGTCCACAGACGCTCGACGCTGGACCCGCTGCCGATCCAGTCGATGCTCGCCAGGGCGCCGGACTCGGCCCGTAGCCGCTCCTCGGGGTAGTCGACGTCGGCCGCGGGTCCGGAGACCAGGCCGTCGACGGCGACGTTGCCGGCGTCGTCGTACAGGCTGGAGATGACGCGGCTCAGGGTCATCAGGGCGTCGGGCACGAGGCCGCCCCACATGCCGGAGTGGACGGCGTGGGTGAGGGTGCGGACCTCGACGTCGAGGCGCACGAGCCCACGCAGGCTGGTGGTGAGGGCGGGCACGCCGATGTCCCAGTTGCCGCTGTCGGCGATCACGATCACGTCGGCCCGCAGCTCGTCGAGGTGCTGCCTCAGGAGCGCGGGCAGGCTGTCGGAGCCGACCTCCTCCTCGCCCTCGACGAACATCACGACGTTGATCGGGAGGTCGTCGCCGTGGACCCGGAGGGCGCCGAGGTGGGCGGCGATCCCGGCCTTGTCGTCGGCGGCGCCGCGGGCATAGAGGCGGCCGTCGCGCTCGGTCGGCTCGAACGGCGGGGAGTCCCAGTCGGCGTGGTCGTTCTCGGGCTGTACGTCGTGGTGGGCGTAGAGCAGGATCGTCGGAGCGCCCTCGCGGGTCGACCGCTTGTGGGCGATGACGGCCGGGCGGCCGCCGTCCGCGCTGGTGATCTGGCACTCGAAGCCCTCCGCGGCGAACAGGTCGCGCACCGCCTCGGCGCTCCGCTGCACCTCCCCGGCACGCGCGGGGTCGGCGCTGACCGACTCGATCCGGACCAGCGCCTCGAGATCACGTCGTACGCCGGGAAGGACGTCGCGCACCCGCGCGCGGAGGTCGTCATCACTCATGCCCGCCACCCTAGGACCCCCAGATCCGACCTCACGCAAGAATTGTCTGACAATCATTTGGCTTCCGGGGTGGTGGTGCGAGACGATGGGAGCACTTCCTCCACGCGATCCCGACGGCCGAAGGCACTCCCATGAACGACACCACGCCCGCTACCGCCCACCACATCGAGCTGACCGAGACGTACGCCGCGCACAACTACCACCCGCTCCATGTGGTCCTGGCGACCGGCGAGGGCGCCTGGGTCACCGACGTCGACGGCAGGCGCTATCTGGACTGCCTGGCGGGCTACTCGGCGCTCAACTTCGGCCACGGTCACCCGCGTCTCGTCGAGGTCGCCCGTGAGCAGATCGGCCGCCTGACGCTGACCAGCCGCGCGTTCTACAACGACCAGCTCGGGCCGTTCTCGGAGGCGCTCGCGGACCTCACCGGCAAGGAGATGATCCTGCCGATGAACTCCGGCGCCGAGGCCGTGGAGACCGCGATCAAGGTGAGCCGTAAGTGGGGGTACCAGGTCAAGGGCGTCGCGGAGAACCAGGCCACGATCGTGGCGATGGAGGGCAACTTCCACGGCCGGACGACCACCATCGTGTCCTTCTCGACCGACTCCGACGCGACCCACGGGTACGCGCCGTACACGCCGGGCTTCCGGCTCGTGCCGTACGGCGACATCGAGGCGCTGCGCGCAGCGGTCGACGAGACCACCGTGGCCGTCCTGCTCGAGCCGGTGCAGGGCGAGGCCGGCGTGATCATCCCCCCCGAGGGCTACCTCCAGCACGTCCGCGCGCTGTGCCGTGAGCAGCAGGTCCTGATGGTCGCCGACGAGATCCAGTCGGGCCTGGCCCGGACCGGCCGCACCTTCGCGTGTGACCACGAGGACGTCGTTCCTGACATGTACATCCTCGGCAAGGCGCTCGGCGGCGGCCTCTACCCGGTCTCGGCCGTGACCGCGGACCGCGACGTGCTCGGCGTGATCACGCCCGGAACGCACGGCTCGACCTTCGGCGGCAACCCGCTCGCCGCCGCCATCGGCCGCGAGGTCGTGGCGATGCTCGAGACCGGCGAGTTCCAGGAGCGCGCCGCCAAGCTCGGCGAACAGCTGTACGTCGGTCTCTCCGACCTGGTCGGCTTCGGCATCGACGCCGTCCGCGCTCGCGGGCTCTGGGCCGGGATCGACATCGCGCCCGACAAGATGACCGGCCGCGACTTCACCGAGGCCCTGCTGGCGAAGGGGATCCTGGCCAAGGAGGCACACGGCCAGACCGTCCGCCTCGCGCCGCCGATCGTGGCCAGCGAGGCCGACATCGATCTCCTCGTCGACTCGTTCCGCGAGGTCATCACCTCCTGATCCTGGGTCGCTACTCAGCTTCATCATGTGAAGTAGTCGAACCTGCACTTCCCACGGTGAATTCGTCGTGGGAAGCACCGCTTCACCATGTGAACATGGTGAAGCAGCGCACTCCCCGGAGACTCAGCGCAGGACGACGTTGCGCAGGGGGCTGTCGTCGCGGAGGCGTTCGAGCTGGTCGCGGACCAGGGCCGCGATCCGCGGCAGCATGGCCGTCGTACCGCCGGCGATGTGGGGCGTGACGAGGACGCCGGGAGCCGTCCACAAGGGATGCCCCTCCGGCAGCGGCTCGGGATCGGTGACGTCGAGGGCGAAGCGGAGGCGGCCGGCCTCGGCCAGGACGGCATCGGTGTCGAGCAAAGGCCCCCGGCCCACGTTGACCACGAGCGTGTCGTCGGAGAGCCGGGCCAGGAACGCCGCG
>Ga0302254_10000002_pt1 | contig 48236 bp, 51 predicted proteins | sample I_Fen_E1_4_FD_194573 | JGI IMG/M metagenome (GOLD analysis project Ga0302254, IMG submission 194573) | Peat permafrost microbial communities from Stordalen Mire near Abisko, Sweden - I_Fen_E1_4 | ecosystem: Environmental > Terrestrial > Soil > Wetlands > Permafrost | place: Sweden: Abisko... | reverse complement strand
CGCGCTGGTGCTCCTCGGCGGCCTGGAGCCGCTGGGTGGCCGTGCTCTCGGCCTCGGCGACGATCTGGTCGTGGTGCGTCTGCGCCGCTTCCATCAGGAGGCGGGCCTGGTCACCGGCGTCGCTGACGACCTGCTCGGCGTCCGCCGAGCTGTCCTCGAGGGCCTGCTGCGCGAGATCGCGGGCTCGTGCGGCTTCGGCGTGGAGCTGGTCGGCCTCCTCGTGCAGGCGCTCGGCCCGCTCGGTGAGTGCGCGAGCCTCGTTCTCCGCCTGGGTCTGCAGCTCCTCGGCGACCCGCTGGGCATGACGGAGCAGCGCTGCGGCCTGGTCGGTCCAGGCGGCGCTGGGGGTGGGTTCTGGCTGGCCCTGCATCGCGACCACCTGCCGATCCTCCCAGAGGATCGCCGCCAGCGCTAAGGGAGCCGGCCACCAGGTACCCGCGGGACCCGGCCCGGACCGCAACGACACCGCGCCGGCACCCGGGTGGGGGGGTGCCGGCGCGGTGTCGGACAGGGCTGGCGCGGCGCGAGGAGCAGGGAGTCACCTGTGGCCGCGTCCGCCCCGGATCTCAATGGGCGGTGTGGGCGAAGCGGAAGGCCCACCAGGGCAGGTGGTAGTGCTGGGTCGGTCGGGCGCTCAGCCGTGAGGTCCCCCGCCGGGCAGCGCGTCTCTCGGCGCGGGCGGTACGCGCCAGGGAGCGCTGCTCCGCCTGGGCGACCCGGTCGGCGACGGTCTGGTGGGCGACGGTCAGGGCCAGGTTCGGGCTGGCAACGAAGGTGTTCATGGTGTGCTCCTCGGACTCTGTGGTGTTTCCTCGTGCCTACGAATCTGCCGCTAAGGCGCCTCCCGCCGGATCGGGCAGATGACGTATTTCGGGCCTTAGATGGGAGCTCGGTCCTGCCAAGCCCACGGTCAGAGCGGGTGGATCGGGCCGTGACAGGACCGGGTCACGGCGTTGCAGGGCCAGCCCGAGCCGGGGTGCGAGATCCCGATCATGGTGAGGGTGAGTGCGGCCAGCGTGCTGGCCAGGAGCTTCTGCATGGCGTCCACCTCCTGGGGTGTGGTTGAGGTTGACGACCACGTTGGTGCTAAACCGCCCGTCTGCCATCGGACATACGACGTACCTCCTCGACACCCGGCGGCGCGGCCGAAGATGAGGAATCTGCCTGATGTCCCGGGCCAGGCTTACGGCGAGCGTGAGGGGTGAGCAGGCCCGGACCATCCGGCCTCGAACCAGGAGAACAGCCATGAGCACCACGACCCTCACCCATCACCCCGTTCCGATGGCGGCCGCGGCCGCCGCGGTGGTGGCCATCGCTCTCGGTGGGGTGGCGTTCTCGGTCGCGAACGACTCGAGCGGCTCGGTCGCGCCGAGCGACCAGCACCAGCAGACGGTGGTCCAGTCCAGGCACGGCTACCAGCCCCACCACTTCCAGCCCACGACGAGCGGCGGCAAGGTCATGACCGGGCCGTGAGCCCGCACCCAGCGGGGGTGGATCGACGGGGGAGGCCGGTGGCCTCCCCCGTCTCCGCGGCGCCCATGGTCAGAGCATCCGCTGGTACCACGCGGTGTCGAGCCACCGGTCGAACTTCCGGCCCACCTCGCGCATGGTCCCGAGGTGCTCGAAACCGCAGATCTCGTGCAGCGCGACGCTGGCCGGGTTGGGTACGGCGATCAGGGCGAGCGCCACGTGCATCCCGTCGGCGGCGAGGCGGGGGAGGAGAGCGTCGTACAGGCGGCGGCCGCGTCCCTGACCCCGCGCCCGCTCGGCCAGATAGACCGAGGTCTCGCGGGTCAACCGGTAGCCCGGCCTGGGGCGGTAGGCCGAGGAGTACGCGAAACCCACGACCTCGTCGGCCTCCGCGTCGACCAGGACGTGGTCGCCCGGCTCGTCGCTCGCGAGCCTGCGCGCCCAGTACGACGGTGGCGGCGGCTCGAGGTCGAACGTCGCGATCCCGTGCCGTACCTGTTCGTCGTAGATCACGGCCATCCCGGTGAGGTCCTGCTCCGCGGCGGGCCGGACGGTCACGGCAGCATCCCGTGGGCGCGGAACATCCGGTCGTAGATCTCCCGGACGACCGGCTCCTTGTGTCGGTTGTAGTCCATCCCCGTGCCACCACCGGGGCGGGCGTTCATCTCGGCCGCTGCGGCGCGCTTGGCCTCGGCGTACGTCGTGAAGTCGTCGGGGTGCTCGCGCAGCCAGGCCCGGAACATCAGGTGCCGCGCGACCTCCGGGCAGTCGGGCCCGAAGACGTGGAGATGGGTCAGGGGGTCGTCGAGCTTGAGCAGTCGGTGCTCGTGCCACCACGGCTCACGGATCGTGTGGAGGAAGCCGACGGCCTCCAGGTCCGGGATGTACGACGGCTCGACGGCCGGGTCGGTGACGACCAGGTCGATGTCGATCACCGGCTTCGCCGGCAGCCCCACCACCGAGGTCGATCCGACATGGTGGAGCTCGAGCACACGGCCGCCCAGTGCGCCACGCACGGCGCCCGCGACCCGCTCGAAGGCCGCCGGCCAGGTGTCGTCGTACTCCTCGATCTCGATCCGGTAGGGACGACCCTTGCGGCCCGGCACCCAGGGGTCGACGCCGGGCGGGTCGTCGTGATGTCGGGTGATCTCGTCGCTGCTGGGCACGGTCCCACGCTAACCGGGCCAACGACTCTGTTGTCGGGAGCGCGGAGGGCGTTCTCTGGAGGTATGAGGAAACGCATCGCCCTGGTGGTCTCGGTCGGTGTGACGGGCCTCCTGACCTGGTCGGGAGCGCCGGTCGTCGGAGCCGCCCCGAGCTGGACGTCCCCCCAGGTGCTCTCGGTCGCCGGGGCTGCCGAGGGCCCTCAGGTGGCTGTGGCGTCCGACGGACGCGCGTTGGTCGTCTGGGAGGGAGACACCGCCCAGGGCTCGCACATCGTGTCGGCGGCACGCGGGGTGGCCGGCGTCTGGGGCGCGCCCAAGGCTCTGGGCCCGATCGGTGACCAGGTGGCCTCCAGCCAGCAGGTCGCTATGAACGACCACGGGTTCGCGGTGGTCACCTGGGTGCGCAGCGGACGGGTCTTCACCGCTGTGCGCGCCGCAGGAGCCTGGTCACCCGAGCGCCGGATCTCCGCCGGTGGCGGTGGATCGTTCCCTCAGGTCGCGGTCACGAAGGCCGGAGGCGCCTACGTCGTCTGGCAGCAGGTGCACGGCGTGAAGGATCGGGTCCTCGTCGTACGTCGGTCGGCAGACGGTCGGTGGTCGCAGCCGAGTGTGCTGCCCAGCGGGTTCGGGGACGGGCAGTATCCCCAGGTCGCGGTCGACGCGCTGGGGCACGCCACGGTCGTGTGGCAGCGGATGTGGGGTGACGGCGGCCGGACCGCGGCGCTGATGTCGCGCCTCTCCCACGGGCGCTGGAGCGCCACGCGCAGGCTGAGCGCTGCCAAGGGCAACGCGGGTGCGCCGTTGCTCGCGATGAACGCGCGCGGCGACACCGTCGTGACCTGGAACGCGCGACAGCACGGACGGCTCGTGGTGCGGGGCGTCGTCCGGCCGCCGGCCGGACCGTGGCGTACGGCACGGACCGTGGCCACCGGGAGTCTCACCGACCTCGCGCTGGGTCGGACCGGTGCGGCCGTGGTGGGGTGGACGCGCTACGTGAGCGGCGAGTACCGCTTCGGGCTCGCCCGGCGTCCCGCTGGCGGCTCGTGGCAGCCGGGGGTGCTGCTCTGGTCTGCCGACGTCCAGACGACGGCGCCCGTGGTCGCCATGGGCGGTGGCGCGATCGCGGTCGCCTGGATGACCGATGCGGTCCGGGCCGTGCGTCAGGACGGCGGCGCCTGGGGCCTGGTGACTCCCCTCGGAGGGACGGGCGTGTCCTACTACCAGCAGGTCGCGATGGACTCGGTCGGCCGCGCGGTGGTCGTGTGGAAGCAGTGGAACGGCGTCCGCGACGTGGTCATGGCGTCTTCGTCCGCGCCTCACTGACAGCCACGTATCGGCTCAGCGTGCGCGGTCGCGCAACGTGACCGCCCGCGCCGGGTGGTTGGTGGTGATCATCCAGATCCGGCGGTCGTGGAGGAGCTTGCGCTGCAGCCGCGGGCTGTCGACGGTCCACACCAGGAGTGGGACCCCGATCTTCCTCGTCCAGCGCGACAGCCGGATGATCGCGAGCGCGTAGTGCGCCGCCACCGCGTCCGCGTGGGAGTCGGCGAACCGGCGGTGTGGGAACACCTCGCCCCACAGCCGCCGCACGGCCTCGGTCCACGGCAGACCGCGGATGCTCGAGCCGATGCTCATCCCGACCAGCAGCCCCGAGCGGCGTTCCACGGCCCACGCACGCATGGCTCGGGTGGCATTGCGCCGGCCGGTCGTCATCACGATCCGGTCCGCGGGGAGGGCGTCGGCCAGGGCGGCGAGCAGGTCGGCCTCCCACGACTCGCCGATCTTCCGTGCGCTGCCGGAGGTCTCGAACTTCACGTCGACGTGGGCCCCCATGCTCGTCGCGGCCAGCGCGGCGAGCAGCTGCTCGAGCGGGAGCACCTGCGGTGCCCGGGCGTGGACGGTCGGCCAGTCGAGCTTGCGGATCGGGTCGCCGCCGACGTCGGGGTCGTGTGCGATCACGAACGTGCCGTCGGTGCACCGGCGTACGTCGAACTCGCAGTAGTCCGCGCCCACCGCTGCCGAGTGGGCGATGCCGGCCAGCGGGTCCTCGACCCCCCCGACCTCACCGAGCTCGGTGAAGCCGCAACGGTGCGCGGAGATCAGGACCCGGTGCGGCGCCACAGCCGAACCGTAGCGCGCCCCGGGCGCTCCGGATCGCGGCCGAACGGCCGGTTCTGCTGCATTCGACCTCGCGGTGGCACGGGCCGGGTTACGGTCGCGCTCCCACCTACCGAAGGACTCTCATGAACCTCCTCTCTCGGGCTGCGGCGACCGCCGTCCTGGCGCTCGTCGTGACCGGTCCCGCGCTCTCTGCGGACGCGGCCGGCAACCACTTCAAGACCCTCTCGACGACCGCCGGCGGCAAGATCCAGGCCTGCAAGGTCGCTACCACCGACGCCGACCCGTGGAAGGTCAAGCTTCGCGTCGACGCCTCCCAGGCGACGACCCGCGTGAACGGGACTGCGTGGGTCACCAAGAAGGGCGACAACACCGGCCAGAAGTGGAAGAGCGGCTGGGTCACCAAGGGCCACGTCTCCGGCATCGGCACGGTCAAGCTCCCGCGCGGCAAGGCGTTCACCTTGAACGCCGGCATCGGCGCCGACAACATGGGCAACGGCGGCAGCTTCGCGGCCGCCGACCTTCGCGGCTGCTGATCTCGAGGGCGGTCCGCAACGCAGCCTGACCGGCGTCGCGGACCGTGATCAGCTCCCCGCGCGGACGGCCCGCGGCGAGTGAAGAGCCGTCCCCGCGCTCTCCATCTTCGGGTCGTCCGCCTGAGAGGCCACTAGGGGTGCCTGTCAGGCGGACGACCCGGAAAGTTGGGGCGCCGGAGTGGGAACAAGGACGTGATGAGCCTCGTTGCACCGAGTGAACAAAGTTGAGTCGAGTCGGCTCAACGAGTTTGCTTCTGACGTGCGCAGCACGGAGGATGGGCATTGAATCCCCTAGCAACCAGACCGGCCGGAACGCTCGGCCGGACGACTTGGAGGTAACCCAACATGGCTCGTGCCGTCGGTATCGACCTCGGTACGACGAACAGCGTCGTCGCCGTCCTCGAAGGTGGAGAACCCACCGTCATCCCCAACGCAGAGGGTGCCCGCACCACGCCGTCCGTGGTCGCGTTCGCCAAGTCCGGCGAGGTCCTCGTCGGTGAGGTCGCCAAGCGGCAGGCCGTCACCAACATCGACCGGACCATCCGCTCGGTCAAGCGTCACATGGGCACCGACTGGTCCCAGAAGATCGACGACAAGGACTTCACCCCCCAGCAGATCAGCGCCTTCGTCCTGCAGAAGCTGAAGCGCGACGCCGAGGCCTACCTCGGCGAGACCGTGACCGACGCGGTGATCACCGTGCCGGCGTACTTCTCCGACGCGCAGCGCCAGGCCACGAAGGAGGCCGGCGAGATCGCGGGCCTCACCGTGAGCCGGATCGTCAACGAGCCGACCGCGGCCGCCCTGGCCTACGGGCTCGACAAGGGCGACGACCAGACGATCCTCGTCTTCGACCTCGGTGGTGGCACGTTCGACGTGTCCCTGCTCGAGATCGGTGAGGGCGTGGTCGAGGTCAAGGCCACCAGCGGTGACAACCACCTCGGTGGTGACGACTGGGACGCCCGCGTCGTGGAGTGGATGGTCAAGAAGTTCAAGGACAACAACGGCGTCGACCTGTCGCAGGACAAGATCGCCATGCAGCGCCTCCAGGAGGCTGCGGAGAAGGCGAAGATCGAGCTCTCGGCGTCCAGCGAGACCACGATCCACCTGCCCTACATCACCCACGGCGAGTCCGGCCCGCTCCACCTCGAGGAGAAGCTGACCCGCGCGGAGTTCCAGAAGCTGACCTCCGACCTGCTCGACCGCACCAAGGCGCCGTTCCAGTCCGTGCTCAAGGACGGCGGCGTCGACGTCAGCAAGATCGACCACGTCGTGCTCGTCGGCGGCTCCACCCGGATGCCGGCTGTGTCCGAGCTGGTGACGCAGCTGCTCGGCGGCAAGGAGCCCAACAAGGGCGTCAACCCCGACGAGGTCGTCGCAGTGGGTGCCGCGCTCCAGGCCGGCGTGCTCAAGGGCGAGGTCAAGGACGTGCTGCTCCTCGACGTCACCCCGCTGAGCCTCGGCATCGAGACCAAGGGTGGCGTGATGACGTCGCTGATCGAGCGCAACACCACGATCCCGACCAAGCGGTCGGAGATCTTCACCACGGCCGACGACAACCAGCCGAGCGTGGAGATCAAGGTCGCCCAGGGCGAGCGTCAGATGTGGGCGCAGAACCAGCCGCTCGGCAACTTCGAGCTGACCGGTCTGCCGCCGGCTCCCCGGGGCATCCCGAAGATCGAGGTCACCTTCGACATCGACGCCAACGGCATCGTCCACGTCTCCGCCAAGGACCAGGCGTCCGGGCGCGAGCAGTCGATGACGATCTCCGGCGGCAGCGCGCTGTCGAAGAACGACATCGACCGGATGGTCAAGGAGGCCGAGCAGTACGCCGCCGAGGACGCCGCGCGCCGCGAGGCCGTCGAGACGCGCAACCAGGCCGACTCGCTGGTCTACACCACCGAGAAGTTCCTGACCGACAACGCCGACAAGATCCCCGACGACGTCAAGACCGAGGTGCAGGCCGACCTCGACGCGCTCAAGGGGATCCTCGAGAACGCCGAGGCGGGCTCGCAGGAGATCCAGACGGGCGTCACGAAGCTCGGTGAGTCCAGCCAGAAGATGGGCGCCGCCATGTACGCCGCTGCCGAGGCCGACCAGGCCGCGGCCGGTGGGTCCGACACCTCGACCGGTGCTGCCGACGACGACGTCGTCGACGCCGAGATCGTGGACGAGCCTGCTGACGAGGCGGGCGAGGGCGAAGCCAAGTGACCAAGAAGCAGCCTGAGGGGGAGTCGGCGACGGCTCCCCCGAAGGCCGGCTCCTTCGGTGACGCGGCCGGCGAGATGGCCAACGAGACCGAGGTCGAGGCCGCGCTGCGCGACATCTCGGGCGTGGACAACATGCTCGAGGAGGGAGCTCCGCTGGAGCCCCAGGACGTGGCGGACCAGTCGGACCCGGTCGTCGAGATCCAGCGTGCTCTCGCCGAGCGCACGGCCGACCTGCAGCGTCTGCAGGCGGAGTACCTCAACTACAAGCGCCGCGTCGACCGCGACCGTGAGCTGGTGCGCGAGAACGCGACGTACTCCGCGCTGGCGCCGATCGTCGACGTGCTCGACACGATCGACCGGGCGCGTGAGCACGGCGATCTCGACCCCGGCTTCCAGGCCGTGGCCGACCAGCTCGAGCGCGTCGTCGGGCAGGCCGGACTGACGAGGTTCGGCGAGCCGGGCGACCCGTTCGACCCGCAGCTCCACGAGGCCCTGAGCCACATCGGGGAGGATCCAGACGTCGAGGTGACCACCGCCAAGGTGGTGGCCAAGGCGGGCTACCGGTTCGGCGACCGCGTCGTGCGCGCAGCGCAGGTGCTGGTCGTCGACCCCGCCGGCGACTGACCTCAGGCAGGGCCGGATCACGACAGCAGACGACGACACCGGAGAGGAGGAGGAGGGGCAGTGAGCGCCGACGGCATCCGCACGGACTGGGCGAACAAGGACTTCTACGCCGAGCTCGGCGTGACCAAGCAGGCCACGCAGGCCGAGATCAAGAAGGCCTACCGCACGTTGGCGCGCGCCAACCACCCCGACTCCAACCCGGGTGACACGGCCAAGCACGAGAAGTTCAAGGCGGTCGCCGAGGCCTACGACGTGGTCGGCGACGTGGACAAGCGCAAGAAGTACGACGAGGTGCGCGAGCTCTACGGGAGCGGCGGCTTCGCCGGTGGGGCGCCGGGCGGAGCGGGTTTCGACCTCAACGACCTGCTGCGTGACCGCACCGGCGGGGGCGGCGGCTTCGGCGACCTGTTCGGTGACATCTTCGGCGGGCGCGGCGGCCGTCAGCAGACCCGTACGCGCGCAGTACGCGGCGCCGACGTCGAGACCAACGCCACGATCAGCTTCACGGACGCCATGGACGGCGTCACCATCAGCCTCCGGTTGACCTCCGACTCGGCCTGCCCGGAGTGCCACGGCACCGGCGGCAAGCCGGGCACGACCCCGAAGATCTGTCCGGAGTGCGAGGGCGCCGGGTTCGTCGTCAGCTCCATGGGCGGTGCCTTCTCGATCAACGAGACCTGCCCCCGGTGCGGCGGTCGCCAGCTGATCTACGACGAGGCGTGCCCGACGTGCCACGGCTCGGGTCGCGGCACCTCGGCCCGGTCCATCCAGGCGCGCATCCCCGCCGGTGTGAAGGACGGTCAGCGCATCCGGCTGCGCGGCAAGGGCGGTGCCGGCGAGAACGGCGGCTCGGCCGGCGACCTCTTCGTCACCGTCCGGGTGACGCCGCACCGGCTCTTCGGCCGCACCGGTGACAACCTGACCCTCGACGTACCCGTGGCGTACGACGAGGTCGCGCTCGGCGCCGAGATCAAGATCCCGACCCTCGAGGGGTCCGCGGTGACCCTCAAGATCCCGGCCGGGACCCCGAACGGGCGCACGTTCCGGGTCCGCGGCCGCGGCGCCCGGAAGAAGGACGGCACCAAGGGCGACCTGCTGGCGACCGTCCAGGTGCAGGTGCCCGCGCGGCTCAACGACGCCGCACGCGAGGCCCTGACCGCTTACCGCGCGGCCGGCGTGGACACCACGCTGCGTGCCAACCTCTTCGAGTCGTCGTGATGGGCGGCCGAGACGGCCCCGGCCTGCCGGCGGACGCCGCTGTCTATGTGATCAGCGTGGCCGCCGAGCTCTCGGGCCTGCACCCGCAGACGTTGCGCGCCTACGAGCGGATGGGGCTGATCATGCCGGGCCGTACCGGCGGCGGAGGCCGTCGTTACAGCCACCGTGACGTCGAGCTGCTGCGCGAGATCGCGTCGCTCACCGCCGGGGGTGTCGGCATCGAGGGCGTCCGCAGGATCCTCGAGCTGGAGAACCAGGTCACCGCGCTCCAGGCTCGCAACGAGGAGCTGGGCGACGAGCTGGCCGCGACCCGCGAGGCGTTGCGCCAAGCGGTCAGCACCCGACGGACCGATCCCAACCGGCTGCCCGTCCTCCGCGGCCCCGACCCCAGCGGGTCCCTCGTCGTCTGGCGCCGTAGTCGGGGTCAGTGACCGCCGCGGGGACGGAAAACGCGGAACAAATCGAGGTCTCCGTGCCCGGAACGTCGATCTGTTCCGCGTTTTCCTCTCGCAGGGTCACCCCCAGTGATCGGGTCGGCGCAGCCCTCCGGGGATGGCGGTGTGCTCGTCGCCGAGGGCGGCATTGAGCTGAGACTGGCTGAGGAAGAGTGCGCCGCCGAGATCGGCGCCACGCAGGTCGGCATCGCGGAGGTCGGCGCCGAGCAGGTCGGCCCGACCCACGTCGAGGTCGCGCAGGTCCGCGCGGATCAGCAGCGAGCCGCGGAGGTCCGCGTCGCGCAGGTCGCGGTCGCGCAGGTCGCGCCCGGCGAGGTCGCGGCCCCGCAGGTCGGGTCCGCTGCGCAGCCGCGCGCTGGCCGCCTCCAGGGCGGCGCCCACGCGCTCGTGCAGGTAGTCGAGGTCGACGTCGAGCAGCTCGTGGGGCGTGGCCGCGGTCATCCAGACGACCTCGGCGGCCAGCTCGGCGGCGGCCGGATCGGGGCTGCGGCGCTCGACCTCGGTCAGGTGCGTGAGCATCTCGTGCAGCACCCGCATCACCGACAGCACGGCCGCCATCTCGCCGACGTTGTCCGACTCGCGCCACGAGGCCCCGGCGTACGTCACCTGGGAGACCTGCTGGCCTGCCCCGAAGCAGTCGAACGTGACGCAGCCTGCCCAGCCGTCCCGGCGCAGCGTGGCGTGGATGCTGCACCGGTCGTCGTCGGCGAGGTTCGGGCAGGGCGTACCGCCGGGCTTGTCCATGCCGAAACCGGAGACCGCGCTGAAGGGGAGGAGCACGCAGCAGAGGGCGAAGCAGCGCTCGCAGTCCGCGACGAGCGACGGCGCCTCGGGGACGGTCATCCGCCCATCCTCGCAGTGTGCGGAAAAGCCCAGAGTTGAGGGGAATCGACTCAACTTCTGGATCGTTGTACCCATAGGCGTCCACACTGGGTGGGCCGCCACGCATCCACAGGAGACCCACGCAGACATGAGCACGTTCGGGGCCGAGAAGTTCACCACGCGGAGCCGTGAGGCGATCGAGACCGCGCAGCTCGCCGCGACCACGGCGGGCCACACCCAGACCGAGCCGATCCATCTGCTGGCCGCGCTGCTCCGCGACGCCGACGGTACGGCGCGGCAGCTGGTCGGGAAGGCCGGAGCCGACGCCGCCTCCCTGGCCGCCCAGGCCGAAGGGGCGCTGCAGGGGTTGCCCAAGGCGAGCGGTGCGACCGTGCAGCAGCCGGCAGCCTCGCCGGCCCTGACCCGCGTGCTCGCGGGCGCGCTCGACCTCGCGGCGTCCATGAAGGACGACTACGTGGCGACCGAGCACCTGCTGGTCAGCCTGGCGACCGTCGAGTCGGCCGCGAAGAACCTGCTCACCGGAGCCGGCCTCACGGCGGACGGGCTGCGCGAAGGGCTGACCGCCCTGCGCGGCAACCGCCGGGTGACCAGTCCCGAGGCGGAGTCGACGTACGAGAGCCTCGAGAAGTACTCCCTCGACCTGACCCAGGCTGCCGAGGACGGCAAGCTCGACCCGGTGATCGGGCGCGACGCCGAGATCCGGCGGGTGATCCAGGTGCTGTCGCGGCGTACCAAGAACAACCCCGTACTGATCGGCGAGCCCGGTGTCGGCAAGACCGCCGTCGTCGAGGGCCTGGCCCAGCGGATCATCGCCGGCGACGTGCCCGACTCGTTGAAGGGCCGGCGCCTGCTCAGCCTCGACCTGGCCGCGATGGTGGCGGGCGCGAAGTACCGCGGCGAGTTCGAGGAACGGCTGAAGGCCGTCCTCGAGGAGATCAAGGACTCCAGCGGTCAGGTGATCACGTTCATCGACGAGCTCCACACTGTGGTCGGAGCCGGTGCCGGCGGTGACTCCGCGATGGATGCCGGCAACATGCTCAAGCCGATGCTGGCCCGTGGCGAGCTCCGGATGATCGGGGCGACCACGCTCGACGAGTACCGCGAGCGGATCGAGAAGGACCCGGCGCTGGAGCGCCGCTTCCAGCAGGTCTTCGTCGGCGAGCCCAGCGTCGAGGACACCATCCAGATCCTGCGCGGTATCCAGGAGAAGTACGAGGCCCACCACGGCGTCCGCATCACCGACGCCGCGCTGGTGGCCGCGGCGACGCTGAGCGACCGGTACATCACCGGTCGGCAGCTCCCCGACAAGGCGATCGACCTCGTCGACGAGGCCGCCTCCCGGCTCCGGATGGAGATCGAGTCGTCCCCCGTGGAGATCGACCAGCTCCGGCGCACCGTCGACCGCCTCAAGATGGAGGAGTTCGCACTGGCCAAGGAGACCGACGCGGCCTCGGTCGAGCGGCTGGCGAAGCTGCGGGCCGACCTGGCCGACCACGAGGAGCAGCTCCGCGGGCTCGAGGCGCGTTGGGAGCGCGAGAAGGCGTCGCTCGAGGGTGAGGGCGAGATCCGGCGTGCGCTCGACCAGCTGCGGATCGAGGCGGACAAGCTGCTGCGGGAGGGCAACCTCGAGGCCGCGTCCAAGATCCGCTACGAGTCGATCCCCCAGCTCGAGAAGAAGCTCGCCGATGTCGAGACGGCCGAGACGCAGGACACCGAGCCGCTGGTCGGCGAGGAGGTCGGTGCGGAGCAGGTGGCCGAGGTCGTCGAGGCCTGGACCGGGATCCCGACCGGCAAGCTCCTGCAGGGCGAGACCGCGAAGCTGTTGGAGATGGAGTCGGTGATCGGGCACCGGCTGATCGGGCAGCAGGACGCCGTCCGCGCGGTGAGTGACGCCGTACGACGCTCGCGGGCGGGCATCTCCGATCCCAACCGGCCCACCGGCTCGTTCCTCTTCCTCGGTCCGACCGGTACCGGCAAGACCGAGCTGGCCAAGTCGCTGGCGGAGTTCCTGTTCGACGACGAGCGGGCCATCATCCGCATCGACATGAGCGAGTACTCCGAGAAGCACTCCGTGTCGCGGCTCGTCGGTGCCCCTCCGGGCTACGTCGGCTACGACGAGGGCGGCCAGCTCACGGAGGCCGTCCGCCGGCGTCCGTACTCCGTCGTCCTCCTCGACGAGGTCGAGAAGGCGCACCCCGAGGTGTTCGACATCCTGCTCCAGGTCCTCGACGACGGGCGGTTGACCGACGGACAGGGGCGGACGGTCGACTTCCGCAACACGTTGCTGGTCCTGACCTCCAACCTCGGCTCGAACTTCCTGGTCGACCCGACGCTCGACCCCGAAACCAAGAAGAACTCCGTGCTGTCGGTGGTCCGGGCGAGTTTCAAGCCGGAGTTCCTCAACCGCCTCGACGAGATCGTGGTCTTCGACGCGCTGACGCCCGCCGAGCTGACGCACATCGTCGACCTCCAGCTGGCGCTGCTCGAGAAGAGGCTCGCCGTACGCCGGATCAGCATCGAGGTCACCGAGGCCGCACGCGGCTGGCTGGCCGAGACCGGCTACGACCCCGCGTACGGCGCCCGCCCGCTGCGCCGGCTGATCCAGAGCGCCATCGGCGACCGGCTGGCCCGGATGCTGATCGGCGGCGAGGTCACCGACGGCGGCAAGGTCACCGTCGATGTCCACGACGGCGAGCTGACCCTGCAGCCCGCCTGACCCCGAGCCGGCGGAAAGTGCAAGGCCCAGGACGCCGAGTCGGCGTGACGGGGCAACGAGTCGACGCCGAGCTCGCAGGTGACAGCTCGGGGTCTAGAGGTACATGGCGCGAAGGCGGGGGTCGACCTCACCGTCGGCCCCCGGCCCGGCCATCTCGGTCAGCAGGGCGCGCAGTCCCGCGACGGCCTCGGTGCCGTGCTCCCGGGCCAGCGAGCGCTCGTAGCGGCGGTGGAACGAACGAGCGGAGGCGAGCGCTCCGCGACCGCGTTCGGACAGGTCGAGCAGGCGCGCCCGGGCGTCGCTGGCGTGCGGCCGGCTGGTGAGGTACCCCCGACGGGTCATGTCTTCGACGATCTGGCCCGCGCCCTGCTTGGTGACTCCGAGCCGGGCCGCGAGGGCGCTCGTCGTCAGGGGTTGCTCGGCCAGCGCACGGAAGACGTAGCCGTCGGACCTCGCCAGGTCGTCGTACCCGCGGGTGGCGAGGTCCTCGTGCAGGCGACGAACGAACCCCTGGTAGCCGAGCGCGATCAGGATGCCGAGATCGGGCGACGTTGTCATGGAACAACAGGATAGACAATCCAACTTGGACAAGTTAACTTGTCTACATGACGATCATCCAAGCACCCGAAGCGCCTCGCTTCGACCTCCCCGGGCTGGTCTTCACCGGCCTCGCGTCGCCGAGCCGCGGCTCGACCGACCTCTGCACCTGGCGGCTCGAGATCGAGCCCGGGTTCGCTTCACCGGAAGCCCACACGCTCGACCGTGACGAGATCTTCGTGGTCGTCGCGGGCTCGATCCGGCTGGGCCCGGACGAGGCCCCGGTCGGTGCCGGTGGAGCAGCAGTCGTGCCGGCCGGCACACCGATCCGCGTGAGCAGTGCCGGCGACGGCCGGGCCGAGGTGGTCGTCGCGATCTCCGCCGGCTTCAGCGCGACCATGGAGGACGGCACCGAGGTCGGCACGCCGCCCTGGGCGGTCTGAGCCGACGTCGGTGGCGCGCCGACGTCACTCGTAGGTGGAGTCGGCCCAGAGGTTGACGCCCGAGTCGACGGCGTACTGGTCGATCTCGGTCAGCTCGTCGTCGGTCAGCGGTGCGCCGTCGAGCGCGTCGAGGTTGGTGTCCAGCTGCTCGACGCTCGAGGCGCCGATCACGGCCGAGGTGACCCGCGAGTCGCGCAACGCCCACTGCAGCGCCAGTTGAGCGAGCTTCTGGCCGCGACGCCGGGCGATCTCGTTCAGGGCCCGGACCCGGCGGAGCACATCGTCGTCGAGGCCGGCGATCGTGGAGTCGTCGCGTGCTGCTCGTGAGTCGCCGGGCACCCCGTCGAGATACCGGTCGGTGAGCAGACCCTGGGCGAGCGCGGTGAACACGATGCACCCCATGCCCTGCTCCTCGAGCTCATCGAGGAGAGCACCCTCGATCCAGCGGTTGAACATGGAGTACGACGGCTGGTGGATCAGCAGCGGCGTACCGAGCTCGCGGGCGATCGTCGCCGCCTCCCTGGTCTTCTCGGCGGAGTACGACGAGATCCCGGCGTAGAGCGCGCGGCCCGACCGCACCGCGGTGTCGAGCGCCCCGATCGTCTCCTCCAGCGGAGTGTCCGGGTCGAAACGGTGGCTGTAGAAGACGTCGACGTAGTCCAGCCCCATCCGCGCCAGCGACTGGTCGAGCGAGGCGAGGACGTACTTCCGCGAGCCACCGCCCTGGCCGTAGGGGCCGGGCCACATGTCGTACCCCGCCTTGGTCGAGATCACGAGCTCGTCGCGGTACGGCGCGAAGTCCTCGCGCATCCACCGCCCGAAGTTCTCCTCCGCCCGGCCGTACGGCGGCCCGTAGTTGTTCGCCAGGTCGAAGTGGGTCACACCCCGGTCGAAGGCCCGGCGCAGGATCGCCCGCTGGGTCTCCTCGGGCCGGTCGTCGCCGAAGTTCTGCCACAACCCCAACGACAGCGGCGGCAGCTGCAGCCCGCTACGCCCGGTGTGGCGGTACGTCGTCGCGTCGTAGCGGTCCTCGGCTGCCTGGTAGCTCATGACCCCATCCTGCCCACGCGACGTGCTCCGCGACACCTCGGGTCCGTCGGGGTGCCGATGATGCACCTCGCGCTGCGGCCGCGTGGTGGAATGGAGGGCGTGAGCGAGCAGTCCAAGACCCCGCCCCGGCCCCCGCAGGTCACCGCGGCCGCGTGGATGATCATGGTCGGGTCGGTCTTCGTCGTCCTGCTCGTGTGGGACCGCATCGCGGGCCTGCACTCGATCGACACCCGCAAGGCGCTCGAGCCGATCCTGAACGACCAGCGGATGAAGGACGCCGGTATCGAGCTGAACGACATGCTCGCCGTGATCAGGGTCGTCTCGATGATCGCGGCCGGCTGCGCCACCGCGATGGTGGTCCTCGGCTACCAGACGCTCCAGCGGAGCCGTGGCGCGCGGCTGGCCCTGACGGTGCTCGCGGTGCCCCTGTTCATCAGTGGCCTGGCGACCGGCGGCTACGTCTCGTCCGCCGTCGCCGCGGCGGTTGGCACCCTCTGGCTGGGCAACGCCCGGTTGTGGTTCGACGGTAAGGCCGTGCCCGACGGCCCCCGGACAGCAGCTCGCACCACCCATGCGGCGAACCGGCCCGTCTGGCCGCCGCCCTACGACCCCGGTCAGGCCGCACCGCCCGGACCCACACAGCCGACGTCGGGTCAGGCTGAGCCGCCACCCGCGGAGTGGCCGCCGGCCGCGCCCGGCGTCTGGGCGCCGCCCCCGACCTCGAGGTACGGCGCGCCCGCAGTGACCGCGACCCACGCCCGGCCGGCCGCGCTGGTCTGGGCCTGCGTCCTGACCTGGATCTTCAGCGCGCTCGCCGCCGCTGTCTTCGTCACGTCCGTCGTCCTCCTGGCCCAGAACCCCGATCTGATCCTCGACAAGATGCACGAGCAGAACCCCGATCTCGCCGCGCAAGGCGTGAGCGACCATCTGATCCTCGTGGTCTGCTACGTCACCTGCGTCGCTCTGGCCGTCTGGTCGGCGGTGTCCGCAGTCCTGGCCGTGCTCGCCTTCCGGCGCAAGCGCCTGGCCCTCTACGGCCTGCTGGTGTCGGCAGCCGGTGCGGCCGTGTTCTGCCTCCTCGGCGTGCTCGGCTCGCTGATCGTGCTGGTACCCCTGGCCGCGGCCGTCGTGACGATCGCTTGCCTGGTGCGCACAGAGGTGCGTGCCTGGTTCGACGGCTCAGCGGGCCAGGTCGGCGGCGGCGAGCCGTCGTAGGCCCTTCTCGATCACGTCGACCTCCTTGCAGAACGCCCAGCGCACCAGCTGATCGCCGGCCCTGCTGTCGTGGAACGGCTGCGTCGGGATCGCCACGACACCGGCCCGCTCGGGCAGCGCCAGGCAGAACTCCATGCCGTCCGTCCACCCCAGTGACGAGATGTCGGTGAGCGCGAAGTACGTACCCTCCGGACGGCGTACGCCGAGTCCGAGGGCGGCCAGTCCGTCGCAGAGCAGGTCGCGGCGCTTCTCCAGGCTCGCCGCCAGCGTCTGCGGCCACGTGGGCTCGTGGTCGAGCCCGTGGGCGACGGCCGGCTGGAGCGGAGCCCCGGAGGTGAAGGTGAGCCACTGCGCGGCCGCCAGCACGGCCCCCACGAGCTCGGCCGGACCTGTGGCCCACCCCACCTTCCAGCCGGTGACGCTGTAGCTCTTGCCGGCGCTCGACAGCGTCAGTGTCCGCTCGGACATCCCGGGCAACGTCGCGAGCGGCACGTGCGCGTGGTCGCCGAACGTGAGGTGCTCGTACACCTCGTCGGTGATCACCACGAGGTCGCGCTCGACGGCCAGGTCGGCCACTGCCTGCAGCTCGTCGGGCGTGAGCACCGTGCCGGTCGGGTTGTGGGGGGAGTTGAGCAGCACGAAGCGGGTACGCGGGCCGACCGCCGCACGGAGCTCGTCGACGTCGAGCCGGAAGTCGGGGGCGCGCAGGGTGACGGGGCGACGTACGCCGCCGGCCATCTGGATCATCGCGACGTAGGAGTCGTAGTAGGGCTCGAGCACCGCGACCTCGTCGCCCGGGTCCACCAGGCCCAGCAGGGCGGCGGCGATCCCCTCGGTGCACCCCGTGGTCACCACCACCTGGCGGTCGGGGTCGAGCTCGAGCCCGTAGTGACGCTGCTGGTGTCGCGCGATCGCCTGGCGGAGGACGGCGACGCCGTTGCCCGGCGCGTACTGGTTGGCGCCCGACGCGATCGCGGTGCGGGCCGCCTCGAGCACCGACGCCGGCCCGTCGGCGTCCGGGAAGCCCTGGCCGAGGTTGACCGCGCCGGTGCGGGCCGCGAGCGCCGACATCGTGGTGAAGATCGTCGGCGGGATGCCGTCGAGGCGGTGAGCGGTCCGCACGGTCAGGCCTGGGTGGTGAACCAGGCGTCCAGGAGCTCCTGCTCGCGCTCCGGGGCGAGGCCGATCCGCGGGTTCGTGGCCTGGTCGGGGTGGGCCTCCGCCCAGGCCAGGGTGTCTCGGACGATCTCGGCGAACGGGCGGTGCGTCAGCCCGGTGGCCTCGGCACGCGACGTACCCATGGCCAGCGCGAGCGCGGGGCTGCCCTCGGACCACAACGGCAGCTGTGCGCCGTCCACGCCCTGCTCGACCAGCCAGTCGCCGTCCACCTGGACCAGGTCGGCGTCACTGCCGAGCGCCGCCACGGTCTCCTCGACCATCGCCGCGAAGGTCGTCGACGGACGTGCGGCCGTGAAGACCCCGCTCACGTGGTCCTCGGCCAGGCGCACGGTCCACGCCCCCATGTCGCGGGCGTCGACGCACTGCATCGGGGCCCCGGCCGGGCCGGGCAGCAGCATCGTGCCGCCCCGGGCCGCTCGCAGGACCCACCAGGGGTAACGAGCCGTGGCGTCGCGCGGGCCCACGACGTACGTCGGGCGGATCAGCGCGAGACCGGCGTCGCCGTACGCCTCGCGGGCGGCCTTCTCGCACGAGACCTTCAGCGGACCGTAGGTCTCGTTCGTGACCTCGTCGATGTCGTCCGAGGCCTCGTCGAAGAGCGGCGAGTCCTCGTCGGCGCCGACGTGGCCCGGCTCCTGGTAGACCGACACGGTGGAGACGAAGAGGTGGTGGCCGCCGCGGTCCCCGAGCGCGTCATGGAGGTGTCTGACCTGACCGGGAAGGTAGGCACACACGTCGATCGTGGCGTCCCACGTGCCGCCGTCCAGCACCGACAGGTCGCCGTTCCGGTCGGCCAGCAGGTGGGTGGCCTCCGGTAGCTCGTCGGTCCGGTTGCGGTGGAGCAGGGTCACGTCGTGCCCGGCCGCAAGTGCTGCCTGGGCCATGCCGTGCCCGACGAAGTGGGTGCCACCGATGATCAGGATCCGCATGCTGGGAGAGTAGGCCACATGGACCGTCACGTTGATCCAGCCCTGGCGCGAGACATCGATGCGCGCTGCCGCCTGACCGGTGAGTTCACGCTGCGGTCGGGTCAGGTGGCCGGCGAGTACTTCGACAAGTACCTCTTCGAGACCGACCCCGACCTGCTGGCCCGGGTCGCCGCGGCCATGGTGCCGCTGTTGCCCGACGACACGGATCTCCTCGGCGGGCTGGAGATGGGTGGCATCCCGATCGCCACGGTGGTCAGCTCCCAGTCGCGGGTATCCGCACTGTTCGTGCGCAAGCAGGCCAAGACCTACGGCACCTGCAAGCTCGCCGAGGGGCCGGCCGTCGACGGACTCCGGGTCACCCTGATCGAGGACGTGATCACCACCGGCGGAGCGGTCCGCGACGCCACTCGAGCGTTGCGCGAGGCCGGAGCCGTCGTCGAGACCGTGGTCTGCGCGATCGACCGCTCACCCGGCGACGACAACCCGCTCGCCGACGTCGGGCTCGAGATCCGGGCCGTCCTCACCAAGGCCGACCTGGACGCCGTACGCGCCTGACGGGCGTCGGTCGCGCTCGAGCGCGCCGAACCTTGCGCTGCAGTGGTGCGGCTCGGCAGGCCGAGTCGCACCTCCTCGCTCAGCTGGTGGCAGCCTCGCGACGGTGCTTCCACCACTCGTACGCCACGGGGAGCACCGACACGGCCAGCAGGCCCAGGATGACGACGTCGAGCTTCGAGCCGAGGCTCGGGAAGGCGCTGCCGAGGAAGAACCCCGCGGAGACCAGCACGCCGACCCAGAGCGCGGCGCCGACGGCGCTCCACAGCCAGAACTTCACCCGGTTCATCTCGCTCACACCGGCGACCAACGTCACGTACGTACGCACGAACGGCACGAAGCGGCCGATCACGAGGGCCGAGCTGCCGTGCTTCTCGAAGAACTCGACGGTCCGGTCGATGTAGGCCTTCTTGATGACCCGCCCGTCGTGGCGTCGCACCGGATGGCCGATCGCGCGCCCGATCTCGTAGCCCACGACGTTGCCGAGGAACGCCGCGGTGGTGAAGGCCAGGATGCCGATGGCGAGCTCGAGCAGGTTGGGGCCGGTGGTCAGGTTGAGCTGGTCGGTGGACAGGAACAGTCCGAAGGCGAACAGCAGGGTGTCACCCGGCAGGAAGGGGAACAGCAGCCCGCACTCGATGAAGATGATGAACAGGCTGATCCAGACGAACTCCGTGTGGAAATGGTCCAGCAGCCAGTTGGGGTCCATCCACGGGATCCCCAGGAGCAACGTCTGCAGGCCGGCCACGCGGTGAGCCTACAGAGCGAGTTCTGACCGCTGCCTGTCCGGCCGCGAGTGTCCGCCGAGCGACTTCTGGGGGGATGCGCTGGGCTAGCGTCGTCGCCATGGAGCAGAGCGAGCGCGACGGGTTCCTGGCCGCCGCCAGGGTCGCCGCCGACCTGGTACGCCGCCCCGAGGTGTCCGAGGGCTGGAGTGACGAGTCCGCGTGCGCGGGCATGAGCGTCGGTGGGCTGGCCTGCCACCTCGCGACCCAGAGCGACCTGGCCGTCCGGCTGCTGCAGGCGGGACCTTCCGACCTCGTCCCGATCCCGCTGGCCGAGCACTATGCCCAGGCTGCCTGGGTCCGCGGCGCCCCCGACGACGCGGCGAACGTCGGGATCCGCGAGGGGAGCGACGAGCTGGCGTTGTCGGGACCGTCGGCGCTGGCGGCCCTGGTGGAGTCGAGGCTCGCCGCGCTCCCGGCCGTCCTCGCGGCCGTCGGTCCCGACACCCCGGTCCTCATCCCGTGGCAGGGCTGGGCGCTGACCGCTCGCGACTTCCTGGTGACCCGGCTGATGGAGACCGTCGTCCACTCCGACGACCTCGCCGTCAGCGTCGACCTGCCGACACCGGACTTCCCCGACGCGGTGGTGGCCCCGGTCCTCGACCTGCTCACCGGCCTGGCCGTTCGCCGCCACGGCGCCACCGCGCTGGTGCGCACCCTGGCCCGGCCGCAACGCGCGCCGGCGACAGTCGCCGCGTTCTGATGGACGACGAGCGCGCGCCGTACGACCCGATGCCCCACGGTCCGGCCGAGGTCGGCGTCGGACCGTGGCGGGGGGAGTGGCCCACCGGTGAGGAGTACGACGAGCAGCTGCTGGCCGAGGGCGATCGTCGCAACGTGGTGGACCGCTACCGCTACTGGCGGCTCGAGGCGATCGTCGCCGATCTCGACACCCGTCGCCACGACTTCCACGTCGCGATCGAGAACTGGCAGCACGACTTCAACATCGGCACCGTGGTCCGGACCGCCAATGCCTTCCTCGCCGCCGAGGTGCACATCGTCGGCAACCGGCGCTGGAACCGACGCGGGGCGATGGTCACCGACCGCTACCAGCACCTGCGGCACCACGCCACGGCGGCCGACCTCGCGGCGTACCTCCGCGAGCGCGGCGTGCGCCTGCTCGGCATCGACAACCTGCCGGGCTCAGCCCACCTCGAGACCATGGAGATGCCCCGGCAGGTGTGCTTCCTGTTCGGGCAGGAGGGCCCCGGCCTGTCCGAGAGCGCTCGCGCCGTGTGCGACGCGACGTTCTCGATCGCGCAGTTCGGCTCGACCCGCTCGATCAACGCCTCGGCGGCCGCTGCGATCGCCATGCACACGTGGGTCCGTGCATATGCCGACCTCGGCGACGACGCCTGGCGTGGGTGAGCTCAGCCGTTGCGGTTGTAGCAGACCAGGGTGTGGTCGCCGGCGACGTTCCACACCGTCTTGCCGCTCCACGTGAAGCGGTAGTCGGCGTCGGTCGTGACGATCGCGGGGCACCGGCTGCGGCCGATCTTCACCATCTTCGTACGGCCGGGGTATTTCTTGATGTCGATCGTGACCGCGCCGGCCGCCCGGTATTGATGGTGCGACGTGCACGTCGTGGTGAGGAGGTGCTTGCCGGCGAGGCATCGCTTCACGCCGTTCGGCACCTTCTTGCGGAGCGCCGGCTTGCGATCGGTCGGCAGCTTGGCCAGCGAGCCGCCGTGCCGGAGCGCCAGGTCGCACCGCAGCCAGTGCGCGCCGGAGCTGCGCTGCTTCGGCGTCGGCACGAAGTAGAGATAGGAGTACGCCGAGGTGTTGCGGACCCGGTCGTTGCGACCCAGCGCCCGGCGGAAGGCCGGGTAGCAGAGCCGGACCGCCATCGTGCTCACCTTCGCGCGGGTGTTCAGCTGGGCGTAGGTGACGCCCTTCGGCAGGTTGCGGACGGCGATCACCCGGGCGTTGTGCGCGGACGAGCATCCGGTCGGGGCGGTCGGGTTGCTCGAAGCGGAGGCCTGAGCCAGGGTGAGGCTGCGGCACTGGCCGACGGCCGGCTTGCCCGTGGTGGCTCGCGACCCACCGGCCTGAGCCGGCGCAGCGATGGTCAGGGCCACGACGGCGCCGACGGCGGCCAGGAGTCGGGTACGTCCCGAGAGCGTCATGGTGTGGTCCTCCTCTTGACGGATGCAGGCAGGCCGGTCCACCGATCTCGGCCCGAGGGAGCGGCGGGCGACCAGTCCCGAAGTTACAGGACGAACGACCCCTCGGCGGGCACCGGTGCTGCCACTACTGTGGACATGCCGGAACCCGCAGGCCATGAGGAGCCATCGATGCCCGTCGCCACACCCGAGATCTACGCTCAGATGCTCGATACCGCCAAGGAGAAGGGGTTCGCCTTCCCGGCGATCAACGTGTCGTCGTCGCAGACCCTGAACGCCGCCCTGAAGGGCTTCGCCGACGCGGAGTCAGACGGGATCATCCAGATCTCGACCGGCGGCGCGGAGTACCTCTCCGGCCCGGCGGTCAAGAACATGGTGAGCGGCTCGGTCGCGTTCGCGGCGTACGCCGTGGAGGTGGCCAAGAGCTACCCGATCCACGTCGCCCTGCACACCGACCACTGCCCGAAGGGCAAGCTCGACGGCTTCGTCCGCCCGCTGATCGACATCAGCGCGGAGCGGGTCGCCCGGGGTGAGGCGCCGCTGTTCCAGTCCCACATGTGGGACGGGTCCGCCGTACCCCTCGGCGAGAACCTCGAGATCGCCCAAGAGCTGCTCGCGACGTGCGCGGCCGCCCACATCATCCTCGAGGTCGAGATCGGCGTCGTCGGCGGCGAGGAGGACGGCGTCGAGGGCAAGATCGACGAGAAGCTCTACACCTCGGCCCAGGACGCGCTCGACACCGTCGAGGCGCTCGGCCTCGGCGACAAGGGCCGCTACCTGACCGCGCTGACCTTCGGCAACGTGCACGGCGTCTACAAGCCGGGCAACGTGAAGCTCCGCCCGGAGATCCTCAAGACCGCCCAGGACGCGATCATCGAGAAGTACGGCTCGTCCTCGGGCTTCGGCCCCGGCTCGCTGCCACTCGACCTGGTCTTCCACGGCGGCTCCGGCTCGACCGAGCAGGAGATCGCGGACGCGGTGACGTACGGCGTGGTGAAGATGAACGTCGACACCGACACCCAGTACGCCTTCACCCGCCCGGTGGCCGACCACATGCTGAAGAACTACGACGGAGTGCTCAAGATCGACGGTGAGGTCGGCAACAAGAAGGCCTACGACCCGCGTGCCTGGGGCAAGGCCGGCGAGGCCGGGATGTCGGCGCGCGTCATCGAGGCGTGTGCCAACCTGAGCGCCACCGGCCACACCCTCAGCTGACCGTCGCCCGCCCCGCTGGCAACGCGGGGTTTAGCACCGCCGAAGTGCCCGCACAGCACGCACTCAGCAGCAACATCACCGCCGAAGTCGGATTCAGGGTGCCCGCGTGGCACCCGGGACCCGGTCGAACGTGTGGCGTGCCGAGAACTCGGCCAGATGTGCCGGGAGCCGGTCGCCGAAGCGCGCGGCGGTGGCGGCGTACTCGGCGCGCAGACGTCGTACGGCGCGGTCCCTGGCCGAGCCGAAGAAGTCGCTCCAGATGATCCTCGACATGCCGAGCCCCTCGGCGCAGATCAGCCGCTCGCGATCCTTCTCGGCCCACACGACCTCCTCGGGGGGCCGGACGGCCACGCCACCGTCGGCCCGTCCGACGTACTTGATGCGCCCGTCGAACTCGAAGACGTGGTTGCCGACGCGGAGATCGCACCACACGATCCGGTCGTGTAGGAGCAGCGCGAACTGCGGCTCCGGCTGGCCGATGCCGAGCTCCAGCACCAGAAGCCGAGCGAGGGACTCGGCAGCGTTCTCCGCGCGCGGATCGGCGAGGAGCGCGGCCTCGCGGGCGGCAACGGTCCCGGGCCAATGGGCCATGGCGCCGAGCTCGTGCGTCAGGTGTGCCGGCCGCAGGCCCAGACGGAGGGCTGCGTCGCAGGCGACCAGTCCGGTGGCAAGGCCGTGCTCGCGAGCGACGTCGAGCGCCGTGCGAGCGAGGCCCGTCGCCGGCAGACCCTCGAGGGTGACTCGTCCGCTGGTCGGGAGTGCGCCCCGGTGGTGCTTGATGCCGTGCTCGGTACGGCAGCCTTGGACGTCGGCCCGCGTCACATGGGTCAGCTCACTCCTGAGCCGGACGAGCGGAAGCGCGTGGAGCCGGGCCGCCGAGTCGTGACTGAGCTCGACCCGTCGGCGACCCGTGAGCAGCGCCGCGCGGTCACGAAGCTTCCACCGGTCGAGCTCGGTCAGCGCTGTCCAGGTGTCCCGTTCGACGTACACACCCCGGCGTACGACGATCCAGCTGCCACCGACGGCGGTGAGGCCGCGCAGCTCGGGGCCGCGGCAACCGGCATCTCGTGCCTGGGCGCGGGTGACGAGGCCGCGCTGGTTCGCGGCGATGGCCATCAGCTGGGGCTTCATGGCTCGAGCGTGCGGCGGTGCAGACGCGAGCCGCGTCACGGGCGATCGCATAGGTGGAACGGGGCGTCCGCACACCCGCTCCGGGACGGTAACTGGTGCGGTGCTGTGGCTACTTGATGCGGGCTGTGCAGCTACTTCGGCGGTGATAACCCCGCGTTACACCCGAGACGACGGGCGCAGCGCTGCCGGCTCGGGCTGCGCAGCCTGCTCCTTGCGGGCCATCAGGTGGCGCGGGAGCTGGAAGAAGAGCACGGAGACGAAGCCCAGCATCAGCACGCCCACCGGCAGCAGCAGGGTGTCGGCCATCGCCGAGCTGAAGGGCTCGCGCACGATCGCCGGGAGCTGCTGGAGCGCACCGTCGGGCTCGGCACCACCGGACAGCCCGTGCGCGGCGATCCGGCTGTCGAGCAGCACGGCGATCGCGGCGGAGCCGAGCACGGCGCCGACCTGGCGCGTGGCGTTGTAGACCCCGGAACCCGCCCCGGCCATCTGCATCGGCAGGTTGCGCGTGGCGGTGGCTGCGAGAGGCGCCCAGATGCCGGCCATACCGATGCCGAGTAGGGCGAACGTCGCGAGGATCGGCCAGACCGGCCCGTCCGCGGTGAGCGTGCGGGAGAGCAGGAAGATCGCGACGGCGGTGATGAGGAACCCGGCGCCGGTGAGGATGCGTGGATGCACCCGGTCGGTGAACCGGCCCACGATCGGAGCCAGGACGATGGACATCACCGCCATCGGCACGAAGAGCAGCGCCGACTGGAGCGGGGAGTACCCCCGGACCAGCTGTGCGTAGAGCATGGTCGGGAAGCCCATGGCGGTCGCGGTGAACGACATGGTCGAGATCGCGAAGTTGGAGATCGAGAAGTTCCGGTCGTGGAACAGGCTCAGCGGGACCAGCGGCTCCTGCGTGTTGACGTGCTGCCACAGCACGAAGAGCGCGAACACCACGAGACCGCCGACGATCGAGGCCATCACCCAGGCGTTCCAGTGGTACTTGTGGCCCTGCTGGATCCCGAAGACGAGCAGGAACATCCCGATCCCGCTCAGGGCGACCCCGAGCCAGTCGAACTTGTGCATCCGGATCTCGAGCTTCGGCACCCAGCGGACGGCCAGGACGAATCCGACGATCCCGACCGGGATGTTGATGAAGAAGATCCACTGCCAGCCGAGCGCGTCGACCAGGATGCCGCCCAGGATCGGCCCCACCAGGGTGGCCACACCGGCCGTCGCACCCCACAGCGCCATCGCCTGGCCACGCTTGTCGGCGGGGAAGATCCGCGTGATCACCGACATCGTCTGCGGGGTCAGGATCCCGGCCCCGAGGCCCTGCAGCACGCGCGCCGCGATCAGCATCTCGATGCTCGTGGTCAGGCCGCACCACAACGAGGCGAGTGTGAAGACGGTGAGGCCGACGAGGTAGAGGTTCTTCGGGCCGTAGCGGTCACCGAGCCGACCCGTGATCAGGACCGGCACGGCGTAGGCCAGCAGGTAGGCGCTGGTCACCCAGACCACGCTGTTCACGTCGGCGTGGAGGTCGGAGATGATCGCGGGCGTCGCGACCGTGACGATCGTGGTGTCGACCAGGATCATGAAGAAGCCGAGGCACAGCGCGAACAGCGCCGGCCAGGGCCTCACCTCGGGAACGGGGGCGCGCGTCGCGGTCTGCTGGGCCATGACAGAACTGAACACCCGGCCGCCGACATTGATTCCGCCGGTCGGGGGCTGCCGAACGTCTGGCAGGGTGACCGCATGAGTCACGTCGACCTGATGGCCGGTCCGCCCCCCACCCACCTCCCGGTGGATCCCGCCAGCGCCGAGCTGGACGCCGGTGATGCGCCCGCTGCCGTCGTACGACGCCACCCGGAATCACCGGCCGCGTGGGCCGCCTTCGCCGGGCAGGCCCGCGACCAGGGCGCTGACGACGTGACGGTGTATGCCTACGCCCGCGTCGGCTACCACCGCAGCCTCGACCTGCTGCGCCGCAACGGGTGGAAGGGGCACGGCCCGGTGCCGTGGGAGCACGAGCCCAACCGCGGCTTCCTGCGCAGCCTGGCCCTGCTCGCGCTGTCCGCCCGCGCCATCGGCGAGACCGACGAGTGGGACCGCTGCTCGGCGTTCCTGCGCGACTCCAGCCCCGCCGCCGCCGACACGCTCCTTCGCTGAGGCGTGCCTACGCCATGTCCTGCTGCGCGCCGCCCAGCAGCGCCCGGACCCGGTCGGCGCCGAGGGCCACGACCAGGGTGGGCAGGCGCGGGCCGCGCTCGGCGGCGACGAGGAGGCGGTAGAGCAACCGGAAGAACTCCTTCTGGTCCGCCTTCACCTCGTCGGTGGGGGCGTCGTCGAGCGCCAGGCCGCGCGCCAGCTTGGGTACGCCGTAGACCAGCGCGGTCACCGGCTCCAGGTCGAGCTCACCGGCGCTGAGCCCGTCGAGCAGGAGGGCCAGCCATGCGCGCTCCCGGTCGGTCAGGGCGGCCAGCCGCGCGGTGTCGGGCTCGGTGCGGACCGTCGTCCGGTCGGACTCGGGTACGAACTCCGCGGTCCACGCCACCGCGCGCGACAGGCGTGGCTCCAGGTCGTCGACCGAGTCGTGGACATGTCCCAGGTGGGAGACGATCCGGCTGATCTGCTCGGCCGAGCCCGCCGTCACATCAGCCACTGAGGCGAGCATCCGGAACGGTACGACGACCCGGGGCGTCGGTAGGCGCCCTGCGCTGGCGGTCGACGAGGCCCGCTCGTAGGCGAGCACCTGGACGTCCCGCTTGGCGGGGTCGCTCGCCTTGCGGCTGAGCGCGTCCCACTCGTCGTACAGCCGCACGACCTCGGGCCCGAAGTCGATGTCGAAGGTCTGCTTGGGTTGGCGCCGGACGTAGAGCCACCGCAGGATCCCCGGCTCGAGCACCCGCAGGGCGTCCTGGGCCGTGGGGGCACCGCCGGCCGAGGACGACATCTTCTGGACGCCGGCGAACCCGACGAAGCCGTAGCCGAACCAGGCCGGACGCGGGTACTCCCACACCGACTCGACCAGCTCATGACCCACCGTGAACGACGATCCGGGCGTGGCGTGGTCCATGCCGGCCGGCTCGAAGTCGACGTGCTCGAAGGCCCATCGCATCGGCCAGTCGGCCTTCCAGACGAGCTTGCCCTCGTCCTGGGTCGCGAGGGTGGTGGTGCCGTGGTAGTCGCACACCGAGCACACGTAGGAGAGGTCGGTGGTGTCGTCGTCGTACGCCGTGACGGTGGTCGTGTCGCGGCCACAGTCGCGGCAGTAGGGCTTGAACGGGAAGTAGCCCACACCGCTGTCGGTCTCGCCGGTGTCCTGGTCGTCGTGGGCGACGGAGTCGGCCATGGCCTCCGCCTCCTGGGCGGCGTGCTCGTCCGCAGGCTCCGACTCGCCGGGCTGCTTCGTGCGGTACTTCGTCAGCACGCCGTCGATGTCGGCGCGGTGGCGTACGGCGCGCAGCACCTCGTCGCGGTAGACGCCGGACCGGTAGCGCTCGGCCTGAGAGATCGTGTCCACCTCGGCGCCCAGGGCTGCGAACGTCTCGAGCACCGGCTCCTTGAAGTGGGTCGACCACGAGTCGTGGCAGTCCCAGGGGTCCGGCACCGCGACCAGGGGTCGCCCGATGTGCTCGGCGTACGAAGGGTCGACGCCGTGCGGCACCTTGCGGAACCGGTCATAGTCGTCCCACACGTGGAGGTGCCGGACCGGCACACCACGGCGGCGCAGCTCGTCGGCGACGAAGTGCGGCATCAGGAACTCACGCAGGTTCCCCAGGTGCACGGGGCCCGAGGGAGAGATGCCGGACGAGCACGTCACCGGCCCGTCGACGCCGGTGCGCTCGTGATGGCGGACGGCGTCGTCCGCGGCTCGGGTCACCCAGTCGGCAGGGTCCGGCGTGGCCATGGGGTGGGGCTCCTGGCTGGTCAGGGATGGGTCCCGAACGCTACCGGAGCGCGCAGGTGCCGCGGGGTGTGGGCACCTCTCCCGGACATAGGGGAAAGGGCGCCGGCATGAGGCCCGAGCGCCCTTTCCAGGTGGCCTCCACCCAAACCCCCGCGGTGGGTGGCTGCCGCCGCGCCATTGTTCCGTGACAGGTCCGTGCCACGCGGGTCGCCGGTGCCGCTGGCACTAAGATGCCACCATGCCTCGGCGTCGCTCGGAGTCCGTGCTGTCGGCCCTCGGTGTCAGCGAGCCGGACGAGCGGCGCTACCAGCAGGTGCTGCCGCTCTCCGGGTCGCCGCTGGAAGGGGTCGCGGTCGCGCTCGGGGTGCCGGTCGAGCGGGTGTCCGACCCGCTGCGCGGCCTGCTGGCCCAGGGCATGGTGAGCTTCGAGGCCGGCCGTCTCCACGTCCTTCCGCTGTCGCAGGTGGTCTCGGCCGCCATCGGTCGGGAGGCCACCGCGGCCGTCCGGACCCGCGACCGGCTCGACGGACTCGCCCGCTCGATCGAGTTCCTCGGGGCCGCCGGCAGCCGGCCCGGCCCGGGTGAGGTAGAGGACCTCGGTCGTCTCGACGGCGAGGTCAGCGCCGGCGGGAACGCGCTGGCCCTGCTCACCGCGCTGATCGAGTCGAGCAAGGGGGACCTGCTGTTCCTCCGGCCCGACACCTGGGCGATGCCCCGCGAGTCGGCGATCTCACGGGTGGTCGGCCGCGCGGTCGCGTCTGGTCGTCGCTCTCGCGCCATCTACCCGTTCCAGGCCCTCCACCAGGTGCCGGAGGTGCTGCGGGCCCGGATGGACGAGGGCGAGGAGGTTCGGGTCGTCGACGCCATGCCGACCCGGTTGTTCGTGATCAGTGGGACCCACGCCGTACTCCCGGAGCCGCTCGGCTTCGCCGACGAGCCGCGGTTGTTGGTCCGCCAGGGTGCCCTGGTCGACGCCCTGACCCTGCTGTTCGAGCTCTACTGGGAGCGGTCGGTGGCGGTCCCCGACACGGCGCGCCCCCGCATCGACGAGCGCGCGTTCCTGGTGCGACAGCTGGCGTCCGGTGCCAAGGACGAGCAGATCGCCCGCACCCTGGGTCTCAGCCTGCGCACCGTACGTCGGCGGGTCGCCGACCTGATGATCGAGCTCGGGGTCGACACCCGGTTCCAGGCCGGAGCCGAGGCCGTACGCCGCGGATGGCTCTAGGCAGGCAGGATGAAGGAGTACGCGCCGGGCTCGACGTGCCAGCTCCGCTGCCGCTCGGGGCCGGAGATCTCGCCGTCGGCGGAGAGGTAGAACTCGTCACCGGAGACCGTCACCTGCGACGCCCGGAAGTACTGCACGTCGTCGCGGTGGTGGTGCTCCCCGCGACGCAACGACATGGCGTAGCCGATCTTGGCGGCCGCTCCGACGGCGTGGGAGATCATCACGTCGACCTTGCCGTCCTCGGGATCGGCCTCGGGGGTGAGCTCCGTGCCGCCGCCGACGTTGGCGCCGTTCCCGACCGCGACCATCAGCACCGGCCGATCGAGATCGGTGACGACCGTGCCGTCCACCTCGACGTGCATGTGCACGCTCGGGGGGTGGAAGGCGGAGAGCAGCGCGCCGATCGGGTAGCCGAGCTTGCCGAGGTTCGCGTTCCCGACGCCGACCGAGCCCAGGCGCTCCTTCCAGCGCGCGCCGCGCCGGCTGGCCTGCGCACCGGCGCCGACGTGGACGTTGTTGACCACGATCTCGCCGAGCTCGTCGACGACCAGGTCCATCGGCCGCACCTCGCCCGCGACGATGACCCGGGCCGCGTCCTCGAGGTCCAGCGGGATCCCCAGGGTCCGTGCGAAGTCGTTGCCGGTGCCCATCGGCAGCAGCCCGACCACGGCGTCCTTCAGGTCGTGCCTCCGGTGGAGCGCAGCGACGACCGCGTGCAGGCTGCCGTCGCCGCCCGCGACGACGATCCGTCGTGACGCCGCGCGGTGGAGCACGCCGTCCAGCTCGCCCGGGCGAGAGGTCGACTGGACCTCGACCGAGCAGGCGTCCCGGAGGATCGCCAGGGCGGGTTCGAGGGACTCGTCGTCCGCGGTCCCCGCATCGCCGTTGGTGATCACGAGCAGCGGGTCCACGGGCCGGACCCTAGCCCACACGCTGGGGAGGACGGGTCCCCCCGTGGGGTATGGTCGCGTCCGCACGAGGCCCTGCCCGGCGCCGATGGCGCGAGCGGGGCCGATCCGTTTTCCCGAGCCGTCGGAGGTCCGATGCCCGCGATCGTGGTCCTCGGCGCCCAGTGGGGCGACGAGGGCAAGGGGAAGGCCGTCGACCTCCTGGCCACCACCGAGTCGATCGACTACGTCGTACGCACCAGCGGTGGCCACAACGCCGGACACACGATCGTGGTGAACGGCGAGAAGTTCGCCACCCACCTCCTGCCCAGCGGCATCCTCACCCCCGGCACCACCTCGGTGATCGCCAACGGTGTCGTCGTCTCCCCGGAGGCCCTGTTCCGCGAGCTGGACGCGCTCGCCGCGCGAGGGGTCGACGTGTCCCGGCTCGTCGTGAGCGCCAACGCGCACGTGATCGCGTCGTACCACACCACCATCGACAAGGTGACCGAGCGCTTCCTCGGCAAGAACAAGGTCGGCACGACCGGTCGCGGCATCGGGCCGGCGTACTCCGACAAGGTGGCGAGGGTCGGCATCCGGATCGCCGACCTCTTCGACGTGAAGATCCTGCACGACAAGGTCGAGGCGAGCCTCGACGTGAAGAACCAGCTGCTCGCCAAGGTCTACAACCGCCGCGCGGTCGAGATCGACGCCGTCGTCGAGGAGCTCCTGGCGTACGCCGAGCGGCTCCGGCCGATGGTCGCCGACACCTCCCTGCTGCTCAACGCCGCTCTCGACCGCGGCGAGACCGTGCTCTTCGAGGGTGCCCAGGCCACGATGCTCGACGTCGACCACGGCACCTACCCGTTCGTCACCTCGTCGTCGCCCGTGGCCGGCGGTGTCTGCACCGGCGCCGGCATCGGCCCGACCCGGATCGACCGCGTCATCGGCGTGATCAAGGCCTACACGACCCGCGTCGGGTCGGGACCGTTCCCGACCGAGCTGTTCGACGAGGACGGCGAGAAGCTCTGGAAGATCGGCGGTGAGGTCGGCGTCTCGACCGGCCGCGACCGCCGCTGCGGCTGGTACGACGCCGTGGTCGCGCGCTACGCGTCCCGCGTCAACGGGCTGACCGACCTCTTCCTGACCAAGCTCGACGTGCTGTCGAGCTGGGAGCGCGTCCCGGTCTGCGTCGCCTACGACGTCGACGGCGTACGCCACGACGAGATGCCGATGACGCAGACCGAGTTCCACCACGCGAAGCCGATGTACGAGTACCTCGACGGCTGGTGGGAGGACATCTCCGGCTGCCGCACGTTCGGCGACCTGCCGGCCAACGCCCAGGCCTACGTCCGGGCGCTCGAGGAGATGTCGGGCACCCGGATCTGGGGGGTCGGCGTCGGGCCCGGCCGCGAGCAGACGGTGGAGGTCCCCTCCGCGCTCGGCTGAGCGATAGGGTCCCGCCATGCTGGATCCGCGCGACGCGATCGACCGCATCAACGACATCTACGGGCGGCACCCGCACCATCGGGCCCTCCATGCTCGGGGCACCTTCTACACCGGCACCTTCACAGCGACTCCCGAGGCGACCGCCCTGTGCACGGCCGAGCCGTTCTCGGGCGCACCGGTCCCGGTGCTGGTGCGCTGGTCGAACGGCGGTGGCAACCCCGAGCGCCACGACAACCACCCCGACGTGCGCGGGATGGCGGTGAAGTTCCAGGGTGACGGGGGCGACACGGACCTGCTCGGTCAGACCTCGCCCCGCTTCCCGGTGCGCACCCCCGAGGACTTCCTCGAGATGACCGCGGCCGCCCAGGGGCAGCTGACGTTCCCGCTGTGGGTGCTGCGTCATCCGGCCACGGTGCCGGCGCTCGTCGCCAGTCTCCGCGCCCGGGCGCTCGGGCCGCCGTACTCCTATGCCGAGGTGTCGTACTACCCGATCCATGCCTACGGGTGGCTCGCGCCCGACGGCTCGCGCTCCTGGGTCCGCTACGTGCTGTCGCCGGTCGAGGGCCGTGCGGCACGGCCCGACGAGGACTTCACGGGACCCGAACGGCTGACGGACGAGCTACGGGCGCGACTGGCCACCGGGCCGGTGCGCTACGACGTACGGGTGACGGTCGCCGGTCCCCAGGACGACCCGCACGACCCGACCTCGGCCTGGAAGGGTGACCGCGAGCTCAGTGCCGGGGTCATCGAGGTGACGACTCCCGTGCCCGACCCCGAGGAGTCGGGCGGGCCGGTGGTGTTCGACCCGACGCGGATCGTCGACGGGATCGAGCTCTCCGACGACCCGATCCTGCGCTACCGCCCGACGGCGTACAGCGAGTCGATCGCGCGCCGCTCGTCCTGACCCGGCCCGCGACTTGATCGCGGGTTGGCAACGGTGGTCAAACGGGGGCCACGTCGTCGTCGGATGCTCGGAGCATGACTCTTCCGTACGCCGAACCGCTGACCGTGATCGACCCCGCCGACCTCGTCGTGCCCGAGCCCCCACGCCGGGGCGAGGAGGGTGGCGAGCCGTGCTTCCCCTGCAGCGACGACTCCGAGTCGAACCTGATCTGGTCGGAGACGGCACGTGGACCCTCCACAACCCGGGGCAGACCGGGCTGCCCGGGTCCGTCTGGCTGGCCTCGCGCGCCCACGTCGACTCGTTCGCCGACATGCCCGCCGACCTGGCGACGACCTTCGCGGGGGTGTGCGGCCGGGTCGAACGGGCCGTACAGGCGCTGGGTGACGTCGGGCGGGTCCACCTCTACCGCTGGGGCGACGGCGGCGCGCACTTCCACGTCTGGTTCGTGCCCCGCCCGCTCGGACGCCTCGACATGAGCGGCCCCCGGCTGATGGCGTGGGAGGACGTCCTGGCGCCGGCGACCGACGAGCAGATCGCGGAGGCGGGCCGTCGCATCGCAGCCGCGATGCTGTAGCACGATGACCTCCGTGACGACCGCCCCGGCGCTGGCCCGACGGCTCGGCCTGGGTGACGCGGTGTTCATCGGGCTCGGGTCGATGATCGGCGCCGGAGTGTTCGCGGCGTACGCACCGGCGGCGCGCGCCGCCGGTACCGGGCTGCTCGTCGGCCTCGCCGTCGCCGCGGTCGTGGCCTACTGCAACGCGACGTCGTCGGCCCAGCTCGCCGCGGCGTACCCCCGGGCGGGCGGCACCTATCTCTACGGACGCGAGGTGCTGGGCGACTGGTGGGGCTACCTCGCCGGCTGGGGCTTCATGGTCGGCAAGACCGCGAGCTGTGCCGCGATGGCCCTGACCTTCGCGGCGTACGCCGCCCCCGAGGGGTGGCTGAAGCCGGTCGCCGCGGCGGTCGTGGTCGTCGTCGCGTTGGTCAACTGCGCGGGCGTGACCCGGACCGCCCTGCTGACGCGGGTCCTCGTCTCGCTGGTGCTGGTGGCCCTGGTCGTCGCCTCCGTCGCCTGCCTCGCGGGCGGGACGTCGTCGCACCTGGCCGGTTGGGCCTCTCCCGACCACGGGCTGTACGGCGTGCTCCAGGCCGCCGGGCTGTTGTTCTTCGCGTTCGCGGGCTATGCCCGGATCGCCACGCTCGGCGAGGAGGTGCGCGAGCCGGAGCGGGTGATCCCGCGGGCCATCGTGATGTCGCTGGCCGGCGCCGTCGTCGTGTACGCCGTGGTGGCGGTCGCCGTGCTGTCCGTGCTCGGGCCGGTCGGGACCGCAGACTCCGTCGCGCCGGTCGCTGACGCCGTTCGTGCGGTGGGTGACCCGTGGGCGGTCGGCGTGGTACGGGTCGGTGCCGCCCTGGCGTCGGCCGGCGCGCTGCTGGCGCTGGTCGCGGGCCTCGGGCGGACGGGACTGGCGATGGCGCGCGAGCGCGACCTGCCGGGTTGGCTGGACGCCGTACATCCGAGGTTCCGGGTGCCGCACCGGGCCGAGCTCACCGTCGCGGCGGTGGTCGTCGTGCTCGTGCTCACCACCGATCTGCGTGGCGCGATCGGCTTCTCGTCGTTCGGCGTGCTGCTCTACTACTTCGTCGCCAACGCCGCGGCGTACGCCCAGGGGGCCGCGGCCCGGCGCTTCCCGCGCTGGCTGCAGCTGCTCGGGTGCACCGGCTGCCTCGTCCTCGTCGCCACCCTTCCCTGGCGGGCGGTGGTCACCGGCCTGGCTGTCTTCGCGATCGGCATCGGCGTGCGGTGGCTCCGGCTTGCGCGGGTCCGGCCCTGACGCGGCGTTAGCGGCGGCCTCTCGCGCGGAGCGGGCCACTAGGGTGACGCGCGTGGACGTTCTCGTGATCGGGACCGGCGGGCGGGAACACGCGCTGGTCCTCGCCCTCGCCCGCGACCCTGGTGTCACCGAGGTGCATGCGGCCCCCGGCAACCCGGGCATGGCCGCGGTCGCCACGCTCCACGACGTCGACCCGATGGACGGCGCGGCCGTGGCCGCGCTGGCCCGTGACCTCGGTGTGGGACTGGTCGTGGTCGGTCCGGAGGCGCCGCTCGTGGCGGGCGTCGCCGACGCCGTGACAGCCGCCGGGATCCCCTGCTTCGGGCCGTCTGTCGAGGCCGCCCAGCTGGAGGGGTCCAAGGCGTTCGCCAAGGAGGTGATGGCCGCGACAGGAGTCCCCACGGCGGCCGCCCACGTCTGTACGACGCCGGCGGAGGCCGCGTCCGCCCTCGACGAGTTCGGTCCCCCCTACGTCGTGAAGGACGACGGCCTCGCCGCCGGCAAAGGGGTGGTCGTCACCGACGACCGGCAGGAGGCGTTGGACCACGCCGCCGCGTGCGAACGGGTGATCGTGGAGGAGTACCTCGACGGTCCCGAGGTCACCCTCTTCGGGATCACCGACGGCTCCACGGTCTACCCGCTGCTGCCGGCACAGGACTTCAAGCGGATCTTCGACGGCGACCGAGGTCCGAACACCGGCGGTATGGGCGCCTACACCCCGCTGCCCTGGGCACCCGCCGACCTGGTCGACGAGATCACCCGCACCGTCCTGCAGCCCACCGTCGACGAGATGGCGCGGCGCGGCACGCCCTTCCAGGGTCTGCTGTACGCCGGGCTGGCACTGACCTCGCGCGGCCTCCGCGTGGTGGAGTTCAACGCCCGGTTCGGTGACCCGGAGACCCAGCCGATCCTGGCCCTGCTCGACTCGCCCCTCTCGCCGCTCCTCCTGGGCGCCGCCGGCGGCGCCCTCGCCGACGTACCCCCGCCCGCCTGGAAGCCCGGCGCCGCGGTGACCGTCGTGATGGCGAGCCAGGGCTATCCCGAGACCTCGTCGAAGGGCGACGTCATCGTCGGCACCGAGACCCTCGAGGGTGACCCCCACGTCGACGTCATCCATGCCGGCACTGCGCTGGTCGACGGCCACCTCGTCACGGCCGGCGGCCGCGTCCTGGCCGTCACCGCGACCGGCTCCGACGTCGCCGACGCCCGTGCCCAGGCCTACGAGGGCGTCGCGATGATCTCCTTCCCCGGCGCCCAGTGGCGCCGCGACATCGCTGCGGGTCGATGACCCGGGCGCTCTTCGCCCCCGGCAGCACCCTGACCGTCCGCGAGGTCCTGCACGGCGAGGTCTGGCTCTACTTCCCCGAGACCGTGGTCGCCGACGACGGCGAGATCTTGGCGACGGTCCAGGAGGACGGCTGCCCGCTGACCTTTCCCGAGCACCCGTTCGGCCCGCACCCCTGGTCCCAGGTGCCGGCCTGGCGCGGTCCGACCGTCCTCAAGCTCCGCCGCGCGGACACGGCGTACTCGGTGTGGAAGTTCTTCGACGGTGAGGTGTTCCGCCACTGGTACGTCAACTTCGAGCAGCCCGTCGTCCGCCGTTCCGACGGCGTGGACGTCGACGACCACCAGCTCGACCTGGTCGTCGAGCCCGACGGGACCCGGCACTGGAAGGACGTCGAGGACCTCGCGCCGGCCCTGGCGACGGGACGGATCGATGTCGGCCAGCTGCGAGCAGTGCTCGCTGCGGCCGCGGAGGTGAGCGCGCGGCTCGAGCGGGACGACCGGTGGTGGGCGCCCTGGGACGAGTGGTCACCGTCGGGGCTTCGATGACGGCCTCGCTAGCCTTGCCGTCGTGACCGTCCCGAACGTCCTCGCCACGCGGTACGCCGCGCCCGACCTGGCCGCGATCTGGTCGCCCGAGCACAAGATCGTCCTCGAGCGGCGGCTCTGGATCGCCGTGCTCCGGGCGCAGCGCGACCTCGGCGTCGACGTACCCGACGGCGTGGTCGAGGCCTACGAGAAGGTGGTCGACGACGTCGACCTCGCCTCCATCGCGGCGCGCGAGCGGGTCACCCGCCACGACGTGAAGGCACGGATCGAGGAGTTCGCCGCGCTCGCCGGACACGAGCACATCCACAAGGGGATGACGAGTCGTGACCTGACCGAGAACGTCGAGCAGCTCCAGGTCCGTCAGTCGCTCGAGCTGGTGCGCGAGCGAGCCGTGGCCGCTCTGGCCCGGCTCGCGCGTCTCGCGGCGGAGTACGACGCGACGGTGATGGCGGGCAGGTCCCACAACGTCGCCGCCCAGGCCACGACGCTCGGCAAGCGCTTCGCGACGGTCGCCGACGAGCTGATGGTCGGTCTCGAGCGGGTCGACGACCTCCTCGCGCGCTACCCCCTCCGCGGGATCAAGGGCCCGATGGGCACATCGCAGGACATGCTCGACCTGCTCGACGGCGACGAGGCCGACCTCGCCGAGCTCGAGCAGCGGGTGGCCGGTCACCTCGGCTTCACGCGGGTCTTCGACAGCGTCGGCCAGGTCTACCCCCGCTCTCTCGACTTCGACGTCGTCTCCGCGCTGGTGCAGCTCGTGTCGGCGCCGTCCAACCTCGCCACGACGATCCGGCTGATGGCGGGGCTCGAGCTCGTGACCGAGGGGTTCGCCGAGGGCCAGGTGGGCTCGTCGGCGATGCCTCACAAGATGAACACCCGCTCGTGCGAGCGCGTCAACGGTCTCGCCGTGGTCCTCCGCGGCCACCTGTCGATGGTGAGCGAGCTGGGCGGCGACCAGTGGAACGAGGGCGACGTCTCCTGCTCCGTCGTACGCCGGGTGGCGCTGCCCGACGCGTTCTTCGGCACCGACGGGCTGTTCCAGGCGTTCCTCACCGTGCTCGACGAGTTCGGCGCGTTCCCCGCTGTCATCCAGCGCGAGCTCGACCGCTACCTGCCGTTCCTCGCCACCACCAAGGTGCTGATGGCCGCGGTCCGTGCCGGGGTCGGTCGCGAGTCAGCCCACGAGGCCATCAAGGAGCACGCCGTCGCGGTCGCGCTCGAGATGCGCCAGGGCCGGACCGACAACGACCTCTTCGACCGGCTCGCCGCCGATCCGCGCCTCGGGCTCGACCGCGCGGCGATCGACGCGCTGGTGCGTGACCCGATCGAGTTCACCGGCGCCGCGCGCTCCCAGACCGCCGCGGTCGTACGCCGCGTCGAGCAGGTCGTGGCCCGCTACCCCGACGCCGCGGCGTACACCCCCGGCTCCATCCTCTGACCGAGCCCTTCCGGGTCCCGCGGGTGTGGCGACCTCAGACCAGCGACGGCTGGGCCTGCGGCTCCCGGTCGGGGGTCCGACCCCACGCCAGCACTCCGCCGAACACGAGCGTCCACAGCAGGTAGACGAGATACGTGAAGAAGAACGGCGCCAGGATGCCGCAGACCGCCGCGACGACCGTGAACGCCTTCACCCAGCCGGCCAGCTCGGCCTTGCGGACCAGGATCAGCCCGGCGATGCCGACGCACAGGGCGGGGGCACAGACTGAGAGCAGGTTGCCGGTCTCGGTGAGCGTGTAGACCACGGGGTGCGGCACGCCGGACCGCACCGACGCGCCGCCCTCGGCCATCGCGGCCGCCACGCCACCGGTCAGGAAGAACCCGACCACCGACGTCGCGGCGCCGACCACGGTGAGCGCGAGGAAGGGGTCCCTGGCGGAGCCGGCCTCGTCGCGCATCCCGAGGCCGAAGAGGAGCAGTGCGAGGGCCGCGAAGATGCCGAGGTACGCGAACCCCACGGCCGCCCACAGGTGCCCGTGGGAGACGAACGTGGCCACGGCCGCGTCGTCGTAGGAGCCCCCGGGAGAGTTGGGCGCGAAGGCCAGGAACGTGCCGAGCCCGTACCCGGCCAGGGCGAGACCGGCGGTACGTCGCGTGGTCATAGGGGTTCCTCCCAGGTGTCTCGTGGATCGAGCCGGTCCCCGGTGGACCGACCGCCTCGGACTCTCAGGAGCGAGCACTCGGGGTCGCGTCGTCCGACGTCACGATTCCGGCCGGCTCGCGGGCGTACGTCCGGTCCTCCCCAAGTAGGACGCGGACCCGACCCGGCTGACCTACCGTCATCCCCATGACCCGCCGCAGCTGGGCCTTCGACGTCGCGATTGCGCTCGTCGTCGCGCTGCTGGGCGTCCTCGAGGCGTTCTGGGGGATCGGCGCCACGCACCGGCAGGGCCCGCACTGGGTCCAGGCGCTGTTGTACGTCGTCACCGCCCTGTTGCTGGTCCTCCGGCGGGTGGACCCCCTGGGGTGTCTGACGGCCATCGTGGTGGTGAGCGCGGTCGAGTTCGCGATCGTCGGCGCGCCCGAGGGCTACGGGCTCATGGACCCGGTCCTGATCGCGGCGTACTCCGTGGCCCGCTGGGAGAGACGTCGCCCCACCTGGTGGGGGCTCGTGCTCGTGGTCCTCTTCTGGCTGGCTTGGAGCGCGGGAGACCCCACCTTCTCGAGCTCGGCGCAGCACGTCGTGGCGCTCATCTGGATCTCACCGTGGGTCATCGCGTGGCTCGTCGGTGCCCTGGTGCGCAGCCAGGCACAGAACCTCGAGCAGCGTCGCCTCGCCCGGGAGCAGCGCGCATCGCAGGCCGTGTCCGAGGAGCGCAGCCGGATCGCCCGCGAGCTGCACGACGTGATCGGGCACAGCGTCAGCGTGATGACGGTGCAGGCGTCGGCCGTACGACGGCGGCTGACGCCCGAGCAAGGCGCCGAGAGGCAGGCCCTCGAGTCGGTCGAGGCGGTCGGTCGCGAGGCACTGGCGGAGATGCGACGCATGGTCGGGGTGCTCCGCGACCCCGGCGATGGCGCCACGGACCGCGAGCCACCCCGAGGCCTGGCCCACCTCGGCCTTCTCGTGGAGGAGTTCCGGGCGGCGGGTCTCCCCGTCGAGCTCTCCGTGACCGGCGAGCCGCAGTCGCTCGCCCCCGGCCTGGACCTCACGGCGTACCGCCTCGTGCAGGAGGGCCTCACCAACACCCTGCGCCATGCGGGCTCACCTCGCTCCTCAGCGGTGACCATTGCCTACGGTGACGAGGTCCTCGAGCTGACGGTCAGCGACGACGGCCAGGGGTCCAAACCCGACTCCGAAGCCGGGCACGGGTTGCTCGGGATGCGCGAGCGCGTCGCCGTGTACGGCGGGCACCTGGTCGCGCGCTCCCGCTCTGAGGGTGGCTTCGAGCTGATGGCGACGCTCCCGCTGGGCGCCACATGACCACGGTGCTGATCGCGGACGACCAGACCCTCGTCCGGCGTGGCTTCCGGATGATCCTGGAGATCGAGCCGGATCTCGAGGTGCTCGGAGAGGCGTCCGACGGCGCGGAGGCCGTCGCCCGTTGCCGGGCGCTCCATCCCGACGTGGTGCTCATGGATGTCCGGATGCCCCGGATGGACGGCATCGTGGCGACCACGCTCATCACCGGTGACGACGCGTGTGCGTCGACACGGGTGGTCATGCTGACCACGTTCGACATGGACGAGTATGTCTACGAGGCCCTGCAGGCCGGCGCGAGCGGCTTCCTGCTCAAGGACGTCCAACCCGAGCTGCTCGTGGCCGGGATCCGGGCGGTCCACTCCGGAGACTCCCTGCTCGCGCCGAGCGTCACGCGCCGGATGATCGAGTCCTTCCTCCACACCTCTCCGGTGCTCGACCCGGAGGCCTCGGCGCGGCTCGCCACCCTGACGCCACGGGAGCGCGAGATCCTGGGACTCGTGGCCCGGGGCCGGAGCAACGCCGAGATCGCCGCCGAGCTGTTCGTGTCGGAGACGACCGTCAAGACCCACGTGGGGAGGGTGCTGATGAAGCTCGGGCTGCGCGACCGGGTCCAGGTGGTGGTCTTCGCCTACGAGGCCGGGCTGGTGGCACCGCGACGGCCCCGACCACATCCCGGTGCCGTGCCCGGACCTCTCCTCTGACCGAGCCCTTCCGGGTCGTCCGCCTGAGGAGAGCCCCTAGTGGCCGGTGAAGCGGACGACCCGAGTTCTCAGCTGCCGAGCAGGCGGTCCAGCTTGGCCTCGAGCCGCTCGACGTCGGCCTTGGTGGCCGACTCGAGCTCGGGACGCAGGTCCACCACGATCGTGCCGCCCGGCTCGAGCGTGACCTCGTCGACGTCCTCGACCTTGTAGGCGTTCTGCCGTCGTAGGGCGGCCTCCATGTCGGACTGGCGCACGCCCTCGTGCCGCAGCGCGCCGGGGATCCAGGCGCCGGACCGGGCGAGCACGGTCGTGGTGCCTTCCATCAGCTCCGCGATCTTGTTGTGCGGGCGCACCACCCGCACCACGAACGCGTTGGCAGCGATCAGGACGGTGGCTCCGATCAACCCCCCGAGCAGGGAGTTGTCGGGCCCGATCACCGCGTTCTGTACGACGTTCGAGAGCAGCAGCACGACGATCAGGTCGAAGGAGTTCAGCTGCGCCAGGTCGCGCTTGCCGGCCAGCCGGAGCAGCACGATCAGTCCGAAGTAGACGACGACGGTCCGGATGATCTTGTCCAGCACCGAGATGTCGAGGTGCGTGAGGTCGGTCCACATGGCGCTCATGATCGTCGCCCGTCGCCCCTCCGCTCCTTAGGCTGGCCGCATGTCCAGGGCGGTGACGGTCACGGTGACCGGACGCGTGCAGGGCGTCGCCTTCCGTTGGTACGCCGTGCAGGAGGCCGAGCGGCTCGGCGTGTGCGGGTGGGTCCGCAACGAGCCCGACGAGTCCGTCGCGGCCCATCTCGAAGGGGCTGACGAGGCCGTCGAGGCCATGGTCGCGTGGTGTCGCCAGGGTCCGTCGTCCGCGAGGGTCCGCCACGTCGCCGTGACCGAGGCACGCCCGACCGGAGCCGACTCGTTCCAGATCAGGTACTGATCCCGACACATCCCTGGTCGGGCGAAGTCGAGATCCGGGGGCTCGGTAACCTCTACCCATGCCGCCCGCCGCCCCCACCATCGAGGGCGCCACGCACCTCCACTCCGGCAAGGTCCGCGACCTCTACGCGCTGTCCGACGGCCGGCTGCTGATGGTCGCGAGTGACCGGATCTCCGCCTTCGACTTCATTCTCGAGACTCCTATCCCCGACAAGGGCGAGATCCTGACCCGGATGTCGTTGTGGTGGTTCGACCGGCTCGCTGGCCTGGTCCCGCACCACGTGCTCTCGACCGACGTACCGGCCGAGGTCCGCGGCCGCGCCGTCATCTGCGAACGGCTCGAGATGTTCCCCGTCGAGTGCGTGGCGCGCGGCTACCTGACCGGCTCCGGCCTGCTCGACTACCGGGCCACGGGCGAGGTGTGCGGCATCGCGCTGCCCGCCGGGCTGGAGGACGGCAGCCGGCTGCCCGAGCCGATCTTCACCCCCGCCACCAAGGCCGATCTCGGCGAGCACGACGAGAACGTGTCGTACGACGCGGTCGTGCAGACCGTGGGCGGCGACGCGGCCGCCCGGCTGCGTGACCTGACGCTGGCGGTCTATGCGCGGGCCGAGGTGATCGCCCGCGAGCGCGGGATCATCCTCGCCGACACCAAGCTCGAGTTCGGCCGACGGGCGGACGGGACGACGGTCCTCGGCGACGAGGTGCTGACCCCTGACTCGTCCCGCTTCTGGCCGGCCGACGACTGGCAGCCCGGCCGCGCCCAGGCGTCGTACGACAAGCAGATCGTGCGGAACTGGCTGCTCTCGCCCGAGTCGGGCTGGGACCGTACCTCGGGCGAGCCGCCACCGCCCCTGCCCGACGAGGTCGTGGCGCTGACCCGGGCCCGCTACCTCGAGGCCTACGAGACCCTCACCGGCGAGACGTGGTGAGCCGATGAGCACCTTCACCGTCACCATCGACCTGCCACACCCGCCGGCCGACCTGTTCCACTTCCTGGCCGAGCCGCGCAACCGTCCGCTCTGGCAGAGCTCCCTGCGGACCGTGACCGACGTCGACGGCGGTGAGCCTCACGCGGGCCAGCACTGGCGCGACGTCACCAAGGTCGGGATCAAGCCGCAGATGCAGCTCACCGAGCTGGTTCCCTACCGGGTGATCGCCGAGACCGGCACCTGGCGCGGGGTCGACGGCCTGCTCACCTTGCGCTTCCTGAAGACCGCGCAAGGGACGCGGGTCACGGCCGAGGGCCGGCTGATCGGCCACGGCGCGTTCGCTTTGGCCGCGGCCGTCAGCGGGCGCTGGGCACCCGAGACCATCCGCAAGGACCTGCTCCGGGCCTCCGACGTGCTCTCCCGGAAGCGCAGCAAGGCCTGACCGCCGCCGGACGTCATACGAACGGTGGCTTCTATGGCTCGGTTCGTATGACGTCCCAGATCAGGCCGGGGCCTCGACCACCCACCACGTGGCATAGCCTGGGAGTCGCAGGACGCCGTCGGCGCCGACGGTGACGCGGTGGCCCGAGAGCGCGTCGTACGGTCGGGTGACGCCGAGGTGGTGGAGCTGGTCCAGACCCATGGTCCGCATGTCCGGCGTGACGTTGTAGAGCCCGATGAAGATCCCGCTCGGATGACGCCGGACGGTCGCGAAGATGCCGTCGTCGGTGTCGGGGACGACGTACGACGGCGCCGACGCGTGCAGCTGGGGGAGCGCGGCCCGGACCCGCGCCAGATGCGCCAGCCCGCCGAAGACCCGCCCCGGCACGGTGCGGAGGTCGTGTCGCAGGGCGGCTCGCTCCCAGTCGAGCCGCGGCCGGTGGGCCCAGCGGTTGTCGTCCTCGTGTCCCACCTCGTCGGCCCAGCCGGGGTCGTTGGGCTGGCCGAGCTCGTCACCGCTCCAGATCACCGGTACGCCGCCCCAGCCAGCCGCGATCGCGTGCGCCAGGAAGATCCGGGCGATGGCCGCGTCCACCTCTGCCGGCGGGGCGCCCTCTCGCAGGCCGGCCAGCGAGGCCGCCGACCCGCTGATCCGTCGGTCGCCGGTCGCCGGGTTGGCCTGGAAGACCAGGCCCTCCGCCCACGAGCCGGCGGTGTCGCCGGCATACCAGTCGGACAGGAAGCGCCGGTGACCCTCACCGGTGAGCCCGACGGCCCACGCGTCTCCGTCGTCGATCGCCCAGCCGATGTCGTCGTGGCAGCGCACGTAGGTGATCCAGGTGCCGGTCGCCGGCGCCGACGGCAGCGACGCGAGGGCCTCTCGTGCGAGGACGACGTTGCGTGCGGCGAGCATCGACCAGGTCTGCACCATCAGGCTGTTGTGGTAGGCGAGGTCGCTCACCCGCCCGGCATGCATGCCCGAGCCGAGGTACTGCACGAGGTCGCGGGGCCCCACGATCGCCTCGGCCTTGAACGCCACGGCCGGGGCAGCGATCCGGGTCACCGTGTGAAGCGCCTGGGTGATCGCGTGCACCTCGGGCTGGTTCTGGCAGGAGGTGCCCATCCGCTTCCACAGGAAGGCGATGGCGTCGAGCCGCAGCACCTCGACCCCGAGGTTGGCCAGCCACAAGATGATCTCCGCGAACTCCGCCAGCACCGACGGGTTCGCCCAGTTGAGGTCCCACTGCCACTGGTTGAACGTCGTCCAGACCCACGCGTCGAGGTCGGGGTCGCGGGTGAAGCTGCCCGGCGCGAACTCCGGGAAGACCTCGGGAAGCGTCCGCTCATAGGCGTCGGGCAGGTGCCGGTCGGGGAAGACGTGGAAGTAGTCGCGGTACGCCGGGTCCCCGGCCCGCGCCTGCTCCGCCCAGGAGTGCTCGCGAGCGACGTGGTTGAGGACGAGGTCCATGACGAGGCTGATCCCGTGCTCGCGCAGCACGGTCGCGAGGTCGCGCAGGTCGTCGACGGTGCCGAGGTCGGACCGCACCGCGCGGTAGTCCTGGACGGCGTACCCGCCGTCGTTGTCACCCGCGCGCGGCTGCAGCAGCGGCATCAGGTGAAGATAGGTGACACCGAGGTCCTCGAGGTGGTCGAGATGCTCCGCGATCCCGGCCAGGTCGCCGGCGAAGCGCTCGGTGTAGCAGGCGTAGCCGAACATCCGCGGCTGCTGGAGCCAGTCGGGCTGGAGCAGCCGCTGGAGGTCGAGCCGGTGCAGGTCGTCGGGCCGTACGGCGTACGCCGTGGCGGCCAGGATGACCAGTCGCTCGAGCAGAGCGCTCGAGACCACGGGATCGGGGTGGATCTCGACGACCGCCTCGTGGAGGTCGGACCAGAAGCGGTCGAGCCGGAGCGCGAACGTCTCGCGTCGGTCAGCACTGAGACCCCCGCCGGTGTCGAGGTACGACGCGGCGAGGGTCTGGATCTCGGGTGGGGCGCTCATCGGAGGCCATTGTGCTGGTTCTGCGCGACCTCTGCTCGCACTGCCCGGGTCGCGGAGGGGTCAGCCGAACGGGTTGGGCCGCGCGCCGGGCAGCTGGGCCAGCAGCTCCTGGGCCTGGGCCAGGAACTTGTGCTCGACGAGCACCTCGTAGCGGGTCGCCACGACCACCCTCACCGAGGAGAAGTCGCGCTGCCCGCGGGTGGCGGCATACCCGACCAGGGCCCAGACCAGGCCGAAGAGCGCGCCGAACAGGGCCGTGGAGAGCACGGTCGCGAGCGTGCTCCCGCTGTCGAACAGCGCGAAGACGACCCCGACGAAGACCCCGAGCCAGACGCCGGTCAGGAGGCCGCCCAGGGCCACCTTGGAGGTCGTGATCCGGCCGGTGATCCGCTCGACCTGCTTGAGGTCGGTGCCGACGATCATGCAGTTCTGGACCGGGAACTCGTGGTCGGAGAGGAAGTCCACCGCCTTCTGGGCGGCGGCGTACTCCTCGTAGACCCCTAGGGACTGGGGGTACTCGAGCTGCAGCAGGCGGGCGCCCTGGAGCCCCGCGCCCTGCCCGCCGAGGGGATTGTTGGTTGCCATGGCACCAGTGTGCCCGGAGACCCCGCACGACCGGCTGGTGGCGGTGCACGATCCGGGACGCCACCGTCCCTAGACTGGCGCCGTCCCCGCGCGTCCGCGCGCGAACCGCCGTTGCGAAAGGCGCGACCTGTGGCCCGATACGTCGTCGACGTGATGCCCAAGCGCGAGATCCTCGATCCCCAGGGCAAGGCCGTGCTGGGGGCGCTCCCGCGGCTCGGCTTCGGAGGCGTGGTCGACGTGCGTCAGGGCAAGCGCTTCGAGGTCGAGGTCGAGGGCGACCCCGACGACGAGCGGCTGGCGGAGGTACGCCGGATGGCCGAGACGCTGCTCGCCAACCCGGTGATCGAGGACTTCGTGGTCACCGCCGAGGCCCTCCCGCCCGGCGAGGAGACCCACCCGTGGGTCGAGCCCGACAGGCCCCTGCCCGAAGAGATGGCATCCGACGAGCAGCCGCCGGAGGAGACCGTCCCCGAGAACACTCACGAGGTGCCGGTCGTCCAGGACCGGGACGAGGCATGAGGATCGGCGTCGTCACCTTCCCGGGGTCGCTCGACGACGCCGACGCGGCCCGCGCGGTGCGGCTGGCCGGCGGTGAGGCGGTCGCGCTCTGGCACGGCGACGCGGACCTGCAGGGTGTCGACGCGGTCGTGCTCCCCGGTGGCTTCTCCTACGGCGACTACCTGCGCTGCGGTGCGATCTCGCGCTTCGCCCCGGTGATGACCGAGGTCGTCGCCTGGGCCGGCCGCGGGATGCCGGTGCTCGGCATCTGCAACGGCTTCCAGATCCTGTGCGAGTCCCATCTGCTCCCCGGAGCGCTGATCCGCAACGACCACCGGAAGTTCGTCTGCCGCGACCAGCGGCTGCGGATCGAGAACAACCGCACGCCGTGGACCTCGTCGTACGCCGAGAACGCTGAGGTGACGATCGTGCTCAAGAACGGCGAGGGCGGCTTCGTCGCCGACGAGCCGACGCTCGACCGGCTCGAGGGGGAGGGCCGGGTGGTCGCGCGCTACCTCGGCGACAACCCCAACGGCTCACTGCACGACATCGCGGGCATCACCAACGAGCACGGCAACGTGGTCGGTCTGATGCCCCATCCCGAGCACGCGGTGGAGGACCTGACCGGGGCCGGGACCGACGGCCTCGGCTTCTTCGCCGGGCTGGCGGCGCTGACCGCCCGCTGAGGCGCTCGGTCGCTAGGGCCGCTGCCCGCTCGCCAGCGCCGCCCAGGTCCCGGGGTTCGCCACCCCCGACACTCGGAGCGAGACGGCGCTCTGCCACGCACTCAGGGCCGCGTCGGTGCGGGTGGCGAAGATGCCGGTGACCGGGAGGTTCGTCCCGGTGGTCGCGGCGTTGAGGGCCCGCTGCAGGTCGCGGACGGACCGTCCGGTCGACCCCACCTTCAGTACGGGCTGCTGCCCCGTCGCGAGCAGCGTCATCCACGCGCGGCGGCTCCAGTAGGGCAGCACCCGGAGGTCGTGCGCCTTCTGCCAGGCGTTCATCGAGGCGAGCGTGCGGGTGCCGAGCTTGCCGCTCACCCGTCCGGCGTACGCCTTCTGCTCGGCCAGCAGGCACTGCAGGGCCCTGACCAGGACCGGGTCCGAGGCGTCGGTGACGCGCGGGTAGTCGGCGAAGTCCACGGGCACCCCGCCGCAGTGGCTCTCGACGGGCGCCTTGGGCGCGCCGAGGGAGAGGTAGTCGCGGTCGATGTTGATCGTGACCCCGCCGTACCGCTCGTTGTGCCCGCCGACGTACTGCTTCATCCGACCGCCGGGCTGCCACCCGGCGTCGCTGATGTACGTCGTGGACGTGTTGGCCTGCCCGTCCCAGCGGGCGATCCAGATCTGGTCCGGGAGGTGGTACGCCGTGGGGGTCTTCACGCGCGCCTGGTCGAGCATCCAGATGCCGGAGCCGGCGCTGGAGTAGACGCCGGAGACGTAGTCGAGCCCGTGGAGCTGCCGTGTCCACGCGCTGAGGAACGCCATCGCGGAGTAGCGGCACCCGTGGTTGGTGGCGTCGAAGCCCTCGAGGTCGTACCACAGGGTGCTGCCCGGTGAGAGGCCCAGCGCCTTCGCAGCGGCCACGGCCTTGTCGGCTTCGGAGGCGCCCTGCCGACGGGCCTTGGCGTAGCGGCCGTTCGTGCCCGGGTCGGCGCTGATCCGGGCGTCGTGCCCGTAGCGGGGGAAACGGGGGTTGCAGGAGGCCTGGGGGCCGAGGGTGATCGGGAGCAGCTTCCAGCCGTTGCGCAGCTGGGTGGTGACCCAGGTCGGCGTGAGGTTGGGCTGGACCCGGCATGCCCGGGAGGCGCCGGAGATGTAGATCCCGACCGCGAGGTACGGCGACTGGCGCAGCCACACGTCCATCGCCCGCTGCGTCGGGGCCAGGCACTGGTCGAACCCGTAGCCGTGGAAGGCCCCGGGAGTGGCGACGTTCGCGGTCACCGAGTCGGCGGGGGCCGAGGTGGCCACGCACGCCCCGCCGAGCAGCGTCAGGGCGGCTGCCGCGAGCAGCGGGCGAAGCAACATCGGGTCTCCCGGTGGGTGGTCTGTGTCCCCGTGGTGGGGGGCTCGGCCATGGCTGAGATCCACGGGGACCCGACACCTTAAACACAGCAGTCACACGCGTCACAGTGGTTCGTCGGAACTACACCGATGTAGTTGGCAAAGAAAT